>Ga0209194_1000473_pt1 | contig 32178 bp, 27 predicted proteins | sample COGITO_mtgs_1004_FD_184787 | JGI IMG/M metagenome (GOLD analysis project Ga0209194, IMG submission 184787) | Pelagic marine microbial communities from North Sea - COGITO_mtgs_100413 (SPAdes) (version 2) | ecosystem: Environmental > Aquatic > Marine > Epipelagic ...
CAAATCAGGACGCCAGCAGCGACTTTATTGCGGCGGTCGTGGAGCAGGCTCAGAGTTGGTGCGCTGGCGACAGTTTGCCCTCGAGAGGGCGGCTGTTTATTGAAGCCTTGGCCAAACAATTTGACTGTGCCGAGCCACTGTCTCAGGATCATTATCAATTAGCGGCGCTTGATTGAGGGTAGTTGATTAAAAGAAGCTAATTTAGAGAAGCTAATTTAGAGAAGCTAATTGAAAGCACTTGGCTAGCAGTATTACAGCCAGTTTTTTACACTTACGCAGGAGCGCAACCGGTCTATTATGCAAGCTTATCTCATTGATTCATCAATCTACATTTTTCGCAGTTATTTCACTCTGCCTGAAAACTGGCAGGCATTGGACTCGGGGCATCCGACCCATGCAGTCTATGGCTTTACCGCCTTTATGCTGGACATGCTGCGCAATAAGAATCCCGAGCATCTGTTCTGTGCCTTTGATGAAAGTTTGCGCAGCGGCTTTCGCCACCAGCTATGCCCGGACTATAAAGCCAATCGTGAGCTCCCGGATGACGCTCTGGCTTTTCAGCTGAACGCCTGTCGCCAGCTCTGTCGTGTCTTAGGGGTTGCTGAGATGGCCTCTGAAACTTATGAAGCGGACGACCTGATTGGCGCAGTGGCTAAGAACACCAGGCTCGCCAATGCACAGCCTGTAGTGGTGACTCGGGATAAGGATCTGATGCAGCTGATCGAAGCCGAGGATCTGTTTTGGGACTTTGGCAAGGCGCCGCCGAAGACTCAGCGTCAGGTGGAAAAAGATCTCGAGATTGGCTGTCAGCAGATGGCTGATTTTTTAGCCTTGACCGGTGATAGCAGTGATAATATAACGGGTGTGCCGGGAGTGGGTGCCAAGACCGCTAAGCAGTTGCTGCTGCATTTTCCCGATATAGACGCCATTTTGGATCATCTAGATCAGTTACAGGATTTACCGATTCGCGGCGCAAGCAAGCTTGCGGACAAGATTGATACTCATCGTGAGCAACTTCTATTAGCCCGACAGCTGACGACTATTTTTACCGATATCAAAGAAGCACCCAGCCTTGATCAGATCGCTTGGCAGGGAATTAATCTCGATGCCTTTGATCTGTTTTGTGAGGAGATGGGCTTCGCCGACAAGTTCCATGATCGCGCCAAACAGCTGCGCGGGCGTCAGTTCACACCGAGCTGGTAGAGCAATTTAATATTGGGTTTTAGTGACCTTTCTAGTAGGAGCCAGATTGAAAATAGTAGCGGATCAAAATATGTTGATGGTGGACCAGTTCTTTGGCGGGTTTGGCACCATCACCTACGTGCCGGGCCGCAGCCTTTGTGCTGCGGATATTGCCGACGCTGATATTCTCTTGGTGCGCTCAGTGACTCAGGTTAACCAAGCATTGCTAGAGGGCTCATCGGTCTCATTTGTTGGATCTGCGACCATAGGCACAGACCATATAGATCAGGACTATTTAGCTCAGCAGGGCATAGCATTCGCCTATGCACCCGGCTGCAATGCCGACGCCGTTGTGCAATATGATCTGTCTGTGCTCAGTCGCCTCCAGGCCAATTGGCAGCAGAGTACTGTTGGCATAGTAGGCTGCGGTAATGTTGGCGGTCGTCTCTATAAAGCGCTGACCAATCTCGGTGTCAGTTGCACGGTTTATGATCCATTCTTAAGTGCTGAATCAGGGTTCAATCTAACGGATTTTGACACTGTGCTGGGCAGCGATATTATCTGTGTGCATACACCTTTAACCACAACAGGTTCCCATCCAACCGAGCATCTATTTAACGCTGAGGTGCTGGCGCGTCTAAATCCAGAGAGCCTATTAATCAATGCTGGCCGCGGAGCGGTTATAGATAATGCTGCGCTGCTGCAGTTGCTGGAAAGCGGTTCGCCTCTCAGGGTGGCACTGGATGTTTGGGAGGGCGAGCCAACAGTTAGTCTGCCGCTACTGAGTCTGGTTTCACTGGCTACGCCGCATATTGCTGGCTATAGCGTTGAGGGCAAGGCCAGGGGCACAGAGATGCTTGCTGAGGCGTTTAAACGATTGACTGACACGGATGCTGAAGTGCTTACAAGGCAGCCTGAAACAGTTTCTAGGCTAACTGCAGGAACACTTAGTGATTTGATCTTGGCGAGCTATGATGTGGCTGAGGATGATCTGAAAATGCGTGAGGCGTTGAGTACCAGTTCTGATATAGCGCTCACTTTTGACCTGTTGCGCAAGCAGTACCCCGAGCGCCACGAGTTCAGTTGTTATCAATTGAGTGGCAGTGTTGCAGGTGCCCAGCCTGAACTGAGAGATCAGGCAATCAAGCTGGGATTTCGCTAGTCGACTTGGTTAATTGCGACGCACTAGTTGTGGCGCGAACTCGCTCAAGAAATGTTGCCAGTCGTCCAATAGCCTCAATCAGCTGATCTTTGTCAGGCAAAAACACAATGCGAAAATGCTGAGTGCCAACCATATTAAAGGCACTGCCTTGAACCAAAAGCACACGTTCCTGTTTAAGCAGTTCGAGGACCAAATCTTCATCGTCAGCAATGGGGTACATAGCCGGATCCAGCTTGGGGAACAGGTACATAGCCGACTTGGGTTTGACACAGCTAACGCCGGGAATCTGGGTAATTAGCTCATGGGCCAAATCCCGTTGGGCCAGCAGTCTGCCATTGGGCAGTATCAGGTCGTTAATACTTTGATAACCACCCAGAGCTGTCTGCACGGCAAGCATCGCCGGCACATTGGCGCAGAGACGCATAGACGCAAGCATTTCAAGCCCTTCTATATAGCTGCGGGCATTCTGTTTGGCACCGGACGTAATCACCCAGCCGGAGCGGAATCCGGCTAGTCGATAGGTTTTTGATAGGCCGTTAAAGGTCAGGCAGAGAACGTTCTTCACCAGGGTGGCCAGGGGAATATGTACCGCATCATCATAGAGAATACGATCGTATATCTCGTCGGCAAATACCACTAGATTGTATTTCTCAGCCAGGGCCACTATTTGCTTGAGATTGTCTTCGCTGTAGACCGCACCAGTTGGATTGTTCGGATTAATCACAACTATGCCACGGGTGTTAGCGGTTATCTTGCTCTCTATATCAGCAACATTGGGTTGCCAGTTATCATCTTCGTTGCACTGATAGTGCATTGGCGTGCCACCGGCCATGGAGACCGCAGCAGTCCACAATGGGTAGTCCGGGGAGGGTATCAACACTTCGTCGCCGTTGTTAAGCAGTGCCTGCATGGACATCACAATCAGCTCACTGACACCATTGCCCATGATTACGTCATCTACAACAACATTTTCTATACCCTGAGTCTGTGCCCGTTGCATCACCGCTTTGCGCGCGGAGAAGAGGCCCTTTGAATGACAGTAGCCCTGAGCTTCACGGAGATTGTGAATAACGTCATGCATAATTTCATCTGGGGCGTCAAAGCCAAAGGCACCAGGGTTGCCAATGTTTAGCTTAATTATCCGTTGGCCTTCGTCTTCAAGCAGGTTAGCATGATCAAGAACGGGGCCGCGGATGTCATAACAGACATTCGCCAGCTTGAGAGATTTTTTTAATTCAGGCATGGGGCACTTCAGTTAATAGTCAGTCAAAAAGTTGTTGGAACGTTAAGCGCGACATTTAGATCACGCGTCTACAGAGCCCATTGTAGCTAAATAATATGGTTGTGGGGGAAGCTTTAATGAAAATAATAACCTTGCCAGGGCAGGGCGCTTTACTTCTGATTGTTGTCAGTGCTGTCGGTTATCGCATGGATCTATTGCCATTTAGGCTGGCTCTATTGCTATTGATTATCGGGCTGTTGGTCTGCACCTTGGTAGCGCTAGCCGAGCTTATTATATTAAGCGTCAACGCCGTTAATAAAAAACCTCTGCGCCTAGAGTATCTGGTGCTAGCGGTGAGTTGCGCCCTAGGTCCCAGCATTTTACTCTATAGGGTCGGCATCGACGGTTTCAGGGCGCCGATGATTCACGATATAACCACTGACACTGCCAATCCACCGGTGTTTCTATTTACTCAGGAGGGCGAGGGGTTTCGAGAAAACTCCTTGGTCTACGGAGCCGATAAACTGAGTGCTGAGCAGATAACGGCTATACAGCTGGAAGCCTATCCTGATATCCGCACTGTAATTGTTGAAGCGCCTGGGCGCAGGGTGTATCAGAATGCCTTATTTGTTGGCAGCTTGCTGGGTTGGAAGATTTCAGGCCACGACGTATCTATGTTCCACTTTGAGGCAAAGGCGACCACACCGGTGTTTGGGTTTGTCGATGATATTGTGGTGCGGATTACACCGTTGAACGAGCATTCAAGTGCAATTGATATTCGCTCCCTGTCAAGAGTGGGAGTCTCTGACATCGGCGCCAATGCAAAACGCATAAGGCTTTTTTTCGACAAGCTGGGGGAAGAATTAATTATTCACTAAACGAGGTAAAAATAAGCGCCATTAGGCTTGACAGTTTATCTGTAGCTCAATAGAATGCGCGCCTCCTAGCCAGTACCGTCCCGTTCGTCTAGAGGCCTAGGACACCGCCCTTTCACGGCGGTAACAGGGGTTCGACTCCCCTACGGGACGCCATTTTTATACAGCACTTATGGATAAGTGTTTGCGGGAATAGCTCAGTGGTAGAGCACAACCTTGCCAAGGTTGGGGTCGCGAGTTCGAACCTCGTTTCCCGCTCCAATACTAAACGCAAAACTTCGGTTTTGCGTTTTTTTATGTCTGGGTTTTAGTCAGCGCAAAGTGCCGCTTTTAAATTCTCCAGTCTGAGGGCAGAGGTGAATCTCTGCTCCTGAAGCCCTAGATTTATTTTCCCATAAACCCTCAGAGTTCAAAGAATTGCTTTATCTCATCTTCTTTGGCCAGAGCGTCACGCAAGCCCATCGCGATCAGCTCGCGGCAAAAGCCCGGTTCAAACAGCAGGTAACTGGCAGCACTGGCACCGCCACCTTGAGCCGTAGCACCAGTCAGACTCAAAAACATGCGCAGGGATTTAGGCAGATGATGCAAATGCTCCTCGGCGATACTGTCGATGGATTCTGTCGGGGATATAGATAGCACCTCAACTGGGTTCAAGTCAGTGATATTGTTTTTTTCACGCAGGGATTGGGGTAGGGCGCTGGCCAGACGATTGATATTGCCCAGGGTTTCAAGGTCGCTCTCCACCGCATCAATAAATGCACTATTAAACATATGCCCGACAATCTGTGCCGTTGAAGGGGAGTGCTCCAGTCCAGCTGGCAGCTTGCTGCGAGTCGCGTTATCACTGACACCCACAATTAATAATTTGGTCGCACCCATATGCAGTGCTGGGCTGATAGGCTTGAGCTGTCGCACAGCGCCGTCACCAAAGTAATCGCTGTCTATCTTAACTGCGGGAAAGAGGCCGGGGATGGCGGTTGAGGCCATCAGGTGATCAATGCTCAGAGGGATATGTTCGCCGCGGCGACGAGATCTATTCCAGGCAGGTATTTTTTCCTGTCCCTGATAAAAGGTTACTGATTGACCGCTGGCATAGCTCATGGCGGTCACCGCTATGGCCTCAAGTTCACCATTGCTAATCGCTGTATCCAGATAATCAAATTTGACATAATTCTCCATCATTTTTCGCAGCGGGCTGTTATCGAGGAGTGAAATCGGTTTGCCTATGCCGTAACCGCTGTGAACAAATGAGGCCATTATATGAAAGGTATTTTTTAATACCCCGAGGGCGTCTGTGCGGTACACATCGGCCGGTGTCAGCTCGTTCCAGATACGCTCCAATTTACTGGTGCGCAAACGGAAGGGTCCAGCCCGTCCGGCAATCGACAGCGCATTGATCGCACCGGCAGAGGTGCCGCAGATAATTGGGAAGGGGTTGTACACAGATCTTGGCAATATGCTGGCAATACCTTTAAGAACACCCACTTGATAGGCGGCTCTGGCGCCGCCGCCGGTTAAAACTAAGCCTTTGCTCATGATTAAAATATTCCTAGTGATAGACCTGCGGCCATGGCTAGACCGAATTCTTCACATTGTTCTAGATGCTGTTGGTTAATATCGCCTTTGGCGATTACTGGCTCACTGATTTTGCGCAGAGGATAGCCTCTGGCGATGCGGTCGATGTCGCGCACTGCGCCGCTGCCATCGTTGCCGGCGCTAATAAAGAGAGCATAGGGTAAATTCAGTTGGTAGGGTTCGGCTGGATAATAGGTTCGATCAAAAAAGTCCTTGAGTGCCCCACTCATGGTGCCAAAGTTTTCCGGAGTGCCGAAGAGCAAGCCATCGGCCCAGCGCAAATCATCCAAGCCGGCATCAAAAGCGCTCAGCAGTCTAGTTTCTACCTCCGCTTCTTCCAGGCATCCGCGCATCACCGCTTGTGCCATCTGGCCGGTATTGCCGGACTGTGTGTGATAGATGATCAGCAGATGTTTCTTCATCGGTTAATACCATTATTCGACAAGACTGCGGCGGAGTTACATTTTTTTAGCGCCACTCGGGACTACAGTGCCCATTAGTTACTAGTCTTATTTGTCCGGTCTAAGACGGCTCTGAGCCTTATAAGTGTAACGGATATCTTTGTAGAAGGATCTATATTGGCCTATTTGATTATGCTATCCCTGGGCGTTTTCTCGGTTGCTTGGTGGCCCTGGTTGCCAGGCTTTGGGGCCAGCTTTGCGCTCTTCGCCAGCCTGCTGTCAGTCTGTGTCTTTTTTCGTCTAAGGGGTTTGAAATGGATTTTGTTTCTTAGTGCAGGAATGCTCTGGGGCATATTCTGTGGCCATCAGCTACTGAGCAAGAGTCTGCCGGAAAAATACAATGGTGAAGAATTTCTGATCTCAGGGCAGGTCATCAGTCTGGTTGATAGCAACTCTGTTCGCAGTCGTTTTAGTTTTGCCTCAGAGACTATTCAAGTCTTAGGGGATCCCAATCAGCAGCTTGTCCCGGGCAAGCTGCTGCTTAGCTGGTACGCCGCAGAGATATTGCAACCTGGCCAGCGCTGGCAGCTGGTGGTGCGTCTGCGACGGCCGCGGGGCTTTGTTAACCCCGCTGCTTTTGATTATCAAAGTTGGTTATTACAGCAGGGCTATAGGGCGACCGGTTATGTGCGTTCGCCTGAGCTTGCCAAGCAGTTACCTGAGGCTAAGCTTTTTAGTCTCGGTAATATTGCCGCATTACCAACCCAGCTGAGGTCGCGGATTCAACAGTCGATAGAGCAATCAGAACTATCGTCTTTGGGTCGTGCGGTGCTGTTGGCCCTGAGTATTGGCGATAAGCGTCAGCTCTCCAACTGGTGGCAGGATTTGGCGCGCCTGGGGATCGTTCACCTGCTGGTTATTTCCGGGCTGCATATTGGGCTTGTGGCGTTATTTGGTGCTGCCGTGGGCAAAGGGCTGGCGCGGCTGGTGATTTTGCTTAGCGCATTATTCAGTTTTTTGTTCCGCTCTTTGTCTAGTGCTTTACCTAGCTCTCTATTTAGTGATGCTCAGCTTAACCTGGGATTAAGACTGCCCAGTGTGGCGCTGCATTGGCTGGCTCCGGTGAGTGGGTTTCTGGCTGCCGCCGCATATAGTCTTTTGGCGGGATTCTCCCTGCCGACTCAGCGAGCATTAATAGCAGTGGCTGTTGTGGTCATAGCAAAGCTCTGTTTTCGCCGCATTCAACCCTTCGTCTGCCTAGTGTGGGCCCTGACATTGATTGCGCTATTACAGCCTTTAGCAGCGCTGAGTGCCGGTTTTTGGCTTTCATTTACGGCAGTGGCGATTTTGATTGCTTGGTTTTCTCCCTGGCAGTCTCGGGATTCCTGGTGGCCAAAAAAGCGCACAGTCAGTGCTCAGTTGGCGCTGCTGGCAATTATGTCGGTGCCCCTGTTATTTTTTATTGGGCGGCTGTCGTGGCTGGCGCCACTGGTTAATTTGGTTGCGGTGCCCTGGGTGTCTCTAGTGACTGTACCCAGTGTGTTGCTCGGTTGTCTATTGTTGCCGTTCTCGGCCGGTACAGCTGAAGCGATCTGGGAATTGTCTGATTGGTCTGTTGGAATACTGTGGATATTTTTGGATTTATTTCCTGGGGATCAAGGCTTTCTGGTCTCACCCGTGGGCACATCTGGCTTGGTTTTACTGACTGCTCTGCTAGCGGGCTTGTGTTTTATGCTGCCACGGCAGTTGAGTGCAAAGTGGTTCGGGGTACTGCCCTTAGCGCTTTTATTGTTGTTTAGTGAGAGACCTAAGTTTGGCTTGCGGGTAACGGTTTTGGATGTGGGGCAGGGGCTTGCTGTGGTGGTTGAAACCGATCAAGGGAGCCTGCTCTATGACAGTGGCGCGCAATTTAGTCGTGCCTTTAGCGCCGGCAGCGGCATTGTTGCCCCCTTTCTGTGGCAGCGGGGCTGGAGTTCTATCAATACCACAGTGATAAGTCATGAAGACGGTGACCACAGTGGTGGCTTCGCAGCGCTGCAGCTGGTGTTACCCAGCCGTGAGATCATAACCGGGCCTGGAGTGAATTTCCCCGAGACTCTGCTCCAAGGGCAAAATGTGGCAGTTTGCAATGCTGGGACTCAATGGCGCTGGGGGGAGGTGCTATTCGAGATATTGTCGCCCATCTCTCTAGTGGAACCGATAACTCATAAGAGTGGTGTTGATATTAGTGGTGCTAATTTAAGGGGGGCTAGTCTAAGTGGCTCTAGGTTAAAAGGCTCTAGTCTAAGAGCCTCTAGTTTTGAAAGTGGCAACAATAGCTCCTGTGTTGTGCATATCCACTGGCGGGATGTTCAGGTGCTATTGCCTGGGGATATAGAGCGCGCAGCAGAATATCAGCTGCTCGAATCCGGTAGGTTGGATGGATCACAGATTGATTTGTTGGTCGCACCTCATCACGGCAGCAAGACCTCCTCGACGCCAAAATTTGTCCAGCAGCTGTCACCGAAACATGTGGTATTTTCCGCGGGCTATCAGCACCAATTTGGCCATCCTCACCCCTCTGTGACTAAAGCTTATAGTGCTGTAGGCAGCAGAACTTGGAATACTGCTGATCAGGGTGCTATAACCTTTGAGTGGTTTTCATCTGAAGAGCTGACTGAAGAACTGATTGACGAGCCGTTTGAGACGCGGTCAGGAGAGTTGAGAATCACCACAGCCCGTGGCCAAGCGCAGCGCTGGTGGCGCTAAATACAGATTGCGGATTTTGCCTGCAGCCCTTTTATGGTAAGGTCGCGATTCAATTTTAATCGACTCAACGGAAGACACTGTGTATCAAATTTTCCTCACTGGCGGCTGGCTTATGTGGCCACTCCTTATCTGTTCGATTATCGTTGTCGCAATTTCCATTGAACGCTTGATTACCCTGAAAGCAGATCGCATTGTTCCCAGTGGCTTACTGACTCGTGTCTGGCAGCAGTTGCGGGATCGCGAGCTCGCTGGCGACAGCCTTCGGGAGCTGCGCGATGGTTCACCGCTTGGCTATATTCTTGCCGCCGGTATCAGCAATTCCGGCCACGGCCGTGAAATTATGAAAGACAGTATCGAAGAAGCCGCAGCTCAGGTAGTCCATGAACTCGAGCGCTTTCTGACGCTGCTGAGTACGATTGCCAATATGGCGCCCTTGATCGGTTTGCTCGGCACTGTGTTGGGTATGATTCAGGTGTTTGCCGACATTATGCTGTTCGGCACAGGCAATGCCGCTGATCTTGCTGGCGGAATCTCTCAAGCGTTAATTACCACTGCTGCTGGCCTCACCATTGCGATTCCAGCGATGATTTCCCACCGTTACTTTGAACGCCATGTGGAGTCTCTGGTGGTGCAGCTAGAAGGACAGGCCACCAAGCTGGTGGATGCTATGCACAGCGATCTGTTTCGGCAGTCCTAGGCAAGCGACGTGAAATTTCCCCGCCGAGCCCAGCGCGACAACAGTATCAACCTGACACCATTGATCGATGTTGTCTTTTTACTGTTGATTTTTTTTATGGTCACCACCACCTTTACCCGCGAGACTCGCATGCTGATCAGCCTGCCTGAGGCCGAGGCTGAGGCCATGGCGAATGAGCAAACAACAGTGGAATTGATCATCTCCAAAGACGGTAGCTATGCGGTTAATGGACAAAGTTTGATAAATCGTGACATCAAGACCATTATGGCTGCCTTGAAGGACGCTTCGGCGGGGGATAGCGACATTCCATTGGTGATTACCGCCGATGCTCAGTCGACCCATCAAGCTGTTATTACCGCCATGGATGCTGCGGGCAGGTTAGGATTTGAAACACTAAACATTGCAACGCAACAGCCACAAGAGCCATAACAATATGAGCGACAAGATTGCCCCGACCGGTGCCTCCACTTATTTGCGCCTGTTAAAGTATGTTCGCCGTTACTGGCTGGCCTTTGTCGTCAGTGTGTTTGGCTTGGTGCTGCACTCTTTTGCCGAAGTGGCCTTTGTCGATCTGCTCGGTTATATCACCGATACGGTTGGCACACTGACCAGTACAGGTGCTGCAGAAGCTCAGGCTGTGAGTATGCCCCAGACCGGTATGACAGCTATGTTCGCTGAGGTGCTGCTGGGCGACCTTATCCTTGAGAAGCCCTGGCTGGTGATTCCGTTTTTTCTAGTGATTATCAGTGTGCTGCGCGGCATAGGCTATTTGATCGGCAGCTACGGTCTAGCCTATGTGTCGAATTATCTTGTTCACGCACTGCGCGTGGATATCTTTGAAAAATATCTGCAACTGCCCTTTGAGTTTTTTGATCGCTCTATGTCCGGGCACCTGGTCTCAGTGGTCACATTCAATGTTCAGCAGGTCACTCAAGCCAGTACCAAAGCACTTAAAACATTACTCCAGCAGGGTAGTTTGGTCTTGGGCCTGATGTCCTATCTATTCTATGTGAATTGGAAGTTAACACTGTTCTTTCTCGCAGTGATGCCCTTTGTCGCTCTGGTGGTGGCGGTGGTGAGCAAGCGTTTTAGAAAGATCAGCACCAATATTCAGGGCGCCATGGGGGATGTTACCCACGTCACCCAAGAGGTTGTTAATGGCTATCAAGAGGTGCGAATGTTTGGCGGTATGGAGAATGAGCGAACGCGCATTCAGCTGGCCAGTCAGAGCAATCGCCGACAAAATATGAAGATGGCCCTGACCGAGGGTGTTAGCAATCCATTGGTGATGCTGTTGGTGTCCTCGGCTTTTGCCGGCATCACGAGCTTTATGCTGAGCCCGGCGATCCTGGAGACTATGAGCACAGGCAGTTTTATCACCTTCTTGGTGGCTTCAGGTATGTTGATCAAGCCTATCCGCCAGATCACCGAAGTGAATAGTGACATCCAGAAGGGCATAGCTGCAGCGGAATCCATTTTCGACATTCTCGATGCTACACCGGAGCGGGATCAGGGCACAGTTGAGCTGGATTCGGTGGCAGGTAAGGTTGAGTTTAGTGAGATTAATTTTGGTTACAGCTGCAATGGTCCGCTAGTTCTTGAGGACATCAACTTCAGTGTCAATCCAGGGGAGACTGTGGCGCTAGTAGGTTCATCCGGCAGTGGCAAGACCACCTTGGCGAGTTTGGTGACACGTTTTTATAATCACGGTGATGGACAGATTCTTCTGGACGGCATCGATGTCAATGATTTCAAGCTGGCTAATCTGCGCAAACACATAGCCCAAGTCAGCCAAAACGTAACCCTGTTTAATGACACAGTGCGCAACAATATTGCCTATGGCGAGCTAGCCAACTGCTCACTGGAGCAGGTCAAGGCCGCGGCCAAAATAGCCTATGCGGATAAGTTTATTGAGAAGATGACGGATGGCTACGACACCATGATTGGCGACGACGGCGTTATGCTTTCCGGCGGCCAGCGTCAGCGTCTGGCGATTGCTCGGGCGCTGTTAAAAGATGCGCCAGTGTTGATTCTCGATGAGGCCACCTCGGCACTGGATACAGATTCAGAGCGCTATATTCAGGCTGCCCTTGAAGAGTTAATGAAATCTCGTACCACTTTTGTCATTGCTCATCGTCTGAGTACCATTGAGAAAGCCGACCGCATCTTGGTGATGGAGAATGGGCGTATTATTGAGCAGGGTAGTCATAGCGAACTGCTGGCTTTAGAGGGTCGCTATTTGGAGCTCTACAGACATCAATTTAATGAGTCAGAGGCAGTCTAGGTTTGTCTCTGGAACAGCGCATAACCAAAGCCTGGCAGCTGGATAGCCCCTGGCTGAAGCTACTGCTGCCCTTATCTTGGCTGTTTAGGGTCATCTCAGGTTGGCGCCGCCGCCATCTTCAGTCTCGTCATCAAGGCCAACCCTTTGATGTGCCTTTAGTTATTGTGGGTAACATTTCAGTGGGTGGCAGTGGTAAGACGCCTCTGATCGTCGCCCTGGTATCAGCCCTTAAGCAGCGCGGTTATAAGCCCGGTGTTGTCAGTCGTGGTTACGGCGGCAAGGCCCTGAGCTATCCCTTGGGAGTCAATGCCCAGACCCCGGTTTCCCAGAGTGGAGATGAACCCTTGCTGATCGCCCAGTTGGCCGAATGTCCGGTGGTGGTGGATGCTGATCGCAATGCTGCGGTTGCCTATTTGCTGAGTCACAATGACTGCGATCTGGTGCTCAGCGATGATGGTTTACAGCACTACAGGCTACATCGCGATATAGAGATAGTGGTTGTGGACGGCCAGCGTGGTTTCGGCAACGGTCGCTGTCTGCCCGCAGGGCCACTGCGTGAAGGTCCGGAGCGACTACAGCAAGTGGATTTTGTTGTAGTCAATGGCGGTTCAGGTAAGGCGTTAGTTAGCGATGAAGGGGTTGGCGACAACGTCTCCTGTGAACAGATGCAAATAGCCCCGCGGAGAATGACTCAGCTCAGTTCTGGGGTGAGTCAGCCAATTGACCAGTGGCTCAAAGAGCATCATGAAAAGTCTGTCCATGCAGTGGCGGCTATAGGCAATCCTCAGCGCTTTGCCAATACACTGGCATCGCTGGGGCTAGAGGCCGAGCTTCACAGTCACGACGACCATCAGGCCCTCAGTGCGGCGGATCTGCGCTTCGGGGATGATTTGGCGGTGATTATTACCGCTAAAGACGCGGTTAAATTACTTGGCTCTGGCCATAGCTTTAGCCACAGCCTTAGCGACAACCAAAGCCATGATTCAATTGCAGACAGTATCTGGGTGCTCGAAATTGAGGCGCAGATTGAAAACGACTTTTTAGACAGGCTGGCAGCTCAGTTGCACGGTTTGAAAGCGAAAAGCTAAAGATCAAAAGCCAAAAACAGAATGTTAGGTATTTAGACTAGAGGTTCTATGCAATTTACAGTGATTATTCCAGCCCGTTTCGGCTCAATGCGTCTGCCAGGTAAGCCTCTGCGGGATATTGCCGGCAAGCCGATGATTCAGCGAGTCTGGGAACAGGCTGGTAAGAGTGCCGCCCAGCGAGTGGTAATTGCCACCGACGATCCGCGCATTGAAGCGGCGGCGATAGAATTTGGTGCCGAAGTCTGTATGACCAGAGCCGATCATCCGTCGGGTACTGACAGGCTGCAAGAAGTTGCGGCGCTGCTGGGCTTGGCCGACGATGCCATAGTGGTCAATGTGCAGGGGGATGAGCCATTGATCCCACCTGCAGTGATTGATCAGGTAGCCAGTAATCTGGCTAGCAATCCTCAGGCTGGCGTGGCAACACTGTCTGAACCAATCCAGACCTATGGTGATCTGCGCAACCCTAATGTGGTTAAGCTAGTGTGTAATCAGCAATCTATTGCACTGTATTTTAGTCGCGCACCGATTCCCTGGCCGCGAGATTTAATGGCATCTGCTAGCGCCGATGAGGCCTTACCTGAAAGCTTTGGGTTTAGTCGCCATATAGGTATTTATGCCTACAGGGTAAAGGAGTTAAATGATTTCGTTACCTGGCCTGTGGCGCAGATTGAAGCTACAGAGAAGCTCGAACAGCTGCGCTTTATGTGGCAAGGCGTGGCGATTCACGCAGCTCCGGCACTGCAGCCAGTGCCAGGTGGCATAGATACTGAAGAAGATCTTCAGGTAGTTATAGAGCTATTAAAAAACAAATAAAAACAATCGGTTATATCGTAAACTTAAATAATATATTAGCTTTTAGCTAAGCGTTATTATAGAAATACTAAGACTAATATGACGACTAAGACGGCGACTAAGGTTATGACTAAAGCAACTAAACTATCGGTCCTATTTGTCTGTCTGGGTAATATCTGTCGTTCTCCTACAGCGCATGGCGTATTTGCCAAACTGGTAGAGCAGGGTGGCTATGGCGACCTAATTCAGGTGGATTCAGCGGGCACTGGAGACTGGCATCTGGACCACGCGCCAGATCAGCGCACTACTCAGGTAGCTGCCGCCAAAGGTTATGACCTCAGTGAGTTGCGAGCTCGACTAGTGACCAGCGCCGACTTCAGTGAATTTGATTATATAATGGCCATGGACAACGCCAACCTTAAAGATCTGCGTGCTATGCAGCCTGATACTTACACTGGTCACTTGGGTTTGTTTCTCGATTTCTCCGAGCAGTCTGAGGTTCAGGAAGTTCCCGATCCCTACTACGGTGGCGAAGATGGCTTTGAGTTGGTCTTTGGTCTGGTTGAGGATGCCTCTAAGGGCTTGCTGCGACATATCCAGTCCAACCATCCCCAAGAAACTCATTTCCGGGATCAGGGCGCTTAATGCCGACTATTCTCGAACAGGTTTCATTAGAGCCCTATAACAGCCTGGCACTGCCAGCTGTGGCTGAGTTTTTCTGTGCAGTTCAGGACTCTGCTGCGCTGTTGGCCGCATTGGAATTTGCCCGATCCAAAAACATAGAGGTCACGCCACTTGGCGGTGGCAGCAATATAGTCCTGGCAGGGGATATCGCCGGCTTAGTGCTGAGCATTGAACTTAAGGGTGTAACACATCGCGTTCTGGATCAGGTTGTTGAAGTGACCTTCGCCGCCGGTGAAAACTGGCATGATCAGGTTCAGCACTGTCTTCAGCAGGGCTGGTACGGGTTGGAGAACCTGTCGCTGATACCCGGCAATATGGGCGCCGCTGCGATTCAAAATATTGGCGCTTATGGGGTTGAACTAGCGGATCTATTTGTTTCGCTTAAGGCCATCGACAAGCTGTCGGGAGAGATCCTTGAGCTAGACAAAACCGCCTGTGAGTTTGGCTATCGCGACAGTCTGTTTAAGCACGCCGGCCGCGACCGCTATATTATTGTCGATATCACCTTGGCGCTGAGTACAGTGCCGAACATCAATATTCAGTACCCAGCGCTGCAGGCTGCTGTTGATGCCCATAGCGCCTCGGCCAGGGAGATCACTCCAGAGTTGGTCGGCGCCATGGTCTGCCAGATTCGCGCATCAAAGCTGCCTGACCCTAAAACCATTCCCAATGCTGGCAGTTTTTTTAAGAACCCAATTGTTCCTCAGCTGCAGGTCCTAAGGCTGTCTCGAGAGTATCCAAAGATGCCGGGTTACGCCCAGAGCAATGGCGATAGCAAAGTACCCGCTGGCTGGTTGATCGAACAGTGCGGTCTGAAGGGTGCAGTGCGCGGCCCGGTTGGCGTACATCAGCAGCAGGCGTTAGTTTTAGTTAACTCTGGCGGCGGCAGCGGCGCTCAACTTTTAGCCCTGGCTGAAGAAGTGCGCGCTGCAGTATCTCAGCGCTTCGACATTGATCTAGAAATTGAACCAAGGGTCTATGGTTGAAAAATGGACCTTTTTGATAGCCAGCTAATACCCGTTCGCCTGACTGAGGAGCGCCTGAGTCAGATCGCATTTTGGCCCAATTGGCTCGATGGAGAGAGGGCAGATGCACTGCTCAGTCAGGCTATAAGCGATATTGACTGGCGCCGCGATGTGATCAGGATCGCCGGCAAGACAATCCCTATTCCACGGTTGCAGCAATGGTTTGGCGATCCCAAGACCAGTTACACCTATTCTAATATTCGACTCCAAGCGGTGCAGTTCCCGAATTGGATCGATAAGTTGCGAGAGCAGATTGAAGTCGAGTCTGGGGAGCGCTTTAATCGCGCCCTAGTGAATTATTACCGCGATGGCTCAGATAGTGTCGACTGGCATGCGGATGACGAAGCAGAGTTAGGTTATGAGCCTCTGGTGGCATCCCTAAGTCTGGGTGCTGAGCGTGCTTTTCAGCTGCGCCACAATGTCACTCAAGAGCGTCTGGATATTTCCCTGCCTCACGGCTCCCTGTTGGTAATGGGTGCTGGCATACAGACACATTGGCAGCATCGGATAGCCAAAACTAAGAAGGTTGAGCAGCCGCGGGTAAACTTCACCTTTCGCTATATGGCTTAATAAAAGGGCTATATTCAAGAGCTATGTTTAAGCGCTATGTTTAAGCGCTATATGTAAATATAGATCTGGTGCAGCTACTACTCAGCTTGCTACTAATCAACAAACCACAAGGAGAAACACTCGGTGAAATTGTCAAAATTTGGTGAAAAATTTTCAGGTCAGTCGGGCATAGTCGAGCTCATGGATGACTTGGGCACAGCGCTAAATGAAAATCCCGAGATGATTTTTATGGGTGGGGGCAATCCTGGCCGTATCCCGGAAGTTGAGCAGATCTTTAAAGCGCGATTAGAGACGGTGCTGGCAGATCCTGCCCAGCTACATAGCTTACTCGGCGTTTATCAGTCACCCCAGGGGGACAAAGATTTTCGCGAGCAGATCGCCGGTTTACTAAAGCAACAGTTTGGCTGGGATCTGTCGGAGCGCAATATCGCCGTATCCAATGGCAGCCAGTCGGCATTCTTTGTGCTCTACAACATGTTTGCCGGCGAGATGGCCGACGGCAGTCAGCGCTCGATTCACCTACCTTTGGCACCGGAATATATTGGCTACCGAGACATAGGCCTGACTGACAATCTGTTCACCGCCACCAAGCCAGAGATCGAACTCCTCGACGACAACCTGTTTAAATACCATGTGGATTTCTCGCGACTGAATATAGATCAGCAGGCCGCTGCCCTCTGCGTGTCACGGCCGACCAATCCCACGGGCAATGTGCTCACCGATGACGAGATCGAACAGCTCGATGCCATCGCTGTAGAGCAGGATATTCCCTTTATTCTCGATGGTGCTTACGGCCTACCATTTCCGGGGATTATTTTTAATCAGGCGAAAGCGCACTGGAATAGTAATACCATTCTAGTGTTGAGTCTGTCTAAATTGGGTCTACCCGGTGTGCGCACCGGCATCATTGTCGCCAGTGAAGAGATTATTCAAGCCTACACCCGAGCCAATACCATCGTCAGTTTAGCCTGCGGCAATCTTGGCCCAGCAGTGGCCCGCGAGCTGGTCAGCAGTGGCGAGATAATGGCCCTGAGCCAGCAGCGCATAGCACCGTTTTATCGCCAGCGCGCCCATCAAACGGTGCAGTGGTTCCGCGAGTTTCTGGGAGATCTACCATATCGCATTCACCGGCCCGAGGGCGCTATCTTTTTGTGGCTGTGGTTTAAGGATTTGCCGATTACCAGCAAGGCACTCTATCAGCGGCTTAAAGCCCGAGGTGTTCTAGTGGTGCCCGGACATGACTTTTTTCCTGGAATCACCGACGACTGGCGTCATCAGCAGGAGTGTATTCGCGTCTCTTACGCTCAGGATGATTCAGTGGTGAAAGCCGGTGTAGAGATTATTGCAGAAGAAGTGGCTCGGGCTTACGAGAATAGCTAGGAGAGAGCAGTTAAACGAGAACAGCAACCAAGAGCAGCAACCAAGAACAGCAACCAAGAACAGCTAGATAAAGCGTTCCAGTGCTTCGAGCAAGGCCTTGATCTTGTCGATAGACTCTTGGTATTCCTGAGATTCCTCTGAGTCGGCCACTATGCCGCCGCCGCCCCAGCAATGCAGTTTGTCGCCATCGGCTATTATTGTGCGAATGGCGATATTACTGTCCATATTCTGATTGGCACTGATATAGCCAATACTGCCGCAGTACACCGAACGTCGCACGGGCTCCAACTGCTCAATAATTTCCATTGCGCGTTTTTTAGGCGCCCCAGTAATCGAACCACCGGGAAAACTGTCGCGGAGCATGTCCAGAGGCGTTGAATCTTCAGCCAGCACGCCTGTGACTGTACTCACTAAGTGGTGCACATTGGCAAAGCTTTCTAATTCAAAAAGTTTGGGCACGCGGATGCTGCCAGACTCGGCGTTTCGGCTTAAATCATTGCGCAACAGATCCACAATCATCAGGTTTTCCGCACGATCCTTGGCGCTGGCGATAAGCTGTTCGGCGCGCTGTTGATCCTGTTGTGGATCGCTACCACGCTTAATCGTGCCCTTGATTGGCTTAGTCTCAGCCTGTCGGTCCTTGATACGGATAAAACGCTCAGGTGAAACGCAGAGCAGTGCCTGATCACGCCACTGCCAAAAGGCGGAGTAGGGTGAACCCACAGCCTGACGCAGGGCCAGATAGGCGGGCCAGAGATCGCCGGAGAACTGCGCGGAATAGTGCTGGGTAAAATTGGTCTGGTAGCAGTCTCCCGAGCTTATATAAGCCTTAATTTCACGAATCGCTTCTTTGTATTCAGTCTCCGAGAGAGTGGCGGCAAATTCCTCTTTGAGCTTGAACCCAGCAACTATCTCTGGGATTTGAACGTCGGCCAGTCGAGAGTGAACTAAGGTTTTCAATTCCTCGGCACATTGAGCGTGAAATACCAGCTCGCTGCGCTGCTCTTGATGATCCACAACCAGGGCCCAGAGAAAACGACCGATACGCATATCGGGCAGTTGGGTTATTGACTTGGCGTTATTGGGAATATCGATTAAGCGACGGCCCAGATCATAACCAAAGTAACCAATTAGACCGCCCACAAAGGGGTAATCGCTACTGAGGCTTTTATCAATCAGCGGCTCAAGAAGCTGCTCGGCAAGGGCAAAGGGATCTTCTTCGCTGCTGCGACTGCCATGGCTGTCGACGATGGTAGAGAGGTCACCCTGGGTTTCAATAATCGCGTCAGGGCAGGCGGAGATAATGTCAAAGCGGCCCTGAATACTGTGGGGCGTCCCGCTGTCGAGCCAAACCGCATCCGGCAGATCGCGAATAGCAGCAAATAAGGTTTCGCTGCTAGCCTGATAGGGTATTTCATGGAAGCTAAGGCTGGGCATTGTGGGCCACACTTTAGGCGCTTTAGTTAGCCCTGTCGAGAGAACTAAACAGGGTTAACCAGCGATGCTTTGAACGATGATGAAGGTGAGCCCGGCCGCGGCGTAGGCAAAAATACTGTAGCTGACAAAGAGTTGCGTTGGCAGTCTCCAGGAACCGGTCTCGCGGCGCAGTACAGCCAGTGTTGAGACACATTGCAGGGCGATGGAAAAGAACACCAGCAAGGCAAAACCGGCACCGATTGGCAGGCCGCTATTTTGGATGTGGGTGACCAGTGAGATGACATTCTCTTCGCCGCCTTCGATACCAAACAGCGTTCCCAGCGTACCCACGAAGACTTCACGAGCAAGGAAAGAGGTCAGTATGGCAACACCGTATTTCCAGTCGAGACCAAAGGGGGCAAAGGCAGGTTCAATTAACTTGCCCATATAGCCGAGCCAGGATTCGCCTAAATCTGCGCCCTGGTTGGGGAAGTAACCCAGCACCCAGATCACCACTGTAACCATAAAGATCACTTTACCGGCCTTGGTGACAAAGTGTTTGCTGCGATCCCAGGCATTGCGTAGTAAAGGCTTCCATGAAGGCAGACGATAGGGCGGCATTTCCAAAACAAAGGGCAGATCAGTTTGCAGTGCAGCATTGGTTCGGGATACCAGAGCAGTGACTAAGAGACCGCAGAGAATGCCAAACAGATAGATGCTCACCATGGCCAAACCCTGCCAGCCGATCAGACCGCCAAAGGCACCAGTGGCGGGAATAAACGATGCAATCAGCAAACTGTATACCGGCAGTCGAGCAGAGCAGGGCATTAAGGGGATCGCGAGATAAGTAAGCCAGCGTTTGCGCGGAGAGTCCACTGTACGGGCAGCATAGATACCGGGAATAGCGCAGGCGACACTTGAGAGCATGGGAATAAAACTCTTGCCGGTAAGGCCAAATATCCGCAGGGGTTTGTGGCAAATGACGGCGGCGCGAGCCAAATAGCCACTGTCTTCGAGCATGCCGACAACCAATGTGAGAATAAATATCTGCGGTACAAAGACCAGAAATGCACCTATGCCACCAAACAGGGCGTCGGAGACAAAGTCACTGATAGCACCCTCAGGCAACAGCGGAATAACCACGCTGGCTGCGAACTGCAGAATGGCTTCGACGCCATCCATAATTGGTGCGGCCCAGGTAAAAATACTTTGGAACAGCAGAAACATGATTAGGACAAAGCTGATGCCACCAAACCATGAATGGAGAAAAAATCGATCCAGGCGAGTTTGGGAGTTAATTAACAGATCGCCCTTGGGGCCAAAGCTAGCAGCTAGCTGTTGCGCCTGGCGATGCACCATCGAATCGTCGGTAGCAATCATATCATTGGGCAGCACATTGCTAACAAAGGCGCTGGGGGCCTCGCGATGATCGGCGATCAGATCTTGCAGTTGATCCAGTCCGAGGCCGGACTTAGCTGAGATGGCAACCACTGGAACTTTTAGCGCTGCGGCAAGCCCCTCTAGATCCATGGTCATGCCGTGGCTGTTGAGCACATCAATCATATTGGCGGCAATGACCACCGGCTTGTTGTGTTCGGCACAGGCATTGATGACCTGAACGGCAAAAATCAGTCCTTTCTCAAGTCGGGTGGTATCCACTACACAGACCACGGAGCTTATCTGTGGATCTTTAATACCTGCGTAAAAGGCCTCCACGGAAACCGTTTCCTCTGCGGAAATCGCACGCAGAGAATAAACACCGGGGAAATCCATTATCAGCTGTTCAGGATCGGCAATACTTTTGCCGGAGCTGATATTCACGGTAATGCCGGGGAAGTTGGCGACTTTTTGATTGAGACCGGTAAGCCGGTTAAACAGCAGGCTCTTGCCTGAGTTGGGGCTACCTATAAGGATTGTTTTAGAGGTCAAAGGGAGAGGGCTCTTTTAAGCGACGGTAATCAGCGAGGCGACGCTGTCATCGAGTGAATAAACCGTATTGTTAACCCGGTAGAGCTTTGGCGCGCCAAGACTAGGGCTGAGTACACAGGCAATATGCTCACCTGGATGAAAGCCAAGTTCGCTGAGGCGCGTGCGATAGTCACCTTGCAATGCAGCGCAAAAGCTTTCCACGGTGGCTGAGGTGCCTTGTTTCAAATCCCACAATGTCATTTTTTTAGATCCCAGAGTGTTATTGTTTCTATTCGTTCCCTTAGCTTTTCAGGACTTTAGTGTACGCCCATGTGGGCCAAATGTTAATAAGAATCGTTATCATTCGCAAAAAGAACGGCGCCACCCAAACTTCCCGCAAACAGATCCATAGAGCCAAGGTAGACGCAGTTTTACCTAGTTTCAAATCAGTGGTTCTTGACGGCCCAAATTCCGGTACAATGGCGGCCGTTAAAACCCTCATATAGAAGACTATATACACCATGGCAGCAGCTCCTAGACCACCGACAGCACTTTATGATTACCCTAAATACTGGGCGGAATGTTTGCTGCCAACCCCTTTTCTGCCGATGTCTCGGGAAGAGATGGATCAGCTCGGCTGGGATAGCTGTGATGTGATCCTGGTGACGGGCGACGCCTATGTGGACCATCCGAGCTTTGGTATGGCGGTAATTGGCCGTGTGCTTGAGGCTCAGGGTTACAGGGTGGGTATTATCTCGCAGCCGGACTGGCGCGATGCTGAGAGCTTTAGAGCACTGGGTAAGCCTAATCTTTACTTTGGTGTCACCGCTGGCAACATGGATTCCATGATCAACCGCTACACCGCTGATCGCCGTCTGCGCCATGATGATGCCTACACCGCTGGTGATCTGGGTGGCAAGCGTCCGGATCGTGCGGTGACTGTCTACGCGCAAAAATGTCGCGAAGCCTACAATGATGTGCCGGTGGTTGCCGGTGGTATCGAAGCTAGCCTGCGTCGTTTGGCCCACTACGATTACTGGTCCGAGTCGGTTAAGCGTTCAGTCCTAATTGATTCCACCGCCGATATCCTGCTCTACGGTAACGCTGAGCGCGCCATGATTGATCTGACCCACAGATTGGCCAAGGGCGAAAATATTCGTGATATTACTGATCTGCGCGGTACAGCGTTTATGTGCCGAACGATTCCAGAAGGCTGGAAAGAGATCGATTCCACCAAGGTGGATCAGCCAGGTCGTCTGAAGAAACAAAAAAATCCCTATGAGATGTCTAAAGCCTCGGACAATGCCGACGCCAAAGAGATTCGTATGCAGTCGATGAAAGCTGAGACCTGTGCCAATGCAGAATCTGCTGCCGTGGGATCTAGCGGCGAAGAGCAGGTGCTGTCGATTATTCCTGACACCCAGGCGATCAAGACTGATCCCAGCTCTACCTATATTCGCATGCCGTCCTTTGACGAGGTGACTGCAGACCCAGTGCTCTATGCCCACGCTGACCGTATTTTTCACCGTGAAACCAATCCCGGTAATGCCCGACCATTGGTACAGAGGCAGGGTCGCAACGACATTTGGGTCAATCCGCCGCCGATTCCATTGGAAACTGAAGAGCTGGATTGGGTCTTTGACCAACCCTACAAGCGTGTTCCTCATCCGACCTACGGCGATGCCAAGATTCCCGCCTACGACATGATCCGATTCTCGGTGAATATTATGCGCGGTTGTTTCGGCGGCTGTACTTTCTGTTCGATCACCGAGCATGAAGGCCGTGTTATCCAGAGTCGTTCGGAAGAGTCGATTTTGAACGAAGTTGAGAAGATCCGTGATTTGACTCCAGGCTTTACCGGTGTGATCTCGGATCTCGGTGGTCCCACGGCGAATATGTATCGCCTCAACTGTAAAGATAAAAAAATTGAGGCGACCTGCAGACGTCCATCCTGTGTCTATCCGTCGATCTGCGTCAATTTGGAAACTGACCATAAACACACTACCCAGCTGTATCGCAAAACCCGTGCCTTGCCTGGCGTAAAGAAAGTGGTTGTGGCTTCCGGTCTGCGTTATGACCTGGCCGTTCTGGATCCTGAGTATGTCAAAGAACTGGTAACCCATCATGTGGGTGGCTACCTGAAGATTGCCCCAGAGCACTCGGAAGATGGTCCGCTATCGAAGATGATGAAGCCGGGCATGGGCAGCTATTACGAGTTCAAAGAAATGTTTGAGCGCTTCTCCAAAGAAGCGGGCAAAAAGCAGTATTTGATTCCCTACTTTATTTCCGCTCATCCGGGTTCCACCAATGAAGATATGATGGCTCTGGGTCTGTGGTTGAAGGCCAATGGTTTCCGTGTCGATCAGGTGCAGAGTTTCTATCCCTCGCCAATGGCGTCGGCGACGACCATGTATTACACCGAGAAAAACCCGCTTAAGCCCTTGGGCAAGAATAATACAGAGCAGATTTTCACCGCCAAAACCCAAGAGCAGCGCACCCTTCATAAAGCTTTTTTGCGTTATCACGACGCAGAAAACTGGCCCATGTTGCGCAAAGCGCTGCGCCGTATGGGACGCTCTGATTTGATTGGTAGTGGTGATGGCTTCTTGGTACCGGGCGAGTCCCGTCGTGAGAAAGAAGTGATTCGTCGCGAGAGTACTAAGGCACGTCCTAATCTGAAACCTCAGCCGCGTTCATCACGCACCAAGCCCCGTCGTCGCTAGGCGGGGAATAATCTCGATATAAGTGCCGGTACCGCGACCTCAACCCTGAGGATGCGCGGGCCCAGGTGCACTGCTTCAAAACCTACTGAGCTCAACAGCTCAACCTCGTAGGGAATAAACCCCCCCTCAGGGCCAATGGCCAAGGTCACCGCTGAATCGCAGTTGATCGGGCAGGGCACCTCGGTCACTGGGTGGGCTACCAATGCCAGGCTACCTTTAATAATCTCCCCCAGTTCATCTTCTACAAAGGGTTTAAAGCGCTTACGTATATGCAGCTTCGGCATCAGCGTATCCCGGGCCTGTTCCAATCCGAGGATCATCTGCTGTTCAAGGGCCTCAGGTTGCAGAAATGGCGACTGCCAAAAGCTTTTCTCTACGCGACTGGAATTCACGAGATAAATTTCTTTGACCCCCATAGCGGTGACGCACTGTAAGGTCCTGCGGAGCATTTTCGGTCGCGGCAATGCCAGTATTAGGCAGACTGGTGTGACTGGTGGTGGTGGGGTGTCTAGGCTGATCTCAAGGGTGGCCTGCTCGGCGCTGAGAGTTTTGATAATTCCCTGACCGATGAGGCCGTTAATTTCACCTACTCGCACTGAGTCACCGACCTCGGCCCGTTGAACGGCGATTAAATGCTCGAGCTGGCGACCGCTAACAGTCGCGGTCTGCTGAGTGATTTGGTCGGGCTTGAGCAGAAGAAGATTCATGGCGGGGATTGTAATGGTCTCCCCTTCAGGAGTCGAACCTGAAATTCAAGCTTAGGAGGCTAGCGTGATATCCAATTTCACCAAGGGGAGGCGCGGGCATTATAACGAAAAGCTGCGGCGGTTCCATGCCGAGTTTGGTTATAGATTTTGAAGCTTTGGGTTTTAGGTTGGGTCTGAGTCAGTGGAAGAATGACAAAAACAAAACAATGCGCCTGACAAGAGTTAAGTCAAGCATTGTGGCCGCCATCTAAGGGGGATGACGGGGTCAGGCAATCTCGCTCTTTATGCATTGGCTAGGCGTCCAACCCCTTGAGAAAATTGGACTCGAGATTCACCAATAATTTTCCCTCAGTCCGGACTTGCAGCAACGCGTATCGCAACGTTTTTACTGCGTACATAGTTATATAGCGCCTCTTGCCCTTTTTCTCGACCGAATCCAGAGAGACCTGTTCCGCCGAAGGGGGTTTCAATACCGCCGGCGTACCATTCATTGACAAATACTTGGCCAGCCTTCAATTCACGGATACCACGCAGGCAGTGATTAATGTCCTTGCTGAAAATACCCGCGACTAATCCGTAGTCAGTGCCATTGGCTAATTCCCAGGCCTGCTGCTCGGTATCGAAAGGGGTTATGGCAATCACCGGACCGAAGACTTCTTGCTGAAACAAATCCATCTCAGCGCTGACATCGCAAAATACCGTTGGCTCAAAGAAATAGCCAGGCATCGACTTGGGTGTAGCGCCCCCTGTTACCAGTCGTGCGCCTTGCGCAACAGCCTGCTGGCAATGCTGCAATACCTGTCGCTGCTGGCCAGCAGAAGCAAGTGGTGTTAGATCACAGTTGTCAATTCCAGGTCCCAGAGTTAATCCCACTGCCAGATCGCGGACTCGCTTTATGACCTGATCATAAATACTGCGTTCCACCAACAGTCTCGACATGGCGGAACAGACCTGCCCGGCATTAAAAAAGATGCCCCAGTAAACACTTTCGATTAATTGATCCAAGTCGGCATCGGCAAACACCACTGCAGCGGACTTACCGCCTAGTTCCATTACTGAGGGCACAGCACGCTCTGCGGCGGCGTGCAGGATCGAGCGACCGGTTGGCACCGAGCCGGTAAAGACAATCTGATTAATATCTGCATGTGCCACCAGAGCGCCACCAATGGTTGGGCCATCACCACAGAGAATACTGAGTGCTCCGGTGGGTAACCCGGCGCGCTGACATGCGGTCGCCAACCAGGTCATGGCTAAGGGTGTCAGCTCTGGTGACTTAACAATTACCGCATTACCTGCGGCCAGTGCCGGTGCCAGAGAGCGAGCACAGATAGAGACTGGGAAATTCCAGGGTACAATTTGCACCGAGATTCCCTGTGGCTCATAGACGGTATAATCGACATAGTCTGTGCCCAGAGGAATGGATGTCCCTTCGATTTTATCGGCCATGCCAGCATAGTATTCAAAATAGCGCGCCGCCTCAGCTAGCTCATCTTTGGCATCCTTAAGTCGCTTACCATTTTCTAAAACAACTAGCTCAACGGCTTGCTCGGCGATTGCGCGGATTTCATGCGCGATACGCAGCATTAATGCTGTGCGTTCCGCAGGTCGACAGTGACTTAATAGGCCTTGGTTGACACAGTTGCGTGCGGCGATCACGGCGGCTTCAACGTCACTTACCGTAGCACTGGCAATGGTGGCAAAAATCTCTCCTGTGGCTGGATTTTCAATTGCCAGGGTTTCAACGCTATCGACCCATTGGCCAGCGATAAAGTTTTTCCAGTGGTTGTTTTTTGCGCTCATTGGTTTTGTGCCGCCTGATATTGGTCTGCTACCCAGCCGTGAAAGTGGTGACTGGGGACATCTTGAACCGGTGAAAATACGCCGCCGGTAAACCCTGGTGAATGACGCGCCTTTTGCATGCCCTCGACGGCAAAGATATCCTCGCCAAAAACCTGCTGCCAGCTCTCGGTGATGGCATCGCGACTCACTTGGTAGTTGTTGCTTTCAGCACCATCGGCTAAGTAGGAAAGCTGCAATTTCTCGATGGTTTTGTCGGCGGCCAGCGGCTGCAGAATCATCGCAAATGCATGATCCACTTGCAGCCCCAAAAGCACATTGGGATAGAGTGAGATATATTCGGCATGGCGTAATTTATCTTCCGGCCATTTTTCAAATTGGGGCAGTTCGGTGCCGGCGACATCGCAAAGTGTATAGGCATAACTGCCCTGACCCGACATATTTTTCGCAGCGACGATATTGTAATGTTTGTCCAGCGGCGAGTAGCTGTTGAGGGCAGGGTGGACCCAGGGTAAATGGTAGGCCTCACAATAGTTTTCTACCGCCAGCTTCCAGTTGGCTGTTACTTCAATGGCAATTGGCCCCTGAGCAGAGGGAACCGTGAGTTGTGAAACACCTGCAGGACCCATAAAGGGTGCCCAGCGTTCTTCCAAAGGCCCGATAAAGTCGGCGAAGTCTTCGGCATCAGCGGACAGATTGATAAATATAATCCCCATCCAGAGATGGCAGCGGACAGATTTTAAATTATTCTCGGCGCAGGAAAAATCGTCTAGTACATGGATACCTGAACCGCCTATATGGGGTGTTGCTTTTAGCATGCCATCGAGATCATAAAACCATGAGTGATAGGGACAGCGAACGCCTCGCGACTGATCCTTGGGCTCGGATACGAGAGTCATTCCGCGATGACTACAGACATTGTGGAAGACCTTTATCTGGCCTTCATTGGTGCGTGTGACTAATAGCGGCAAGCCCATAAAGTCAACCGGTAACAGGCTGCCATTTAATGGCAGTTCCGATACGAAGGTGAGCCCGGCCCATGTCTTTCCCAACAGGTTGTCGCGCTCAAAAGCAAATAATTGCGGGTCAGTATAGGTCAAACCAGGCATACCCCTTGCGGAGGAAATAGGCTTAGTGACAGTATCTAAATCAATGGTCGGAATTTGCGTTGACGAGCCGTACATGGTCACCCCTCTAAAGTCAGGCAATAGGATCTAATTATTAGTCCGCCAGTTTAGTGCATTAATCAAAGCCGCCGCTACTTATAAGCGACTTCCTGTTACTTTATAAGACTTACTTATGAGCGTTGACGGCGTCTTCTGCGCCACTCAATATCAAGCTTAAACAGTCCCGCCAATAAAGGAAATTCGATGTCTTTTGCACTCCCTAGCCAGTCTTCCTACGTCATTGTCGGTGCCGGTATTCATGGCCTCAGTACAGCGTACCATCTTGCTCTTGAGCTCAAGGCTCGGGGCAGGGGTGATGGCAGGGATATTTTGGTGATCGATAAAACCGGCATTAGTGCAGGTGCGTCAGGCATTGCCTGCGGCGTCATTCGAAATAATTATTTCCAGCCGGCGATGCGTGAGTTAATGGCGCACAGCGTCAATATCTGGGAGAGTGACCCTGAGGCATACAGCTATCACCCAGTGGGTTATATGCAGATCAGCTGCGAATCCATGCACGAGGATGTCGCCTCTATCTATAAACAGCAACAGGCCATTGGCTATGATTCGACCTTTATAGAGGGTGCCAGAGACTGTACAGATTACATGCGCAATCTGTTTGATGACTGGCAAGCTCAGGGGATTACCTCGGTGCTACATGAAAAATCTGGAGGCTATGCCAATAACAGCAAAGCACTGGAGGGGTTAGCGGCTAAAGCTCAGGCCCAGGGAGTGCAGATTGTCGGTGGTGTGACGGTGACAGGGTTTACTCAGGACAACCAAAGTGCGATCACGGCGGTGCAAACAGATCGTGGCGATATTGCCTGTGACTATGTGGTGATTGCCCCAGGTCCCTGGGCAAAGCAGTTCTGGGATATGTTGCACATGCCCAGCACCATCAGTATCAAAAATCCCCATAGCGGTGTGATTGCCAATGATATCCCCATGTGGATTTACTGGTCATTGCAAGAGGGCACTCTGGGTGTTGACCCCAATCTTCAGAAAACCAACGATGGCCGAATGCCTCCTGTAATTCATGTGGATACTGATGCACCACTTTACTCTGACATTGATGGCTCTTTGATCACCGAAAAAATGTGGGGTATCTATTACAAACCGGACTTTCATTTCAATGGTATTCAGGGTGGTGCCGCGCCATTTATTGTCGACAAACCAGCGGATGCGGTTGCCGTAGATCCCTATGGTCCCGAGTCCCCAGAGTTTATTGTTGGCGAAGATTTTGCAAACATGTGGGTGTCCGCGTTGGCACATTGCCAAAAACGTTTTTCCGGCACCATGGCAGAGTATAAAAATGAACCCTCCGGCGGAATTGGTGCGTTTACGCCGGATAGTTTTCCGGTATTTGATGTGTTTCACCACAACTGTTACATGATTGCCGACTCCAATCATGGTTACAAAATGATCGGAGTGGGTAAATTAATCGCTAGTGATATCTGTGGTGAAAACTCTCGTCTGTTAGAGCCCTTCCGTTTCTCGCGATACATTGAAGGCAAACTGCACCCTGTTTCCAATAGTCCCTTTCCTTGGAGCTAAGAATCAGGCTGCAGTGGTCGGCTAATCGGTCATACAGAATAAAGTTTTTCTTAGGGATATGTTTTTAGGGAGTACTGGCAGATCTGACGCAGGCACTTCTTGAGTTGCAGCATGAGTGGTGCCAAGACTACTTTGCGTATTCTTGAACTCGCTAGGGTTCTCACCCTAGCCTGGGCGATACAAAAAGGTAGTTCGGTTTGGAAGGTCTGCGTTCTGGAGAAGGGATTGACGATTAAAAGACTTGGGTCTTCTAATCGGTTCTTCGAACCGCCTTTGGCGTCCAAAATGCATTCGCATTTAGTCGAACCCGCTAGGGTTCTCACCCTAGCCTGGGCGATACAAAAAGGGTAGTTCGGTTTTGAAGGTCTGCGTTCTGGGAGAAGGGATTGACGATTAAAAGACTTAGGCCTTTTAATCGGTTCTTCGAACCGCCTTTGGCGTCCAAAATGCATTCGCATTTAGTCGAACCCGCTAGGGTTCTCGCCCTATCCCACCGCATACAAAAAAGGCCCCTTAAAAGGGGCCTTTATTTGTATGGCGGTGGGATAGGGATTCGAACCCTAGTTAGGCTATTAACCTAAGCCAGTTTTCAAGACTGGTGCATTCAACCGCTCTGCCATCCCACCTAATGAAGGCGCGATTATACAGCGCCTTTTTGCTACGACAAGTACCAATTACGCTTGAGGACCTTTTTCGTCAGATTCTTTTGCGGTACCTGCATCTAAAGGTGCGCTATCAGCCTTTGTGGCCTGAGTAGCTCGATTTTTACGTGGGTCGTTTGAGGCTCTGGCTACAGGTGCTTTTGGCGCTGCAGTCGATACTGGCTTGCTAGTGTCTAGTGCCACTGCTGCGGGTTTTTCAACTCGTTCAGTGCTGACCTTAACGTCGCTTACTGGCTTAGGCTTAAAGCGTGGATCGTTGCTCGCTCTGGCGGTTCCAGATTCAGCTGGCTTAGCAGCTGCTTTAGCTTCAGTTTTTGCTGGCGCCTCAGCGGGAGCCTTTTCAGGGGCTTTAGGCTTTTCGACTGGTGCAGTAGCTTCAACAGGTGCAGTAGCTTCAACAGGTGCAGGTACTTCAGACTTAATTGGAGCTTCTGTCTTCGTTGGTACGGCCGTTGCTTCACTAGCTGCTTCAGAGGATGCTGAATCAGCTTCAACTTTCTTTGGCTTAGCCGGTGCTTTTCTACGCGCTCTTGGCTTAGGTGCAGGCTTCTCTTCAGAGGCCGCAGCTGAGTCTTGAGTCTCAGCAACTACTGGGGCTGCGGTAGTGGCTTCAGTCGGCGCTGTTTCTGCACCTTCTACGGTCTCAGCTTTTGGCTTACGACGGCGAGCAGGGCGCTTGCGTGCTGGCTTAGTTTCTGTAGCTTCGACTGCTGCGTCAGTTGTGTCTGTTGCTAAGCTTGTTACTGGGGCTTCAGTGGCTACTACTGGAGTCGCCTCTGCTGCTACAGCTGCGGTTGCAACTATTGGTGTTTCAATCGCGATGTCTGCAGATGTTTGCTCTGCAACATTGGTTGGAACATCCTGACGCTGGCGACGACGACGTGGTCCGCGACGCTTGTCATTTGGACGCTTCTTAAGTTCTGCACCTTCACCGGCTTCAGAGCTCTTGTCAGCTGTTTGAGGCGCAGTGGTTGCGGTATCAACTTTTTGCTCGCGAGCTTCTGGCTTGGTTGCAGGACGAGACTGTTCGTTGCGGCCTCTGCCTTGGGCTGCCTTGTCTGATGAACGGTCTGATGAACGGTCTGATGACTTGTCAGCAGATTTTGCTTCAGTCTCTGTGCGTTCGCCATCCCGTGGGTTTTCGTTGCGACCTTCATTGCGGTTGCGATTGCGATTGCGGTTGTTGGGTCGACGGTTGCCCTGACGATTGCGGCTGTCTTGACTCTGGCCGCCGCGACGGCTGTTGGATCCGCTTGGACGAGCTTTCTTTTCTTCTTCAGCTTTCTTTTCTTCAGCGCTGCTGTCAGTGCCGAAGATGCTTCCCCAGATACGCTTGAGCAGGCCCGGCTTTTCGGTTTTGGCTACTGCAGCAACTGGAGCACTTTTCTCCGGCATGATTGGCGCAGGGGTGCTAGGAACCAGTGTCTTGACTGCTGGCTCGGAGATCGGCAGTGGTGCACTGCTGCGCTCAAGGTCCTGCTCTGGCTCTTTGCTGCTCAGTTCATGAGCTAGCTTGTAGCTAAACTCACCGTCACTTTCATCGTCGTCTTGGGCACGTATGCGCACGACTTCAAAATGTGGTGTTTCCATCTGCGTATTGGGCAGCACGACAATGTTGATTTTGTTTCGGCTTTCAATATCGGCGATTTCGCTGCGCTTTTCGTTGAGCAGGAAGGTGGCAACAGATACAGGCACAATGGCGCGAATCTCTTTGCTGAATTCCTTTTGCGCTTCTTCTTCAATCAGACGAAGAATCGACAGTGCCAGTGAACGTGTGCCGCGAATGGTGCCCTGGCCTTTACAGCGTGGGCAGATCTTCGACATGGTCTCTTCTAGTGAAGGACGCAGTCGCTGACGGGACATTTCCAGCAGGCCAAAGCGTGAGATGCGGCCAACCTGAACTCGAGCGCGGTCAATCTTCAGTGCGTCACGAATAGTATTTTCCACTTCTTTCTGATGGCGGGTGTTGAGCATGTCGATAAAGTCGATCACGATCAGGCCGCCAACATCGCGCAGACGCAGTTGACGAGCAACTTCTTCTGCCGCTTCTTTGTTGGTGTTAAAAGCTGTCTCTTCAATATCGCCGCCTTTGGTAGCGCGTGCTGAGTTAATGTCGATGGAGACCATAGCTTCAGTGATATCGATTACGATTGAACCGCCAGAGGGGAGGCTGACTTCACGTTGGAACGCAGTTTCGATCTGGTTTTCGATTTGGTAGCGATTAAACAGCGGAATCTGTTCTTGGTAGAATTTCACCTTGTTGGTGAAGTCTGGCATGACCGTGCCAATAAAGGCGGCGGCTAAGTTGTAGGCATCTTGGCTATCGACAATCACTTCGCCGACATCTTGGCGAAGGTAATCGCGGATGGCGCGAACAATAACGTTGCTTTCCTGAAACAGGAAGTGCGGTGCTTTAGCGCCCTCAGCTTCAGCTTCAATAGTGTTCCAAAGCTGTAATAAGTAATCCAGATCCCACTGCAGTTCTTCAGTGGCTCGGCCGATACCCGCGGTGCGGACGATGGCGCCCATACCTTCAGGAATATCTAAACCGCGCATG
>Ga0209194_1000478_pt1 | contig 31955 bp, 30 predicted proteins | sample COGITO_mtgs_1004_FD_184787 | JGI IMG/M metagenome (GOLD analysis project Ga0209194, IMG submission 184787) | Pelagic marine microbial communities from North Sea - COGITO_mtgs_100413 (SPAdes) (version 2) | ecosystem: Environmental > Aquatic > Marine > Epipelagic ...
AAAAAGCAGGGCGATTTTCCTGCCTTCTGGCATCGAGATAATTCGTTTATCGAAGCGATGGAAATGCTCTATGAACAAGTGAAATCAAAGGGGCAATTATAGTCCTGGGCCTTGCCTCGCTAACTGCACCACCTCGACAGTCAAAAAAACGGTCGTTTTCTTGACTCCTGGCTTCTTATGGAAGCTGAACTAGCTGTAGTAAAAGGTAGGCAATCACAGGCTGATGCGTCGCTAACCTTCACAGCCCTGCTATGAGATGAAGCCGACCTATAGCGGCATCACATCCTCTAGATTCAGGCTGAGGTTTGGTAGAAGCAATGATGAGATCGTCTGCCCTCTTCTGTATTGCTTTTGAACGTACTCATCCCCCTGCAACTGACAAACTGTGAAGGTCGGTTGCTTCGGCTTGCCGATAAAGACAGTGCCTCCCAACCCTCTAAAATCTACAATCCAGTACTCAGGAATGCCGAGCAAAGCATATTCCTCAACCTTTCTGGCATAGTCCGTTTCCCAGTTCGTGCTGACGACCTCGACCGCCAGTTTGATAGAACGTCCGAAGGTAATGACGGGCTCACGTTCCCATAAAGGTTCGTTTGCTAAAACAGTTTCATCGAGCACGACGACATCGGGACGACGAGCGGTTGCTGCTTCGCCCGACGGTCGAATTAAGCAAGTGCGAGGGATAAACCACGGCAGCTTAGCCTGCGTGATAGCGATGCCGATTTGAGTCGCAAGCTTACCCCCAACTGCTTCATGCGGGCCAGTTGGTTCCATATCAATTAGCTCACCATCGGCCAGCTCGTAGCGTGGGTTATCAGCATATTGAGTAATGAACGCTTCTGTAGAAAGCGGCTTACTGAGCGTGTAAGTCATGAGTCAGGTGCTCTCGCTTGTAGCAGGATGCCTTGGCCACAAGGCCATAGCTCTAGCGTAGCAGCACAATTCCAGTCAGTACGACTAGAGGTGAAGGTTATAGCGCAGGGCTTCGTCGCATAGGTCAGATAAACCCATTCATCTTGCTACTGAGATGGGCGGTCGCCTTTACTGTTTTTTGGTCTTTGCCTTCCGAGTCTTTGTGCCTATCTCAGCGGCTTTAACCGCCTGAAATCAAGCTTTGTTGATTAGTGATGAAGTTTTAGCCTGGTTTTTAGTTTAACCCAAATAAAATATATTATTTGGGGTTTGAGACCCTTCCAATCGGCCGAATACGATCCGCTGCACCTTTACTGTTCCGCGATCACTCAAAAAGCGGGAGTGTTTCAGCAGTGATTGGCGTCGAGTATCTCTGAAGTTAAACTCAAACCTGATCTCTGGCCGAGATAAACGCAAAATTCCCCCATTTCCATGATCGCATCGCTTTAACTACCTCTGTAGGCTGTCATCCTGAGTCCAGAATTCAGGTCGATACAGCGCAGTGCCTGCACTTACAGAATGGAGTTTAGTGCGATCGCCTGGATAAATAGAGAGTAAAGACTGTGGCAGTCCTTTGAATCCGTGCTTTATCTCGAACTCAGAGGCAGGCTCGAATCCAAACCGGGTGTAGTAGTCAGGATGGCCAACAACGGCGACAAATGGAATATCTCTAGCCCTATCCCCTGAAGCTGATCTTGGCCGCTATGAATTGAGACAGGTGTAGATAGAATATGACCCACCGGTTCACCGCCTGTGCATAGAAGCCGAGAAATTTTGACAGATAAGCTCGTCATTTCAGATCCTATCGACCAGTTCTCAATGGTTGCAGGCATTGCTAAGTCTAAATACGATTTTTCAATGAGCATAAATGCCCAGAGTTAAACCCGTTGCTAAGAAAGTATTTCAGCCTTATCTGTCAAAATTTCTCCATGTCTATACAGCCCCCTATCTGCACTAAACCAGATTTCTGTAGAATCGTAAATAAGTAAATCATTTTTTCTGTAAAAAATAATTCTGTAAATGCATTTATCCGTATGTTTCGTCTAGCAGTTTCCTAAGCATATTGACCATTGTGACTCCCTCCATTACGGCCCTTCCCTTTATCCGTCTATGCAGGGTTTCTGGAATATCGAGCGTTAGCCTTTTCATTGTGGCCGGCTCAATCGTCTCTTCTTCACTTTGCTTTGTGGCTATAGCCTTAGATTTTGGCGCATCAGGTGCTTTCTTGGGGGCTACTGCTCCTTCCTCATGCTCAGATTCTTTAGGTGCATCTCTACGCTCTACCCAAGCATCAACGTCAGGTTGCTTCTGAGGCTTAGTTCCAAAGCTCACTTTCTTACCGGCCATTGCCTACCTCCAATAATTCATCGGTTAGTGTTCTGATTTCTTTTGCGGCTTGTCCTTTTGAATCAGTTTCAAGCACTGTTCGGCCAGTTGCGGCTGACTCTGCAAATGGAACCCGTTGGCAAACTTGAGCGTTTAACACAGGTATTCCGAATCCTGACAGAGCCTCCACCACATCACGACCAATTGCAGTATTTACGATTTTACGATTAATCGCAAATACAGACTTCAGGTTTTCCTTAAATACAGAAGCTTCTCTGATCAAGTCAATGACTTCTTGCGCAGCCCAAACGTCATAAGGAGATGGCTGAACTGGAATGATGACTACATCAGCCGCTGCGATCGCGGATCGAGCTAGCTCACTAACCCGAGGTGGCCCATCAATTACTACGTGGTCATAGTTCTTTGCCATCTCAGGAAGGTCGCGATGGATGGTAGGTCTATCTAGACCTACGACGGTAAAGGGGGGAGTATCTTCTCGTGCCGCCGCCCAGTCTCGTGCTGAGCCTTGCGGATCGGCATCAATGAGAAGCACTGAAGTGCCCTTCTCGGCTAACGCATGACTAATATGAACGGCGAGAGTTGTCTTACCGACTCCGCCCTTTTGGTTTTGGACTGAGATGATCATGCCAATTTTCCGTGTTTCCGTAAAACATTAAAGCAGTAAATCTGTATTTCTGTAAAAACCTATTTCTGTGCTTAATGATTGCTGTATTTAATGAATTACTTTTTTCTGTAAAAAGTAATTGCAGAAGTAAGTGTGGAAGGTCTGTATCACCTAATCTTCAGATGTTTCAGCTATATTTCCGATCTTTTCTTCAATTTCCTGAGTTGCTGCTTCAATCTCCATTTCTAGTTGCTGAATAGATGGAAGCTGTTCTTGTAAGCCCTCCGGCAGTTGGTGAGTTGAGATAGCGATAGGTGTACTGACGTTGCGTAGTGCATATTCAGCAGTAGTCCTACGTTTAGTTTTACAGAGGACTATTCCAATCGTCGGCTGGTCGTCACCCCTACGAAGCCTATCGTCGATTGCTGAAACGTAGAAGTTCATTTTGCCTGCATACTCTGGCTCGAATTCTGTCATCTTTAGGTCGATCACAACATAGCAGCGTAGTTGAGTGTGATAGAAAAGCAAATCGATTCGATACTCTTTCTCGTCTACTGTGATTGCGTACTGACTTCCTAAGAAGGCAAATCCAACGCCTAACTCAAGCAGAAAGTCACGAATGTGGCTGACTAGGCCCGCCTCTAGCTCGCGCTCCAACGCACCTTTTCTAAGCGTCAAAAAATCAAAGTTGTAAGGGTCTTTGATCAATTGTTGCGCTAAGTCAGATTGCGGCTGAGGTAGCGTACGCTCAAAGTTTGTGACAGCATCGCCCTGCCGTTGGTAGAGGCCACTCTCAATCTGTATTTCTAAAACATTTCGACTCCAACCGTTGATAATAGTTTGCCGGATGTACCAACGCCTTTCATCTGGGTTCTTCACCTTATCCAGCAGGCGCACGTTATGGCCCCAAGGAATTTGTCCAACAAGCTGTTGGACAAATTCTTTCTCAGGATACGCTTCCGCAAAAGCCCTCATATACAGAAGGTTTGTACGGGAGATCCCTTTCATATCGGGAAATTCGCGCTTTAGGTCTTTCGCAAGCTGCGTGACGACCTTACCGCCCCAACCTTCCTTCTTCTGGCGCTGTAAAATGTCCTGACCCATTTGCCAATAGAGCAGCACAAGCTCTTGATTAACGGCCAAGGCTGCTTTGACCTGAGCTGTACGGATGCGCTCTTTCAATCCAGATAGAAAGGTCTTATAGGCATCAGACTGGATGAGGGAGAGTTGGCTAGACATAGACAGTAAGTATGATGACTCTGCTTCAGAATATAGTGTTTCCGTACTAACAACCGCCCGAGAAACTCACAAGTACTGAATTGCAGAAATCAGTACTTGTGAGTTTCTGTAAATGATGAAATACAGAAACCATCCAAAATCGCCCACAGCCGTTCCACCGCTACTCCTTGCCGACGAGCCTTAGTAGCTGCCCCCAATCCTTTGCCGACACCTCAGAGCGCCGCACCGTCCAAAGTCCAGGGCCGACGAACGGACAAGCCTTCCCCAATACCTGAAGCAACTGCGCCGCCGTCGCCCGAATCACCGCTTCTCTCGGCGGCGGTGCCTGCTCGCTAGCCTCAACGACTTGCAAGCACTCAGGCGGTAGCGATATCGCCTGTCCTTGCCGCTGGTGTTCAAGCTGATAGACCGGCTGGCCTAGAACGTTCAACGCCTGCGCTATCACTCGCGTTGCTATTCCATCTAGCGACCCTCCTGGCATCGCAATCCGCACTCGCTGTCCTATCGTCAGCCCCTTTTCCTCAGACGATGGCTTTTTACCCTGCTTTTGGCTCTCTTGAGTCGCCTTTATCGGGGTATGAGATGTCTCTGTCAAATTCGTGTTTGGGATCGCTAATTCATCCGGTGCTTCAGCGGTCTGTTTAGCGATTCCTCCCCCCCTTTTTCTGACCTCGCTTTTAGAGGTGTGTATGTCATCAAAAGCATTGCTGTATGCGGATAGCACACACCTGAGCGTTGATAACCTTGGGGAGAAACTTTTAGCCTCTTTCTCTGGCTCAACATTCTCTAGCGCAGCCGACTCCGAAGGAAAAGAATTTACATCCTCTGATTGCGTTCTAGAGAGGCCGACCACGCCAGTCTGTTTTACGTAGGCCATAATCTCTGCCTCGTGTTTCTTGAAGGTAGCTGGGCCAAAGCCGACGCCGTGCCACACCTTTGAGAGCTGCGAGATGATTCGATATAGCGTCGTTGCGGCGACGTCTACACTCACACAGACGAGATCGAGCGCCTCAAAGATCCGCCGCTTAGCATTGGCGGCAACCTCAGCGTTGTGATTAGAGCCACCGGTCTTATATACCCATGCCTTTTTGAAGTGCGACTTCGCCCAGCGCCTGGGCCAGGTGCCGTACTCGATATCTTGCTTTGACTTGGGGCTAGCAAACTGCTGATAGCCGGGAAGTAGAGGCGCGACAGCTTTGACCCAGGCCGCAAGATCATCAACCGTTTTGTGACCGACATAGCGATCGCCATAGTTGACTAGCTCTCGCATGGTGTCGTTTGACTTGCCATATTGCGTCCAGGCAATCGGCGGTAGGGTGTGAGGCGCGGTGACTGCTGCGGGGAGCGGGGTGAAGACGGCGTGACCAGCAAGCGCCTGCTGAAGCTTGGCTTCGTCCTGATGTGCCGCAGCGGTGTTCCAGCGGATCACGAAGTCCGCCTTGTGGTTGCTGATGGGGCAGAAGTCGTTATCGAGCAGGAAGGAGCCATCCTGAAGCGGCAGGCGGTGGCCGTGGTGTTCGGCGTTGAACGACTTCTTGTTGGGGAACAGCTCGCAGATACCGCCTGCGATGTGGATGCCGTCAGCGGAGAGGGCGTTGTGCGCGGCTAAGGCGAGCTGTGTGGCTTTGACGGGTTCAGGTAGGGGGAAGTAGAGGTGGAGACCGCCTGAGGTGCTAGAGCGGATGATGAGGTAGCGACAGAGGCCAAGGCGTTCCATCGTTGCGAGGATAGCCTGGTAGCCCTGGTTGCGAGGATGGAAGGGGCTGTTGAAGTCGATGTCAATCAGCAGGTAGTTGGTGAAGTTACCGAAGCGTTTGCCGACGATGTGGCCGCGCCGGTAGTTGGACTCGACGGAGCTGAAGGTGAGGGGCACCTTCTTCTTACCATTGCCCTTAACGGTTTTCCAGCCGCTGTGGGTGAGGACGATGGGACTCCAGCTAGGTTGAGCGAGCCAGAGTTTGTAGAAGAGGTCTGTGTAGTCGGGTTCGGATTCTACTGTGTCGCTTGGCTGCGGTTTGGAGGGGCAGTACTGCTCAAAGGCAGTGCGATCTCGCCTTGTCTTAAATTGTTGGAAATTTCGCGAATCGCTAAAAGGCTTGTCAGATCCTTGTTCTTGAGAACATAGATCGTCTCTATTGCCGGACTGCGGCAGCAGTCCACTAAAATCAGGTAACATGATCCGTACGTGCCCCCCTGCTAGGGAAGCGTTTGTGAATCCCATTGGGTTTGTTGAAAATCAGTAGCCGTCTCCCGCCAAGAAGTGCAGCTATTAGATTTTGGATCCTTTGGGTTTTACTTTTTTAAAGCGGTTTAGACCCAAGGGGGTTGAGTCGTTTTCCACCATTTATTTTCTCGTTGCCTTTACTTATCTGAAAGTCAACTTAGGCATGCGCTTTTTCTTGATTAGCTCCTCCACGAGTTTCACCCAAGGGTTCTGCATCCATAGGAAGCTCACCTACTTGCTTGCTGTGTATAAACAGAAGATTTTCTAGGTACTTGTTTGCACTCATATTACTCTTCTGCGCTGCTCGGGCAATCGCGTCAATAATGCGTTCATCTATTTTGTAACTGCGTCTTTTTCTTGGCATTGCCGGAGCTTGGAAAAACATACCAATACTACTCTTTAAAGGTTTATGTCCATAGGAAGTCTAAACCAGTCTGCCTTAAAAATGTATTCACTTTACTTATTCTATTCAGCACTTCACATAAGTTTTGCTCACTAAATATGAATACATAATGAATACATATTTGAGTTATGCTGAGAATATGGCAAACGAACGAAATCGCTTAACACTCGTTAATGTCTTGCTTTTGACTCAATAGCATTGAGCGCTCAGATTATGCGCTTCGTAAGTCAGAAGTAAGCGATGCCATAGCCCTCAACGTTTCTAGGTGCTTGCATGGCCACTATTCTCAAACAACGACAGGTTACAAACTCCACCGCTCAAACGGCTAAGGCTACCGTCCTGATTGACTTAGGCAACGGCGATGTCAACGCCATGTGCCGGATGCCCGGTACGGAGAAGTGGGTCACCACTCAGTTCCCATCTCACGTCACCCTCACGTCCGACTCGAACAGCGACTGCCTGACGCTGGCAACCGCGTCAGGCTTCAAAAACTTCCTAGTTGGTGAACAAGCACAGGCGCATCCCTGCTCGCGCACTGGCAGTAGTCCAGAAGGAAAGGTCATCAACGCCCACGCGCTACTCATCCATTCACTGCGCCAGATGATTGGCTTTAGCACAGACCCCATCCACGCTGATGTCATTTTCACTAGTCCCTCCGTCAAAGCCTATGGGCCGCAGATCGCTGCACAGCTAACAGGCAGACACCCTATCGGTATCCCAGCAGACGCCGAAGTCATTGGCTCACGCGCTAGCAACCACAGTGTTTCTATTCATACCGCCATTCCCCAGCTCGAAGGCTACCAAGCCTTCAAACATATTCAGAGCAAAGTCAAAGGCCACGCCTACCTAATCGACATCGGCAACCGGACTATCCTGCTAACTCAGGTGAGCGAGACAGGCCGCATTCTGAAGCGCCGCGCCTTCGATGCCTGCGGGGTCTACAACCTAGCCGAGCGGATTGTTTACCGCGACAGCCTAGCGCCGCAGCTAAAGACGCCGAGTCCGCAGAGCGTAATCGCCTACCTCCTAGACCAAAAGCCTGGCAAAGCGGTGATCGAGCAGATCGCGCCTGACGTAGCTGCCTGCGTAGGCGAAGTGCTAGCGGCAATGGATAACGCCAGCGCTCGATTCATTATCGGCGGCGGCGCCAAACTCCCCGGCATTGAGCAAACGCTGAAAGCCAAAGCGATAAAGAACCCGCAGTGGGCGAACCTGACGGCGCTAGCAGACGCGGCCGACCAGCTACTCGCGAGAGCGTGGCAACAGGGAGTGACATGAGCCGAGAACAGATCCGCGTTCGCGTAGACATCGAGCAGTGGGAAAGGCTGAAGGAAGCGGATGAAGGCAACACCGAACTGCTCGCGCGACTTCTGCGCGACTGGCAGCAGCAACGGCAGACGCTAGCCGCGCTGAGGGAGATAGACCCGAACCCGTGCCAAGCGCTCGGACGGCTGCTGACGAGTTACGAGCTGCTGTCTACTGCTGTCGTCACCATCGAACCAGCCGCCGCGCCGCCAATGGCTCACCCGCCGCTAGAACCACAGCCCAGTTCGACTGCCGTGCCCGAAGTGATAGGCGGCATCGAGAACAACGGCGACGACTGGTAAGCCCACCACAGAAACTAGGAGACAATGCGATGCCCTGCGCTCGAAGATGCCTAGAAGTGAGCCTTTTGTTGGAGCAGAAGACTCACCGATTGCCCAAACGAAACCATCACAAAACGAAAGGACACCCCCTTATTATGACCGCTGCTGAAATCCGTGCCCAGCTCGAACAGCTTGCTGCGACCGGCGCAAGCGCTGAACAGATAGATGCGATGACTCGCCGCTGGTTAGCGATTCGTGCCAGTACACCCGCCACCTACCGTCCTGTCATTGAAGACCGACTGAACGCATTAGGTGCAACTGGCAACGTCCACCTCACGCTCGAAAGCATCGGTAACCACTGCATCAGCGCCCTATCGCTGGTGTGGGGGCCGGTGGCTTTGCAGATGCGCGAAGTGATCACACCGCCCGAAGAGTTCGAGAACTTTGTGAACGACTGCGCCGGGTGGGAAGACACCTCTGACCTGATGGCGACGAACGCAGGCTATACCGTGACGCAGCGGTTTGAAGCGGGCTTTGGTGTGGTGGTGACGATAAGCGCGGAGAACTGGCAAGCATGGCTATCGCAGTTTGAGGTGTGCGACTTGGATGAGGAAACGCTCGCAGCGCTATCGGCGGGCTAAGCCCGATTGCCTGACTGCCTCACGTCCTCTAGCCAAAGAAGAACTATGAGAACTTTACTCCTCAACCTAGCGCTAGCCTTCCCCCTGGCGATAGTGGCCGCGTTGGGTAGTGCAGCTGCCCAAGATATTCCCACTACCCAACAGAAATCGCCTGCCACCTTCGACCAGTACCCCTACCGACCGGCCTGCCGTCAGCTCACCGCCGCGCCCGGTCGCGCAGACGGCTGGTTCGCCTGGGGGCCGACCGTCGAAGGCGAGCATCAGAACTGGCGCGGCATCGAAGCGAATGTGCCGCCCGAGCAAGCCTACGAACGTTTAGCCACTGTTGGCCTCTGTGTCCAGGGCGGCGAGCTAGTGCCACTCTCTGCTATCGAAGCAGACGAGACCCTAACGCCAATGGAACGCAACCTCAGAGATCTAAGAGCGAAGGCGGACGGCACCGTTACAGAAGCATCTGATGACGATGGTTTCAGCGCGTTCATGCTGCTGATGCTAGTGATGTTCGGCGGCGTTCATCTCTGGGAGAAGCTAGAAGAGCGCTCGTGGGTGAAAAAGGTCAGAGGCGACAGGCCATCAACACCCTTCGATCACCTGCCGCCGTCGTCGTTCGATGAGACGACGATTCCCGACCGGGTCAGTCCTGAGAACTTAGGTGAGTTGTCAAACTCGCCTGATGAACCGCGCAGCGCCCTGCAACTGCTGGCTGCCTCCCCCTTTATCTCCCGCGCCGTCTTCGGTGCCCAGCGTACGGGCAAGACCAATCTGGTTGCGGCTGTGATGCAACAGCTACGAGCAGACGGCACAGAGGTCTTCGTCATTAACCTCAGCTCAGTTGATATCGGCGGTGAAGACTCTGCCTACTGGGGCGATGAGTCTATTCGTGTGGTACGCGGCGACCTGGAGACGGTCGCGAACGCCGAAGAAGCGAAGGCACTGATTGACCGCGCGATTGCCCTAATTGATGAGTTCATGGCCGAGACGGGGCCGAGCGTTCTGGTTGTCGATGAGTGGTCAGCTGCAACCGCTTCTTATGCTGAATACGTTGACCTGCTAGCGCCGTTGATTAAGCAGCTCGCGGGCAAGATTACGGCCTTTGCCTCAACTGGGATGAAGCGCCGCAAAGCCATCTGGACAATCGCGCCTGAGATAGTCGCCACCACGATGGAAGACTTCGGCAAAGCGGTAAAGAAGCTGTCGCTGGTGCTAGTCGCGATCGCCCCTGGCCACGTTGAGCAGTGGGAAGGGCAAGAGCTGACCTTTGATAGTTCGCTGTTAGGCCAGTGCCGTAAGAACTACGGCGCGATTGATGACGCGCCGACTAACTCAGCGGATAGCCGCATCGCGTTTATGAACGGTCGATGGGTAGCGCTAGGGACGCCCTCTCTAGTAACGGTCGATGCCGGTAGCTCTAGCCGCGCGGCTGCTCGTACTGAAGCCGAAGCCGCGATCTCCGCGCTGCCTTCGACGATGGACGGGCTAACGGATGACCTAAAGCTGTTTTACGACTGGCTAGAGATCAAGGCCGGTGAAGTCATCTCCTACAAGACTTTCAACAACGCCAACAAGCTCAAGCCGCTAGGTCGCAGCCGCGAGAACTATGACCTGTACTGCGACAAAGGCGCGATGAAAGGCTGGCTATCTCCTAGAGAGGGCGACAGCTATCTAGTCATTCTGTAGCGCGGTGCTAGCCACCGCATGATCACCGCGTACGGTGGCGATTCGGTGGCCTGCGCGGTGGTGCACGGTGGCTTGTTCTGTAAGGCTTTCAACGTTTGTGCGGTGGTGCGCGGTGGCTAGTGCGGTGCCCCACCACAGCTCGGATCTATTCCTTTTCGCCACTGCCTCTATCAATCTGCTCTATCCAAAATATCCAACTACAAGACCATGCCACCTACTTCTACAACAACAACAACCGTCCGTGCCCCTAAGACAGCAGATGAGCGGGTCAACTTCTTGCTCAGCGACTACGACCGAGTAACGAAGTCGCTCGAATCGGCCAAGCGTCAGCTGCGGCTGCACAAGATTACCTACGCCTGCTCGATTGCAATCGTCTGTTTGGACTGCTGGTTTAGCTTCAATGTGCTGAACGATGCCGGTGGGTCTGTGCAGATGGCGATCGCGCTGACTCTCCTAATCTTTGCAACTCAGTGGCAGGTAAACACCGCTATCTTTAATCGTCGCATCGCAGGCTTTCTCTCCCCTGACAAAAACCGCGATGGCGTTATCTCAATTTCTGAATGGTGCCGATGGGGGTTCCTCATCACCATCGTGAGCGCCGTCTACATCCTGAACGTGGGCACCAACATGATTGGGGTCGATGGCGTGGGCCTTGGCTCCCTTGTTTTTTCTGTGCCGGGTGTGCCGCAGTGGGACTGGCTAGCGAGTTTAACCGCATTCTTCTTTGCCACGCTGCTGTGCTTCGGTGACGAGCTGATCAACGTTCTAGCCGACGACAACGTGGCTAGTCTCAAACGTCGGATACCAGATTTGCAGAATCAGCAGGCCGTGCTGGATGGCCGGGTGCGTGAGGCGCAGGCATTCCGCGAGCAGCTACTGGCGAACGCAGAAGAACAGGGCGCTCGCCGGGGTGCCAACTATCGGATCTAGTCATGCTGAGAACCCGCCTTCGGTTTGCAGTGCGTCGGTATCTTCGGCGCGTTACGCCTTTGACTTGGCTGATATGGGCGCTGCTGCTGTCTGACCTGGCCGCGCCCGGTTATCTGAAATTCCATTTTGTGATTACCCAGTTTGATGCGATCTCCTTCGTGAAAAAGGCCCTAGCCGAGCGATGAGACTTGACCTGACCAACATTCAAATCAACTTTTACCGGCTGGTGCCGCTGGCAATCATGCTGTGGCCTGCTGGGAATGCGATCGCGGACTACGCTTTGTCACCGCTGTTCTCACAGAGTGCGATCTCCGTGGAGCCAGTTTATTTATCCGAAGGCGATCGCATTGCCGGTTATGAAGTGAGCAGCGCCTACGACCTAGCGAGAGTCCATCCAGTTCGCGGCACGGTTGAGCCGCACTATGGCATCGACGTTGCGACGCCAGTCGGGACAAAGCTGATCGCGCCGAGTGATATCGAAGTGCGCTGCTGGTACGACACAAATGGCGGTGGCGAAATCGCAGAGGTGACGCCCGCAGCAGGCGAGCCGATGAAGCTGCTGCATCTTTCCACCTGCGTAGACGGTCAATACAAGCCTGGCGATACGTTTGCCCTGACTGGCGCTAGTGGCCTTGGCACGGGCGCACATTTGGACGTAAGACGAGCAGATAAAGCCGAGCCGTCGAAGCAGGATATTGAGCCGTATCTGACGGGCCAACTGCCGGAGCCTTTTGAGAGTGAATTGAGCGATCGCGCCCTGGTCTGCTCAATCGGAGCCGCCGAAGGCACCCGCGACGAGAACTGCAAACCGACCGCTGCTTATACCGGCCATCTTGACCCTGGTAATGGCGCCGAAAATCTTGGCAGCTTCTCCTACCAGCATGGAGCCAGCTCGCCCACCGAAGCCGACCAACGCCAGCTCGCCCGACTGCGCCAGGCTGAGGAAGACTTGCAGGCGCAGGCCGAGGCAACGTTTGGCCAGCCGCTATCGAAGCCCGCGATAGGCGTAGCGCTAGACCTGTGGAACCAATCGCCAGCGGCAGGCGAATCATTCGTCGAGCATCTGCCATCCGCTAAACCGACAGGCGAGCAGATCGTGAAAGCGCGAACTCAAAGCTATGTCGATCCTTCAACCGGCAGACTAGATGCGCCGGGACTGGGCAACCGCCTTGAGCAAGTAGAAGCCGACCAAGCTAGACGTACTCACGAAGTCCTCCACCAGCTAGAGCGTCAGCCACCGCCAACGCAACCGCAACGACGACTAGACCAACTGAATTGATGCGACTCTAGACAGACGAGCGATTGCACAGATCTCCCTAAGCTATGTAGAGGCCGTGGACTACACCAGCGCCTAACGAAGCGGGGAGTAATCCCCTTTTTTTTGTTTCGATGAACCGCCTGGAACGAGCGAAACCGTTGACAAAACGATGTAGTCGCTCCCACGGCTCTCGTTCACTTCGCATCCCCGACCTTCCCGACTGCTAGACCCAAACTTTAGCGTGGCGTCATCACTGCTGATTCAGGAAGGCTGATTGCCTTACGCTGATAGTTGTCGCAGCGCCTGCCTGTGTAACCGAGCGCCGCTTATCAAAGCCGTAGAGACCTTTTCCGCATGAGTGAAGCCCGAGAGATTGCCGAGTATCAGCTAGAGCAAGCGCTGAAGGATGTGCTGAGCAGTGAATTTGAAGCCTGCTGGAACCGGCTAAAAGAAGACTCAGCGGTGAGCGACCCGGCAGCCGAGATGAACGAGCTAGCGGAGTGGTTCGCCGAGCAGGTGCAGACAGCGATTACCGAGCTTATCGAACAAGAGCCAGACGAAGCTGATGATGAGTTGGACGATGAGGACGACGATTCAGACGAAGAAGAAGAAACAGACGACGAATACGAATCAGACGAAGCGTACAACTTAGCGGAAGAAGAATAAGTCTGCTTATGGCCGTCACTAAACGCTGAAACTATTGCTTCGAGAGGCTTGTGAGAAAATACCGTACTTTATAGCGTTCTGTGTGTGGCGCGACCGAAATAGCCCCTTGAGGGTGATCGCCTGCGACCTGCTCAAGACATCTGCTATTCAGGACGGTGAAAAGCTTTTTTATAGACAGCTCGCCACTTCAACAACGCCGCCCTGCTCAATAGTCAAAGTTTCGCTGTATTCTGCCGAAGTGGGTACAGCAGGAACCGCGAATGTGTGGCGCTAGTCAGCCCTGAGAGCTATCCCGAATTAACGTCAGCCACTTTACGACGCCATGATGCTGATTATTCAAGCGCGAGCGACCCCTGAGGAGATGCGGCAAATGTTAGAAGCCTTGGGAATCTACATTAAACTGGCAGTAGATATCGAACGTTGTCTGCTGGTAGGCGGCGGCGAATTACACGCCGACTGCGAGCAGCTGCTACTCGCTAACGGCAGTCAACAAGCCAACATCTGGGGGGCTGACTGGTATCCCGTCGACCAGAGCGTCGGCTACGAGTCGCTGATTAACCTGCGGCCATCCGCCGATAATCGTTCAATGCAGCTCCAATCGCCCGCGCTTCGAGCACAAGTCAACCAAATCGCCCAGTCTCTGCTGGGTGGTGTCCAATGGCAATGAACTGGGAGAAATTAAAAGCTCGCTACGAGACGGCCAGCCCCACCGCGCAGCTAGATAGCTTAGGGATGAATCTGATTCGGATTCAGGCGTTGGCAGAGAGCGGCACCGCAGGGTCAGCGGCTCAACATCTCGTTAGAGAGAGTCAGTTTTTCATTGAATGGACAGTGCCGCAGCTGAACCTGGAAACCGAGATGACGCTGGCGACTGATTTGCTGTCATTACAGCGTCAGTTGAGTCGTTGGAAACTGAACTGGCCCGCGCTCTGGAGTAATCCATCCGAGCGTCAGCAGATGGCCGATGCCGTGCAGGAGTGGTACGACCACTTGCAGGGACAGTCAGGTGCGATCGCCAGTTGAGCCTTAGGCGGTCGCACCGCCTTGAGTCTGATTAAAGATGAAGCGGTTGAAGTAGCTGGTCTCTCATACTGTTCAACAGAAAGAGAGCCAATCGCCGAAGCTTAATAAGTCAGCATCGTCATTGATTTCGCCATCGAGTCCTTTTTCCTTCACTAGCTTGATCGCTTCTTGGGTCTCAATATTCTGAGTACCTTGTCCTAGCTCAGGATAAAGCCCATTGCTTTTGAGATGCTGGTGAAACTTAGCTTCCAACTGCTGAAAAGCCTCTCGCGTCTTCTCCCCGCACACGCCGTCGATCTCAGCCTGATAGAGTCCTTGCTTCTTTAATGAAGCCTGCGCCTGCTTCAAAGCATATTGAGGGACTGACGAGCCATTTTGCATCTTGGCTTTAGTGAGTGACCAAGTGATCCAATTTCGGTCGATGGCGCGGCGTAGCACAGCTTGCTCTGCTCGTGTTTCCTCAACGTTGACGAGATTTAAAAGATGTCCGATGGCATGGTCGGCTTCATCCAGCAAGAAGCTGAGAAGTGGATCTTGAGTGGCTTGATTCAGAATCTCAGCGGTGCGATCCGCCTGCTGTTCAGTTAGCTGATCGAGTACCGATAAGGTGCAGTATTCACTCACAACATTTCTAAGATAGTCCTGGCAGGTATTCAGAAATATTGCAGGTGATTGAGTGTCTTCCATAGCTACGTCTACGTTCCCATTTGGTTCGTATAGATGTGTTCAATCGACAGTTTACTGTTGCTAAGGTCGGTATGCTGCTAGATAAGACGGGGTCTACCTAACGTCCTTGCAACCAACGTAGAGAGTACCATTTGGGCAAAAGAACCCAGCGCTTTTGTACGTCTCACCCTGTTAAGTGTTTGAACCCAACTTTTGTGACCAGCAGTGCGCAAAATAATTTTAGAAAGCTGCGTGCGGTCAGCGTAGGCGTCACAAAATGAGAGGTGAATCACTTTACTTCATGCGTACTTCACACACTCCATCTATGTCTCCCCCGCCCCCTGGTGCCCAGATAGAGCGGTTGAACTATACAATCGCCAGCATATTAGATCCGAATGACAGTCGAGCATTTTCCTTTAAGGCGAACATCAAGAACCGTATTCGTCAGTTCAACCTGACCAGTCAGTTGGATGCCAATGAAGTGATTAACGAGGCGTATAAACGGGCGATTGCGGCGATTGACAGAGGCAAGGAAATCGAGTACTGGCAGGCATGGCTGAAGGTAACCTGCTTCAATATCGTGCGCGAACAAAGCCGCGCTAGAAAACGACAGCCTTCTGTAGATCCTCAGTCACCTGCGATTACGAACTTGCCGTCTAATCAGATGGGTCACCTGTTCGAGCACAGCGAAGAGGAGTCCAGAGTTAAAGAAGCGCAGAAGCGAGCATTCTGCCTTGCGAAGGCGATGGAAAAGTACACAAGGCGCGAGCCTGAGTTGGCTTGTCTACTGCAACTAAAACTCGTTGAGCGGTGGAACTGGCAGCGTATTAGAGAGCATCTAGTCCAGCAAAGTAGCGAAGAGGTGCCTAGTGTATCAACGCTACGTAAGCGAGCCTCACGCGCCAAGACAACGCTGCGCCGTCTTTACCATCAAATTGAAGAAGAATATAGCGAGTCTAGGATATCAAAATGATTTCTGCGTAAGACATTGCCATAGCAGGCTTCAGTAATTGGTAGGAAACAAGATTTACTGTACCCAGTTGGTAGTCTATAGCCCTTGCGTTTCCTAGAATATAGCGCTTGGATAGATAGATTTTAGGTAGTCCTATTTTGTAAAGGATGGAGAATAATAAGGTGCTATCGAGGTAGTTACAGTAGTAGGCTGCGCAGCCTTGCTATCTTTTTCCTCTGTCCTTTACGAAAATGCACTACCAGATTTTATTCTGTTGCATCCGGTCACAGAGAACAGTTTATTCACTTATTAGTACATACAAAAAATAAGTTGCTAATAATGAACATTCTTCGTTTTCCTTCTTTTGATATGCCTCCGCCCTGTCGAACGCCATCTCCTGAAATCGATCCAGCACCCGATCATTGCCTCAAATACTCAGAAAACATCGCAGTCGTTGAGAAAGAAATTCTGCCTTCCTACAAAGGCCGTGTCAAATACCAAGGCGTCTCTTGGTTAGCGCAGTGTGAAAGAAACATGGCCTTCTACCCCGAAGACAGAGTTCTCGTTGTGGAGCGTCGTCACATCACGCTTATTGTTGAACCATTTCCTGCCGACGATTTGGGAGGTGAGTGGTCATAAATACAGTTGGTGACGTCGAAGGCCGCTACTGGATTTCAGCTTGAGCTTTGTGACGAAACCCGTGAGATGTGGAGCGGTTTGTTACGCTACTTTGCAACAGAGGAGCAGGAAATAATAATCATGGCTAGAATCCATATTTTCTCAGGTCTAATTTTTCTTCTACTGTGTCAGGTTGTGGGCTGGAAAGAGGCCGCAATGGCTTCTATCAAAGAGGAGCCAATTGAGCCTGAGCTACCGCCAGCCGAGATTGAACCGCCGCCACCAGCGTTTCTAGAGCAGTATTACGCCTATCTGTACGAGCAGAAATACACGCTGATGTTGGGCGAAGACCGAGCGTCTTGTGCCTATCTGATCGATCCGAGAGACGTTTATGGGCAAGGCACCACCCGGTTTGTGACCGCCATTGTCACGAGAGGCCGAGGTACTGCCTGTAGCGGCTACCTTGGCTTCAAGGTGCTTCAAGCCGACTGCGAGGCCAATACCCTTTATGCGATTCAGCAACAAGGAACAGGCGATATCCGTTCGCAACCGTTGGAACGGGTGGAGCAATCCCTGTTTACTTCTGATAGTCAGCCAGAGCTGGAGACGCCGCTAGATGAGATTAAGGGGCCTCCCGCTGAACAGATTTGTGCGCTGCCGCTTTCTCCTGGCGCAGTAGCGGAGCCAGCAGACCAGCTATTAGTTGATTAGAGATAGGTTATATTCCCAGCGCTGATATCTGCGTTCGAGCTAGCCCAGATCGCCCCTACCACCCAAAATCTCTGCCAAGTCTAGGAGCAATGAAAACTGCGATCACCTTGAGCGGCTGTATGCTCGCTCCTTGAGTTTTCATTGGCGCAGCGCACCCCTAGACGGCCAGTCCCTCGCTAAGCTAGACGGCTATCTGGGGGGACAGTCCAAATTGCCACCAGCCGATAATTTAGAATCGTCCCCCCCGGATATGGCCCGCGCCGAGCGTCCCTCTACCTACTGACACTGCGGGTCACTAGCAGGCTTAATGCCATACCAACACTCAGCCCGGTTCGCCTTCTCCAACACCCAGATGCTGCGCTTACGCTCATCCACCAACAGCCGCTGAGCAAACTCAACCTCCTGCATCAGCCGCCAGTGAGAAAACAGCCCGCCAAACAAAACAACGGCCAGTACCGCCAGACTACAGTTCAAAATCCAAATCTGCTGACTTTCCAACGCCTCGACCTGCTGTTCGGTGCGCTTGAACCGCTTCAGCAGCGCTAGAGAGTTCTCCTCTGTCCTGGCCGCTGCCTGCATCAAGCTGTCCTTGAACTGCGTTAATTCGCCGTTCAATCTGGTCAATTCTTTGTTCAGCTTCTTGGTTTCGTCGCTCGATGAGGTCGTTAAGTTCGATAGCGCTTGAAAGCTTCGGATCAGCCGGTCGGAGATCTGACTCTGGTGGTTGATCGCCTCCAGGGTTCTGAGGTTTTGGGTCGTCCATGCATCTAAATCTCCCTTGAACTCGTCAAACAACGTCTGCCAATGCTCAGGCGCAGTCTCCACCAACGTCAGCAGATGACCCATTGCCAAAAAGATGAGAAAGAACGGGTCAGCTTTTTCTACGCCATAGTCGATAATGACGCCCTGAATTCTGTCACGAGTTTGGGCATCAAACTTGGCCATGACATCGCGATAGATCTGCTCAGGGTCTCTACGCTTGGTCGCCACCAAAGACCCCCCGCTTATCAAACTCGTCAAAGACATCATCGAGGTAGAACTTGATGCGCTGCTGCGAGAGCATATCGAACGCCTCATGCCGCTGCGCCGCCGCAAACGTCAGACCCAAGTCCTTTATCCGATTGCGGTCGCGGTTGCCGACAAAGCGAGGGAACTCCAGCACCGTTACGCCCGCCGCATCCATCCGCGCCAGCAGCTCGTCATCCGCATTGAGCGCACTCCAGTCATCGGTCATGCCAAAGTTCTTGACAAAGACATGCTGCACCGAGTTACCGAAGTAATCCAACGCTTCGCCGAACTGCCGCAAAGAATCCGAGCCGCCATTCGAGACAAACCAGTTGTAGAAGGTGATGCCGTTCAACTTCGCCGAGCGCAGCACATAGTTCTTCTCCATCCAGAGCTTCAGCGAGCGAAAAGACGCCGCCCCGAGATTGACCAGCACCGGCTTCTGTTCTTCGAGGGCCGCATTGTAGATGGTGCCAGCGGCAACCTCATACTTCTCGGCCTCCGAAAGAATGGCCGGACGAGCGCCCGCCGCCTGCTTATACAACCGCAGGACATCCGGATTACTTCTATCGGTATCGAAGATGATGCAGTCCTTTTCCTTCGCCAACATGTACTCAATCGCCGAACGACAGACGAAAGACTTGCCCACGCCCCCCTTCTCACCGCCGAACCAATGAATCGCCGTCATGAACTAAAACCCTTGCTATAGATTGAACTCTTTTTCGATATCGAAGTCACTTTCAGGTAGCTTCCTCGCTCTCCCTTTATTCGCACTCAGCGGACGCGACTTCCCCAGCTTCTTGCGGTCAGAAGTTGGGTTCTCTTTAGCGATCGCCTTCTGAGCTGCCGCCCCCGCAGAGCTAGCTACAGAATTACCAGCATCAGCCCCCGCCTCAACCTGGTCAGAGCTAGCTACAGATTTCTGCGTTTGCGTCGAGCGTTTACGACTAGCAGAAGCGGTCTGGGTCTTACGTGCTTTGCGCAAGCGAGCGAGGTACTGCTTCAAAGAGCCCTCCGAGATATCCAGCCCCCAATCGCTAAGACTGTGGGCGACCTCTTTGTAAGAGCGGGTCTCTAGTGCCTGCTCAATAGTGTCAAACAACTTCTCAACGACCTGACGTTTCGTGAAGGTCGTTCTGGGCTGCTGAGCGATGACTTCGAGCTTGTGTTGCCAGTCGTCCACCTGGTCGCGAGAATAGAGCTCATCAGCCATAGGAGAGCGGGATACAGAAATGTGTTACTCATCTATTCTAAAAAGCCCAGTGATATCCGGTATAAAAAGAGTCAGCTAAGGCGAATAAAAATACGGAGAGGAAGAGCAAGATAAGTTGTTAGATAGTAGGCGTCAAAAGTAGTTTCTGAGACTGGCCTGACCCTGAGTACAAAAAGTGATCGCCTGACTGGATATAGAGATATGGAATGAGGTAGGGGCGTTGGCGCAGCCTTCTGTAGGAAATCGCCTATCTGGAAAGATGCGATGATCTGCCGAAAAAAAGTGCCGTGCTAGCTGCGTTTACTCGCCATAGCAGCCAGATACCTTTTGACGACAGAAAAGCCGGGTGCATTGGCGCAGCCTGCTGTGGAAGAAATTACCCGAGAGATGTGGCTGTGATAGCCTCCCAAAAATCAATTAGAAAGTGGCGTATACGGTCGCCCACAGAAAGCCGTCAACAAGCAAGTGAGTTGCCCTTCAAAATGAGTCTTACAGTCCAGCCAAAATAGAGCAGCAACCGGGCTACCGAAACGAGCTATACAAATGCTGTCTATTCTGAGGATGAAAGAGCTGAGTGCGATCGCCCTTCAGCAGCCGTTCAAAAAATCGACAAAATCAGAGCGGCTACCCGGCTACAGAAACTGGCATAAGAGCTGCGCCCGCTCTAGATACAATCGCCTTCTCAAAAACCACTTAAAAAGTATGTGAGTGTGATCGCCCTTAGACAGCCGTCAGCAAGCAGGTGAGTTATCCTTCAAAATGAGTCTTGCAGTCCAGCCACAATAGAGCAGCAACCTAGCTACAAAACGAGCCGTAGAATTGGTGCATATCTAGCTGAAAAAAGTGGGCTGCAATTGCCCTTCAGTAGCAGCCCAAAAAATCGACAAAGATAGAGTCGTTAACTAGCTATAAAGACCGTCATAAAAGCTGCGCCCACCCTGGGTACAAAGGTTTGTCACTCGGTGTTAACGGTGTGGGCTACGCGAAGAGTTCAGACAACACGCCCATTAAAATGGTAAAATCCCGCAATCCCATAAACAGCAATACTTATATAGATCGCCATACCCAGAGCGCCTAAGAATGCTAAGTCTAGCGAATGTGAGCGCCGTACAGGCCGAGAACTACTACGAGAAAGACGACTACTACACGCAAGGCGATCCAGACCTGCAAAGCGATAGTCAGTGGCAGGGTAACGGAGCCGAAAAACTGGGACTAACCGGAGCCGTCGATAAGACGGTATTCCAACAACTTCTGCACGGCCAAACCCCAGACGGAAAACCGCTGCATTCAAAACGTATCAATCCCGAGAACCATCGCGCCGCGACGGACTACACCTTCAGCGCTCCAAAGAGTGTCAGCATCGCCGCCCTCATCCAGAAAGATAAGCGCGTCATCCAGGCGCACGATGAAGCCGTCAAAACCGCCCTTCAAGTCTTAGAGAATCGGTACGCGCAAACGAGAGTCAGACGCGGCCCCGGCATCCGCGAAAAAGTGCAGACTGGCAACATCCTAGCGGCCACCTTTCGGCACGAGACGAGCCGCGAACAAGACCCGCAATTGCATAGTCACTGTGTCGTGATCAACGCGACCCAGATGGAAGATGGCAAATGGCAAAGCCTATCGAACGAAGACGTGCTGAATAACCAGAAGCTACTGGGCGAGATCTATCAGAACGAACTAGCGGTACAGCTGCGCAGGCACGGCTACGAAATAGAGCCGAACGGCAGCGGCCAGTTTGAGTTTAAAAACTACGACCAGTCCTTACTCGATCTATTCAGCACGAGAACGCAACAGATAGAGCAGTACATCGAGCGTTGGGAAGATGCGATCAAAACAGCGGGAGGGAAGTCGCTGACTGCGAATCAAAAGAAGCAGGCAACCCTAGCGACGAGACTGAGAAAAAAGAACGTGCCGAGAGCGGTCTTATTAGAGGGTTGGCACAGAGCGATCGCGTCAGGAGAAGTGACGCTACCGACCACCCCCGAAGCCGCCAAAAAAGAACTCACCAGCCAAGCGCCGACCGCTGCTGCCGAAGGGGTGAATCACGCGAGCGAAAGAGAGAGTGTATTCAAGGTAGAAAGAGCCGAACGGTTTGCCCTCGAACACCACTTGGGCGAGCAGTCGTTTGCGGAACTGCAAACGGCAATGACGGATGCCGGACTACTGCCCGCAAAGAACCGCTATACGACCCAAACGGCAATCGAGCGCGAACTCGACACTATTGCAATTATGGAGAGCGGCCGGGGCCAAGAAAGTGCGATCTCCGATGAGTCGAAAGTACAGCAGCTACTTCAGCAAGAACAGTCGCTGACAGTAGGGCAGCGACAGGCGATAGAAACAACGGCCACCACGACCGACCAATTCATCGCATGGCAGGGGGTAGCAGGAGCGGGTAAAACCTACAGTCTGAAACTGGTTGCCCAGCTCGCTACAGAGCAGGGTTATGAAGTCACCGGCTACGCCCCGAGCGCCCAGGCCGCGAACGTGCTGAGTGAAGAGGCAAATATCGAGAGCAATACCGTTGCTAGATTGCTGCACAGCGAAGGCAATCGCGGTCGCCATAATCGCCCCCAAAAGCAGGCGATCTGGATAGTCGATGAAGCGGGCCTGTTGAGTGCCAAAGACACGCACGAGCTGCTGAAGAAAGCGCAGAAGCAAAAGGCCAGAGTCATCCTAGTCGGCGACATCCGCCAGCTCTCAGCAGTCGAAGCGGGTAACCCGTTCAAATCACTTCAGATGGCAGGCGTCCAGACGGCCTATCTAGAAGAGTCTCGGCGACAGAAAACAGAAGCCCTCCGCGCCGCCGTAGTGTGTCTGTCAGCAGGTGAGCAGCGCGAAGGATTAGACCGCTTGGATAAAGCTGATATGGTGCATGAACTGAAAGATAGTCAGGCGCGTCACCGCTGCATCGTTCAGGACTATATGGGACTGCTGCCTGAAGCGAGAGCGAAGACGCTGATACTGAGCGGGACGAACGTAGAACGATTGGAGCTGACGGCAGCTCTGAGAACAGCGTTACAGGCCGAGGGACGTTTGGGCGCAGATGTCTACCAGATGCGATCTCTCAGGTCGCTCGACCGAACGAGTGCGCAGTTGAAGTATGCCTGCGCCTACGCAGAGGGTGAAGTGGTGGTGCCGGTGCGCGACTATCACCGCTATGGACTGAAGAAGCAGGAGCAGTACACCGTCCTCAGTCGAGACATCGCGCAGAATCAGGTGACGGTTGCCGCGCCAGATGGCAGCGCGATCTCGTTTGACCCATCGCGGTGTGCGGATAAGACGACCTATGCGGTGCAGGAGATTGCGATCGCCCCCGGCGAGCAGCTGCGCTGGACGCGCAACGACACCGAGCGCGGCGTAAGGAATGGTCAGAGGGTGACTATCGCAGCCATAGACTCGAAAGGCACAGCCACCTTAAAGGATGCCAGCGGCACCGAGATGACCTTTGAGCTGAGCGGTCAGCAGTATCTGGACTATGCGCTGGTGAGTACGACCTACAGCAGCCAGGGTAAGACGGCAGACCAAGTGCTCGTCGCTGTAGATAGCACAATTAGCAAGGAGGGCTTGTACGTAGCGGTATCGAGGGCGAAGCAGAAGCTGAGTTTGTACACGGCCAGTAAAGAAAAGCTGTTCAAACAGGCCGAACGTTCGACTGCCAAAGAGAATCCGAGCGACTATCTGACGTTGTTTAACCTAGTGAACCCCGATGCCCAGAACCAGAAGACCACCGGAACCGCCCGAGACGTACGAGGTGCAGATCAATCCGAATACCTTGGCGATCGCGTTGGAGAGCGCGTTGCAGTCGGCCACCGCGCCGCTGTACGAAGAGATAGCGCAGCTCAAAGCAGAAGTGAGTCAGCTAAGAGCAGAACAAGCGAACTCACACCAGAGTATGTCTCAGATGTTAGGGGTGTGGTATCAGGAATTGCGGAACGCCGCCGAGCCGCCGAACGCGAAGGGCAAGCCGAGCGAATTGGAGCGGCAGCTCAAGGTCTTGTCAGCGGCGCTAAGCAGTTGGAGCTTACAGCAGCAGCGCTTGCTCGACTCAATGAACAACTTGAGCGACAGGCTGAGCGATTAGCCGAGCGTCGGCGAAGACGGCAGCAGTATGAGGCAATCGCCCGTAGCCGCAGCGCGTTGAGTCCTACGATGCAAGACCGGCTCGTGGCCGAGCAGCTCGTAGCAACCGCGCTATCAGGACGAGCAAGCAACCAGCTCAGCGAGCAGGCGTTTGTGCAGGCGTTCAAAGTGCTGACGGCGAGTCCGGTAGCGCAGCAGATGAAGCGCGAAGTAGGCAAGGAAGCGGCGACAGACTACCTAGTCGAAGTCCTGAACGAGGCGATGGAGGCGGCAGAGCGTGTCCAAGTTGATGGAGTTGCCGAAGTCGTATTCAGGCACATCGACCCGGAACGGTTAGCACAAGCTAGAGACCACCTTGCCGAGGCTAGAGCGCCAGAGCCGTCGGAGACAGCGCAGGCACTGGCTAAGCGCCAGGAGCAGCCGGAGCAAAGACGAAAGCCGCGAGCTAAGAAGCGTGACCAAGGAATGGAGTTGTAGCGGAGAGCGCGGCTGCGCAGCAGTAGCTCTTAATGTGCGCTCAGGTGTAAGGCTGGCGATGATACTCCACGAAGGTCGTAGAAGACCTTGTGAGTAGCAAAAACGAGTCTAGAGAAAACGCTGCCGAGCTACCCGCCGTCTCTGATTTCGGTATCTAAATGTTTGCCCGAACTTGGTAGTAGCTGTGATAGAGAAAGAGAGCGGCTACAAACCACAGCCAGAAGGATTCTAGGACGAAGCTCCTGTACTCGCTGCTTAGACTAAGCGAGCTAAAGTCAGCCGAGTAAAGCTGTGAATTCAGTCGTAAGCCAAAACGTACAAAACAGGTCACAGCAACGGGCAAAGTTGCGGCGATAAGGATGCCGAAATCGCGGTTCACGAGTGTTGCAAAAGCAGGTAGTCTAAGCCACTTCGGAGGGCTAGACCAGAGCAAGCGAAGTAGCAATGCGTAGGCCGCAGACCAGAGCAGAAACCACAGCAGCGTGAGCAACAGAAAAAGCAGCGAGACAGCGAGACCAAGTGCCAGTCCTTCTATACCTGCAAACGCCAGGAGAAGACCAAGGAAGCAGCCGCGCCAGACTTCAATGGCAAGTGCAACGGATGCGACCGCGTAGGCCGGAACAGCAAGTCTGATAGCCATTGCCCACGCCTTCCACGAAGGCACCCATCTAGGGAATTGGTACGTCTGGCTCATTGTTTGTATGAAGGCTTCGCTGTCAGCGTTCATAGTGTGCCCTAGACGCTTTAGAAGTGACGAGAGCCGCCGACAACTGGGTAGCGATCAGTGTAGTTGAGTAGTTGTAAATAGGGATAAAGGATTCGTTGTCCTTTATCCTGCTGCTTTGTCTAGAGAGAACTGTACTTAGCCTATGTGCTTAACTTTGCTCTTTGTTCTTGGGCTTACACTTTATCTCGATATGAAAGTCCCCTTCAACGGAGCCATGGGTAAGAACTGGAATGCCGGTCGAGCCTGAAATCTTGATGCCGAACTTCAACGTAATTTCTTCAACATCGGCGAAGGGAACGTTCTGGAATGCGCCGATCGCGTAGCGAGCATAGTTCTGTAACTTCGCATGTACATCGCTGAGCTGCACCTTGACCTCGTTGATGCCCATCCGCTCATACTCATCGTCATCGTTAGCTGTTGGCGTATCAGGTAGGTCTAGCGACTCGGCAGATTCTATAAACAGGGTGTAGTCGTTGCCCTGCTCATCTTCAAATACCAAGCGGTCTACATCTGTCATCTTTAAGCCTCTAGCACGTTCAGACTATCGGCTATCTTAAAGGGAATATGCCCTCAACCGGCATCTTCCTGAAAAGCAATAGAGCCTATGGCCCGTTACGCCCTTGTCGTTGGAATATCTGAGTATAAAAGTAAACATCTAGCCAATCTAAGTAAGCCAGTAGGCGATGCGGAAGCGATCGCAGAACTGCTAAAGACTTATGGTGGCTGCGAACAGGTCAAGGTCTTGAAAGGCTACGTATCGGCGGAGCAGCTAGAGACAGCGCTGACGACATTGATAACCGAGCAAGCCATTAGAAACGAAGTTGTTATATATTTCACTGGTCATGGCTTTGCGACTCAAGGACTTGGCGGCAAGAAAGGACATCTCGCAACGTCTGACTGCGAGATTGAAGTAGAAGCTAGTCAACCAAAGCGCCAGTCAAAAGCGATTGTTTTCTCCGATCTGAATGACCTAATTCGAGCATCGAATCTGAGTAACCTCGTGATGTTTCTTGATGCCTGTCATAGCGGTGAGTTCATCGAAAGTACGCTAGTAGAGCAGAGCTTCTCAGCGTTTAGTACCCAACAAGACTATTGGTTGATAGCAGCCTGTCGTGGATTTGAAGAAGCTTGGGCCAAAAAAAGTGAAGAGCATAGCGTCTTCACAGGTGCGCTCCTAGAGGCGCTGTCATCAAAGAATGCAGATCCCGATGGATGTATTACAGGCGATCTTCTAGTCGAATACCTTCGTCGGGCGTTGAAAGGCAGTCGTCAAGAACTCGTCCGCTATGGTAAAGGTCGCTCATTACCGATTGTTCGATTTTCTCTTCCTGAACGGCCACATCAATCTTCTCCTACTAAAGCTTCAGATACAGCCGATAGAGTGGTTCGCTCCTCACTAGTACCCCTTCAAATGCCACCGCTTCCAGACCATTTCGTCGAGCGGCCAGAGCAGCAACGGCGAGTAAAAGAAGATCTTCTTTGTGAAGGCACTAAATCGGGTACTTTAGTCGTCAGTGCTATCTATGGCTTGGGCGGTATCGGTAAGTCAGTGCTAGCGACAAAACTTGCCAGAGATCCTGACGTCCAAAGCCATTTCTCAGACGGTATTTTATGGGCAACCCTCGGCCAGAACCCTGACATTCTGCCCCTGCTGAGCGGATGGATACAGGCATTAGGCGACAACGACTATAAGCCGACAGCGACAGAATCAGCGTCCAACCATCTCAGAACGCTGTTATACGACAAACGCATCTTACTCGTGGTCGATGATGTTTGGAATCCAGAGCATCTAGAACCTTTTCGTGTTGGTGGTGAAGGTAGCTGTGCGTTAGTGACGACCCGAGAAGCGAGAATCTCAGGCGCTCACCGTCACGAGCTAAGTGTTATGAGTCCAGAACAATCCCTAGAGCTAATGACGCAAAAGCTATCAGAGCCATTAAGTGATATCGCTCGTCAGCAAGCACTATCGTTTGCAGAGCGAGTAGGGCACCTGCCACTCGCTCTAGAACTAGCGGCATCTCAGATAGAAGATGGGGTGACTTGGCTAGAGCTAGTTGAAGATTTTCAATCTGAGATCGTTCGACTAGAGACCTTGGATGTCTATGGTCAAACTGAAATGCCAGATGAGGAGAAGCGTCGCAAGTACAGTCTGCTTGCTTGCTTCAACCTAAGCTTGAAACAGCTTTCGCTAGAGCAGCTGCGTCAGTTTGCTTGGTTAGGCGCTGTGCCAGAAGATGTGAGTCTGACTCAAGAGATGGCTGAAACGCTATGGCAAGTGACCCGTCGCCAAGCCGGTCTAATCCTGCGCATCTTCAGATCGAAGTCGTTAGTGTTGCAAGGTGCGAAGCAAGCGGATGAGCGACCGAGCTATCGGATGCATGACCTGATGCATGACTTGGCTCAGCAACTGCTAACGAGTTCTCCGCAGCCGTCGAGCGAAGGTGAACTACCAGGATTGGGTTTGACCAAAGCTGAAGCGCATAGTCAACTCCTTGAGCGCTATCGGAAAAAGACTCATAAAGGCCAGTGGCATACGCTCAAGGATGATGGCTATATCTATGCCTATTTGACTTGGCATATGGAGCAGGCGAAGCAGCCAGAGGCAATTCATCAACTGCTGCAAGCGAGCAACGAAGAAGGCCGTAATGGCTGGTATGAAGCCTGCGATGCGATTGGTAAGCCTGCCGGATTTGTGAATGATATGGGCAGAGCTTGGACACAAGCCGTTGGTGATTATGAACAGTTCCCTAGCCGAACGCTTACACGGTTGTTTCGCTATGCGTTAATGCGAGCCTCCCTTAATAGTCTGGCAAGTAATGTACCTGCACAGCTAGTAGAGGCTCTTGTGGAGAAAGGGATTTGGCAGCCTGCTCAGGGATTAGCCTATGCCCAACAAGCCCAAGATCCCTGGCAAAGAGCTGAGTGTATTGCAGCGATTGCGTTCTATATGCCAAAGGCCCTGCTGCCAGAGGCACTCAAGACCGTCGGTCAAATTAAGGATGCGGTCTACCGTTCTTACGTTCTGAGCAAACTAGCAGAACAGTTTCCCGAGATGTGGCCAGAGGTGCTGAGTGTAATCCGACAGATTCAGGATCGATATGGCCGTCATCGCCAACAAACAAAAGGGTTCTCCTACAGAGGTCTGGCGCTGAGACGTATTATGCAGTATTTACCATCGCAATATCTTGGCTATGCTCTTGATATTGCTCGTCAAATTCAAGAAGTATCTGATCGGGTAATGGTTCTGATAGCTCTGGCCAAATATTTCCCAGAGCTATGGCCAGAAGCGCTGAGTATGACGCGAACAATCAAGGACGAATCTTCTCGTTCATCCGCACTGATCGAGCTAGCTAATCACCTCCCAGAGCTATGGCCAGAAGCGCTGAGTATGACGCGAAAAATCAAGGATGAATATTTGCGTTCATCTGCGCTGCGTGCGCTGGCTAAGCATCTTCCAACGGAGTTATGGCCAGAGGCGTTGAGTATGACGCGAGAAATTGAGGGTGAGTCTGCTCGGTCCCATGCGCTGCGTGCGCTGGCTAAGCATCTTCCAGCAGAGCTATTGCCAGAGGCGTTGAGTATGACGCGAGAAATTGAGGATGAGTCTGCTCGGTCCCGTGCGCTGCGTGCGCTGGCTAAGCATCTTCCAGCAGAGCTATTGCCAGAAGTGCTAAATATGGCGAGAGAGATCGAGGATAAGTCTCCTCGTTCTTATGCTTTGATAGCTCTAGCCAAGTACTTCCCAGAGCTATGGTCAGAAGCGCTGAGCGTAACGAGAGAAATTGAGCATAAATTCTCGCGTTCTTGTGTGTTAGTCGAGCTAGCTAATCACCTCCCAGAGCTATGGCCAGAAGCGCTGAGCGTGGCACGAGAGACCAAGGATAATTATCTGCGTTCTTATACGCTGCGTAACCTAGCCGAGCATCTTCCAACAGAGCTATTGCCAGAAGCGCTGAATATGACGCGAGAAATCAAAGATGGATCTTCTCGTTCATCTGCGTTGATTAAGCTGGCCAAGTACTTCCCGGAGCTATGGCCAGAAGCGCTGAGCGTAACGAGAGAAATCAAAGATGAATCTTCTCGTTCATCTGCGCTGATTGAATTGGCCGAGTACTTCCCAGAGCTGTGGCCAGAAGCGCTGAGCGTAACGAGAGAAATCAAGGATAAGTTCTCTCGTTCTTATGTGCTGATCGAGTTGGCTGATGAACACCTTCCAGCAGAGCTATGGCCAGAAGCGCTGAATATGACGCGAGAAATCAAGGATGAATCTCCTCGTTCATCCGCGCTAATTAAGTTGGCTAAGCACCTCTCAGAGCTGTGGCCAGAAGCGCTGAGCGTAACGAGAGAAATCAAGGATGAATATTTGCGTTCATCTGCGCTAGCCGAGTTGGCCGAGCATCTTCCAGCAGAGCTATGGCCAGAAGCGCTGAGCATGACACGAGAAATCAAGGGTGAATCTCCTCGTTCATCTGCCCTGAGCGACCTGACCGAGTATCTTCCAGCGGAGCTATGGTCAGAAGCGCTGAGCATGACGAGAGAAATCAAGGATAAGTCTTCTCGCTCATCTGCGCTAATTAAGTTGGCTAAGCATCTTCCAGAACTATGGCCAGAAGTGCTGAGCGTGGCACGAGAAATCAAGGATGAATATTTGCATTCATTTGCGCTGATTAAGTTGGCCAAGCACTTTCCAGAGCTGTGGCCAGAAGCGCTGAGCGTAACGAGAGAAATCAAGGATGAATATTTGCGTTCATCTGCGCTGAGTGACTTGGCCGAGCATCTTCCAACGGAGCTATGGCCAGAAGTGCTGAGTATGACACAAGAAATCAAGGATGAATCTTCTCGTTCATCTGCACTGAATGCGTTGGCTAAGCATCTCCCAACGGAGCTATTACAGGAGGCACTAGAAAGCATATGGAGTCTGAGTGAAAACTACTTTCGTGCGACTGCCTTACAAGGGTTTCTATCTCGATTAGAAAAACTCTCAATTCCCTTTTCTAGATGGGTGAAGATATCAGATGATTTAGCTTACCAAAATCGTGATTGGTTGATTGGGACGCTTCCAAAAGCAAGACCCACACTGGTTCGCCTTGCTGACAAAGAGGACGGGTTCTTAGAGATCTTGCAAGCTGTTAGAGAGGTATGTCAGCAGTGGCCTTGATGCTTGTTTTGCTGTGTTGGTCGCGTTATTTATGTTTGAGCGATGGCCAAGATGCTTGAACTCTCGCTCCTGCAACGTTGCGTAGTACGTTTGACCTTCTCAAAATTCATAGGTTTTAAGAGTGCTCGAGAGCGTGTCTCTTTTTATGTCTCAAAATCGCTTTCTCAAAACGTCTAAGGTGTTGTAATATACATTGCTAACGCCTGCCTTCAGCCGACCACTTGGGGCGAATGACCGAAGGGAAGTAGCGAAAGCGGTTCGACTGCAAGGCTTTGTTGGGCGATAACACGCCATGCATAGAAAATTGCATTAGCTGTGGGTATCTGGGCATTCGTCATGCTAGTGCAATTTCTCTTCCTCATACCCTTGAAGCTTTTGTAGTAAATGCTCGAATTCAGGGTTTTCGGACCTAAGTTTCTCTAAATCTGCATTTCGGGCGTAACGTCGCGCCATTTTTCCATTGCGATTACTGAGCATAAATACAGCGTTGTGGTAGTCCGCACTTACATAGTTATCGAGCCAATCCTCAATGTCATTCTTTAGTTCGACCGTTTCTACGCCGAGATCTTTTAGCTTTGAAATCTGCTCATGTTGGATATCTGCGTCAAATAGGGGGGTTACTATCACGGCAACATCTCTTTGATTGTTGCTTATTAAATGCTCTGCGAGTTGCGCAACGGCTAGCTGACCGCCTGCTGCTACCACGTTATAACGAGCATTTGTGCCGCATCGCTGCAGTAAAATTTTAATTGCCCCGACATCCCCTTCACCCTCGACCAGAATGTTCCACGACGCACCGTGATTCCGTGTAGGAGTGTCTTGGCTTGTGGTCTTCACCTTCGACAAGTACGTATTCAGAGGGTAGAACGGCTGGCCGTAGTTTGATGCATAACGCCGCTTTACCCGCATGGCCTCACGAAGCTTTATCTTCCCCTCTTCAATGAGGATAATGTCATCGCGGCCAAAAAGAATGAGATTGAGTTCCTTTCCGTATAGAAGCGCGTCAATCGACTCTTTGCTGTAGTCAGACATGGAAAAGAACACGCCGACAGTGCCAGTGAGCTTTCCGTCAACTTTACCTTTAAAGGAATATAGAGAAGATGCAGGAATCGGCGAGGAGTGCCATTTGGCTTCGAGTAGATAAAAGCTTTCGCCTATTGCAAAAGAACCATCAATTTCTTCACCTGAAGGCCGCATGCTTGTGCGCGGCTCCATTTGCTCCCTCGACAACATACCGTTAAGTATTTTTTCAAAGACCCGTCCTCTTTTTTGAAACCAAGCGCGATCGCTGTTTTCCGGCGGTTCTAGCCAATCCTTTAACCTGAAGTGTTCCAAATCAAGCTCGCTTGTTCATGGAAGTTATCTGCCGAAGCTTTTGTAAAGGTTAACGGAGCCTAACCCTGCTGCCCTTGCCGCCCAACTACTTATTAGAGGAAAAGATTCTACCTATTCACCCTCAATGGCAGATTAGACAGAAATGTGTCCGCATAATTACCCTACGAGGATAGATAGGTGGAATTTCGTCTACCTATTTACCCAAATAACTCACGGTTCGCTGAAAAGTATAGGAGAATGATAAATAGCTCAGCCCCTTTCCAGAACTGCATTCTATCTAAGCGATGGCCGAATTAATCAGTAACGAACGTGTTGATGATATCCCGCTGCTGCTAAGCCAGATGCAAAAAGTAGGACTCGGCGAGCTAGTCGATGAGCACTTTGAGTCGCATGGTAACTGGAAAGGGCTGAGTCTGGGCAAAGTGGTGATGGGTTGGTTGTCCTATATCCTCTCGCAAGGAGACCATCGACTCAATCAAGTAGAAGCCTGGGCAACAGGGTTA
>Ga0209194_1000481_pt1 | contig 31926 bp, 31 predicted proteins | sample COGITO_mtgs_1004_FD_184787 | JGI IMG/M metagenome (GOLD analysis project Ga0209194, IMG submission 184787) | Pelagic marine microbial communities from North Sea - COGITO_mtgs_100413 (SPAdes) (version 2) | ecosystem: Environmental > Aquatic > Marine > Epipelagic ...
GGGAAGGGTCAACTCAGCTTCATATGGTATTGCAGACCGTGTATCTTCTCGCTGTTTTTCGCCAGGCTCTTTATCGAGTTCTTTATCGAGTTCTTTATCGAGTTCTTTATCGAGTTCTTTATCGAGCTCTTTATCGAGTTCTTCAACGGGCCCCTCTTCAATAAGCTCATCTTCAACGAGCTCATCTTTAACGGTTTTGTCCAAAGTAATTGAAGCAGAATCCTCTGACTCAACGTCTGTATCCACCGACACTGGAATCAGCGCAGTCTTTTCCGCTAACTGCTCGGTAAGCTGTCCCGCTATATCGGCTAAACGATTTCTGTGGGCTTCAGATATGGCGGTTAAATCCTGATCCGCGGCGAGCATATCGAAGAGGTTGAGCAGATCTTCATGGCTATCTTTTAGGCTATCAATAACAGCTTGATTGGGTACCGAGCCTACCTCCAACAACAGGCTATAAATTCCTGCCATTAATCCCGACAGCTCTAATATCGGCGCTATATCCGCTTCGGCCAACTGTTCCTGAATCGCGTCTAAATCAGTCTTCAGTTCATTGAAAACCACTCTCGGGGGTGCAGTTTGACGCTGCAGATACTCGTACAGAGCAGGATAATTTTGCAGTGACAACAGGCCCTCGGCCATAAGCCGTTTTACGGCATAAAAATCTTTGCCGTCACTATCATTGTTTACACCGCGCAGTAAATGGCCGACGGCTTTCTCACGCAGTTCTGATAGGCGTGCGCGGAATAGGGGCAAGCCCTGCATCTCGCCCAGTTCGCCACCGGTCATGCGCGCCAGAATGGCACGGAAAAAATCTGCCGCATCTTCCACTAGATGAACAATATCTTCGTCGAGACAAATTTGGTGATGATGTAACTCTTTAATGAACTCTTCAAGCGGTGTCACCAACTCACTCAGCTCGGAGAAGTCAGCCATCTCTGCAGTGCCCTTTAAGGTGTGTAATGCTCGCTGCAGTGCCAGAGAAGGTGTTTTATAGAGCGGTGCCGAGCTGCGAGTCTGGACGATAAAGTCGTCTATGGTTTTTAAATGACCCTGAGCTTCATGAACAAACATCTCAAGCAAGATCGCTTCGTGTTCAGCTTGATCGTCGAGTTCTTCGTTTCGCTCTTCGCTTAGTTCTTCGTTTAGTTCTTCGCTTAGTTCTTCGTTTAGTTCTTCACTTGACGCTTTATCTAGTACTTCGATTTTTTGCTGATTAACTTCAACTGTTGGCTTAGCAATCTCTGAGTCTTTTTTAAGCTCTGCACTCTTCGTATTTGCGGTATCGGAAGTATCCAGGGTCTCAGACTGTTTAATAGAAGCTTGGGTAACAAAGGCTTGGGCAGCAAAAGCGTCTTCGGGAGAGAGTTCCTCAGTGGAGGTCTCTTCATTGGAGGGCTCTTCATCGCAAGCTTCTGCCAAAGCCACTCCATCATCTGCCAGATTTACCTCAGCCACAGGAGCGACGTCCAAGTCGAACAGCTCTGCGGAAGGCTGACTCAAGGCTTCATCATAAGCGAGGCATCTCGCTGCTTCGGTAATAGCCTCGATGCGCTGGGCGTTCTCCATGGGTTCATTTTTTGCAAAGACCGGGATCATCTGACCAAGAGTTTCAATGGCTATACCCGAGAGATCAATCATCATCTCAGTACATTTCACGTGACCATTGGTGACTCGATTAAACAGCTCCTCCATGGACCAAGCTAGATCGCCTATCGCCATGGCACCGACCATACGGCCACTGCCCTTTAGGGTATGAAATGAACGCCGAGCCGTGGCGAGGGATTCTTCATCTTGCAGCTGGCTTTTCCAAACCGGCAATAATGTTCTCAGTGTGTCAAAAACTTCATCGGCCTCTTCGATAAAAATTTCAACAATTTCCTCATCGACTATATATTCATCTTCGTCTGCAGGAACTATGTCGCTCTGCTTTGTATCGTCCGAACTGGAAACCAGCACTGGCTCTTCACTGTCATTTGAGCTGGGCTCCTGAAGCTCCTCTAGGGAAACGAGTTCTTCGAGAATCTCTTCTGGCTCGGCATGTAATCGAGCCTCTTCAACCCTGACCTCAGGTGACACTTCAACTTCGCCCTCTTGTAACAGCGCAAAGATACTCTCCTCAGCGGCGATTAACACATCGTCCTGAGTGAGTTCACTATCAGCGGGAAATTGTTCAAGATAGTATTCAACAATAGTAATAGCATCGGCGAAAGTATCTAGAGCATGCCACTCAATCTGCTGCCCTTCAGCGGACAGTATATTTTCCACATAATCAGCGCAGCCCGCGACAACCGATGCCGCTCTAGACAGACCAATGATATGCAGAGCACCCTGCAACTCCGTAAACATTGCAGGTACTCGAGAGAGTAGTTGCACATCCCACTGGGAATTTATAAATGCCACCACCGCTTCTTTAATGCGCTCTATTCCAGTGCGCGACTCGGCTAGCAGTACCTTGCTGGCGCTGTCGAATTCAAATTTATTTTGCTGACTATCGAGATCCACTGTGCCTGAAAATTTGTCCGGGGTAGCGGCCCAGGTATTCAGTGCCAGTTCTACTTCAGCAAGACGTTGAACTGCCTCGGCAATATGCTGATCCTCAACGCCGGAGCTCTCAGGAGAAAATATTCTCTGTAACTGGCTGTCCACTTTAGTGATGGCATCGCGCAGTTTTCCCTGACCGACCAGGGCCAGGGTATCTGCCATATTGGCCAGTACCGGCAGTGCTTCGCGCACCTCGTCAGCAGAGAGTCCGCCCTCAATAGAAAAGCGTTCTAGCGCTGAGCGTACTGTGGCTAGTTCACCCTGAATCGCCACTACCAGTGAGCGTACAACTAGTGGGTCATACTGAGGTACCAATCGGCCATGCTCGGGGTTAACGGTTCCCGTGGGGAAGGCTTGAGCGAGCTTATAGTCTTGCCAGATAGACTCTAAGGCCGAGGAGTTGGGTTCAACGGTGGTCAGATAATAGAGCAGGTTTTTAAACAGTGAAATCTCCGGAGCTGCGCACTCCCCTAGAGCCATTTCTTTTGCCTGCAGCTTTAACTGTGTATCCAAAGTGCGGAATATTTTTTTTAGGGCGAGGCTAAATTTAATATCACCCGCGACCACCAGGCTCAGAGTTTGTCCAGCCACAGACCACAAACTTTCACGCCAAGTTGATTTTGAAAGTTCTGCCATACGCTGCAAAACTTTTTTAAGATTTGAATAATTTTCCGCTTTGCCCTGCTCTTTTATTACTTTGATTAGGGACAGCTGATAGACCTGACGCAGGCGTTTTATCATATCGCTAGAGGGAGCATTGGGACCAACGGCGCCCTGACTCTTAGTCAGATTTTTGAAGGCGGATAGATCGGGGGAAAATAAAACCCCCTCGGAAACCAAGGACTGCCCCTGGGCCGCGCGCAGGTCATTTAATAATAAAATTAAAGTCTCGGGGCGGTCTTCGCGATTGGAGAGAATCTGGCGCAGATAAATTGGTAGTTTAACAATTGCCTGAACCAAAATTTCACAGGCTTCATTTATATTGGAAACCTTGCGATCAATTATAGCTTGAGTCAAAGCCTCCATTTCCTCAACAAGAAAAATGCAACCTTCGTATTCCAGTATTTTAAAGGGGCCGGTTATCTGATGCAGGTGGCCAAGACAAAAACGTATTTTGGTTTCGTCAGTATTATTTTTTGTGAAGGCCTCCAGCTCGCTAAAGGCGGCATCCAAACTGGTCTCTATCTCGCCCACTAACCATTCAAGTCCGGTGAATGTTTTGATTCTTTTTATCTGAACCTCGCTCATAGAGCCTCTCCCTGTTCAACGGTCTCAACCTGGGTGTATGCCTGGACAGTTCTCGGCGCGGTGCGCGCGAATCCCTCAGGCGTCCAGTTACTTAATTCTCCTAAACCCAACATCAGACAACCCTGGTTATCCAAATGCTGGGTTAACTGATTTACCAACTCGCGGCGTTTCCAGCGACGAAAATAAATCAACATATTCTGACAGTAGATAAGATGCATCTTGCGCTTTATCAGTGGCGACTTGTCGGCCAATATATTGCTGGTAAGAAAGCAGACTCGACGCCTTATATCCGCTTTAACCCGCCACAGCTGTTTGCCTACCTGATCAAAATAATTTTCATATCTCGACTCATCCACGGCAGTCATTTTACTGGCGCGATAGATACCGCGCCGGGCTTGAAATATGGCTTCACGACTGATGTCAGTACCTATGATGCCAAAACGCGGTTCGACATCCACTTCACACATGGCTTGTTCAACGGTTATGGCCAGTGAGTAGGCCTCCTCACCGGTTGAACAGCCGAGACTCCAAACCCACAGTGGGCCCGTAAAATCCTCTGCAGTGACAGTCTGTTTAACCCATTGGGACACAAAATCGAATGAGGGGCGATGGCGGAAGAAGCTGGTTTCCTTCACCAGCAAACTGTCCACCAACCCACTCCACTCTTTGGCACCACGAGTAACGTCTAGGGTTTGGTTTAGGTATTGGTCAGCATCGAGAAGATCTAACTCGCCCATTCGCCGATTCAGCAGTAAGCCCAGAGCACGCTCGCGATCCGGTGTGATTTGCACACCGGTGCGCTCTTCAATAGCGGTCTTCCAAATATCGAAATATCCGAACTCACTTCTCTGAAGCATTGCCTGCTGTGATTTAATGGCCACCTATAAGCCCTTTTCCGTCGACGCTTATGCTTTTTTATCGCCCCCATCACTCAACATGGCTTCGATCTCAGCTTCAAATTCTTCGAGATGTAAAAGCTCTTCTGGGTCTTCAGCATCCACTTCAAGGTCTTCGTTAAAGTCCTGCTCAATATCAGTGCTGGCAACAAAATTAAGATTGAGTTTGTCTCCTTCAAAACTCTGAGCCGACTCGTTATTAAGGTCTTCATCGTCACTTAAGCGACTCTCTTCGCTCAAGGGTTTCCCTTGATCCAATTCAGGTTCAACAGCCACAGCGAACATGGCTCCGAGCTGATCGTCGTCGAGAGGCTCTGCAGTTTCAGTTCCATTTTCGGAATCCCCGCCATCAAGTTCAGCCTCGCCTTGATTGGCATTCGAGTCGGGAAGAATAAATCCACTCACTGAATGTTTCATTTCTACAGCCAGCTCGGCCAACTCACCAATCGATGTTGCGGTGTCATTGGTACCGGATAGGGTTTGCGAGGTAATTTCCTGAATCACGTTCATGGTGTTGGAAATATGTGCAGAGGTAGTAGCCTGATGTTTTGCCGCCTCAGAAATATCCTGAATTAGCTCTGCAAGATTTGTCGATACACTTTCAATTTCTTCCAATGCAATACCGGCACTGTGGGCCAGCTCGGCACCCTTAACCACCTCAGCGGTGGTCTGCTCCATGGAGCTTACCGCTTCATTGGTATCACTCTGAATGGTTTTAACCAGTCCGGCGATCTGCTTGGTAGCTGTAGCCGAGCGCTCAGCAAGACGCTGAACCTCATCCGCTACTACCGCAAAACCACGACCCGCTTCACCGGCCATGGCGGCCTGAATCGCCGCGTTAAGGGCGAGGATATTGGTCTGTTCGGCAATCTCATTAATCAGCGATACGATATCGCCAATTTCCTGAGAGCTTTCGCCGAGACGTTTAATTCGCTTTGACGTGTCTTGAATCTGCTCGCGAATAGTATCCATACCTTCGATGGTATTACGTACCACCTGAGAACCGTTTTTGGCTATGGATACAGATCGCTCCGCAACCGCTGCTGACTCGGCAGAGTTGGAGGAGACCTGATCAATAGTGATGGCCATTTCGTTAATCGCCGCTGACACACCGGCAATTTCCTGAGCCTGGTGCTCCGCGCTGTCGGCTAGCTGTAAAGAAGTGGCACGGGTTGCATTGGCCGATCCGGTTAATTTTTCAGAGGAACTAGCAACATTTTCCACCAGACTTCTCAACTCGCCGATGGCGAAGTTAATCGAGTCGGCAATGGTACCGGTAAAGTCTTCCGTCACCGTGGCTTCGGCGGTCAAATCACCATCGGCCAGATCTGAGATGTCGTCCAGCAGCTGTAAAATCGCCTGTTGGTTTTTATCTTTGATCTGCTCGGATTCAATCAGGTTGCGACGAGTGGCTCTAAAGTTAATAAAGCCTAAAATAACCAGGGCAGTAAAGAACCCTGCGATAGCCGAAAGGCTGGTTAAATCATTAAACAGACGCTGCTGGGAGCTGGCAAGATCTGCCACTGTGTTATCCAGATTGTCGAGCTGGGTGAGCAGCACTGGCACATCGGCAAGCAGTGCTTCCGCAGACTGACGTGCAGTGGTGAGATCATTGGCTGAGCTATAAATACGGTCAATATCGTTGGCCACCACATCAAATGAGGCCTGGATCTGTTCAATGCTCGCCAGGGCTTCTTTATTGGTGACCTTGGTAATGCCGAGAATAAAGTTGCCGTTCTTCATGGAGTCCAAGGTATCGCGAAAGACATTGGAATCACCTTTAAACTGATCGGCGGCCACATTGGCATCACCGCTAGCAAGGATCATCTTGTCAATATTGCGTCCGATGCGCTCGATCAACCAGAGTTGTTCCTGGGCAATAGCGATCTGGCCTGCAGGGGCAGACTGGGCAATCAGGGAGTCAACAACCTGGCCGGCGTTATCCTGCACCTGAGGTAAGGTGTCGTTGAGCTTATTGGCAACGGCGGAGACGAAGATAACCGTTTCACGACTGTCCGCTAATTGCTTGAGCTCGGCTTGCACCTTGCCCCAGCTGTCGGCAACAGATTTAATTTGGCTGCGGGAGACTTCGTCCTGAGAGTTGAGCCGCTGCTGCAATGTTTTCCAGCCGCGCTCCATTTGGGTATTGAGACCCGTTAGGGAATCAAAAGCCTCTGCGCGCGCAGCGCCAGCATCATCCGCCAGCTTGGTAATTCGCAGGGCTTTAATACGTAGGTTAGCGATACTTTGTAAATTGCTCTGATCGTTTTTTGCCTGTCGGTTAACTTCAACAATGCTGTATGCCGCAGCACCTATACAGATGATTCCCAGCGTGATAATTAAGCTGCGAAAAAGCGATCCTTTGCCAGTAGTTGTACTCATATAATCCTCCATGTTTATTCTGTATCACAATTTTTACTTTGCGTCCTGCAGGTCAAAAATCTAAACCATTCGCCTAAAGCCTAGATAGCAACCGCCATAAATTGTTCATTTTCAATCAGCTTGCGGGCGCAAAAAAGTGGTAGTGCGCGCTCTTCCTCGACAAAAACCCCATCGGTAAAGTCGGCCATTGGGCATTGACTAGCTTCTGTCTGGTGGTGATCTAGAGGTAGAGATTTAATCCCCTGGACGCCATCAACAGCCACGCCCACATAGACATTATTAATATCCAGCACTAATACCCGTCGATCGCGCACCGCACTGCTTAAACTGCCACCAAGAAAAGCGGCTAAATCGACAATAGGCAACAGGCGACCGCGAACATTGGCCAGACCTGTTACCCAGGATCTAACTCTGGGTAGTTTTGTCGACGGAGGGATCTCAAGTATCTCACTCACCTCGTTTAAGGGAATCAGATAGTCTTGACCCAGCACCCTGAAGGCAATGAGCTTGCGCGCCTCAACTATTTTCTTCTGCGCGGGCAGACCATAGACCGAAGAGCTAAAACGAGTGGCGACACCGCTAATAGTTGAGAATAGTTTTTTTACTTTAGACACAGCCCAGCGTCCTAATTTAGAACGCTGGTAATTGCGGAGACCAGTTGCTTCTCATCGATCGGCTTGACCAGATAGGCCTTGGCGCCCTGGCGCTCTCCCCAAACCTGATCCGCCTGCTGGTTTTTCGCGGTGACAATAATGACTGGAATATGCTGGGTTTCCTTGCCGCGACTCAGCTGTCGAGTGGCCTGAAAACCGTTCAGTCCTGGCATTACTATATCCATCAGAACCACATCCGGCTGCTCATCCCGCGCCAAGTTAAGCCCTTGCTCACCAGAGTCCGCAGAGAGCACAGAGAAACCATTGCGCTCAAGAATATTGGCCAATTTGTATGTTTCAGTAGGAGAGTCATCCACAATCAGTACTTTTGCCATTTGCTAAAACCTCTAGTCCTTTAGTTAGTTTTGAGTATGTTTTTCTAATACATCAAGTAATTCTGCACGCCCAAAGGGCTTGGTCAGATAGTCATCAGCACCGACGATACGGCCTTTGGCCTTGTCGAAAAGACCGTCTTTGCTGGATAACATAATCACTGGGGTCGTTTTATAATCAGGGTTGTTTTTTATTAATGCGCAGGTTTGATAGCCGTCGAGACGCGGCATCATGATGTCGATGAATATGACATCTGGTTTGATATCGACGATTTTCGACAGGGAGTCGAAACCATCTGACGCTGTAGACACATCGCAGCCAGCTTTTGCCAGCAATGTTTCTGCGGTACGTCTTATTGTATTGCTGTCATCTATGACGAGGACTTTGAGGCCCTGAACATCCATATTATCACCATTGTAAAACCACTTAACGCCTTAAGTATTGCCGACATCACTTAACTTATGGAATTTTAAACACACTTGTAATATATAATCCACAAGCCTCTAAAGTTAATAAAATAATTGATTTGTAGGTCACAGAATTTTTCAGGGCATCGGCCATATCAGTTGCCACACTTAGTTATAGCGCAAATATCAACCTAAGGCTGTCATTTTATGGGCACATCCCTCGGCGTCATTATGGACCCCATCCAATCTATTTCTTTTTACAAAGATTCAACGCTAGCGATCTTGCTCGCGGCTCAGGCCCAGGGCTTTGATCTTTTCTATATGGAACAGCAGGACCTCTTTATAGACAACAGTGGACCCAGAGCTCATCTGCGCCCTTTAAAAGTGTTCAATGACTCCGCCAAATGGTTCGAACTGGGTGACAGCAGAGACGCCGCCCTCGAAGAGATGGATGTCTTGGTAATGCGCAAAGATCCGCCCTTCGATAGCGAGTTTATCTATTCCACTTATATTCTCGAAGCGGCGGAACGCCGTGGCTCACTGGTGGTGAATAAGCCCCAGAGCCTGCGCGACTGCAACGAAAAGGTGTTTGCCACAGAATTTCCCCAGTGCACGCCACCGCTATTAGTCAGCCGTGACCAAGAGCGATTGAAAGGCTTTTTAACCGAGCATCAGGATGTGGTGTACAAACCATTGGACGGTATGGGCGGCACCTCGATCTTCCGCGTCAAAGAGGGCGACCAAAACCTCAATGTGATTCTCGAGACGGTGACAAAGTACGGTACTGAAACGATCATGGCGCAGAAATTTATGCCTCAGATTACTCAGGGCGATAAGCGCATTCTGGTAGTAGATGGCGAAATTATCCCCTTCTGTCTGGCGCGCATACCCACAGGCAGTGACTTCCGCGGTAATCTGGCCGCCGGTGGCCGCGGTGTTGTGCAGCCCCTCAGTGAACGGGATCTGTGGATTGCCCAGCAGGTCGCGCCTACATTGAAAGAACGCGGTCTAATTTTTGTTGGCCTCGATGTGATTGGCGATTACCTCACCGAGATTAATGTCACCAGCCCAACCTGTATTCGCGAAATTGATTATGCCGAAGACACTAAGATTGGCGATCGCCTGATAAAGGCTATATGTGTAAGACTGGATCAACGAAATCAGTAGTTATGGACGGCTTGTAATGGATAGCTTGTAATGGATGTCTCTGAAGATGGATAGCCTGTAATGGACCGCTTGTAATGGAAGGCCTGAGCGATGGACTCTGGAATACCAGCGAGCAGCGCCTGCGCAAGACCTTCTCAATGGCGCTAGTGGCCCATGCCATGCTGCTGATCGGTTTGAGCTTTGCCATGCCCGCAGGCTCCCCTCCAAGCCCTTCCCTGGATATCACTCTAGCTCAACGACCTAGCGACGAAGCACCAGATCAGGCGGACTTTATCGCCCAAACCAATCAGCTGGGAACCGATGATCAACAGCAAATGCTGCAGCCCCGAGAGTTAGAGCAACAGCCTATCCTTGAACAGAAAAACCCAGATAGCTCCCAACAGAAAGTCCTAAGTCACAACAGTGATCAAGGCGCCGCCCAAGCCGATAAACCTGACACAGATCCCCAGCAGTCCGAGAGGGGCGCCATAGAGGCAGAACTCGACCGATTACAGCAGGCTTACAGCCAAATCCCTCAGGTGCTGCGCATGACATCGGCATCGGCCAAGTCCGCTGATGCCGCCGCCTACATGTATTATTTCGAAGAGAAAGTAGAGCAGATCGGCAATGTGAATTACCCACGAGAAGCACGCACCAAGGGTATTTTTGGTCAGGTGCAATTAATTGTCGTACTTCTTGCCGACGGTCGTATCAAACGCATTGAAGTGTCCAAAGGCTCTGGCTCGCGACTACTCGATCAGGCCGCCGTGCGCTCCGTGCAATTGGCCGCGCCATTTAACCCCTTTCCCAAAGAGCTGCGCAATCGCGATGAAATTCATATTATTCGCACTTGGCAATATCAGTCTAACAACGTGCTAACCACAAACTAATCCGATTCAATGCTTGAGTTTGAGTAGCTAAAACGCCATATTGCTCACCATGACGACCTTGAAACCGAAAAAAATAAATAGCCTGAAAAATCACTTCCTGTTGGCCATGCCCGGCCTCGATGACCCGACCTTTTCTGACTCTGTGGTATATATCTGCGAGCACAGTGCCGATGGTGCTATGGGTTTGATTATCAATCAGCAGATGGATATTCCGGTTAAGGCCATATTTGATCAGCTTAAGCTGGAGTATCGGGACGAGTGCGGGCGGCCACTGCTTTTTGATGGCGGCCCAGTGCAGCGGGATCGTGGCTTTATTCTCCACGCCAACTGCGACCAGCAGTGGGAGTCGACACTAGCGATCTCCGATGAGGTTAGCCTCACCGCCTCACGGGATATTCTCACCGACATGGCTGCAGGCAAGGGGCCCAAAGAGTCACTGGTTACCCTCGGTTACTCGAGCTGGGAAGCCGGTCAGTTAGAGCGCGAACTGGGCGAAAACAGCTGGCTGACAATCCCTGCAGAAGCCGAAATTCTGTTTAAAACCGATTGTGCTAAGCGAGCCTCAGCGGCAGCCCTGAGCATTGGCTTAGATCTGCGCATGCTCTCACATCAGGCCGGCCATGCCTGAAGCCACTAAACATAAAAGACTGCTGGGTTTTGATTTTGGCCTCAAGCAGATTGGCGTTGCCAGCGGGCAAACTCTCACCTCATCAGCCACTGGACTGACGATTCTCAAAGCTGTGGACGGTATTCCGAAATGGGATCAGGTAGAGAAGCTGCTAAAGGAATGGCACCCGGATCTAGTGGTAGTGGGACTGCCCCTAAATATGGATGACAGTGAAAGTGATCTCAGCAACCGAGCGCGTAAATTTGCCCGTCGCCTGCAGGGTCGTTTTGCTGTCGAAGTGGAAATGGTCGATGAGCGGCTCACTAGCCGTGAAGCCAAAGCCATAGGTCGAGACCAGGGCACTCAGGATCTGACCAAAATTGACCATATAGCTGCATCACTTATTCTGCAGAGTTGGCTCGATACGCCGTCTATCGGCTGCGCGCCCTAAACCGCCCTCAGCACCTCTGTGCGACCCTCTACCAGCGCAATTTATCCGAAGTATCTTCCTCAATCGATAGATCATCGGCACTGGCGCCAAGCTGCTCGACGTAGTTTTCTGTCTGCATCTTAATCATCAGCCGCAGGTCATTTTTCGAATCTGCGTGGGCAATGGCGTTCTCATAACTAATCTGCTCATCCACATAGAGCTCATAGAGCGCCTGGTCAAAGGTCTGCATGCCGTGCTCCGTGGAATTGCCCATGATCTCTTTAAGCTTATGCACCTCGCCTTTGCGGATAATATCCGCCACCAGTGGTGTATTGAGCAGAATTTCAATGGCCGCGCGCCGACCCTTACCCTCCAGAGTGGGGACTAACTGCTGAGCGACAATGCCGCGCATATTCAAAGATAGATCCATCCACATTTGATCGTGACGATCTGCCGGGAAGAAATGACTGATGCGATCCAGCGCCTGGTTAGCGTTGTTAGCGTGTAAGGTCGCCAGTACCAGATGACCGGTCTCGGCAAAGGTGATGGCGTGCTGCATGGTTTCCGGAGTACGGATCTCACCGATCAAAATTACATCTGGGGCCTGACGCAGAGTGTTCTTCAAAGCCACATCAAAAGACTCAGTATCCACCCCCACTTCCCGCTGAGTAATAATGCAGCCCTGATGCTCATGAACAAATTCAATCGGATCTTCAATGGAAACTATATGGCCACGGCTGTTTTTATTGCGATGGCCGATCAGAGCAGCCAGAGAGGTAGACTTGCCGGTGCCGGTGGCGCCAACAAAAATAACGATGCCACGCTTGTTCATCACCAGCTCTTTTAATATCGGCGGCAACAGCAGTGAATCCGGTGAGGGAATTTGCGTTTCTATGCGTCGCAACACCATGCCAATCTCGCCGCGCTGATAGAAGGCGCTGGCTCTAAAGCGCCCAGCGCTTTCACTGACCACAGCAAAGTTAAGTTCTTTATTTTTTTTGAATTCGATTTGCTGCTCGGCATTCATGGTGCCGAGCACGAACTCTTCGCAATCCGCCTGAGAGAGTTTGTTTTTACTCACCGGCATCACTGAGCCATTAAGCTTTAGGCAGGGTGGCAGGCCAACGGTGATAAACAAATCCGAGGCCTTTTTCTTCGCCATGTAGTTAACCAGATTTTCAAAGGTCTGGGCTGACATCGTTTTTCTCCTTAAAAACTGTCTGGCATTTTGGCTTTTTCACGAGCCATTTCGACACTGATCAAACGCTGAGCCACGAGATTCTGTAAACACTGATCGAGGGTCTGCATACCAAGAGCGCCACCGGTTTGAATCGAGGAATACATCTGCGCCACCTTGTCTTCGCGAATCAGGTTGCGGATCGCCGGGGTGCCAATCATGATTTCGTGGGCCGCCACCCGACCACCACCGATCTTCTTTAATAATGTTTGAGAGATCACTGCCTGCAGAGATTCCGAGAGCATCGAGCGAATCATCGGCTTTTCACCCCCGGGGAAAGCATCCACCACCCTATCGATAGTCTTGGCTGCCGAGGTGGTGTGCAGGGTGCCAAATACTAGATGACCGGTTTCGGCCGCAGTCAGTGCCAACCTGATAGTCTCAAGGTCACGAAGCTCACCCACCAAGATAACATCTGGATCTTCCCGCAGGGCCGAGCGCAGGGCTTCAGTAAACCCGTGGGTGTCACGATGCACTTCACGCTGGTTAACCAGACATTTTTTACTTTGGTGAACAAATTCGATGGGGTCTTCGATAGTCAAAATATGGTCGTAACGATTATCGTTAACGTAATCCACCATAGCGGCCAGAGTAGTGGACTTACCGGAACCTGTGGGGCCGGTCACCAGCACCAGTCCTCTAGGCATCAGGGCGAGTTTTTTAAAGATATCCCCCATGCCGAGCTGCTCGAGGGTCAATACATTGGAGGGAATGGTTCGAAATACCGCTGCAGCGCCGCGATTTTGGTAGAACACATTGACTCGAAATCGAGCAATTCCAGGTACATCAAAAGAGAAATCTGTTTCCAGAAACTCCTCATAGTCCCTTCTCTGCTTGTCATTCATTATTTCGTAGATCAAACTGTGGACTTGACGATGTTCCATGGGCGGCAAATTAATCCGCCGAACATCGCCATCTATTCTAATAATCGGTGGCAGTCCTGCGGAAATATGTAAATCTGAGGCGCCCTCTTTGGCGCTAAAGGCCAATAACTCCGTTATATCCATGCTTTTCTCGCTTAATCCTTGCGGCAATAAATGGTCCGTCAAACTGTCGGTCAAACTCTCAACAACCTGATAAGTATATGCCAAAGATTGAAAATAACATTGTCGATGTAAGCAAACGTATAGATCAGAGTGCAGCTGAGTGCGGGCGCGACCCCAGCGAGATACTTTTATTAGCGGTGAGCAAGACCCGCAGTGTCGAACATATTCGCCAAGCCATGGACGCAGGCCTGACGAACTTTGCCGAAAATTACCTCCAAGAAGCCCTGGATAAAATCACCGAGCTTAAAGGGGAAAATCTGTGCTGGCATTTTATTGGTCCTCTGCAATCCAACAAAACCCGTAACGCGGCTGAAAACTTCAGCTGGGTGCACAGTGTTGATCGCTTAAAGATCGCCACCCGCCTCAGTGACCAGCGCCCCGAGCAGCTCGGGCCGCTGAATATCTGTCTGCAGGTCAATATAGACAATGAGCCGAGCAAATCTGGCTTTGCCGCAGAGGGTCTGCTGCCCACTGCACTGCAAATAGCCAAACTCCCTAATTTACGACTGCGCGGACTGATGGCGATTCCCCGGGCAGAAAACAGTTTTCAAGAACAGCAGGCGGCCTTTCACAAGCTCGCCCAATTACTCGAACAGATCAATCAGTCACTGGACAATTCAGAGAAACTGGATACCCTCTCCATGGGCATGTCCGGGGATCTTGAGGCGGCAATTTCACAGGGCTCGACAATGGTTCGCGTAGGCACTGATATATTTGGCAAAAGGGAGCAAAAGTAATGAATAAGATCGCATTTATTGGCGGCGGCAATATGGCCTCGAGCATCATTGGCGGCATGTTGGCCAACGGCTTTCAGCCAGAGCAAATCTGTGTCGGCAATCGCGGCGCAGAGAAATGTCAGCGCCTTAATCAAACCTACGGCATTGCCGCAACCTCCGACAATCACGCGGCAGTGGCCGGTGCTGACATAGTGGTGATGGCGGTCAAACCTCAGGTTATGGGCTCCGTGATTACAGAGTTAGTCAGCTCAATCAAGCCCGGCACAGTAGTGGTCTCGGTGGCTGCGGGCATTCAGCTGAGCAATCTTGAAGAATGGCTCGGCGAGAGCCGCGCCATTATTCGAGTGATGCCCAACACGCCCTCAATGGTCCGCTGTGGCGCCGCGGGCCTCTTTGCCAACGAACTGGTCAGCAGCGAACAGAAGGCCTCTGTTGAAGCCATGTTCAATGCTGTAGGCATCTCTTGCTGGGTGGATGATGAAGCTAAGATCGATGCAGTGACTGCGGTATCCGGAAGCGGCCCGGCTTACTTCTTTTTGATGATGGAAGCCATGCAGAAAGTCGGTCAAGAATTGGGCCTGTCCGAACAGGTGGCCCGAGAGCTAACCATCCAAACTGCGCTAGGCGCTGCGCAGATGGCCAGCACCAGTGAGCACAACACCACGGATTTGCGCCTACAGGTGTCATCACCTGGGGGCACTACCCAAGCGGCGATTGCCAAATTCCAATCCCTGGATGTCGAAGATACCTTTCGTCAAGCCATGGAGGCAGCACGCAATCGCGCCCGAGAGATGGCCGCAGAGTTTGGAAAATGAAGAGCTTGGGAAATGAAGAGCTTGGGAAATAAAGAGCCAGGAAAATAAAGAGCAGGAAAATAAAGAGCTTTCTAATTAGAGCGGCCTCTAGAGTCGACGTTACAACAGACAATTAACCTAAGGATTTTTTATGAACGCACTTGGCGGAACGCCGATTTACATTCTCAGCCTAGCGGTGCAGATCTGCAGCTTTCTACTGCTGATTCGACTGCTGCTACAACTGGTTCAAGCGGACTTTTACAATCCGATTTCCCAGACCATCTTTAAGCTGACGGCGCCAGTCGTAAACCCTATGAACAAACTGTTGCCCACCGTTGGAACACTCAATTTGGGAGTTCTGGCAGCCGCTATTTTGGTCAAGTGGTCGTTCTATTTGATTATGGGCCTGGCCACCGGCGTTGGGATCTTGGATATTATTAAGTACATTCCAGTGGCCGGATTTGACCTGCTCTACGCACTTATTGAAGTGTATTTTTGGGGTATCTTTATTCTCGCTATATCCAGCTGGGTGGGCACAACCAGTCACCCCTCAGTCCAGCTGGTGGGACAGATTACCGAGCCCTACCTGCGCCCCTTTAAGCGCTTTATCCCGCCTATCGGCATGATGGATATCTCGCCCATGGTGGCGATTCTGAGTCTGATGATTATTCGCAACAAACTGCTGCCAGTCCTTGGCGGCACGGTGCAATCATTAGTGGGTTAGCTAAGCGTTCAAGTAAGCTCGATTAACCAGCGTCTAAACCGCCGGATCTGGATACTGCTGATAGACCGCATCCAGGTCCGCTTTGACTTCATCAGACAGAGCCACCTGGCAGGCATCGATGTTTTGCTTGAGCTGTTCCATGGTAGTTGCGCCGATCAGGCAGCTGGCAACGAAGGGCTGTTGGTAAACAAATGCCAGAGACAGCTCAACTAAACTCAGACCATGCTTCTTCGCCACATCGTAATAGGCTTCGGTGGCCGCCTGCGAATTGGGTCCGCTGTAGCGCGCAAAGCGCGGGAACAGTGTAATGCGCGAACCCTCAGGCATAGCGCCATGCATATACTTGCCACTGAGTACACCAAAGGCCAGGGGCGAGTAGGCCAGCAGACCCACTTCTTCACGAATACAGATCTCAGCGAGACCGTTTTCAAATGATCGACCCAGAATGCTGTAGGGGTTTTGAATAGTGGCGATTCTGGGCAAATCCATCTCACGAGCTAGACGCAAATACTCCATCACACCCCAGGGGGTTTCGTTGGAGATGCCTATGTGACCGATCAAGCCCTCGTCTACCAGTTGCGCCAGGGCAACGAAGGTCTCTTCAATGGCTATGCCATCGAGGTGAGGTCTGTGAGTATAGCCGCGCTGACCAAAGTAGTTGGTTGCACGTTCAGGCCAGTGCACCTGATAGAGATCGATATGATCGGTTTGCAGACGCTCCAGAGAACCCTCAACAGCACGGCGAATATGGTCGGCGTTGAGTCGTGAACCGTCTCGAATATGGGTTACGCCGAGGGCGCTTGAGGGGCCGGCAACCTTGGTCGCCAAAACAACATCTTTACGCTTGCCAGTCTGTCGCAGCCAGTCGCCGACATAACTCTCGGTCAATCCAGCGGTTTCGGGCTTTGGCGGCACCGGATACATCTCGGCAACATCGAGCAGGTTAATGCCCTGTGCAACCGCATAATCCATCTGCTCACCCGCTTCATCTGAGGTGTTTTGTTCGCCGTAAGTCATAGTCCCCAGACCAACTAACGACACTTCTATATCAGTGTTTCCCAATTTTTTATAAATCATGCTTTTTTTATCCGGGTAAAGTTGAATCGTCAGTCTATCCGACAATGGAGAGATTCAAAATAGCGCCAACTGCGGTTTATTCGCTTCGGCATCGCTTTATTAAAAGCCTCGGCTCAAAGTTGCGTTAAACTAGACAGCCTCTTAGACTAAATGCTTAAAACCGAGAGCCTAGAACCAAGAGCGAACTCCCAGAGAAACCAGTTAATGACATCAGATATAAGTACCTCCTCCGTCGGCCTGGTAAAGGCGGAAAAAATTCTTATCGAAACGCCCCTCACCCTGGCCTGCGGCGTCGTGCTGCCGAGCCATGAGCTGATGATCGAGACCTATGGCACACTGAATGCCGATAAGAGTAATGCCCTGCTGATCTGTCATGCCTTGAGCGGCAGCCATCATGCCGCTGGCGTTTATGCCGACGACGACAAGCCCGGCTGGTGGGACAGCTATATAGGTCCAGGCAAGCCCATGGACACTAATCGCTTTTTTATTGTTTCACTCAATAATATCGGCAGCTGCTATGGCAGCACCGGCCCCACCAGTATCAATCCTGAAAGCGGCGAGCCATGGGGAGCAGAGTTTCCAGTGTTACGCGCCAGAGACTGGGTGGAATCTCAACGACTGTTGATGGAACACCTCGGCATTCAGTGCTGGGCCGCTGTGATCGGCGGCAGTCTTGGCGGCATGCAGGCAATGCGCTGGGCTCTGGAACATCCGGACAAGCTAGCCAACAGCATTGTTATTGCCTCATCGATGAAGCTGACGGCACAGAACATTGCCTTTAATGAGCTGGCCCGTCGGGCAATCCAATCCGACCCAGACTTCTGTGACGGAAACTACCTACAGAACAACAAGGCCCCACGCCAAGGCTTGGCTCTAGCGCGCATGATCGGCCATGTCACCTATTTATCCGATGAGTTAATGGGTCAAAAATTTGGTCGCGAGCTGCGCTCCGGAACTTTTACTCAGGGAGAAGCAGCGCCCATCGAATTTCAAATTGAAAGCTACCTCAATCATCAGGGCGAAAAATTCTCCGGTGATTTTGACGCTAACTCCTATATTTTGATCACCAAGATGCTCGATTACTTCGACCTCTCTCGGGAGTATCAAGATGATCCGGTGCTGGCATTTAGCCATGCCAGCTGTGATTTTCTGGTGGTGGCCTTCAGCAGCGATTGGCGCTTTTCACCCAAGCGCTCACGGGAGATTACCGACGCCTTAATCGCTGCGGGGAAAAATGTCTCCTTCGCCGAAATTGATTCCGACAAGGGCCACGATGCCTTTCTACTGCCCAACCCACGCTACGAGCAAGTGCTGGGTAACTATCTGAGCAAGGTCGCCGATAAACTGGAGGGCGCAGCATGAATCAGGCCGAAAGCACTCGCCAAATCAATGATTCGATCCACTCTTGGGTAAAGCCCAAGTCCCGAGTTCTCGACCTCGGCTGTGGTGACGGCACATTGCTCGCGCAACTAGAACGAGCCCTGGATATCCGTGGTTATGGCCTTGAAATTGATCCCGACTCTATCAATCAATGTGTGACCAAAGGGGTCAATGTTATAGAGCAGGATCTCAACAAAGGCATGGCCAACTTTGCCGACGACAGTTTCGACACCGTGATCATGACCCAAGCACTTCAGGCAATGCGCTTTCCGCACCTGGTACTTGATGAGATGCTGCGAATCGGCACCCAGTGTGTAATTACCTTCCCCAACTTCGGCCACTGGAAAGCCCGCGCTTACCTTACCTTGCGCGGCCGTATGCCAGTGACCAAACAGCTGGCCTATGAATGGTACGACACCCCCAACATTCACTTTTTCACCTACAGTGATTTCGAAGCCCTCTGTCGTGAACGAAATATAAAAATTCTACGTAAACAGTTTGTCGGTGAACATTTGCTCGATCGGCAACTCAAAAACCTGTGGCCCAATCTATTTGCCGAAACCGCGGTTTATCATCTCAGCAAATAATACTTTCCGGGTCTCTTGGCCCACCATGGAGGACGAAGCCAATGAAATATTTACTCGTACTACTCTCTGTTGTCTCTTTAGCACTGCCAGCGGCCGCTTTGGCCAACGACAAAATCTACAAAACAGTGGGCGACAAAAAGATTTTCTTTAGTGCCTTTAACAGCACCTTTATAGATCCAGATGTAGCCGTCGCCAATCAGATTGTTCGCGGCAAAGACAAAGGACTGGTCAATATAGCCGTGATAAGGGGCTCTGGAACCGGCAAACCCGCAGTGATCACCGGCAAGGTTTTCAATATTTTTCAGATGAGTCAGACCCTTGAATTCGTCGAAGTGCGAGAACAGGATGCGGTCTACTATCTGGCCCCCTTCGAATTTGAAAATGAAGACCTTTTAACCTTCAAGATCTCAGTGCGCGCCGACCCAGTGAAGCCCGCCTATGATTTCAAGTTCCAGAAAAAAATGTATCACGACTAAGCTCCCCAACAAAAAGCTGTCCAACAAAAAAGCTCTCCAACAAAAAGTTCTCCAACAAAATGCCTCACCAACAAATAAAGGAACAGCGCTTGAAAATTGTATTGGCCAGCAGCAATGCCGGAAAAATAAAAGAACTTAACGACATGCTGGCCGAACTCGATATGCACATAGTCCCTCAGCAGGAACTGGGCATAGAAGATGTCGAAGAGACCGGACTCTGCTTTGTAGAAAATGCCATTCTCAAAGCGCGCAACGCCGCGCTAATGTCCGGCATGCCAGCCATAGCAGATGATTCAGGACTGGAAGTGGATCTGCTCAATGGCGCACCAGGCATCTATTCCGCACGCTTCGCCGGCCCCGACGCCAATAATGCCAGCAACAATAAAAAGCTCCTCGAAGTCCTAGGCGATGCCCCGCTGGAACAGCGTAGCGCTCGCTATCAGTGCGTGATTGTCTACATGCGTCATGCCACCGACCCGACACCGATTATCTGTCAGGGCAGTTGGGAGGGGTATATTGCACTGGAGCCCAAGGGCGACGGCGGTTTTGGATATGACCCACTATTTTATGTGGAAGCGTTAAACTGTCATGCTGCAGAAATCGACAAGCAGGAAAAAAACCGCATCAGTCACCGCGGCAAAGCTATCCGCGAGTTACTGACAAAGTTAGCCAACACTTTTAACGACAGTGCTGCAGCCAATACGCAGCCCACTTAGATAGCACAACAACCAACAGGCCTCACCATCGACAGCGCACTGGAACTCCCGCCCCTCTCTCTCTATGTGCATATACCCTGGTGTGTGCGCAAATGTCCCTACTGTGACTTTAACTCTCACACTGCGGCACCAGAAATCCCGGAACAGGCCTATATCAACGCGCTGATCGCCGACCTGCAGCAGGACCAAAAATGGGCTCAGGGCCGAAAACTGACCTCGATCTTTTTTGGCGGCGGCACACCCAGCCTGTTTTCAGCTGCGGGTATTGGCCAAATACTCAACGCCGCGGAACGTCTAATTGGCTTTGAGTCGGATATAGAAATCACCCTAGAAGCCAATCCAGGCACCGCAGAGCAGGAAAAATTCAGTGGCTTCCGCAGTGCCGGGGTCAATCGTCTATCCATAGGCATTCAGAGTTTTAACGATCAGCATCTGCTGAAGCTGGGTCGTATTCACGATGGCACTCAAGCTCTGTCCGCCATTGAAACGGCACGGCGAGCGGGCTTTGATAACTTTAATCTCGATCTGATGCACGGCCTCTCAGGGCAAACCGTTGAACAGGCGCGCAGAGATCTGCAACTGGCCAGCGACAGCGGCGCACTGCATATTTCCTGGTACCAGCTGACTATCGAACCCAACACCGAGTTCTACTCAAGGCCGCCGCAACTACCAGAGGAAGATGCTCTGGTGGATATTCAGCAGGCCGGTATGGAACTGCTCGACGGCGGCGGTTACGCACAGTATGAAGTCTCAGCCTTTGCCCAGCCGGGACGAGCCTCCCAGCACAATATGAACTACTGGCAGTTTGGCGACTATCTGGGAATAGGCGCCGGGGCTCACGGCAAAATTACCATGCCCGTTGACAATGCTATTTTGCGCAGCAACAAAACCCGCCAGCCAGATAACTATCTAGCCCGAGATCCGCTGACACTTGCCCAGCACAAACTGATCCCCGTGGATGAGCTGGCAGTAGAATTTATGATGAACGGGCTGCGTCTGCGGGAAGGTCTTAGCGCTGACTACTTCACCCCGCGCACTGGCCTACCCGCTGCAAGTATTGCCAAGCAGGTTGCAAAGCTGCAGTCTCAGGGACTATTGGAAGAGAATGATTGCCGCTATCAGGCAACTCCCCTGGGCTACCAGTTTTTGAATAGTTTGCTGCAGGGGTTTTCCTAGGGACTGACGAGTTTAATTTGTTAAACTGTACAACGGAAATTCAATAGAACTGTAAATCAATAGCGCTGTAAATCAATAGCGCTGTAAATCAGCCCTGAGCAAGAAAAGAGCCCTGAGCGAGAAAAGAGTCATGAGCGAGCCCGCCTCAACGATCAATCAACTGCCTCCAGAAGAGACCGCACGTCTGCTGCGTCTGGCCACCTACGCCTCAACCTCTGTGGCACTGGTATTGATTGCCTTGAAACTAGCGGCCTGGGGTGCATCAGGCTCCGTCAGTCTGCTCGCTACCCTTATCGACTCCATGCTCGACGCCCTGGCTTCAATGATCAATCTGATCGCCGTGCGCCACGCCCTAACGCCAGCGGATAAAGAACATCGCTTTGGTCACGGCAAGGCCGAAGCACTGGCTGGCTTAAGTCAGTCGTTGTTTATCGCTGGGTCTGCTGGATTTTTACTCTTCGAAGCCGTCGACCACATAATGAATCCAGTCGCCTTAGAGTCCGTTCAGCTGGGCATCATTGTGATGGTGATTTCGATTGTCGCGACGCTGGGCTTACTAAGCTTCCAGCAATATGTCATTCGCCAGACCAACTCCACTGCTATCAAAGCGGATGCTCTGCACTATCGCACCGACCTGATGGTCAATGGCAGCGTGATTATTGCCCTGATATTAGTGAGCCTCGGCTATCCCGGATTCGATGGTATATTTGCCGCCGTAATCGGAGTTTATATTTTCTACAGTGCCCGGGAAATTATCATCACCTCCTACGATCACCTGATGGATCGTGAGCTTCCAGACGAAGATCGCGACACCATTATGGCGCTGGTATTGGCCCACCCCAGCACCCGCGGACTTCACGATCTCCGCACGCGCCACTCCGGCACCATGACCTTTATTCAGCTGCATCTAGAACTCGATGACGATCTCAGCCTGATGGCGGCCCATAAGATATCGGACGAAGTGGAAACGCGAATCCTCTCGGCCTTCCCCGGCTCTGAGATCATTATTCATATCGATCCCCAGTCTGTCGCCGCCAAAGAAACCATGCCTGACTATGCCAGTAGTGAAGAGCACAGCTTAGATTAGAGGGCATTAAAAGCACCTGAATAAAGAGCGCTTCAGCTCTTAAGGTTGCGCCGCAAATAACGCTGCAAGATCGCCAACAACTTATGCGGTACGTGCTTGCGTTTCCACTCCCCAGCAACAAATCGATTGCCCTCGCTCAGGGTGGGATAACTGCGAATAGTTCCCAGCAGCTTGTTCAACCCCAGGTTATGTTTCATCGCCAAAACAAACTCATTGATCAATTCCCCAGCCTGAGGCCCGACAATAGTGGCGCCGAGAATGCGATCTTTACCGGGAACCGTTAGCACCTGAATATAACCATGGGCATCGTTGTCGGCAATCGCGCGATCCAAATCCGATAGATCATACTGGGTGACCTCTACTTCAATACCCTGCTCTGCAGCATCTCGCTGATTTAAACCCACCCGCCCAATCTGCGGATCGGTAAATACCACCTGGGGCATAATGCGATAGTCGACACGGAATTTTTTAAACCGTCCCAGCAAGCCATTCACCGCCGCAAACCAGGCCTGATGACTAGCCGCATGAGTCAGCTGATAGGGCCCAACCAGATCTCCGCAGGCCAAAATATTCGGGTAACAGGTGCGCAGATAATCATCTGTGGTAACAGTGCCGTTAGCGTTTAAGGGAATGCCCAATTCCTCAAGACCGAGACTCTCAGTATTGGCTGTGCGACCGATCGCCACCAACACCAAATCAAACCCAACTTGCAGTGACTCGGCTGCCGGTTCAGCGCTAGAACTTAGCTGCGCGGAGCGCCGACCATCCTGAGATTCAAACTTTTCGGCACCGTAGTGAGTCAGTACTCGCACTCCCTCAGACTCAAGGCATTGCTGCATAAAGGTGGCGACTTGCAGATCATCTCGAGGTAACAGCTGAGACTGCATCTCAATCAAGGTAACCTGAGAACCCAGCCGCTGAAATGCCTGAGCCAACTCACAGCCAATAGCGCCGCCACCGACAATTAGTAATCGCTTAGGTAAATCCTGAAGTTGCCAAAGGGTCTCAGAGGTCAGTGGATCGACCTGATCTAGGCCCGGAATCGGCGGCATAGTGGGTCGTGCACCGGTGGCTAAAATGATTTTCTCAGCACTAATTTGCTGGCCATCCACATCCACCACCCAGGGTGAAATCAGCTTCGCATTGCCGTACAGACAGTCGACACCCAGACCAGTAAAGCGCTCAACAGAATCGTGGGGTTCAATGGTTTTGATTACATCCTGAACCCGGCCCATCACTCGAGTGAAGTCCACTTGGGGAGTGGCAACATCAATGCCCAGCTGCGCTGCCTTCTTAAGGTCAGCCATAGATTTTGCCGCACGGATCAGCGCCTTACTCGGTACACAGCCCGTATTCAGACAGTCGCCGCCCATCTTGTGCCGCTCGATCAATGTTACCCGAGCCTTGAGCGTGGCACCTATATAGGCACTCACCAAGCCGCCACTGCCAGCGCCAATCACAATTAAATTGGTGTCGAACTTGCTCGGCTTTTTAAAACCGCTATAAAGCTTACGCTGCTCCACAGCGCTAACCACCGCGCGCACCAAAATAGGAAATATCGCCAACAGCACAAAGGACGAAATCACCGCCGGCGTCATAATGCCCGCGGCAGAAAACTCATCAATGCTGCCAAGAGAGGCACCTGCATTAACGAACACCAAAGTGCCCGCTAACATGCCTAGCTGACTGACCAGATAAAAGGTCGATGCCTTTAAGGGCGTCAGCCCCATCACCAGATTGATCATCCAGAACGGAAATAGCGGTATCAGGCGCAAACCGAAGAGGTAGTAAGCGCCCTGCTTTTCGATGCCCTGATTAATCGTACTCAGGTGGCTGGAAAATTTAGCCTGCACCCAATCCCGAAGTAAAAACCGCGACACTAAAAACGCTAGAGTCGCGCCGATAGAACTGGCAAAGGAAACCAGCAGAGTGCCTGTCCACAAACCAAACAGCATACCGCCAATAATGGTCAACAGTGCAGCACCGGGAATCGACACCGCCGTGGCCATCACATAGATTGCAAAATAGACTGCAGCGGTTAGCAGGGGCTGCTGCGTATAGAGCTCGCGAAAGAAGTCCACCGAAAGGTAACGCTGACCGTCGAGGACAACATAGGCCCAGAGCAGAGCGCCAATCGCCACAACCAATAGTATTTTTTTAAGCACCACCAACACCTCACAATAAAGCTCATGACCACAGACTTTAAGCAAACCCAAAGCTGTCAGAAGCTTAATTCAACAAACTTGATCTCAGACAAGCAGACTTTTTTAATGATTATTCAACCAGCTTTTCAGGCCAAAACTGCTGTCGCAATATGCCAAAACCACTATCGTAAAAAGATCCGCACGGTTACCCTCTTTTGCATTGAGACTCACCTGCAGTGGATGGTAACATGAGCCCCGATTCCTGCTTCCGGCAAATAACCTTAATTAATTGTGGAGACACACTATGAGCGACGCTATCGTTCACACGACAGATTCTAGCTTTGAAAGCGATGTATTACAGTCAGACATTCCAGCACTGGTTGACTTTTGGGCGGCCTGGTGTGGTCCCTGTAAAATGATTGCCCCGCTGCTCGACGAACTTTCTACCGAATATGCAGGACGCGTAAAAATCTGCAAAGTCGATGTAGACAGCAGCCCGGAAACAGCGGCTAAATTTAATGTTCGCGGCATTCCAACATTATTAGTGTTTAAAAATGGCACTGTAGAAGCGACTAAAGTTGGTGCTCTATCCAAAGCCCAGCTAGTCGAATTTGTCGACAGCATTTTGTAATTCCTTTGCGGCCCTGTTTCTGGGGCCGCAAAATTTCCTTGCGCTTTGAACAATGCGCGCTATACTTCGACTTAATCAAGCAAAGTTTACTCCACGCAGGCTCCCCTACTAACGACTTTCGGTGCTACTTAATAAGCCCAGCTATAGTCCTACTTAAAGCAAAGACATAGCGTATCGCAACCGGCGAGCCAAACCCAAAATTTAAAGTGACCCTAAATTATCTTTAAAGTTACAAAACGGCTGTAAAGCCAATCCCTCTCTCAAACCCTATAGCAACCCTAAAATACCCCTCCTATGAATCTATCAGAACTAAAACAAAAACCTATTGACGAACTATTGAAGATGACAGCCGCTGCCGGCCTCGACAACTTAGCTCGATCAAGAAAACAAGACATCATCTTTGCCCTACTCAAGAAACACGCCAAAGGCGGCGATGATATTTACGGCGACGGCGTATTAGAAATACTCCCAGACGGCTTTGGCTTCCTGCGCTCAGCAGGTGCCTCATACCTCGCCGGCCCCGACGACATTTATGTATCACCCAGCCAGATAAGACGCTTTAACCTGCGCACTGGAGACGGCATCTCCGGCAAGATACGCCCACCGAAAGACGGTGAACGCTACTTCGCTATGCTCAAAGTTGATGAAATCAACCTCGATGCCCCAGAAAATGCCCGCAACAAAATTCTTTTTGAAAACCTCACCCCACTGTTCCCAGATCAGCGCCTAACATTAGAAGCAGGTAATGGTTCTTCGGAAGATTTGACCGGCCGGATTATTGATTTGGTCTCTCCGATTGGTAAAGGACAGCGCGGCTTGATCGTGGCACCGCCGAAAGCCGGTAAAACCATCATGATGCAGAATATCGCTCAGTCGATTATTCGCAACAATCCCGAATGTATCATTATTGTATTGCTGATTGATGAGCGTCCGGAAGAAGTGACAGAAATGCAGCGCACCGTGCGCGGCGAAGTCATCGCATCAACTTTTGATGAGCCACCCACACGCCACGTGCAGGTTGCCGAAATGGTAATCGAACGCGCCAAGCGTTTGGTAGAGCACAAAAAAGACGTAGTGATTCTACTCGATTCGATCACCCGTTTAGCCCGTGCCTACAACACTGTAATCCCCTCCTCTGGTAAAGTACTCACCGGTGGTGTCGATGCCCACGCCCTCGAAAAGCCCAAACGCTTCTTCGGTGCCGCACGAAATATCGAACACGGCGGCAGCCTCAGCATTATTGCCACCGCACTGGTTGATACCGGCTCGAAAATGGACGAAGTGATCTACGAAGAATTTAAAGGCACCGGTAACATGGAGCTGATTCTCGATCGCAAGATTGCTGAAAAGCGCGTCTACCCCTCGATCAATATCCGTCGCTCCGGCACCCGCCGCGAAGACCTGTTGATGGACGAAGAAGAGCTGCAACGCGTATGGATCCTGCGCAAGCTACTCCACGACATGGAAGACGTTGCCGCCATCGAGTTTATGACCGATAAGCTCAAAGGCTTTAAAAACAACGCCGAATTCTTTGGTGCAATGCGGCGTAAATAGTGCGCCAAAACAAGTGCAGCACGCGTATCATAAGCCTGTTGCATTGACCTAGGCCCAAGCACCATGACATTTAAAAGTCCGTTGAAATATTCCGACCTGCGTGAATTTATGGCTTTCCTCGAACAGCGAGGAGAGCTAGTGCGCATCAAACGAGAGGTCGACCCCAATCTAGAAATGACCGAGATTAGCGACCGCACTCTGCGCGCCAAAGGTCCCGCTCTACTGTTCGAAAATCCCAAAGGCTACGACACACCAGTTCTGTGCAACCTGTTTGGTACACCAGACCGAGTTGCCATGGGTATGGGTCAAGAAAATGTCAGCGCCCTGCGCGATGTGGGAACCCTGCTGGCCTTCCTCAAAGAACCCGAACCCCCCAAAGGACTGCGGGATCTCTGGGAAAAGCGTCACGACTTTAAACAGGTATTAAACATGCCTGTTAAGCAGATCAAAAACCCGCCCTGCCAGGAAATCGTCATTGAAGGCGACGACGTCGACCTCGACAAACTCCCCATCCAAACCTGCTGGCCCGGCGACAAAGCTCCCTTAGTCACCTGGGCATTAGCTGTGACACGCGGCCCAGAAAAAGAACGTCAGAATCTCGGCATCTACCGCATGCAGAAGATCGGCAAAAATAAATTAATCATGCGCTGGCTCGCCCACCGTGGCGGCGCCCTCGACTACCGTGAATTTCAAAAACGCTTTCCCGGAAAACCCTACCCAGTTGCCATCGCACTGGGTGCAGACCCCGCCACCACATTGGGCGCCGTCACACCAGTACCCGACACACTCTCAGAATACGCCTTCGCCGGCTTGCTCCGCGGCGAGAAAACCCAGGTCGCCAAATGCTTAGGCAACGACCTGCAAGTACCGGCCACCGCAGAATTTATCCTCGAAGGCTTTTTACACCCAGGGGAAGAAGCGGAAGAAGGTCCCTTTGGCGATCACACCGGATACTACAACGAAGTGGAAAGCTTCCCGGTCTTCACCATCGACCGTATTACCCATCGTAAAGACCCGATCTATCACAGCACCTACACTGGCCGCCCACCGGATGAACCGGCAGTACTAGGTGTCGCACTCAATGAAGTGTTCGTCCCCATACTGCAAAAGCAATTTCCAGAGATCGTCGACTTCTATCTGCCCCCAGAAGGCTGCTCCTATCGCATGGCCATCGTCAGCATGAAGAAGCAGTACCCAGGCCACGCCAAACGCGTGATGATGGGCGTCTGGTCATTCCTGCGTCAGTTCATGTACACCAAGTTCGTTATCGTCACCGACGACGATATAGACGTACGCAACTGGGAAGACGTCGTCTGGGCCATGACCACCAGAATGGACCCAGTCCGCGACACCATGATGGTAGAGAATACCCCCATCGACTACCTCGACTTCGCCTCTCCAGTCTCTGGATTAGGCTCAAAAATGGGTATGGACGCCACCAATAAAATGCCCGGCGAAACCGACCGCGAATGGGGCGAGACAATCGTTATGGATGAAGCCGTCAAGCAGCGAGTTGATGAGATGTGGGATGAGTTGGGGATCAACCTTGATTGAACGTATTGAAACCAAACAGCGCATGAGCAGGATCGTAAAGCACAACGGCACCATCTATCTCTGTGGTCAGGTCTGCGCCGATGCTGAGCAGGGAATCGAAGAGCAAACGGCAAGTATGTTGGCCAAGGTGGATATGCTTTTGGAGCAAGCGGGAAGTGATAGAAAGCATATTTTGTCCGCGACGATCTTTATAAAAGATATGCAAGATTTTGCCGCTATGAATGCGGTTTGGGACAGTTGGGTGCCGGAGGGTTTTGCACCGGCTCGTGCCTGTGTTGAGGCCAGCATGGCCCGTGATAGTCTGTTAGTAGAGATCTCGGTGATAGCTGCTGAGATTTAAGCCCTGTTAGTTCAACATTCGAATTAACCTAGCGTTAATCCATCTCCGCATAAAACTTGATAGCTTAAAAATTCACTCCTATAGTTTAATGAAACTTCTGGGCACAGGACCGTGCCCAAAGAATAGCCAAAGGAATGGAGATGAACATACAGGGCAGCACTCTTTCAAATCCAATCATTGTATCTAGCCTTCAACTAGGCCTGTTCAATGGAAATTACTAGTGCATTAGCTTTCTTAGTTTCCGGGGTTTCCCTAGTGGTAGCTTTGGTTACGATTTCTCTCAATATAAGAGCGGTGCGGAAGACTGATCTTGAAATTCTGAAGTTGAAACGTGATTTAGAAGAGGCGTCGACTCGGGTATATGTTCCTACCTCCGAAGAAATTGCAGGATTGATAGATGCGATAAAAATATCAGAAAAAATGTCTAGGAACCTATATGAATCAGCAAGAGAACATACATCTTATTACCAAGCCTCCAATCAACAATCCCCTAGGATAATTGAAAGCGCGCGAAGCCTCGAAGATAGTATTCGTTCTCTTGAGGCTAGACTCTCTTCAGTGGCATGTTTACTGAAAGAAGGTATTCATTTGAAACAAAAACTGACTTAAGTAGGAGGTGGTCAGCATCGTAATGAATATTCGATTCTGACCCTAATTATCGAACCCTAATTATCGAAATTGGGTTTTGCTAGACTGTCAAACTCAACCCAAATAATGGGGCCCCTGCCCCTTTATCTTGGATAATAAAGCGCTAACGTATTGATTTTAACGTATTGATTTTAAGGCCTAACAATAAATGATCTTAGTCAAGGGAATGAACATACAGGCAGCGGAATGGCTCTTTTTTGCAAACCTTACATCTGTCTAATTACTCTTAAACCTCTGAATTATAGGAAATTAGTACTTATGGTCGCATTACCTGAATCCCAAATAGAGTGCCAAAGTGATAGAAGGCCGTGGGCTCTTGAATAAACTGTTAGGCAAATAGGAGTATACCTTTGGAAAGTGGAATAGATTTAATTATTTACTCTGCCGTATGTGGCTGTATAGCAACATTGGTAATGGATGTGTGGGCGATTATTCAGAAAAGGGTTTGGGCGGTTCCGCCTTTGAACTATTGTCTAGTTGGGCGCTGGTTTCTGCACATGAAAAATGGTCAAGTGGTACATATGAACATTACTCAATCAAAAGAACAGCATCTTGAATGTCATGTTGGCTGGTTTAGCCACTATCTTGTAGGCGTTTTGTTCGCAGGTTTGTATATTGCATTAAACGCAGTTCTACCTGTCGGCACATCGTTTATTGCCGTTGTTGGGTTTGGTCTTTTAACAGTGGTAGTTCCTTTTTTTATTATGCAACCATGCTTTGGTTTTGGTTTTTTGGCCTCAAAGGCTCCAAGCCCATGGGTGGCTCGGTTCCGCAGTTGTGTTGCACATCTATCATTTGGCGTTGGTTTGTACGTGAGCTTCCAACTTGTTAGTGCAGCAAAGTTGTTCAATGCCTAACAAGCGCAAACACACGGAACAAATTTCCGCTACGCTACAATTTGCCCGGTGTTGCAGGCGTTATAGCTTTCCAAGAATGAATAACTGGAGATAATTTAAGAATGATAAATTTTGAAGTTACATCAATTATTGCTTCAATACTAGCAATTTTAATGTTCCCTCTCACTTTGCAAATTTCGATACGAAGAGCTGCATTGGGTAAGGCAGCCAATGACTTAACCGCTGTAGTATTTGGTGATGGCGGTGACGAAAAGTTACGTCGAAGAATCCGTGCTTTGGGAAATTTTATTGAGTACGTGCCAATGTGCTTAATAATGCTAGCATTAATGGAGTCCTCAGGGGCGAGTAGAAATCTTCTATGGTCAGTTGGTGGTTTACTTGTTTTTGGACGTTTCCTTCATGCATTGGGTATGCTTTACATGAACAATCCAGCCACTCGTGGTATTGCAATGTTTATGACCTATGCTTCTTTTATTGTGCCAGCAATATGGATTATTTTTAATTGAGAGCGAGCGATAACAAGCACATCAAAAATCGCTCCACTTCGTTGCGCTGGACGTCGCTGACGCTCCGCCTTTTATGTGGGCGTCATGTAAAAAATTGATTATTCGTAAGAAGTTTCAGTGGTAACTTGTTATTTGAAATATGTAATAGATCCATACAAACTCGAAGAGTTCGAGAAATATGCAAAGTTGTGGATTCCTCTAGTAAATAAATTTGGTGGTATTCACAACGGTTACTTTTTGCCCTCTGAAGGCGCTAACAATATTGCCTTGGCATTGTTTACTTTTCCTAGTCTTGCAGAATATGAGCAATATCGTAAAGACTCATTTGCCGATGCTGATTGTATAGCCGCTTTTAAGTACGCAGAAGAAACCAAATGTATTCTTAGCTACGAGCGTAGTTTCTTCAGACCAGTATTCGAGTAACAGGAATCAATGCATAACAAACAGCTCCACCGGACTCCGTAATGTTGGCACCTTTTGCGCAAAGAGCGCACAAAAGTCGCCAACATCACTACGCCAGTGAGCTGGGCGTTATACAGAAAAGCTCCCGCGCCATACGAAGCACTCGAGATAATATAAATGACTGATTTCATAAACTTCCTTAATGCTTACACACTGTGGGTTCGATTGGCTGTGGTCAGCATGTTCATGGCAATCGTAATTTTGCTGGTATTTTTTAAGGCAAGTTCGAAAGAAGTTAACGTGGAAGACAGGGTCAGTCATAGTGCGTCTCACGGGCTCGAGGAATTTGAGGAAAAAGTGCTGATCTTCCTTGCAACCCCAGACCTTCCTGGTCAGGTGACACCTGGATATGTGGCACACATGATTGCTACTCATGAAATTAACGTGCGGAAGGCCGCTAAGGAGCTTGAAGAAAAAAAACTGATAATATTTGCGCATGTAGAAAATACAGATGGTGATACTGTGGTAAGTGAAGAATGGTGGTTAATTTTACTAGAGAAAGGCCGAGAGTTCTTGGGCGAGCACAAGTTGCTGAATTAGGTGAAATGCTTCTTTCATATGGGAAAAGGACAAGTACTGTGCCGATGACGTATAACAAGACGCTGTTAGCGCAGCCTTTGGCTGCTGGGACGGTCCACTGTGTGGCCCGCCCCAAAG
>Ga0209194_1000482_pt1 | contig 31875 bp, 17 predicted proteins | sample COGITO_mtgs_1004_FD_184787 | JGI IMG/M metagenome (GOLD analysis project Ga0209194, IMG submission 184787) | Pelagic marine microbial communities from North Sea - COGITO_mtgs_100413 (SPAdes) (version 2) | ecosystem: Environmental > Aquatic > Marine > Epipelagic ...
TTGAGGATGCCTATATGAAAAGCAAGTTAAGCGGCGATACCGAATTTCTTGATGTTCGACTTAGAGCTAAAGCCGGTAGCCGTATGGCTATGGTACTGAAGTACATAAGAGAAAATTCTGATAGCTCAACTGATTCTGTAAAGGAGCTGTTGATAGCTAGATTTCTTGCCCTAGCGATGCAGCAATATCTAGATGGCGATGAGTGGAGCAGTGTGAAAACCCAGGTCGTCGCTGAGAACTTAGGTCGATTGAAAGGCTATAGCGAAGCGATCGCCCTCGCAAATGGTATTGGCACGGCTGAGAAAGCAATTTATCAGATTGATTCACCCAACCTCAATCTGATTGATGACAACAGCACCATGCAGCCGCCAGCCGACTACAACTACATGTTTGGAACGTAAAATGTCTGATATTTTGGTGATTGATGGAGAGAAAGGAGGCGTCGGGAAAAGTAATGTTACCCGAGCCATCGTTGAGTATTTGTCGATTATGGGTCTTGAGTTTCAGCTGATTGAGGCGGATGCTCATATCCCGGACGTTGCTAATTTCTTTAAAGGTAAAAGCTTCAATCTTTCAACCATAACTTTGAGCGATCATCCAGAGCGATACTCTGCTCCAGATATCATTTTCAAAACGGCTCAGAAATCTAGAGTGATTGTGAATCTGCCCTCAAACACCCAGGGAGTATTAGATAGCTGGATTCGCTCTAATCGAATACTAGAGCTGTCCGATGAGTACGCCGTCAAGGTCTTTAAGGTTTTTGTGACAGACGGCAGCTATGAATCCATTAAGCTATTAAATCGAAGCGTAAAGGACTTCGATGGCGGCATCCAACACATCATTGTGCTCAACAGAGGGCGCTTGAACGGTCTGGACTTCTCCTATCTACAAGAAAAGACGCCTTACGTAGAGATTGTAAATTCTCCTAATGTGCTTGGCATACTCGAATTTCCACGATTAGAGAGTAACGAGCAGTATTTTGTTGACGAAAATGAGCTTTCTTTAACCGATGCTATTAAATCCATTCAAGAAGGGCGAGGAATCCTAGCTGCTCAACGAATAAAAACGCATCTAGAAAAAATCAATAAGCTGTTTTCTCGTATCGATTTTTCTGAGAACTTGAAGCTTAAGCCTGAAGCTGCGGAAGATAAAAAGGATAAGCCTCCTAAAAGAGAGTCAAAAGCAGCTCCCGCAGGGAAGAAATAGGAAGGACTTTGAAGATGAATTCGCTGCTTGAAGAAATTGTCAATAAACAGGGAGAGCCGGAAGCAAAAGCGGTGATACGTTCCCTAGCCCAGGCAACTGGACTATCTGAAAACGACCCTCTATTTTTGCTTCTTATCGGTCTATCGCCTGTCGGCATCACCTTGGAGAAATCTCCGAACATTATCAAACAAACTTTTTTACAGTGCCATAACCAGCTTAAACGGGAGCTTCAAGACTATGAAAAAATGGCTACGCAGGGTATTGAACACGAGATCGCTACATCAGTTCGTAAGTTGCTCGAAAAAACAGAAGTATCCAAAGCTCAGATCACCCTGAAATCGCTTGTTGGTGCCGGTGCGATCGCCCTAGCCCTGGTGAGTCTTGGACTGCTCGGAGGATTCGGTATTTCTCAGAAACAGATCGCAGCGCAACGCCTAGACCCTTCGGGTGCAGTTCAGCTCACCTTAGAAGAAGCTACCGCGATGACTTGGGCAATGAGCCCTGACGGAAAATACGCTAAGACTTTGCTGTCTTGGAACGAAGATCTTTTAGCAGGACAGTGTCAGAGCCAAGTAAACGAGTTAGGCGTAACCATCCAAGTAGGCGTTCAGAAGGCAAAAAGCGGCTTTTGCCTAGTTTGGACTGAGCCGCCAGAAAAACGAACGTACGTTGAGTAGGTTGAAGAAAATGCAGAGTCAAAAAGATAGGCTTACTACCGATTGGTTGACGCTTGCTCAGGGTGACCAACCTTTGTGTGCAATTGAGGCCGCAGAGATAGACCTCGATCATGTGCTTGCAGCCTTGGTGCTTGGGGGCGCAGAACTAGATGCGCCCATTTACTTTTGGAACGTGGGATGCCCCTATCTTCAGTATGTTTCTAAGACGGAAGCTATCTCTCTGAAAGATACTTCGACCCGCCTTAGAGACATAGAGTTTCCCTTGCAGACTTTGCTATCAACTACCTTGCAAGGTGTCTTTGTAATATCTGGTTTGCTAGCTGGCCTTGCGAGTCATCAAAACCTGTCTCAAGAAATCTCGAATGCTTTCTATGCGCTAAAGCGAAACCATAGATCGCGGTATCTCGTCTTACTAGGCGATTCGATAGATGTGTCTTTATCTCTCTATCCTCTTCTGCCAGTCATTAGGTTTGCTCCTCCATCCAGATCTGAAATTACAGATATTGTTTTCAAATCCTTTTTAGAAAACCAGTACGAGTCAAATGATGAATTGCAAAGGCAGCTAGTTCAGGCTCTCTCAGGAATGCCCTATGGAGAGATTGAGATTGTTCTTCGTCAGATGTTCTCCAGAGTATCTGAGGCTGCATTAATGCCGAGCTTTGCCCTGGCCTATAAGCGAGAAAAACTTAAAGGCAGAGGAATTGCGCTGCCCGCAGAGCCAGACATCGATCGGGTGGCTGGGATGGATGAACTAGACAGGACAATGGATAAGATCCGCCTACTCTTTCAGCCGGAGGCAGAAGCTCGGGGACGCCGCCCACCTAAGGCTGTTTTGCTGTGGGGAATTCCGGGCACGGGTAAATCTCTGGCTGCTAAGTTAGCGGCTAAGCGCATAGGTGGAACCCTGGTTGCCGCTGACTGGAATAGTTTGGTTGGCCAGAGCGTTCAGGAGTCAATGGCTAATATCAATCATCTGCTGGATTTGGTAGACAGTTCTGGCACCTGCGTGCTCTTTTTTGATGAGTTTGAAAAAGCGTTTCACGGCTGGGACTCTGGTGTTCAGGGCGGTGTCCTGGGAAAGATGGCCGGAAAGCTGCTGAGCTGGATGCAAGATCATACGAGTCCTGTCGTGATGATCGCCACCATTAACCGCCTTAACCTGCTGCCAGCAGAAATGATTCGCCGTTTTGAATACGTTCACTTTTTTGGCTCAATTCACGCAGGTGCTTTGCACGAAGTCTTTAAGATTCACCTCGATAAGCATTTCAGGTATGACTTCAGATTTAAAGAATGGCAAATTCTTCTTCGTGAATATAGAGGATGTACGCCTGCCGAGGTTGCTAAGGCTGTTCAGCATGTAGCAGACGATCTCTATTTTCGAGATATAAAGTCGGGCGAATTTACGCCTGAATTGCCGCAGCTAGAACTGGCGATCCTGATTGCCGAGAGAAGAACGTTTACCCCTGCGAGTAGTCAGCGAGAGATCAGCGACCAGATTGCCGAAATTCAGAACATGGCGGAATATGCAAAGCCTGTTTGCGGCCCAGACCAGTCCGACTTTGCCGTCATTGAGCAACCACTGATGGGCATTCCCCATAGCGGTAGTGCTCAGAAGATAAAACGTGCTGTTTAGGTAGAAACGATGGGTAGCAACTTAAGCCGGGAAAACATCTGCGTATAAGGGTTTCGGTGGCTGTGGTTTAGATGACCTACGGGGCATGGGCAACTCACCTACATGGTCTAGCATCCATTCAAATACGTCGGGAAACTCGCGACCAAATAGGCGCTGTGCAGCGGTCGTGCCATCGTGTCGTTTGAGGTCAAAATTATGAATGATAGTGAGCACGTTGAGCGACTGTTCAGAGAACCCACGACGAGCGTGGTGAAGCTTGGATAGATAGCCGTTGCGACCCTCAACCGCTGAGGAAGTGCGTTGGTACTTGGCACAGAATTCTTGACACCAGAGCACCCATTGCTCCCGCTGGCAATCTGTTAACGCCAGGGTGAGGTCTTGCTCAAAGAGCCGGTCAAAGGCATCGCTGGCAGTGGCCTGATAGCGCCTTTTGAGTGAAGGTTGCCGAGTTTTATTGGCTTGCTGCCTCCAGTAGACCCAAGGCAGTAAGCTGTTGAGCACCCAGTTGCGAACCACCGGGTCTTGAGTTTGGCCATCAAGCGCAATAGTTACCCATTGCTGCCAAGCCTCAATCGCTTGAGCAAAGGAGGTAATCTGCGCTTCAAAGGTGTCGATTGCCTGCTGCGCTTTTTGTGCACCATAGGTAGGGGCGAGATCCCATAGACGCTGTAGGGGAGAGGCTAAATCAGTGAGGAGTACCCGCTGGGTTTGCCATTGCAAACTATCGAGGGTAAACGGATGAATTGTTTGAGAGATCTGCTCAATGGCCTCATGGTAGATTTGTTCGTCTTGCTGTACCTGTTGCAGCGCTGCTTCATGGTTCCCTATCAACGCCTCTAAGGCTTGAGTGTCTGCACCCTCACCGCGTTTCTTCAGTTGTTGCTGGCGTTTGTCTTGTTGTTTCTTCAGCAGCGCAACCTGTTGTCCGAGCGCACGACCCATCGGCTTGCCTAAAGCCCGCAGGGCATGAAACAAATCGGCTACGCTGACACAGCCTAATCCTGATACAGCCAGCTTCACTAGGGCTCTAGCACCGTCACTGACCAGATAATGACACTGCCATGAGCTATCTTTCCACCACTGATTGACCTGTTCCATCCAGGTTGCATAGGTGCGATTCTCGCATTCGGTTTCGATAAAAATGTATCCACTGCTCAGCTCTAGCAGCACCAGCACCGGCAGTCCGAAGAAAGTTTCGTCGGCCCCGACACAAATGCCTTGGCCTTCGGCAGGCACGCAGTGCTCTGATTGAACCTTCTCATAGTCCACCACCGCTTGGTTCACACGCTGCTTGAGTTGGCGCAGCGCACTAGCCGAACTCGCCACATGGGTATCCAAATGCATGGCACAGATGAACTCCGATAGACTCTCGGCTCCCACCCCTTGCTTGATACCGAAATAGTAGACCAGACCAAATATCAACCGCGATAGCCATTGGCTGCCTGCTGCGGTCTCCCAAAAACTCGATTCTGGGTATTGATTGCGGCGCTTTATGGCCTGCCGGTGTCGATGCACACTGCTTTTACTAATACCGGTCGTTACGGCGATCTTTCTGAGTGTCTCTCGTACATTTGCGTCGACACAAGCGGCAACTTTCTGGCTCCGTGCTCTTATACTGATGATCATCGTGCCCTTGTTTTAACTTGTTAGGGTGACGATACATGGCTCTGGGCTTTACCGCAGAGCTTTTTTAATGTGCTTATTGATACGGCTTTGCCAGCACCTTCTGTCCCGCTTTAAGTTGCTACCCGAAACGATGCGTCGATTAATACCGCTAATCTTTATTGTGATGGCCTGTATCTTTTTTCAGCTCACGTTTCCTGTCTTTGGCTTGGCCCAGGGTGATTCCGTTGAGACAACCCCACCTGGAACGCTATCAGATTGGACTCAAGCTTCTTTTAGCAGCCTGGGCGCAATAGATAACTCCGCAGAAGTGAGCAACGGTGGTTTTTATCGTGCTTGGAATACTGGAGACACTGTGAGCGATGTTCTCACATTAGAAGACATTTCACCCCAATTTTCTGCTGAGCAGCTGACTTTGGGAGACATCACTACGGTTACTGATCAAGATTGGCTACAGCAGAGTGTTGGCAGCTTCGAGCTACTCGCCCAGCAAAGGGTCGATGAGCTGGTTGGTGTTGTCCCAAACTTGGGTGACTTTAAGGTTGCAGAAGTTCTTCCTTTGGAATCACTGTTTTCTAGTTCTAGTGCTGATCTGTCCGAGGCTACAGTCTCTGAAGCTCTAGATCAAGATCCACTTTTGAACAGTCTTAGATTAGCTAACTTAGGCGATGAACTTGAGACTTTCAGCATTAGTGAGATTCCCAATGTAGAGCTGACCGAACTCGAATCGTTAAATGGATGGGAATCGGCCACTATCTCAGAGATACCCGGCCTTTCCAATGTGCCGTTTATGGCAATGCCCAACTTCTTTGATGCTTCTCTGGGCATCATTGCCCGCATTGATATGGTGTGGGGAGAGACTGAAGACCATCGGCAGAACACTGTTTCCGGCTCTAACCAGTCTGGTTTCAAGGTATCTTGTTCTGAAGGCGGCAAGCTGGTTGAACCAGAAACTGGTGATAAGTGCGCCTATATTGAGCTAGACGATTTGGAAGATAAGGGCAGGCCAGTTCAAAGCAGCTTTGAAGGTAAGCAGTGGATTTCTGGCCGGTATCATGAAGTGCAGGGCGGGTTTGGCTCTTTGAAGAATACGCCCTCGCCGCTTGGGTATACGCCAGGATACGAGCCCACCGGAAGACATCCTTTTGGCGATTTGTTCAAGGTTGTTGTTTGGGATCCAGATGAGACGAGCGATCGCACCAGCTTTAGGATGTTCTTTCGGTGGTGTACTTATTCTCCGGGTGAGGGCCGAACCTGTACTCCCTACAACCAGATGGCTGTTCCGTTTTTTACTCAGCCGGTCAACTCATACGTTTATATTGGCCCGCTAGATGGTCAAGGTGGTGCCTCGGCAGCTCCCAGTAGGGCAAAAGTTGCGGCTGCTTTTAATCTACCCACTGGCAGGGGCGCTGGCCGTCGTTCTTTTGGCTCGTGTTCCAAAGAGGTAATTGCAGGCATTAGTATCGATAATCTGAAGGAAGGTATTGCTTCTATTGAGAGTCGTGGCTCAGGTGACTACACCGCTATCGGCATAAACACCTGTGATAGGTACGGTCTATGCGGTAGGGCTTTAGGTCGCTACCAAATGATGAGCTACCTCCCTGAAGTTGAGGCCGAGGTGTGGAAAGTTCAAGGCGGCAGAGACTGGCTAGCTCGTATTAATGGCGGCTATGAACCTTCTGCTGCTGAAATGAATACCTACTTCCCGAAAGATGCTCAGGAAAGAGCCTTCGACCAAGAAATCCAGCAGCTGTTCGAGACGGCCCAGCGCAAAGTCGATCCGCAGACAGAGAATCTATTTGAAGGCGATAGGCTAGTAGAGCGAGTTACCCAAACCTGGTTTTCTGGCCCGAAGGGTAAGGTTGATGATAAGGGATCTGACGACTTGGGTCGTTTGAGTGTCTACGAGTATGGTGTTGAATCTAGAAAGTATTACAACAGCATAGGTGGAGCAGAACCGGCTTGTACGGCTGGAGCAACAACCGGCGACTTCATCTTTCCCTCCTCTAAGGAATGGAGCATCTCATCGGGCTTTGGCCCCAGAGAAATCGGCTGTCAAAGAAGCAAGTTTCATCCTGCTATTGATATTGCGCTGCCAATTGGCGAGCCCGTGCTTGCTGCTGATGGCGGGACGGTGCAGTATGCAGGTGAGGCAGGTGGATATGGATACACAGTAGTAATTGACCACGGCGGAGGGACAAAGACGAGATATTCTCATCTGTCTGAAATTCTTGTCGGAGAAGGGCAAGGAGTTGATCAGGGAGAAACAATTGCTCTGTCAGGCAATTCTGATGGTAATAGCGATATCAGCACAGGCCCTCATCTAGACTTTGGGATTTATCTCAACGACCCCTACGATGACTATTTGCCGTCTAGTGGAAATGCAGTAAATCCAATCGAGTATGTTGATTTTTAGGAGAACCAACAATGAAATTTAAGAACCTGTACCAAAACGCGGCTTTGATTTTTCTAGGCATCGGCCTTGCATTTTCTTTGGCCCTAAGAGCTAACGCTCAGGTTACTATTCCGCAGGCAGTTCCAGAGAGTGTCCATACTTGCATAAATAGTATTGAGCCGCCTGGATTAGTGAGAGCTGTGGATATCGCTGGCACTGCAAGTATCGAAGGCACCGATTACTACTACTTGTATGCCTACGACCAGGAAGTGCCGGATAACCCAGAGCCTGTCTCGGCTGACTCCCCTAATTGGGTCGGCTACCCAAGTGATTTGGTAATTTCTTCGCAGAGCGATCGCTGTAAGATTGAGCATCTAGGTACACCGGGCGACCATATCTCACTTGCTAGTGTAGTAAGCCAAGCAGCCGCCCGAAATCTCACACTAAATCGTTTTGAAAGAGTAATTGAAGCAATAGGCCGCGCGAATTTTGTTACTCGCGTGGCGTCTTGGGATACTGGCGACGGACAGTATTCTCTGTGGGACGAGGAAGAATGGGCCTTGAACCAGCTCAATATAGATATTCCTGAGGGGTTGTTGCCATGATTCAGAAGAGGTTGACTATTCTGGGTGCGATCGCCTGCTCTATCGGTTGCTTGCTTTTGATCCTCAAATTCTCAGGATTTCCTGCAACTGCCGCAGTTGGACTTAACTGGCAACCTGCGACCACTATCGTTTCCGAGGAGAAGCTGGGTCAGCTGATAGAAGCTCATTCAGATTTTCTAGAGTCCGATGAGTTCGACAGCCTTTTGAGCATGGCGTTAGCTTGTGAAGAGAACGATTTGATCCTCATTAACTTCAACTCTGAGCTTCTATGCGGACGAGCAGGGTGTCTGTATGTTGGTCTGCGGAGATCTACAGGAGAAGAGATACTCTCTAGTTACCTGACGGTAGTACTCCCTCCTCGCGAGCCTGTGATAGAGACCGTTGATAGAGGGTACACGTTACCCTGCATAGTCGTCCGCGATGTCGATGAGGCGGACAGAACCGTCACCAAATCAACGTTCTGCTATCAATCGGTAGATTGGGTTTTAGAGAATACAGAGAAAACAGTCATTGAATAGAAACTAGGAGTGTCGTCAATGAAATGGTCATATATTCCTCCTGAAGAGGCAAAGGATTTACCTGTCTCAAAAGCTTTTATATCCATTGCTTTTTTTATTCGGATAGGGCTTGGGCTATCTCTTGTCCTATCAGCAATGTTTCATCTAATGCTTTTTTGAGCATCTTTTTACGCAATCTCATGGAAAATCATTCAGTTGACGGTGTATTAGTTAGCAGCTTAGTTACTCAGCTTTATGGTGCCATCGGAAGAGATTTTGATAGTACCTATGGCAATGTGATGAGAGATGTCCAAGACCCAGCGGCTAGTTTTCAAATGACAGGTTCTATCATGCGAGCTTCCCTAGTTGCTGGGTACATTTCCACAGCTTGGGAAGAGGAGACTCTTAATAGACATCAGGTCGCAGTCTCAGAGCATCCAGATGAGTTTTGGAATAATGGAACGCCGTTTGAAGATAGTAGAGAAGGGACTAACCATATAGGAGGTGTTTCAGAGGATGATGATGACCCGTTGGATGGAGGGCAGGTGATCGCCGCTGTCGCCGCTTACGTAGACAATACGTTCACCGATGCCGTGCTAGAAAGTGCTGAATTCCTAGAAATTATTCAAGGAGGCACTCGCTATACGATTGAAAAACTTGAGAACTCTACCAAAGTTGTGAACCAGACAACGGGAGCAGCGCTAACGTTCTCAGACGACTTTGAGAATGACTCACTCAGTATTGAAGATGAAGGCTTTACCGATCAAGATTATGAAAACTTAAAAGCTCTCAATGAGAAAATTCTCAGCGATCAATCCCTCTACAAGAAAACCCAAGAACGAAAATATGTGCAGCGGCAGCAATATCAAATAACGAGAGAAAGAGAATCAGATTTTGAACTATAGCTTTAGGCCAATCTAATCATGTTTACACATCCGTTCCTCAACCTTCTTGCACAGAGCAACCCTAGCGTTCTTTCTATTGTGCTTGATGGCATTGAAATTTACCGAGCCATCTTCACAAACCAGGGCTTGAAACCTCTGGTTGAGCGCAGCGTTCGCCAAGGCGAAGGTAATCTACTCACCTTCCATTTCGATGATAATCCAAGACCTGTGTACTTTCTCTTTCTACGCAGTCCTCCCGAGATGAAAAGTGTTCCTGCTGAAAGTTCAACCTTCTAGAAAAGGCTCTGCATAGTCATTTTGGAAAATGTTAGATCGAGAGACCATTACAACTCACTTTGTAGAGCGATTCACGGCAGGGGCAACCTTTGCGTCGATTTCGCAAGCGCGGCAGGAAACTGATCGAGTTTTCGACACGAAGATAGTTCCTGGAACGCCAGAGGCAAAGGCTGTAGACGAAGCTATTGAGCTGTCACTGGTGAAAGTCGCCCGAGCTATCGCAGCAACCACTACAGGAGGATTAGAAACTTACGATCAGCTATTGAACCTGTACGAGCGTCAGCCAATTTTAGGCGTGCGCTCTTCTACAAGCATTCGGCAGCAGGCTTACAGTACCGCGCTTCCTATTGCTTATCTTGCATCGGCATTAGCTGGCATCAACCGACAGACAACAGTTTTTGAGCCTACTGCTGGCAATGGCTCTTTGCTAATTGCAGCTGATCCAGCCAATGTCACTGTAAATGAACTGAACGTTGAAAGAGCTAATCAGCTTCGCACTCAGGGCTTCACCGTAACTGAGCATGATGCTGTGACGTATCTTCCAGATCTTTTGCATGATGTTGTTATTGCAAATCCGCCTTTTGGTCGGGTTAGGGGAAGACGCTTCGAGCTACCAGGAACTACGAGAGGGACGAGCCAAATTGATCAGGCGATCGCATTTCAATCTTTGAAGGCCATGAAATCCGATGGCCGAGCCGTACTCATTCTAGGAGGTAAGCCAGAGACAGAGGTTGCGCAAAGGGCAGATGCTTACAACGCGTTAGAAACACGCCGGTTCTTCTATCTTCTCTATCAGAAGTACGACGTTGAAGACCACTTCACGGTTTCTGGAGATTTATATCGAAAACAGGGTGCTTCATGGCCAATTGATTTAATTGTCATTGGAGGAGAAGGAAAATCCTTAAGACTTTTGCCAGCAGTAGTCCCGCCAAGAATCTATACCAGTTTTGATGAACTCAAAGATAAATTAAGAGGCAGATCAAATGAAATTACCCAGCTACAAAAGCTATCAGACCTACAACAGAGTGTGGCTACCGGTAGAGACAGACCTTCAGAGTCTATTCGTCGTTCGGATACCACCGGGCCTACAGAAAATGACCCGCAGGTTTTACTGGGATCTGATGAACTGTCGAATCGAATGGATGATTTTGCAGGCGATGGAACAGGAGGGGCGATCGGCACCGGAGCTGCAAACTATGTTCCTGGAGACTTTGAGAGCCCTGCACCCGACTCAAGAAGCTCCGTCGCTGTACGAGGACGAAGCGACCGAAAACGAAGCAGCTCAGATGAAACAAATCTGGATTTGGGCTTCAGATTGGGGCACGAGCCTACTGGAACTGAACAGCAGGTGGATGGAGCTATTTCAAGCCCAGAGCGACGAAGTGACTTTCCCAGTAGATCTGCATCCAGTCCCAATCAGCGCTTCTTCAACCGCAATAGCGCAGCACGACTTAGTGAATCTCCAGACCTTTCTGACAGAACTCAGAACAGCCTAGAGACAGCTCCAACCCCTCAGGAAGAACAAAAACACTACTCGCAAGACACTACTCAAGAAAGAGTCATGGCACAAGATCTATATGCCTCCTACAAACCGAAAAGCAAAGGGCGATCGCCCGGTACGTTAATTCCTACTAACTTGGCCTTGCCCGCTCAACAGGCGCTAGATGCCTGCGAACGAACTCATGGCAATGTTGATGAGTTTGTCATGCATCGGCTCGGCTATGGCTCTATAGATCAGATGTACGGTGTTCTCTATGCTGAGCAGATAGACGCGCTGGCTCTAGCGTTCGACCAAAAGGATAGAGGCAAAATATTTCTCAATGGCGATCAGACTGGCAATGGCAAGGGGCGCTTTGGTGCTGCCAATATTATTGATGCCCAGCGCCAAGGCTATATTCCGGTATTTGTGACTCAAAAGCCCAATCTGTACAAGTCCATGCTGGAAGACTTAACAGATATTGGCTTCTCAGATATTCAGCCTTTCTTTACTAATAACAACGAGCGTATTGCACTATCGAGCGGGCGAGTGCTGAGGACGGGTAATGCGGCTAGCCAGTCTGAAGAAATGCGGGCGATCGCACAACAAGGCGATCTAGGCGGATACGATGCCATCTTCACAACCTACAACCAGCTGCAAAGCGTCAATAACAAAGACACACCTCGCCGCGAATTTTTGAGAGCAATTGTAGAGCAGTGCGTATTTATCTTCGATGAGTCGCACGAGGCAGGCGGGAGTGTTAATAAGCAAGATGCTTGGTCAGGCGGCGGTGTGATGAACCGTGCCGACTTTGTTAGATGGTTAGTTGATAACTCAGCCAGCGCTATCTTTATGTCTGCTACAGCGACTAAAGATCCAGCCGTTATGGATTTGTATGCTCGTGGCACAGATGCTGTTCATGCTGTTTCGAGTATGGCAAAGCTGGAGAATACACTGAAAGCGGGCGGAATTCCACTTCAGCAGATGATGGCCGCTCAGTTTGGCTACGCCGGAAATATGCTGCGCCGAGAGCGCAGTATGGAGAACATCTCTTTTCAGGCTAAAGTGGTCGGCGTTGATCATGAAGTCGCTGACAGAATTTCCAGCATCATGAGGGCTATTGATAAGTTCGACCGCGCTAAGCGCGTAGCCTTAAAAGAACTCAACAAGGAAGTGCGGCAAGAGGCTAAAGCAGCCGGTGAAGATAATGCCATTGGTCAGTCAGGAGCCAAGTCGCAGAACTTCACGTCGCTAATGCATAACGCAATTGAGCAAGGCTTACTGGCGCAAAAGGCAGAGTTAACTGTTCAAGAAGCCATCAGCGCTCTCCAAAAAGGTGAGAAGCCGGTCATCGCTGTCGCTAATACGATGGATGCCTTCATTGGTAACTATGCTGAGGATAAGGGGCTGCGACCAGGAGAGGCCATTGATATTTCATTTGGAGACATCCTAGCCCGTTACCTAGAGCGCTCCAGGGATGTCACCCTAACTGACTACGTTGGCGATAGAGAACGGCGACCGATGACTGATTCGGAGCTTGGTGTAGAGGGAATGGCTGCTTTTGAGTATGCAGAAGCGCTCATCGCCAATTCTGATTTTTCCTCTATTCCATTGAGCAGTATTGACTATATCAAGCATCGATTGGCACAGTCTGGTTACCATGCAGATGAGATTACCGGGCGTTCAAATATCATCAATTACGGTGAAGCCGGTGAGCAGTTCTACGGATTGAGGCCGCAAAGCCAAATCAAGGCGCAAGGAAAAATTGATGTTGTTGATCGCTTTAACGGTGGTCAGTTAGATGTTGTTATTCTGAACCGGAGCGGTGCCACGGGCATTAATCTACACGCCTCTGAAAAGTTTTCGGATCAGAGTGTTCGGCATCTGATTATGGCTCAGCCAGAGCGTGACATCAATCAAGTGATGCAGATGCTGGGGCGAGTCAACCGCTTTGGCCAGGTTGCTGAACCTAAAATTACTTTAGTCGTTGCTGATATTCCGGCGGAGAAACGGCTGGGTGCGATGCTGGCAAAGAAAATGTCCAGCTTGAATGCCAACACAACAGGAGATAGAGAGTCAGACTTAACCGTTTCAAACGTTGCTGACTTTATGAACTCTGCTGGCGAAGAAGTCGTTACAGAGTTACTTGAAGAACAACCTGAAATTAATGAGCTGCTTTCTTTCCCTATGAGAGGGGCTACGGGCGATAGTGATACCGAACTCATCAGCCGAGTAACCGGACGAATTCCTCTACTGCCGCTTGAAAAACAGGAGGAGCTGTATTCATATATTGAGTCCGAAACTATCGCGCTTATTGAGCAAAAGGCGGCGATGGGTGAGAACGTTTTAGAGGCTGACAAGCTAGATCTTGATGCTAGAACGCTTGCCACGATGACTGTTGTTCCCAAAGATAGTCAAATCGATAGTCAGTTCACAGGCCCGGTTGTTTTAGAAGTTGTTGATGCAAAAGTAACGAAGAAACCGCCAACTCAGCTAGCTGTTGTCAATATAGTTCGTCAAAGCCTCGATCAGCCACTTGTCGAAGATATAGATCAGCATGATTTTAGTCGTATACAAGAAATTTCTAAGAGGCATGGGCAAAGCGTACTAGATCAAGGTGGGCAGGCAGTAGAAGACTACCGTAAACGTAGACTCTCAAATGCTAAGCAAGCTGAAACCGTTGATAAGATTGGTCAGAAGTTAGACGATCAGCTAGAGACGCTGGATGTAATCATCACATCCTATCCGGTAGGTGCATCTGTAACCTGCACGACTGCTGGCGAGAAAGACACGCTTAATCATTCCTATGGCATTGTTGTAGATCTCTCTAAAAAAGCCACTTCAATGGGTAGCCCAGGTGCACCTACCAACTGGGTAATGAAGATTGCGACCATTGAAGGCCAGCAGCTGTCGATTCCATTTTCTAAGGTCAACTCAAAGACCGGCTCAGGTGTGATGGTAAATGCCAGCGAGTCTACTTGGCGAGGCAATAGCATTTACGGGGAGTTTGATAGATTGCAGCTGGCTCAGCGCACTGAACGGCAGGTCTTTACTGGGAACTTGCTGAAAGCCTATCAGAAGTTCCCTCAGGGTAAATTCGTCAGCTTTACCGATAATGCTGGTAATACTCGGCAGGGACTTCTGATGTCGGAGAAGTTTGACATTTCAGCCGAATTACTACGTCAGCCTGTAATTTTTGATGAACCTCGTCAGGTGCGTACGTTCTTAGAGCGGTTGAGTGGAGGTCTAGGGACTGTTCACACACTAGACTCAGTTTTAGCCATCAAGCCGGATGGTAAGGCTCGATTTGGTGGGGGCGATGCGGATTATTTTATTTTTATAGTTCCTAAGGCGACTAAAGTAGGTGGCCAGTTCTTTCTGAATGAGAACCTGCTGGCAGCCGCTGAATCAGAATTTTTCTCTGTGGGCGATCGCATGGAAATGAAGGTGCCCACGGAGAATTTTGAAGCGGCTCTTAACGTTCTCATGAACGATTCAGAAACCCAGATTGCTGTTCTAGACGAAAAGTTTACGCAGCAAGTCAGGTCGTTTCTGGGTCACAGCCTACCTCAGTTAGAGGAGTCAGCTGTGGCGAATGTGGTAGAGCCTGTCAGTCAGCCTGATAGCAGAGATTTTATAGCAGCCTCTTCTCCTATCAGTAGTCAGTCAGAGTTAGATCTATCTGCTGCTCCAACAGCGGCACAGGAAAAACTGCCTGTAGACAAGCCTATCTCAGAGAGGAACGGTGATATTAGCGCTACTACAATTGCCAGTCCGGATTCTGCATCTCAGCTAGAGGGTGATGTTGGGATGCTTCGTCCCTCTCAAGCTTTAGCAGATGAAGTAGACGCTAAATCAGCCGATTCTGGTGCGGTCGAAATAAATAGTCAGCCTAGCGTCAGACAACCCCAAGATCATCGCCAAATGGCAGAAAAGCGCATCGCTAGGTTTCTTCATGACGCCGGATTAGCTGAGGCCGTCATGGATGACGATGGATTTCATTTGAGGATTGAAAATGAGCCCTATATTCCTCTTGTTATAGAATCTCACAGTTTAGGTGTAAACCAAGAAATTTATCTCACTCACTACATCGAGGTTGGGCGAGATAAGGAACTTATTCACGACGGCGAACTGGTTTTTGTGTCCAGCGCAGATGGTTATTTAAGGTTCAAGGAGACTGCTGTACAGAATGCGCTAACAGGTGGAGAGTTAAGAGCCCCCGATCGGTCATTTGCTGGGATTTTTGCTAAGAATATTCTGGAGCAAGGGTTTGCTGAAGCAGCTTTGCGACAACAGCAGTCAGTTACTCAATCTCCTGAAGAATCGCGACGTGCAGACACTTCTGATATAGAACCTCAAACTGACCTCGATAGGGGCTCTGGGAGGCAAAGCGTTGACTTTAAAATTGTTCATAGCGATGATTACGGTTCTGGCGAGTTCACTATTAGGCGACGTGTCGATGAGCTGTTTGTCGCAGAGGACGATAGTTCTGATAACTGGCGAGTAGGTATTCAAGGACTGGCTGGTGTGACTAGCAACCATGCTGAGTTCGTAGAAGCTGTACGAGCTTTAAGTCAAGTTGCCTCTGATAGAACATTTTCGGAGGGCGTTTCGTTATTGCTGAATCCTGATAATTTGGATATGGAAAACCTGGGTGTGATCGCGCTCAAGTTTCGTAACGAAATTGATGGTAATGCTTCTAGCCCTAATATTCAATCCGAAATTCTAAGTGGAGACTCAGAGGGCCGGGACGTTGGTGTAAATGATGAGGGTCAGGTGCAATCCGAGCTGATTGCGCGGACGGATGCGCCGGTCGAGAAGACCATGGAGTCACTACCTACTGCTTCAGCGGAGTCTGTGGAGTTGCCTGATGATACTCTCATCTCTCAAGTTTTGCGGGAACTGACTGATATTCATGCGGATGGAGTGATAGCCAACCTCGTAGAAATGCCTTCAGTTAGAAACTTACCTTCTATGGCTGACCTAGCGCGACCTTTGCAGGATGAAGTTCTACATGCTCTTTCTCGCTTACATCAAATTGAGATGATTCCCTTAGAAGACTTAGGCGATCGCTCAGAAGCTGATCTGGGTGAGGGTATTCTTCAAGAAGATGGCAGCAATCTATTTCATGTGAGTATCTACAATCAGTTCGAGAGACATTCAGATATAGCCGTTAAGACTCACCTGAATCCTATTGTTACCGAATTAGAGATACTGAGTGAAGGGGCAGATGCTATAGCAGTAGCTCAGTATTCAGAACTTGAAAGCCTTCAATTTCAACTTAGGTATATCTCTGCAAGTAATAAAGAGTTTCATGCATCTTCTATGCTTGTAACCTTGCAAGGAATGGGTGGCTTGACTATTATTCAGCCGGATAGTGAAGAACCGTATAGAGGAGACATCTCTGATTTATTGACTAGCGGTGCAGTCATACAGCTGATACCTCATCACAGAGATACTGAAAACAGTCTTGCTGAAGCGAGATTAAAGTTTTCTCGAACAATACCATATGAAGTAACAACTGAACTGTCTAATCGACTGGTTGAACTCAAAACACGCGAGGAATTCTTCGGCATTTCCTCTAAAGATTGGTCTGACGATTTAACTCATCAGGCTATCTCTCAGACTATTCCGCTACGGCAGCACGTTTATGAACAAGGAAACCTATCTTCAGCCCAAGCCTTGGCCGCCGCTGAAGCCTATGCTACTGCACATCTTCAACCGCAGCATCTAACGCCTGAGCTGTCGACAGCCCTTGAATTTGCCGATACCGTTGTTGCCTTACAGACAGAGCTAGATGAGATTATTGATGCTCGTACTAAGAACCCTCAAGCGCGTTCCCTAGAGAGTGAATTGCCAGATGTTAAAACTAGAGCACACAAGATAGTATCTGACTTAGAAGGCTTAGGTATACCTGCTGCTCACGACCTGCCGAAATCTTGGCTAGACTCTGCTGCGCCACCCTTCAACTATGAAATGACACTTCGAGCAGTCTCTGAAGCTATTTCCGAATCAGCTCTCTCAGTCGACGTAGAAGCGGTCATAGAAGCCGCTAGAGGCAAGAACAATACTATCCTCTCGGATCGTGGCGAACCAGCCATGACCTATGTCGTGAATGCTATAGAAAAGAGCGATCCGCTACTAGGCGTTGAGGCAGAAAGCAAGTTGCCAAGCTTGTCAATGCCAATGGCAGACTTCCGGCGGGCTTTGAGGGCTGCTAAATATGTTGGTAACGAGCATCTTGCTAATGACATCAACGCTGTACTGGAGAATGCGCCCAAAACTGAAGAAATATTGCTCTCTGAATCTTTCCACAATCAAACTCAAGAAACCCTCAGCTTAGCGAAAGCCAAACAGCAAAAGTCGTTTTCAGATGTCATTGTTCCACTCGCTTCTAAGTTGCTAAAAACGGCAGATGACGCTGGATTAGTCACAAGGGGACGCGATGTCATCGCCTTTGAAGGTAAGAACTACTCCATTCGTCGCCGAGGCAACGAGCTTAAAGTCTACTGTCATGGCACCGATGGTTTTATTCATGCCAAGGATGATATTCCTATTCAAAACAGAAACCTGTCAATGCAAGATCGTGAGACCTTCAAAAGGTTCAGTGCGAAGTCTGTGGATCAACTAAGAGCTTCTGTGCTAAAAAAAGAACAGTCCGCCGGATTAGATGCCATCCGTTAGGGTGGCCGCTGTGCAAAAGATAGTCTACGGCCTGATTGTCTGGGTCTGAGAATAGCGTTGCAGTAACTGGGATCGACTCTCTGGCGTAGATCCTCGCATTACAAGCATCGAAGGACTCACCCAATATAAAAAAAGAGAGATTCATGTCACTGGCTGTGACCCCCTCTTTTGTTGAAATGCACACAATGTTCTGAAATGTTCTTAAGACTGTACTTCCGCACTTCTGCCGTGTCAGTATGTACCTTATACCTAAGTGCATTTGCGGGCTATTCAGCCTTTAAACACGTCGCAATCAGAAGAGGGAAACATGAATTTGCTAGATTTTGATAACAGCTTAGCGATTGTTATTGGCATTGATCAATACAATCACGGCATTTCACCTTTGCGAACAGCAGTCGCTGATGCAAAGGCTATTTCTCATCTTCTACAGCAAAAGCACAACTATCAAGTTATCTCCTTATTAGATGAACAGGCTCAACTAGCATCGCTCCAAACCCTTATTCAAGACACGTTGCCTAGCCTAGTCTCTTCTAACAGCCGTTTGTTGCTCTATTTTGCTGGTCATGGCATTGCTCAAAACGGTGATGACGGCCCGACAGGCTACTTGATTCCCCAAGATGCCACCCCCAGAAATATAGAAAGCTATTTACCGATGGTGGCCTTGCACGATGCCCTAACGGCCCTGCCCTGCCGTCATTTTTTGGCAATTTTTGACTGCTGCTTCGCCGGAGCCTTTCGGTGGTCTAGCACACGCAAAGCAACGATTGTCTCTGATGTTATTCATCAGGAACGATATGATCGATTCCGCCAGGATCCAGCATGGCAGGTGATTACATCAGCCTCCTACAACCAAGAAGCAATAGATATACTGTCATTGCAAGACAACCGTGGTGTCATCGACCAAAACCATACACGGCACTCCCCATTTGCCTCAGCCTTAATGCAGGCATTGCAGGGCGCTGCCGATACCTCACCACCTGCGACTAAGGGCAAACCTGCTGGCGATGGCGTGATGACAGCCACCGAACTGTACCTTTATTTGCGAGATACTGTAGAGGTTTTGACCGTAGGAGAACGCATGCGGCAGACCCCAGAGATTTGTACCCTGCGCAAACACGACAAGGGCGAGTACATTTTTTTGACCCCGGACCATGAGCTAAACTTGCCGCCTGCTCCCGAGCTTGATATTGAAAGCAACCCCTATCGAGGGTTGGCGTCCTTTGGTCAGGTTCATAGTGATTTGTTTTTTGGCCGCGATCACGAAATAGAACAGCTCTTAAAAAAGATAGAACAGCCGCATCCGCTGACGGTCGTGCTGGGCGCTTCCGGGACAGGCAAGTCAAGCCTCGTAAAAGCAGGCCTGCTACCGCGATTGACCAGCCAGCCAGAATACCAAATACTACCCGTTATCCGTCCTGGAAATTATCCATTAGCAGCTTTGGCAAGAGCCTCCGAGGATATAGTTCTCAAGTCCGAAATCAACACTCTATTGCATCAATTTGAAACCGATGAAAACGCTTTTTGTCATCTGATAGACCGCTGGCAGCAAACCCACCCCGGTCAAAAAGTACTGTTAGTAATCGATCAGACAGAAGAGCTGATTACCCAATCACTAATAGAATCAGAATCTATTCAATTCCAGCGCTTGTTGAAACGGGCGATGGCCAAGCACTGGTCTGCGTTGCATGTGGTTGCCACGTTGCGGCTAGACTTTGAGGCCCAGTTTCAAGATGCAGAGATGAGTGAAGAATGGATGAACTCGCGATTTGTTGTTTCTCCTATGACCCAAGCTCAACTGAGAGAAGCCATCGAGCAACCCGCTGCCCAGCGAGTGCTGTATTTTGAACCCTATAGCTTAGTGGATACGCTCGTAGAAGACGTTGCACAAACACCAGGAGCCTTACCGCTGCTGTCATTTACCTTAAGCGAGCTATACTTAAGGTACTTAGAAAGTAACCATGATAATCGTGCGCTGTCAGCGGCAGATTATCGAGCATTGGGTGGGGTTGCTGGAGCCCTAACACGGCGAGCAACCGAAGAATATGAGGCATTGGTTGCAGAAGATACGGCTTATGAAAAAACAATTAAGCATGTCATGCTACGCATGGTTTCGGTCGAAGGCGGAGAGCTAGCAAGCCGGCGAGCGCCAATGTCTGAGTTAGTTTATACCGAGCGGATTGAAAACGAGAGAGTACAAAAGCTCCTCCAGAAAATGATCGCCGCTCGTTTGGTGGTTCGTGGTCAAGAAGGCGCAAGCGAGCCCTACGTGGAACCCGCTCACGATGCACTAGTACGCGGATGGGATAAGCTGCTGCGTTGGAAAAATGAAAAGCAAGAAGATCTGATTTTGCAAAGAAAGCTGACTTCTCAGTCAAAAGATTGGGAGCTCTCTCGACAAACGGAAAGTCTTTCCAAAGCCCGTGGTTTCTTGTGGGACGACAATCCTCGTCTAGAACTGCTTACAAAAGCCGCCGCCGCTAATCGACATTGGCTGAACAAGCTGGAGACGACCTTTGTTGATACAAGTGTTAAAAAGAAAAATACTTTGAGACGCCGCCGAGTGACCGCCGTTATCACGGTTGTCAGCCTTTTAAGTGGATTGACATTCACGGCTCTAACTGCCGCCATCCGCGCCGTCGGCAGACAGATGGAAGCCTATAGCGCGGCTTCAGAAGCCAATCTGCTTTCCAACCAAGAATTAGAGGCGTTAGTTAGCGGGCTACAGGCTGGGAAATCGCTGCGCCACCCTCTTTTTCGACTGTGGAATCCCAGTTCTCAACTGGTCGAAAAGACCAAAGGCACGCTGTACAAAGCAATTTATAGCGTTCGAGAAAACAATCGCTTAGCCGCCCACCGTCACGATGTATATCAACTCAGTTATAGCCCCGATGGCAAGCAACTGGTTACTGTTGGCGATGACGATGCTTTGCGCCTCTGGACAGCTGACGGCCTTTTGCTAGATGAATCTTTGCAGCACCGACAAATTAATGCTGAACTCGTTGAAGCCGGTGAGCCACTGTTTGTCCCCGCAGTTGATTTTGGGGCAGATGGAAAAACCATTGCCACAGGCGACTCTAACGGAAACGTAATTCTCTGGAAGATTAAGAACAACAAACTCGTACCCGTTCAGACCGTTATTCACACACAATCAGAGAATAAACGAATTGTCCGATATGTTGCGTTTAGTCCTACGGGAGAGCAGTTAGCGACCGGTGGAAATGATGGAAGCTTGCGCCTCTGGAATATTTCTGAGCGCCCAACAGCAGACGCTGGAGATGCTATAGCTGAACTGTCTGCTGAACTACCCCGTAACCCTGGGAACATTTGGGGTATCGACTATAGCTCAGATGGTGAAACGTTGGCGATCGCTCGTGGTAGTTTCAAAGAAAGTGGGCTAGAAGGCATCACTTACCTGTGGAATGCTAAAGACTTTAACGATGCGGAGACTCAGCCCTTTGCCCAATGCAAAGGACACACAGGGAGTGTTCGAAACGTAAAGTTTCATCCCCATAATGGTAATAAGCTAGTCACCACTGGACAAGATGCAAAAGTCAACCTATGGGAAATCAAACCGGATAACCAGGATAGTGTTTGCCAACAGGTAAAAACCCTAGAAGGTCACAACTCTCAGGTCTGGGGAATCGACTTTAGCCCCAGTGGTCAACACCTCGTCACAGTGGGTGAAAACGCTATCCTTTGGGACGAGGAGGGAAATAAAGAAACAGTCATCAAAGGCCATAAAGATGGTCTATGGAGTGTCCGGTTCAATCCTGCCCATGAACATCTGCTTGCGACGGCGGGTGAGGACGGGACAGTGAGGCTTTGGGACCTAAGTGACAAGTCTAGGAAACTAGCCCTAGATATCGATACCCGCGTTAGAGACATTGACTTTAACCAAACAGGTAATCTCATTGCCGTCGGTGGATCAGACGGCACCGTTCGACTGTGGAACTGGCCTCAAAATTGGCAAGAAATAGCTCAGACACCAAAAGATCTGTCGGAGCGCACTTGTAAGGGTCACCAGGGAACCGCCTATGGCGTCAGCTTAAGCCCTGACGGTAACTTACTGGCTGCCGCAGTCAACGATAGTAAGCTATATCTGTGGGACGTGACCAATGACGCTTGTCGCATACGCGGTTCTTGGCTTGCTAATAATGAGACCGTGCAAAGTGTGGAATTTCATCCAGAGAACAATCGTGTCTTAGCAACAGCTGGTCAAGATGGATCTATTCGGCTATGGGACTTAGAGAATGTTGAGCAATGGCAAGATGGCCGTCCTCCCTTACCTGCTTTTCAAGGTCATCGAGGGGAAGCTTCGGATGTGAGCTTTAATCATGATGGTACTTGGCTGGCAACTGTAGGCACAGATGCGGCGGTAAGAGTATGGAATGTTGCTCACCTGTTTGAACAGATGGCGCTTCTAGGTAGCTCAAACGATAGCCCTATTGCCAGGGAAAGCCTTGCACCACAAAGTCTGCTGGCAGACTGCAGAGGCAATCAACAGTGGCTCCTAGACAGCGACTTTCATCCTACTCAAAATTTGTTAGTGAGTTCCGATTCGGGTGGAACCGTAATCTTGTGGGATTTAACTGAGGTAGAAAAAAAGGGTTGCCAAGAAGTATGGGCTATTACGGCCCATCGAGAAAGTGTATATAGCGTTGACTTCAGCCCAGATGGCGCTATGGTTGCCGTTGGTGATAGGGATGGATCTGCACGACTATGGGACTTAGAAGGCAATCCGGTGGGTGAGTTTCCTGGCCACACAGACAGAATATGGAGTGCGGAATTTAGTCCAGATGGTCAAACACTTGTCACGAGCGATAATAGCTACACCCTGAGAGCGTGGCCGATTGAAGACTTTGATAGCCTGATGTCACGGGGCTGTCGCTGGGCATATGACTATATCAACAGTAATGAATACTCTGATTTGTGTAGATGATGCTTATTGACAGTGGTAGAAAAGTAAGCGTTTCGAATAGTAAGTTGCCTACTACACTGCTTCGGTGGGTTGGCAACCTAGGCAATCAGCTGGCATCCCCATTTATTTATACGTACGCCATTCAAGAGAGTCAACATGAGCATGCTGGATTTTGACCACAGCTTAGCCGTCGTGATTGGGATTGACTGCTATGACCACGGCATATCGCCGCTGAGAACAGCTGTAGCAGATGCAAGTGCGATCGCCCAAACCCTAACGCAAGATCACAACTACACCGTCATCTCCCTGCTAAACGAACAGGCCCAGCTCTCCGCTCTCCGCACCCTCATCCACGAAACTCTCCCTCAGCAACTAGCCGCCAACAGTCGCCTCATCCTGTACTTTGCCGGCCATGGCATTGCCCAAAACGGCGACAACGGGCCAGAAGGCTACCTCATCCCGCAAGACGCCAAACCCGGCGACCTCCAGAGCTACCTCCCAATGGTAGAGCTGCACGATGCCCTCACCGAACTGCCCTGCCGACACTTTCTCGCCGTATTTGACTGTTGCTTTGCCGGAGCCTTTCGCTGGTCTAGCACCCGAGCTGCGATCGCCGTCTCCCAGGTCATGCACAAAGAACGCTTCGATCGCTTTCGCAAAGAACCCGCCTGGCAGGTCATCACCTCCGCCTCCTACAATCAAACCGCCACGGACGTCATGGCCCTCACCGACAATCGTGGGGCGCTGCATACCCCCCATCAGGCATGTGGCCCTGAGGGCGATCCTAAAGACGATTCAATTCAACACTCTCCCTTCGCCGCCGCCCTTCTAGAAGCTCTGGCCGGTGCCGCTGATACCTCACCCCCAGCCAAAGACGGAAAACCCGCCGGAGACGGCGTCCTCACCGCCACCGAGCTATACCTGTACCTGCGCGACACCGTCGAACCACTCACCGAAGAACACACCCAGCGACAAACCCCCGAAATTTGCGCCCTCCGCAAGCACCGGCAGGGCGAATTTATTTTCCTCACCCCCGGCCACGAACTCAACCTCCCCCCTGCCCCCGCCTTAGATAAAAAGAACAATCCCTACCTCGGCCTAAACGCCTTCGACACAGGCGATGCAGACCTATACTATGGCAGAAAAACCCTAACGCAAGATCTCACCGAGTTTGTCAAAGCGCACGCCCTCACCGTTGTGCTGGGGCCTTCAGGCACGGGAAAATCTAGCCTGGTCAGAGCCGGACTCCTCCCAGCCCTACAGCAAGATCCCGAGCAAACCTGGCAGATTCTACCGGTCATGCGTCCTGGAGAATCTCCCTTAAAAGCGCTTGCCCAGGCATTACTCTCGCTCAAAGGCGGCACCACTCAAGTCAGTCAAATCGAAGCCCTTAGCGCCAAACTCTACAAAACGCCAAAAGCCATCGTTAACAGCGTACTCGCCTGGAAAGCGGCGAACCCACACAAGCAGCTGCTACTGGTCATCGATCAGTTTGAAGAAGTCATCACTCTCTGCCAGCAGGAACGGGTAAAGCAACAGTTTCTAGAACTGTTGCACCTAGCCACTAGCACAGACAATCGACTCGGCAGCATTGTCATCACCCTTCGCGCCGACTTCGAACCCCAGTTTTTAGAAACAGTCCTTCAGCCCAACTGGATGGAATCTCGATTCATCGTTCCGCCCATGAGCCGAGACGATTTACAACAAGTTATCGAACAACCTGCCCTCAGGCGCGTCCTTTACTTCGATCCACCTACCCTCATCAACCGCCTACTCGATGAAGTGGTGCAAATGCCTGGAGCCTTGCCGCTGATGTCGTTCACCCTCAGCGAACTGTACTTACGCTATCTAGAACGCCGTAGCGACGACCGAGCACTCACCGAAGAAGACTACAAGGCTCTAGGCGGCATCGCCGGATCGCTCACCCAGCGGGCAACCCAAGAATATAGGCAGCTGGTTCAGCTCGATTCAAACTATGCGCAAACCGTGCGAAATATCATGCTGCGAATGGTCTCGCTAGAAGGCGGAGAACTCACCCGCAGGCGAGTCCCCGAAACCGAACTTATTTACTCAGCTGAAGCAGAAAACCAACGGGTACAAACGGTTCTCACAGCGCTGATTGATGCCCGGTTGTTAGTAAAAGGGCAAACCAGCATAGGAGATCCTTACGTGGAGCCTGCCCATGACGCACTCGTAAGGGGGTGGCCTCAACTATTGCGTTGGCAGCGCAAAGCCCAAGAAGAGATGTTGCTAAATCAACCCCTAGATCTTGCCGTCACCGCTTGGAAAAGTGAAGAAGGGGCGCTCTGGAACAAAGACCGTCGATTGGAACTGTTACAAAACATTTTAGAGTGTGAAACAACTTGGTTGAATCGAGCAGAAAGTGAATTTGTAAAGCAAAGTATTTTGCTTAAGCGGAAAAATAAGTGGCGGCTTATGGGTGGCGTGGCGGCATTGGTGGTGATGGTAGTGTTGCTTGGCGTTGGCATCTTGATGAGTCGGTTAAGTAGGTTCGCTGCGATCGCAGAGAAGGAAGCAACAATAAGTAAACGCGCTGAGATCGCACAGAGGGAAGCAACCATTAGAGAAAAAATAGCAAGGGTTCCTAGATGGGTGCTAACAGGGAAGCACGCGGAGGGACTGATGCTCTCGCTTTCGACCTTAAAAGAAAGCAGAGAAGACCCCGACTACCCCTCTGACGTTCAATCCGATGCCCAAAGGACCATTCAAGATACGGTGCAGCTCGCCCGTGAGAGCAATATTCTTTTAGGGCATGAGCAATCCGTATTGGCGATCGCAGTAGATCCGAGCGGTCGCTATATTGTGAGCGCTGGCAAAGATCGAAGCTTAAAGCTTTGGGATACTAAAAGCAGCAAGCTACTCACAGCCAAACCTCAAGCTCATGAAAGCGCTATCTACGATGTGGCCATCAGCCCAGATGGGAAGTCCCTGGCCAGTGCCAGCAATGACGCAACCATTCGTATCTGGGAGATTTCGGAGGTGGATGGAAAGGTGCAGCTAAGCGACAAGCCAAAATACACCCTTCAAAAACACACTGGGTCGGTACATGCAGTGGACTTTCATCCCAGCAATAGTCAGCGGCTCGTGAGTGCAGGTGCAGACCGAACAGTACGCCTATGGAGCGTAGACACCGGCAAGGAGATTATGCTGATCAGTGCGCACTATGGCAGCGTTCGAGATGTAGCCTTTAGCCCCGATGGAAACGAGATCGTCAGTGGCAGTGGAGACAACATGGTGAGAGTGTGGGATGCCAACACAGGCGTGCAGAAACGGCTCCTTCAAATGGCCCACAAAGATGAGGTATTTTCAGTGGCGTTTGATTCTACAGGCGATCGCATCGTCAGCAGTAGCTCCGACCGCAGCATACGCATATGGGAGGCCAAAACTGGCAAGTTAGTAGGAGATGAATCGCTAAGAGGGCACGATGGCACAGTCTATTCAGCTATTTTTAGTGCCGATAACAAAACTGTTATCAGTACAGGCAGCGATCGCACCATCCGTTTTTGGGATGTAGGCACCGCTATCGCCATCAGTACTATTCCTGAAGCCCACAGCAGCTCCATTTGGGATTTAGCCCTAAGTGGCGATGGTAAGCAGCTTACAAGCAGTAGTTCTGACGCCGCCGTGAAGGTGTGGGACGTTGCGAACGATCGCCCTCTAGGTCAGCCGAGGATATCGCCCCATCGAAAAAATATTTTGTCCATTGCGGTGAGTCCTGACGGTCAGCATGTCGTCAGTTCTGGAGAAGATAGAAAGTTATCTCTATGGAACGCTAAAACACAGGCGCTCATTTGGGAGAAAGCGAATGCCCATCTCGCACCTATACAGTCTGTCGCTTTTAGCCCAGCAGAATCGAAGTTTGTTAGTGCGAGCGATGATGGGATGCTGAAGTTTTGGGACACCACCACCGGCAACCTTTTTGGTCCGACCCAGCCAAAAGGTGAGTACGAGATTTATTCAGCAGCTTTTCGTTCGGACGGCAAAGTTGTCGCTAGCGGCGGCAGAGATGGGAAAATACGGTTCTGGAATGCAATCACGCGAAAGCAAATAGTTGAATGGGAGGCCCACAAAAAGACAATCTTAGCCGTTGCCTTTAGCCCAGAGGCCGATAGTCGCTATATTGCCAGCGCTAGCGGCGATGACACCGTTGCAATTTGGGACGCAAAAACCCGAAAACGGAAGCATTCTTTGAGACATGGTAAAGACGTCTGGGCCGTTGCCTTTAGCCCTGATGGAAAGTATCTTGCCAGCAGTGGCGTTGGTCTTACTATACGGCTTTGGCATGTCGAAACCGGAGAGGAAATAGACGGATTAACTGGGCACACCAACAATATTGTCAGCCTTGCTTTCAACACGGACGGCACCAAGCTCGCCAGTGCCAGCTTTGATAGAACCATCCGGCTGTGGGATACCATCGATATCCATAACGCGAAGTCTGATGGACCGCCCTTAGTCGGCCACACTCAAAACGTATTGGCTGTGCAGTTTATACCGAATGAGGCTACCCTCGTCAGTGGCAGTGCTGACTTGAGCTTGCGGTGGTGGCCCAGCGACTGGAGTGAATGGCCAAGTATGGCATGCGATCGCCTGCGGAACCATCCGTTGTTTGTTGCGCCTGCGGATGTAGGGAATACGGATAAGGAGATTGCAGCAATTTCTCAGGAAAGTAAGGTGGCGTGTGAAAACAGCTTTTGGGAAGAGTAGGCAAGTGTTTAAGTAATAACTTGCTTGAGTGGAATAGGTTCTAGCCCCCCTTCGACAAGCTCAGGGCAACGCCGATCTACACACATCATTTACCATCAACAGCACCCGTTGACTGTCCAACTCATTCGTAGGTGTCTCAGTATAAATGTTGACCTCAACGACCAGCGCATGGGAACTCATATGCTTCACATTCCTTTTTTAACGCCTGTTGAAATTCCATCTATAGCAGTTACAAAAATTGCATACCCATTTTCTGGGCCAAGATCAGCAAAAACAGCATCAAGTAGACGCCAGGAAAAGTCATCCGGTTTTGCTTCTGACTCGTTTCGAAATCGTTGAATCCAGTTATCAGATTTACCTTCTCGAATCCCATTTGGACAAAGAATATCCCATCCTCCTTTTCCTCGTCCATTAACGACAACCCAGTGACCAGAATCTTTATAACCCACACCGACTGGTACTGGAATACCAAAGTACAAGGAACTTTCAACGTCCTCAATCGAAGCCGTTGTAGTGAAATATGCGTCTATGCCGATCTTCTTTAATGCCTTGACATGTACATCACCGATAGTGGTGTCACCGTCCATGTATAGTCTGTATGCATCCTCGGGTTCAGATAACCCTTTTTCTGTTCGTTCTTTACTGAGACTTCCATGAGTTATGTAGTCGGCTAGCATGGTACAGCTTGTCAGAAAGCACTCGCGATAGCCATCTCCACCTGTATTGTCTATTTGTGCATAGTGATTTACTGGCAAAGTGAAAGCATCAACTCCACGAGAAGGTTTCCAAAGACCAATCAAATTTTCTTGCGAGGTTATATTAGAAGGTAGGCGTGGAGGAGTACCGGAAGGTGTTGTTGCCCGAAACGATGGTGGATTGAGTTTTAGCAGTTGCTCATACCGTTCACAATCTGCAGGTGATTTAATTTCGCTCTCGGCTTGTGAACAGGCACTCGCTGGCTCCACTCCAATCCAAACAAGTCCTTCCGCTCGTCTACGGCGACCTAGCCCAACTTCAACGTTTTGTCCTGGATTACGATACATCATCATTGAGCCAGGGACCGCTCCCCAATCACGCTCTCTTAAATTTCGGGCTATCGTATCATGCCGACCATTTTTATAAAATTTGGCTCCATTATTGTAGGCAAAACTACACAAAGCGGCCTTCTGCTTATTAGACATTTCTGCCCAATGAGGAATAGTAGAGGCCAAGACTCGCCAAAACTTTTCATAACAAACGTAATCGTACAACTCATTGGCTTCAGCCTGCGTAATCACATTCCCTAAACGAATTGTCGAGCCATCCTGATAAAAAGTACTTCCCCAACCAATGGTTATCGGTTCTTTTCCTGTTCCTGGGTCAGGATATGCCTTCAGACGACATGATTCATAGTAGTGGTTTAGCTCAGCCACTTCTGGCGGTAATTTTTCTCCAGTAGTAGTTGGCTTTGATAGCCTGATGTCCGAGTCATCCTTATCTAGCTGCTCTAGATCTGCTAACAACTGGATCGTTCTAGGGTCAATCATATCCTTCTCCTTTAAAGAGAAGGCTGTCTGAAACGCTGCATATGCCTCCATTAGCACCGTGTCCAATACATCATCAATTGTGTCCGCATAAAACCCTCCCCGCATTAACTGAGCCTTCACCCAACGAATTGCATCCGCACTCAAATGAGTCAGCGGCACCATCGTTGTAATCTCTGTCGGTACCCGTAGCTGAACCTGATCACTTTCAGTGACAACATTCGGCTGTGAGCGTGGCGCATCAGGCTGCCTTCTGGCCTGACCAGGTTCTTCCTGCAGCACAGTCTGCGTCGCTGGTTCCTGCAACCTCTCCATTTGTTCTATCAGCACCTTCGCCTCAGGGTGCGTAGCCAGCATCGCTTCATTCTGTTCCATCCAGTTCAGCACCGGCAGCGGGATCGTTCCATCGTCCGTTGCTCTCAAAATATTCTCTAAATTGTAAATATTCGCAACTGCCACTAAGTCTGCGATGATACGTTCATGCACCGCCGGGTCAAAGTCATAACTGCCAGTAGCTTGATGAGCGGCTTGGATGCGAGTAATAGATCGACTAAGTTCGTAGTTCCAGGTTTCAGCACGTTGCTGAGAGCCTCGCAGGGAAATCGCTTTATCCAAATACTGAATCGCCTGAAACAGATCAGGCGAACTCGAATCCTTATAAGCAAACGCTAATTCTGCGTAGTAAGCGTGTTGATTTGCATTGCCTTTAATCAGCGCTTCAAATATCGGTATCATTCGTTGGATGCGATCGCCCTCACCCGCAGCCTTAGCCGCCAGTCGAAAGTCTTGAACAAGGTCAAAAACACGCTTCTTGACACCTGACTCGGCTCTTTCAAGTTCTGTACTCAGTTCACCTAATTCACTACTCGGCAGCCCTACCTTGATCTGTTGATTCACCAAATCAATCAGCGTTAGGCTATCCACACGCTCCAATCGCCGCTGTAAATTGGCTTGGAGAGACGCTATGCGCTCAGGTTCGAGTAAATTGATATCTTTGAAAACTCGCTGCAAGGCAAACTGTAAAATGGCGCGGCCACCATAACCACCCACAATGCCAGCAGCAGCCACTTCGACCCCAGGCTCAAGCGGAATATTGAGTTGCTTAACGATATAGTCCAGCACGATGGCCCCGGCGATACCGAGTAAAATATCGCCAAAGAGTCCGGCCCTAAACCGATCGCCTCTGTTTTTAATAAACTGTGGCATCTCTACATGGCCATCGATCAAAATGGTGTAGATAACGCCGCCCAAGATGCCAGAGAAAATCAGGACAAGAGCATACTGCCCCTCCTTTGCTTGGCTCTCGCTCCATAGCCAAGCAAAGGCGTCCCCACTAATCAGCAGCACATAAAACAGACCGATGGCGAAGCCCGTAAGAAAGGTGCTATAAACCCGCCATCGCCGATAGAAAGGCGATTCCACCTCCTGCCATTTTTGTAGCCGGGCCTGTTTTTGCTGCTCATTCATCTCGGTAGCCTGCTCTGCTTTATTGCTTAATAACGGGAATCGAAATCACCCCAAGTTTGTCAATGCGTTTTCCACAGCGACCGTGGAAGCCTATGGCCTGGTAGCCCTCAGGAATATCGAGTGCGATCGCTCTAGCATCTGGCGTCCCCACGACCCAATCTTGCTTTTTGTGAGTTCGTATCCTAATCGACCCAACATAGGTCCCCCGTTCGACCAGGATCTTTTGCGGAGAAGTTGCCCTCACAAAGACTGCCGTAATGTAATCGTCAGGATCTAGCCTTAAAATCTTCAGGTCGCCGTCTTCATTGCCATGTCCTGGCAACGGCGGCAGGTCGCCTTCCAGTACGATTTGAACCCGCTCCACCCAATTTTTTATCCATACCCGCACCTCTTTTACTCGCGCCGTTTCGTATCGGTCTTGGTTCGTTGCTAGCGCGATCGGGGCAAGGTCAATATCTGAGAAGACTGCGCCGCCATTGCCACCCACTGCGGCGCTGGGCCATAGCTCCCAATCAGGTGGCTGTGAGTTTTTCAGCAGATAGGTTTGGGTTGCTTTTGCAAGAAGCGATCGCTTACTAATAATCTGTTTATCTTCAGGGAAAAAGGTGCTATCCAATAGCTCGTGTAAGGGCATCAGCTCCAGATGAATTGGGGCCGGATCGGCTTTGATGGTGCCAAACCAATCGTGGATGTTTTCTTTTTTCATGCCGCCGCAAAAATCAAACACTTCTGAGCTATCAGAGAATTCCTGTAAGTTTCTGCCTTGCCGCTTGTTTTCGTATTTGGCTGCGAAGGCGTGTTTGGCTTCTATAGAAACATCGCCGCCAGACTGCACAATGGCGGTGTGGGAAGACTGCCTCAAGCAGTAGCGATGGTGGAACAGTCCGCCAAACTGTACTTGCGTGGCGGTATGGGTGCCAAAATCGTTGATGAAGTTGAGATACTCGTAGGTGGCGGTGAGAGGGAGCTGCACTACGGCTTGGCGGAAGGTCGCGTTGAGGTGGAGGGTGGCTGTTTGCTGCCGGTCTAGTGCGAGGGTGTAGTGCACGTATTCGGCTTTGGTGAAGGCGTATACGGTTTTTTGTAGAGTGCGATCACGCTTATAGCTGGCATAGCTAGTAGAGAGGGTAAAGGGTAGAACCGCCCCTAGCAGCCGAGTAAGGATCGAGGATCAAATAGTTGATTCAATTTGAGGAGGGTTAGCCAGGGCGGTGTAATTCCATTTTGGCAAAACGTCATCAAAAACAATGCGAATGCTGGCTTT
>Ga0209194_1000488_pt1 | contig 31621 bp, 29 predicted proteins | sample COGITO_mtgs_1004_FD_184787 | JGI IMG/M metagenome (GOLD analysis project Ga0209194, IMG submission 184787) | Pelagic marine microbial communities from North Sea - COGITO_mtgs_100413 (SPAdes) (version 2) | ecosystem: Environmental > Aquatic > Marine > Epipelagic ...
TAGCCAGCGCCAGATACTTTGTTCTTAGCGTCTCAACAATCTGGGCATTTGGCATCTTAATAGCGTCGCGAAGTCGTACGACTAAGATAGTCTAAAACCGGTAACTTATTTACGGACGACTCCTAAGCTCTATGAGCAATGTGGCTCCTCTTTCCCCCAAAGTACGCAAGAGAAAATAGAAAACTTGGAGATAGAGTATCTGATTGAAGACTCTGCCAAGATTATGAAGTCTATGAAAGATGGAACTGAGAGGATTCGTGACATTGTGCTGTCGCTACGGAATTTCTCTCGCCTTGACGAGGCCGAAATCAAGTGTGTAGATATTCATGACGGGATTGATAGTACCCTAACCATTCTGGCGCATCGACTCAAGGCCACCGGTCAAAATCCGGAAATCGAAGTCATCAAGGCCTATGCTGAATTGCCTAAGGTTGAATGCTACGCAGGTCAGCTTAACCAGGTATTTATGAATATACTGAGCAACGCGATCGATGCCCTTGAAGAGCGCAATAAAAACCGTTCCCGCGAGGAGATTCAATCGGCTCCCACTCAGATTCGTATCTACACAGAAGTTATCGAGAACAAGCAAGTCAGAATTCGAATTCATGATAATGGATCTGGCATTCCAGAGCACATTATCGATAAATTATTTAATCCGTTTTTTACCACAAAAAACATCGGCAAAGGCACTGGATTGGGGCTATCTATTAGCCACAAAATTGTTACCGAAAAGCACAAAGGAACCCTACAGTGCATCTCTCAGCTTGGCCAAGAAACTGAATTTGTGATACAGCTACCAATTCATCAAGCGAAAGTCCGGTAGTGAAGCGGCTAGTGCGGCGTTATAGGCTGACCGATTCTAAATTCGATAGTGGCTTGTTATTGACTCCGCTGCTTTTTCTCCTTCCGCGATGCTAACGAAAGACAACGGCCTATTGCCACTTGCTTTCGAGGTATTTATGCAACAAAGCCCCCGAGAAATAAAATCGTTTATAATCTTAGCTAGATAAGATAGAGACTACAGGCGCTTATTATTAACCCATCTGCTGTTGCCGAAGAAGCAATCTTTCCAGATGCCAGCCAACTAACTACTGAGGATGACCAGCCGGTAGATAATTTTGGTTTGGCGAAGCAGCAAAGGATTTTAGTCAGCAGTAGTCTTAAATTTTAGGAATCTTTTTGGCGTTTTATGAAATTGAGTTCCCGTTTTTTCGTTATTGTTTGTTTGCTATTTGCATTACTTATGAGCCTCTGGCTGCGGCCTGCGGTTGCCGATTCTTCGCTGAGCGAGTCGCGGATCAATCAGCTGGAGTTTAAGGTGCGATCGCTCCAAACCCAAATCAGCCAACTGCAAGGTCAGTCGCCTAGCCTAAGTTCTGGTAATGCTACTAGCCGCCCAGAAACTGCATTGCCGATGAACGAGCTTTCTTCAGGCGAGCAGTTCGACAATCTTGCCACGTTGGTTATTGAGATAAACCAGAGGGTCATTCGGCTAGAAGAAGCGGCCTCTGCATCTTCTAACTGACTGAGCATTCTGTGAATTAGTTCAGCAAATTAAAGTATTCTCTCTAGATATTGCGCTAGACATCGCGCCAGTTCTCGGCCTTTGCCTCTACAAAACTCTTCTTCTCTGCTGATTTTAGAAAGAACTTGAAGTAAATTGTTTGAAAGAATTCTTTGATTGGAAAGAGACCGTAAGTTAGTGGATTGATGGTAACAATGATGTTTCTGAAATCGCGCTTGGCTAGGAATAGAATGCCTTTTGCGACAATACTCGAACTCATGATGCCGACTGGGTTCAGCTCGCTCTTAAAGGGGCCTAAAACCAGCTTGCGAATGATACAAGGCGCATCTGTACGGCGAATGTTTATGAGATCGCCAATTAGCCGCTTCGAGATTTCGTATAGCGGGCTAAATGCTGGATTCACTTCGGCTTCGGAAGTATTGACCCATACTTCTTTGGTGGCGCGACCGGTGCGATTATCTACGGTTTCTAAAAAGACTTCCATCATGCGCCAGACAGATAGGGCGTTGACTTCGAGAGACTTTTGAATTGCTGTTGGAGAAGTCTCTCCCATGACGTTAACGCCGTGGTTAATTAAAAGAATGTCGATCTTCTTGAAAGCGTCTTTTAGCACCAACTCTTGTCCTGCCTTCCAGTTAATAAGCTTAGTCGCGCCTGGAATGTTTGCATCTGGCGAAGTGGTCAATGCAATTGGTTTAGCGCCTTGTTTGCCTAGTTCTACAATGAGCGCTCGGCCTAATGTACCAGAAGCACCCGTAACGGCAACGGTTTTGCCCTTAAGAGAAAGCGCTGTACCCATCAGCTGATCGCTAACCGGAAACAGCCCGGCGTAGTAAGCGTTGGTGTTGTCGAAGTGGTGCCGCCAGTGCCCTGTACGATTAACTCTCCATTGACCGGGAATACCGGTAAGGGGGCCAGGTTCGTGAGTGAGATCGGTAGCGGTAAAGAGGCCGCGCGATCGCCCTACCGCAGCCAGCAAAAAACCAGCCGCATACAGCGATCCGATCCAGAGTGCGGGCGTTTGAGTTAGCGTTGCCGCGATCGCCATGACCACCACCATGAAAACGGCTTCGGGCGCGTCGTTATAAAGCTGGGCCTGACGGTAAACTTCGGGGCTAATTGGGGTGAAGTCTTTTTTGTAAGCCCGGTGATGCCAGCTATGCAGCTTTTGCAGCGGCGGTAAGTGATGGCTCATCATATGGTAGAAATCGCGCACCATCTCTACTAGAAAGATAGATCCGACGGCCCAGGCTATTTGAGCGCTGTGTTCTGTGATCTGTTCTGTGAGCGATCGCAATCCGTTAAATAAATCTGCCATAGATGTTCAATAGAGCCGCGTTTAGATCTGCTGTGAAGAAATCTTAATCCTCTTCAGAAATCATGGTAAACCGTTGCGCTAAGAGTTGCCAAAGCGGCTTTTAGGCGTCCTCTAGAACAAACTGTCTATCTGCGCATACACGAGGACTGCAAATCCGGGTATTCTTTTTATCAAGTAGTTTTGATGAGAGCGGGGATAGCGCAAATCATGCCAGCGGCAATGCACGAACAGGAAAAAATTAACCGCGCTCGGGCTATTAACTACGATGAGGTGAAGGCGCTTCCTGAAGTCTGGCCTATCGTGGCAGAACGGCATGGCAATGTTTTGGCGCTGCTAGATCCGCATACTAGCCCCCAGACAACGTATACCTATGCAGAGCTGGCCACAGATATCAGGCGCTTTGCGGCTGGCCTTCAGGCTCTAGGCGTACAGCCTAGCGAAAAAGTTGCCATCTTCTCAGAGAATCGGCCTCGGTGGCTAGTGGCCGACCAAGGCATTATGACGGCGGGCGCGATTGACGCGGTGCGCGGCGCAAATGCCGAAAAAAGCGAGCTGCTCTATATTTTGGAGCACAGTGACAGCATTGGATTAGTGGTGCAAGATCTTGCCACGCTGAGCAAACTGGCCGACGGCTTGGCTGATGAAAATCTACGCTTTGTTATTTTGCTAACGGACGAACCGGCTGAGGCCAACATAGACCTGGGCGGCGCTAGGCTACTGAATTTTTCGGACGTTATGGGACTAGGCGGCGAGCTAGCGCCGGTTGAGTTTGCCCGCGAGAACACGGCAACTTTGATGTACACTTCTGGCACTTCCGGCTCGCCTAAAGGCGTCATGCTCAGTCAGGCCAACCTGCTTTCTCAAATCGCTGGAGCCTGTAGCGTTGTGAGCGTGGGGCCGGGTAAAAAGGTCATGAGCATTTTGCCGATTTGGCACTGCTACGAGCGTTCTTTTGAGTATTTTACGCTCTCTCAAGGCTGTACGCAGATTTACACTAATATTCGCTACGTCAAAAAAGATCTTAAAGAGCATTCGCCGCAGTACATGGTGGCAGTGCCCAGGCTGTGGGAGTCTATTTACGAAGGCGTTCAGAAGCAGTTTCGCGACCAGCCTGAAAGTAAGCAAAAGCTGGTTCAATTTTTTATCTCGCAGAGCTTGCAGTACATCAAGGCAAAGCGATCGCTCTCTGGACTAAATTTGGACAAGCTAGCCGGTTCGGGCGCGGACAAGTTTATTGCGGCGCTGAAGCTAATCTATCTTTGGCCGCTGCACCGGCTGGGCGATGCCATTGTTTATTCAAAGGTACGCGAAGCACTCGGCGGTCAGGTTGATTTTTTAGTCAGCGGCGGCGGCTCTATTGCCGATTATCTAGAGGATTTTTACGAGCTGGCTGGCATCGAAATTTTGGGCGGCTATGGCCTGACTGAAACCTCACCGATTACCCACGTACGCCGACCCTGGCGAAATCTGCGCGGAGCCGATGGTCAGGCGGTGCCCGGTACAGAAACAGCCATTGTAGACTTGGAGAAACGTCAGCCGGTGCCCATTGGTACGCCAGGGCTCGTACTCTTGCGCGGCCCGCAGATTATGCAGGGCTACTACAAAAACTCTGAAGCCACTCAAAAAGCAATTGATACGGATGGCTGGTTTGACTCTGGCGATTTAGGCCAAATTACTCAGTGGGGTGATTTGGTAATTACGGGTCGAGCCAAAGATACTATCGTGCTCACTAACGGTGAAAACATTGAGCCAACGCCGATTGAGAACGCTTGCTTGCGCAGTCCATATATCGATCAGATTATGCTGGTGGGCCAAGACCAAAAGGCTCTGGGCGCACTGATTGTTCCGAGTATGGAGGCGCTAGAGCAGTGGGCCGCGACGAAGGGAATTGCCCCCGACTTGCAGAGCGATGCGGTTCAGAGTTTGTATAAGCAGGAGCTAAAGCGCGAGGTGGCGAACCGGCCTGGGTATCGAGCGGATGACCGGATTGCGTCTTTTGCCTTGGTGGCAGAGCCATTTACGGTGGAAAACGGGCTGTTGACGCAGACGATGAAGGTAAAGAAGAATCAGGTGGGCGATCGCTATCGCGAACTGATAGATGGCCTTTTCGCTTAGTAATCTTGATTTTGGCAATCTTGATTTTGGCAAGTTTCTTTTAGCGAACTGCTTAAGGGGCTGCTTTTAAAAAAATGCTTGCTGCCCGCTAGATAGCGTTATAGAGAAAAATATGGAGAAAAGTTGATATATCGGGAATACTGGTAGTATCCGATCTGCTTTGTAAATTTAGATACCCTTCGCCTGTTTACTCGATTGCTCGCTGGCTAAATAGCTGGTTGAGCTTTGCCGGGTAAGCCTTTGGCCGCTAGTCTGATTTAATAGTTTTCGATTGAAGTCGTTTAATTTTTTTTGCTATGGATGTTTCACAGTCTCAACTGCTGCTAAAGCGTGTCGTTAACATCAAAGCAGTGGTGACCCCTCTGTGGAAGGAGGAGGCCCAAAAGCAGCTACAGAGCCAGCTCAATCAAATCGACGGTCGGTTGCAGCAGCTCGAAATGCAGAGCCAGCGGATTCTTACGGAGATGCAAAAACAGGGTGCTACGCCCGATATCACCGTCAATCAACAAATTAGCAGCGTTCAAGGCAAGCTCAACCAGGACAAAAGCCAGCTGCTTCAGCAAAAGAACCAGCTTTTGCAGCAGCTACAGCAAGTGCAGACCCTAGAGCTAGATAAAGAAGTTAGCCAGGGCCAAATTGACGGGTTTTTCCGCGTGGGCGTGGGCGACCATATGATTAAAAAGATGCAGGTAGAGATTTTGCTGCGCGACGGCGTCGTCGAAGATATTCGCGGCGAGCTGTAGGCGGGGCTAGCGCGCTATACGGTTGAAATCTGTTCCGCCACGAGTCCATGACAAGATACAATTAGGCGTCCTTAGAGTGAACCTCCATCCATGATCCGCGAAGTTTTCATGCCTGCGCTTAGCTCCACGATGACTGAGGGAAAGATCGTCTCTTGGGCAAAATCCCCCGGAGACAAGGTAGAGAAAGGCGATACCGTTGTTATCGTCGAGTCTGATAAAGCCGACATGGATGTGGAATCTTTTTACGAAGGCACCCTGGCTACCGTGATTATCGAAGCGGGCGAAATGGCCCAGGTTAATCAGGTAATTGCCTTTTTGGCCGAAACGCCCGAAGAAATTGAAGAAGCTAAGCAAAAGGCTTCAGCGCTTTCTAGCGGAGCAGCTACAGCTCCGCTAAATACAGAGCCCGCGCCCGCAGAACCTGCGCCTGCAGCAACGTCTCAAGCGGTGGCGACGGGCGCAGCGCAAAGTGCATCTGAAGGTGGATCGAACGGTGCTAGTGCGCCAGCCGGTGCTCAAAATGGGGCAAGCGGCGGTGGTTCTGGCCGAGTGATTGTTTCGCCGCGGGCGCGAAAGCTAGCGAAATCGTTAAAAGTAGATTTTGATGGGCTGCAAGGATCTGGGCCGCACGGTCGGATTGTGGCGCAAGATATTGAGCAAGCAGCGGGCAAAGCGCCAAGCACCGCCCCTAGCAGTGGTCAAGCGCAGGCCCAGCCTCAAGGCCAGTCAACATCAGCGGCATCGGCTCCGGTTGTTTCTGGGGCGTCTACGGCTTCTGTGCCTAAAGTGGTTCCGGCTGCGCCAACGCCTGCAGCGGCTCCTGGCGAGCTGGTTGCGTTCAATTCGCTTCAGCAAGCGGTGGTTCGCAATATGGATGCGAGCCTATCTGTGCCCGTGTTCCGCGTGGGCTATACGATTACGACGAACGAGCTAGATAAGCTGTATAAGCAGATTAAGCCCAAAGGGGTGACGATGACGGCGCTGCTAGCGAAGGCGGTGGCGGTGACGCTGAAGAAGCATCCCGTGGTGAATGCGAGCTATGCACCTTCAGGTATTCAGTACAGCAGCAGCATTAATATTGCAGTGGCTGTAGCGATGCCGGATGGCGGATTGATTACGCCGGTGCTGCAAGGGGCCGATCAGATGGATATTTATTCGCTGTCGCGCAGCTGGAAGGATTTGGTTGCTAGATCGCGTAGTAAGCAGCTTTCTCCGGATGAGTACAGTACCGGCACCTTTACGCTGTCGAACCTGGGCATGTTTGGCGTAGATAGCTTTGATGCTATTTTGCCACCGGGTCAGGGGTCGATTCTGGCAATTGGGGGAGCGCGGCCTCAGGTGGTCGCAACGCCGGATGGGCTGATGGGCGTGAAGTCTCAGATGCGCGTGAATATGACCAGCGATCATCGGATTATTTATGGTGCGGATGGCGCAGCGTTCTTAAAAGATTTGTGCGATTTGATTGAGAATAATGCGCAGTCTTTGACGCTGTAGATCTCTGACTATATAGGTAGGTCAAATTGCTTGTAAAACGCATTTCGACTACGCTCAATGCTCAATCCACCGTAGCTAGAGGGCTGAGCGTAGTCGAAGCCTGGCCTATGCAGTGAGCTTTAACACCCCTGAGCTACTTGCTTACCTCGTGAGTATCATTGTGATAGTGAAGACGATGAGTTTTTAGCGATCGCGCTACTCAAAAGTAAGTTAATGGCTTCTCCGTTTCCTGGAATGGATCCCTATCTAGAGCATCCCGAAATTTGGCCGGGCGTCCATCTGTTGCTGATTGCGGCGTAGCTTGGCTGGATGGACTGCTGAAAGAGAAAGCGTTTCGCTAGATAAAAAAATTGTTACGTGCTTCCATTACACAGCAGCGCTGAGCAAGCTTATTTTCTTCTGTGGCGTTTGAGGCTCTACGCCAGCCATCTCTAAAATTTCGGGGATTAAATCCTCTCGTCGCACGGCCATCATATGTACGCCCTGGCAAAGCTGACGCGCTGCCTGTACCTGCTCGGCGGCAATTTTCATGCCTTCGCGTAGAGGGTCGTCTGCTATTTCTAAGCGATCGATGATGTGCTGAGGAATGTCTACGCCAGGGACGCAGCGGTTGATAAAGGCCGCGTTTTTGGCAGACTTGAGTAAGAAGATGCCGGCGAGGATAGGGCGAGTCTCCCCTGGAGAGGCTCCGCCAACGCACGGCCCTACAATTTGATCCATAAACTTCTCTAGCTTGTCAAAGTCCGAAATTAGCTGACTTTGAAAGAACTGTGCGCCTGCTGCTACTTTCTTTTCAAACCGGCTTTGCAGCCCAGACCAGCTGCGAGATTGCGGATCGACGGCTGCACCTGGAAATATGTCTAGCGGGCCATCACTCATGTTCTTTTCGTTAAAATCGATGCCGCTGTTGAGCTGGCGAATTAGGCGCAGCATGCGAATAGAATCTAGCTCGTGAACAGATTTGCCTTTGGGATGGTCGCCCGATTTAATCGGATCGCCGGTTAGCGTGAGGATGTTGGTTAGGCCCAAAGCGTGAGCGCCCATTAGGTCGGCTTGCAAGGCAATGGCGTTGCGATCGCGTCCTGTCATCTGGCAAATCGGTTCTATCCCGGCCTGCTTTAGCAATACTGAACAGCACAGCGCTGACATTCTTAGCACCGCGCGGCTGCCGTCAGTTACGTTTACGGCGTGCACCCAGTCTTTTAGATGGCCCGCCATTTCTAGCATGTGGCTAGGATCTCCGCCCTTTGGCGGCATTACTTCTGCGGTTACAATAAACTCGCCAGAACGGATGGCAGTACGCAACCGATGTTTAGGTGCGATCGCAATGGGCTCGGTTTGTCCGTTCAAGGCAACATTCATAGATAAGATATGGCTTTAGTGCTTAAGGGCTATCTTACCTAGTTTCCCCATCAAAGGCGGTTATGGCGCACGATTGAAATTGATCATGCGTGTAGAACAAGTAGCCTCGCACTGGGTTGAAGCCTGCGGTCGTGCTTTCTCTTTTAAAGGCTAATTAATGGTCTTTAATACGTGTTTGGTACGTGGAAGAGACTGCTATTGGACGAAGCCCATTGCTTTTTTAACTTTGGCTAGAGTCGGTGCTGCTACTGATTGCGCCTTTGTTTTCCCTTCGGCTAGCACCTGATTTAAATAAGCGCGATCGCTCATTAACTCGTCGTACTTTGCCTGAATTGGCCGCAAGGCTTCTACTGTTGTTTCTGCTAGCAGCGGCTTAAACTGTCCCCAACCCATCTCTTTGCATTCAGCCGCAACAGATTCTTTACTCTGGTTGGAAAGGAGCTGATAGAGACTCAGTAAGTTGTTGCATTCTGGGCGCTCTGGATTATCAAATTCTAGGCCGCGCTCTGGATCTGTTTTGGCTCGCTTAATTTTTTTGGTAATTGCTTTTGGATCGTCCGTTAAGTCGATTCTGCTCTGATCGGATGGATCGGACTTGGACATTTTTTTGGTGCCATCGGTCAGACTCATGACTCTAGCGCCTGCTTTACGAATCATGGGTTCGGGTATTTTTAGTACCGGTTTCTCTTCGCTGCCGAACTGAAAATTTACGCGAGCGGCAATGTCTCGGGTGAGTTCTAGATGCTGCTTTTGGTCTTCGCCTACTGGCACGCTATCTGGCTCGTAGAGCAAAATGTCGGCAGCTTGTAGCACCGGATAATCCATTAGGCCGATGCTGACGTTATCGCCTTGCTTAACCGCTTTTTCCTTGAACTGAATCATCCGCTCTAGCCAGCCTAGTGGGGTTACACAGTTGAACAACCAGGTCAGTTCGCTATGTTCGGGGAGCTGCGACTGAATGAAGATAGTGGATTGTGCTGGATCAATGCCGCAGGCGATGTAGGTTGCTGCTACTTTAAAGGTGTTTTCGGCTAAAACTGCTGGGTCGTGAGGCACCGTTACGGCGTGCAAGTCGGCCATAAACAAAAAGCATTCATGGTCGGCCTGCATCTCTACCCAGTTGCGAATTGCACCTAGATAGTTGCCTAAATGCAGGTTCCCTGTGGTTTGAATGCCTGAGAGAATGCGCGGCTTGCTCATGAAAGGAATACACAATAGGGTCGCCCTAATTTTAGGTGACTAGCTTCACGGCGTCTATGCTTGATGGCGCTACTGAGTTCTAGGGCGCTACTGAATTTTTCTAGGGTGCTACTGAATTTCTGCTGCAATGACAGAGTTATCCTGTGGCCCTAGCGTTAGGGCTAGCGGTCTGTCTTTGTCGGATGCCTTTACGGCCTGCCGATAAACGTCGTAATCGGTGGGGAGCGTTTTGGTATCGCCTGCCTGATTGAACGTTAGCTTGTAGTCTACTGATTTTATGACTTCTGCTGGGCGAGGGGTTTCGCCTGGGCGCTGCCGGTCTTCGATTTCTTCGACGCCGGGCTTGGGCGGCAGCACTGGCCACCACAGGCCCTTTTCGTCTGGGCCTGAGCCGGCTGCTTCTGGGCGGATGCCGTTGCTATTTACGACCTGAGTAGATTCGAACTGCTCAAGGCGGCGATCGTTGGGCCGGTCGGGTGAGACGCCGCGAGGAACGTATTCTATTTGCCAGGTGTAGGTTGTGGCGGCGGTTGCTTCAAAGTCTGCCGTGGCTTCGGAGGCGTTGGTGTCTACCTGCGTACAGCCGATTGCCCCTACGGAGACGAAGAGAGCGCTCACGATAGGGAGTGTGGCGTTGATCCAATGGGAACGACCGGTATGAATGTTCATTTTTATACAGTCTTGAATTCTGCGTTACTAGCTTAGCGTTCGGTGCCGCGATCGCAAATGTCGGATACCTTCACACCTTAATTCGTAGCATTTGTTTGCCGCGCTGAATGATTGGAGTGTTGAATGATTGGAGTAGAGAGTTGGCGTAAAGAGAAGAGACAGTTGATAGGTTTTTAAGATGTCTCGGTGGGGGGGAATTGATGAGCGATGTGGGTCAAGATATCTCGCAAGACGCCGGATGCGCCATGGTTGTCTAGCCGAACAACGTCGCCTTTGATCGCGTCTTTGTCTTTTAGCTGCATGACTGAGTCGTGAAGCTTGTGGGAGATGTAGCCGGTGATGACGAATACGAAGTCGCAGTTTTTGATTTTCTCTTTAACGTTGCTTCTATCTGATGTGTGCTCGTGGCTCAGCTCGTGCAGATATCGTTTTTTGAGGCCGTGTGCTTGCTGTAGTTTCTCGATGACGTGGTGACGGGTGTTGTCGTGTCCGCCGACTAGGGCGATAGAGATATCGGATAGGTCTACGCCATTTAGCGTTTCTAAATCGATGTTGAGTGGAATTTTAGGGTGGTTAGTCGGTGATTTATCGGGATTGACAGGCTGCGGATACTGATAGGCTTGCCGGGCTAGAGAGGCTTCTAGCACAATAATTTCGCCTGTGAGCTGAGCGTTCTTTTGCCTTTCGCCAGTGAGCGCTAGCTTGAGCTTTTCTGCTTGGGTTGTGAATCTTTGTTCATCGTCGTCGGCGAGCTTGACTAGCTGATTGTTTTCAATCTTTAGTTCTTGTATTTGTAGGGCGAGCGCGGATTGTTTGGCGGTGAGCTGTTTTTGGCGCTTGGCGGCGATCGCTAGCTGTTTTTCGGTCTTTTTTTGGGCTGATGCCATGGCGTCGCAGCGTTTTTGAAGCTGCTTTTGCCTTTTTGTAACGCGATCGCACGTTTGCTTGAGCTTTTCGTGATCGCGTTCTAGGCGAGTCTGCTGATATCGCAGGCGATCGCAGTCGGCTCTAGCATGATGTAGCTTCATCGTCAGGCTGCGCTTGGCCTGCCGGTCTTTCCCGACGGCCCCATCTAAAAATAGCTGGAGCGGTTGAATGATGAATTCAAACATTGGCCCTCTGAAGGTTAGAGATGATGTGAGGTCAAGGCTGTATTTCAGCATAACGAGAACAGTGGATAGTTCGCTGCTTTTTCTCCCTTTCGGGCCGCTTTTACCGATTAATTTAAAAGAATTTACTCAGCTTAATATTGATTTGTTGTTTTTGATACCGAGTTGTTTTTATACGCGGTCGTTTTTTATTAAGGCTGTTGCCGAAAACTATTTGATACAAGCTTGTTCTTGTACGAAGGCTTTGATGATGTCATCAAACGTGCGATCGCCTATAAACCCTAGCTCAAGTGCTCGATCCACGGCAAACTCACTGGGCCAGCTTTCTACAATTTTTGCGATCGCATCATCCGGCTCGTACCGAATTTTCTCGACTGCCTTTGAACCCACTACACGCTCGAGCGCTGCAATCATATCGGCAACACTAACGGTGATTCCTGGCAAATTAACCGTACGCGTAGCGCCAAATCGATCGGCGCTGAGCCTGTTCACATGGGCTAAGTTATCGACTACCGCATTTGGGCTAGACAGCCATAGCCGCAAACTCGGCTCGACCGGACAAACGGCCATTTCGCCTTTAATGGGCTCGCGAATGATGCTGCTAGCAAAAGAAGATGCCGCTGCGTTTGGCTTGCCCGGACGGACGCAAACTGTCGGTAACCGCAGCACCCGGCCATCTACGAATCCCTACGGCTGTAGTCCGTTTACCCATAGCTCAGAAACCGCCTTCTGCGTCCCATAAGAAGACTGCGGTGCGACAGCCGTTTTCTGTGAAATAACAGCGGGCAGCTCTCCGCCAAACACAGCTAGCGAACTTGCTAAAACAAACATGGCTCCCGCCGCTTTGTGCCTGACTGCTTCTAGCAAATATTGAGTGCCGGCACAGTTCACCGCCATTCCCAAATCAAAGTTTGCCTCGGCCTGTCCGCTTACTACAGCCGCTAGATGATAAACAACTGTGGTTTGAGGCGTAATCAGGTTTTTGGCTGCTTGAGGATCTGTCAGATCGGTTTGAATGAGCGTAACCCGGTTATCTGCTGGCCCAGAGGGTGCAACGATGTCTGCCAATGTTAATGATTGAACGTCAGCGTTTTGTAACAGCTTATGAGCCAACCGCTGACCGAGAAAACCTGCTCCGCCCGTAATTACAACCTGCATGATTTAACCCCTTAGCGCTAATGCCTATGAGCAAAATTCTCTCACTACCTGGAGCTAAAGCGCTATTTTGCTCTCATCGTACGCTGTGATAGTGATTTGCTCTCATCGCACGCTGCGATAGTGATTTGCTCTAATCTCTGCCATGTTGGACTCTAAGCTATCGTCAATCTCGCCGAGCGTTGCGAGTAGGTGCATCCCTAGTGCTAGCGCGGCTTCAAACTCGGGCTGCACGACTTCTTGTGCGCCTAGCTGACTGAGCTGATCGAGTTCTTTGGTCGTGTGCGCTCTCGCGATAATGTCCAGCTTCGGAGCCATTTCTCTAGCCTGTACTAAAAGCAGTCTGGTACTCATCGGATCGGGCAGCGCGATGACTAGCGCCTTGGCCGTCTCTAGTTTGGCCTTTGCTAAAATGAGCGCTGAGTCTGCGTCTCCAAACAGATAGGGAATACGTTCTTTGCGCAGCGATGCGATCGCGCCTTCACTATTTTCTAGCACCAGCACCGACTGGCCGCGCTGCTGCATTAAGCCCACGACGACTTTCCCTACTCGGCCATAGCCTGCTACGACGACATGGCCACTAATCTCTATGGTGTCTGGCCCTTGAGAGGATTCAAACCGACTCAGGAGTGAAACCAGCCTAGGTTGACGGTGGAGCCAGTCTGAAAGCAAAGGCGCTAGGCGAAAGGACAGCGGCGTGAGTACTAAGGTAATTGCGGTTGTTCCTAGTAACAAGAGATAGGTGTCTTGCGTGATGAGATTGTTCTCTAGGCCCACTAGCGCTAATACAAAAGAGAACTCGCCGATTTGATTAATTCCGCAGCTTGTGAGGACGGCTGTTTTGAGCGAATAGCCAAAAAGTAAGACAATTGGAAAAATAATGAGCGCTTTGCCCAGCATCACTAGCGAGACTAAGCCAATAATAGAGCCAAAGTTTTGGACCAATACGCCGGGATCGATCAACATGCCAATAGAGACAAAGAATAAACTGGCAAAGGTATCGCGTAGGGGCAGCACCTTGGCTAAAGCCTGATCGGCATAGTCAATTTCTGCAATCATCAGGCCCGCGACAAACGCGCCAATTTCAATCGAGAGTCCGAGCTGTGCGGTGAGTAGTGCTACGCCTAGACAGAGTGCTACTAGCGTGAGTAAGAAGAGTTCGCTGCTTTCGGTAAAGGCTACGTGGCGGATAATGGCTGGGATAATCCAGCGTCCGGCAATGAGGGCCGCTATTAGAAAACCAACAACTTTGAGCAGGACTAAACCAATTACGCTGATGATTGGCCCGGACTGATTAATCGCAGGCAAAATGGCCAGCATTAGTCCCAGTGCTAAGTCTTGGGCAATCAGAATAGCCAGCATAATTTGGCCGTGACGCGTGTTGATTTCGCCTCGTTCGGTCAGCGTTTTGAGGACGACGGCTGTAGAAGAGAGCGATAGGAGTGCGCCCCAGAATATTCCCTGTGGGACTGCTTCTACCCAGCCTAATGAGAGTGCGATCGCACAGACGAACCCGGTCGTTAGCCCAATCTGTAGCAAGCTGCCTTGTAACGCAATATTGCGCACTCGCCGAAGTTCTTCTAACGAAAACTGTACGCCCAGTGCGAATAGTAAAAACGCAACGCCTAGCTCAGCTAAATGCTGAATGTTCACCGTATCGGTAATTAGCCTAAAGCCCAAAGGCCCAATCGCTACACCGCTTGCCAAATAACCCAGCAAAACCGGCTGCCCCAACCGGCTAACGCCGTAGCCACCTACTGCCGCCGCGCCTAGCACCAACATCAGCTCGTAGGTAAACCCTAGTTCTGCTGCCATTATTTTTAGCCTCTTTTACGATTCTTCACCGCCTGGACTCATCACACTAGCTATTAGCTGAGTTTGGGGAAAGGGTTCGAGCAGCAGCGTTTTGACCATAATAGTGAGCGGTAGCGCCAGGAACGCACCGATAGGGCCTAGTATCCAGGCCCAGATAATGACGGCTAAAAAGGTCACTAGGACGGAGAGATCTAGCCCCTTGGATAAGTAGCGAGGCGCGACCACCATATCAAAAAAGTTGTTGATAAGCACATAACCGAGCGCAAAGAAGAGCGCCTTTAACCATCCCAGCTCAATGATTGCGATGAGTAATGGTGGAATGAGCGCGAGGTAAAAGCCGATATTGGGCACAAAGTTGAGGGCAAATGAGAGAACGCCCCACAGCACCGCAAAATCTAGACCCAAAATTACCATCAGCAGCATTTGGATGAGCGCCGTTACTGCCCCAAGCCACCCTTTAATCATTAGGTACGAGCTGGTGCTATGGGCAAATTCTTCTAGCCGATGTAGCGCTGGTGAGTTGGGCTTGAGTCCTTTTTTTAGCTGAGCTGAAAAAGTGGGCGCGGTCGCTAGCATGTAGATAAATATCAGCAGCGTTAGTCCGGTGTTGGAGAGCGTTCCTAGTACGGTAGAGGTGAGCGTGAGCGAGAGTCGAATAATTTTTTCGGGTTGAAACCAGCTCAGCGCTTGAATGTCGTCTACCGTAACGCCTTTGTCGGTAAGCCACTGCCACAGAAATTCAACCTGCGTTTCGATTTGGTTGCTGTAGGTGGGTATTAGGTTTACTAGCTCATTAATAGAGGTGACTATGAAAAGAACTGCAAATGAGCCGACTGCAACAACGCTTAGAAGCACCAAAACGTAAGCTAACCAGTGCGGCACCCCTCTGCCTCTTAGCCAAGCCAAAATGGGATAGGTGACTAATACCAAAAACAAAGAGAGTAGAATAGGCGTCAGCAATCCTGCCATCGCTTTTAAACCGGCCACGATAACAACGAGGCTAGCGAGGCTCACCAGTAGAGAGACTATCTTGGGTTGCGTTTTCATGGGGCTTGCTTTGCTGATTTTTTCGGATTAGGCTGCTTTGGCTGGTTGTATTATTCGGGAGATGCGATCGCAACGTTAGGACGGCTTTCTAACAGGTACGGCTGTTGTTATGGGTGCGATGATTGTAGCGCCTTTAATGCTCTCAATTAGAGGGTTGGCGTGGGGTTGGCGGTGAGCTGCTAGGGTCTATTTCTTTGAGAATGGCTAGCAGGGCTGAGCAGGGCAAGCTGTTGATTGATCTTTAAGCTGATACTGGCGCAATGCAGTTTTCTAAAGAGAAATAACAACATGAGTTTTTTTGTTAAGCGTTTTGACCGTCGGGGGGCTAGGCTAGCGGTGTCTTTGTTCGTGCTGATGTCTGCAATGGTTGCGGTTGGGACGCCTATGGCTTGTGCACGTCCTGGCGTCCTTTTGTCTGAATCAATGCCTAAACCATTCTCTGAACCACTGCCTGCGATTGAAGTCTCTGAGCTGAGTCGTCAAACGGATAAAGTTGTCGTCTTTTTAGATCGTTCCGATACAGATCGCTTAAATGCGCTGATTGATATCTCGAGCGAGTTTGGGATAGGCCGCGCAACTGTAAAACTAGCGCAGGGGACGTGGCCGGAGTCTGTAACTGTCCGACTTCATTTGCGCGGATTGGAGGGGTTTACAGTTTCTAATGGGACAACCGTCATGGAGAAGCATCAGCTGAGCGTGCAGGCTTATAACCTTAATAGAAGGCTTTTTAGTTGGGACGATTCGGTGAATGAGGCAGGCTATTACGAGGTTCGTTTGCCAGCGTTGCTGTTTGCTGAGGGTGCAACCGTTCTTCAGATTCAGTGGATAGATTTTTATCGCCGCTAGCGCTGCTTTGAGGTGTTTGTGAGATGACCTCTGAGATAACTAGTTTGGGGCTGTTTGCGATCGCATTTTTAGCGACACTAAGGATTGTCCGCGATAGAATGACCTATTCGAAAAAGAACAGAAACCAATATGGCAGATCTCGCCCACCACGATCGCTACCGCTTTTCGCCTATTACCGAGCGCCCAGATTTTTCCTGGCCAGAGGGCAAACGTCTGGCGGTTTACATTGGCGTTAACGTTGAGTGGTTTGCTTTTAATGAAGGCGTTGGCGCAGTGCTGGCTGCTTCGAATCCACAGCCGGACGTGCTGAACTACGCCTGGCGTGACTACGGCAACCGGGTTGGCATCTGGCGGATGCTCGATCTGTTCGATCGGCTAGAGCTGCCAGCTGTGGCGCTGCTCAACTCAGCCGTTTGCGACTATGCGCCCCAAATTGTTCAGGCATTTCAAACCCGAGGCGACGAAATTGTCTCGCATGGCTACACAAATTCGACTCAACCAGGACAGCTTAGCTGTGTAGACGAGCAATCTATGCTCAAAAGTACAAGAGATCGACTAGCGCAGGCGACTGGCACCGCGCCAAAAGGCTACCTTGCCCCGCTGATTTCCGAGTCTGTGCATACGCCTGATTTGCTTGACGAAGCGGGCTATGAATACCTTTTAGACTGGGCGCACGATGAGCAGCCGATCTGGTTTAAGACGGCCGCTAAAAACGGCGCTGGGCGCATTCTCTCGGTGCCTTATCCACAGGAGCTTAACGACGTGCCGCAAATTATGGGCCGCCGCCGTGAAGCTAGCGAGTTTGCAGATATGATCATTGCTGCTTTTAAGCTACATCAGCGAGAATGTGCCGCTCGTCCGGTTGTGATGGGCATTGCGCTGCATCCTTATTTGATGGGGCAGGCAAACCGGTTTACTCAGCTAGAGCGAGCTTTGCACAGTATAAAAGAGCAAGCGGGATCTGAAACGTGGTTTACAACAGCTGGCGCTATTAACACGCACTTTCGCGGTCTTGATATAGCAGAGTAGGCAGCTATGAGGTAGGCAGCTATGAGCGATTTTTGGAGGTATAGAAACGACGGTGGAGGTCTTTTACCTGTTCGTCTAAGTCTGCAATGGGGCCTTCTACCGGCAGGTTGGGAACTAGCTTTTGGATGGGCAAAATTTGGATAGGGGGCGCTGACGCTCCAAATTCTGCGAGCCAGTCGGCTAGCTGGGCGGAGGAACTGGCATAGACTATGCGGCCTAGCCCCACCCAGCCATGCGCAGCGGCACACATGGGGCAGTGTTCTCCTGAGGTGAAAACCGTTGCGGCGGCTCGCTGCTCGGGCGTGATGTTGTTGGCGGCCCAGCGAGCGAGTGCAAATTCTGGATGCTGGGTGCGATCGCCCGCTCCGACATGGTTACGCTCTTCGGCCAAAACCGCTCCGTCTGACCCTACTAACACGGAGCCAAACGGCTCGTCGCCTGCGTCTAGAGCTTCGTTTGCTAGCTCAACACATCGGCGTAGGTGCTGTAGCTCGGTATCGCTTATTGTCATGTGGTTTTTTTGGGAGAGTTTAACTGGGTTTATCCTGGGCCTATCATAGAGCGATTGCCCTAACCCTATTAAAACTGGTAGCGTTCTTCTAGCCAAACTCTCATTTCTACTTCTGAAATGTTGTAGATCGTTTTTCTAGAAGTTAGGTCTTCGGCGCTCCAAACGGTTTCGCCCGCAGCGTTACGCGTTGACCATACGTGCGGATCGGTAGAGGAGTACAGCTTAGAGAGAAGCGTTTGCAATCGTTTTTTTGGAGTAATCCTTGCGCTATGAGCAGCGCTACGGGCAGCTTTAGGCTGAAAGCGGGTTTGCTCTGGGAAAGGCCAGTAGGCCTGGTTTATGGCTAAATGATGAACAGACTGAAATCTCATGGGTAAATCTTTCCTGCGGATTTACAACTCACTTCAGCTTAATAAATCGCTGAAGAAGCGACCAAGACTGGCTCTCATCGTTTTCATGAGCAGGTGGCATGGTTTTCATCAAGGTTATTCATAAAGAAAGATTATTCTTAAAGACTGCAAAAATCGGTAAATTTTTGCTTGCTATTTCTTCCACGCCTTTTATAATTGGTAGCGTGTTATACAGAAAAACATTTCAGAACAGGAGTTCTTTTTTCCATGTTGAATAAAATTTTAGTCCCTATAGACGAGTCAGCTTCTAGCGATTGGGCGTTTGATACGGCTTTGGCCATGGCTAAATCGCTTAAGGCAGAGTTAGTTTTAGTTCATGTACTAGAGATATTTGCGTACGATAGTCCAAAGCAGCCCTTTGTTTTGGTTGAAACCTTTTCTAAGCCTGTAGATAGCGCTGCCCAAAAAGATTACGAACACAAGTGGCAGCAGTTTGAAGACCGTTACGGTGCGTTGCTGAACCAAAAGCGCGCCGAGGCTGAAGCTGCTGGCGTTAAGGCGACTCATTTGCAGGTTCAGGGAGAGCCAGGACAGAAGATTCGCGAAGCTGCGAAGTCGCATAATGTTGACTTGATTGTAGTGGGAAATCGCGATCGCACCAACCACAGCAGCATTAGCAACTATCTTGTCCGCCACGCGCCTTGCTCGGTCACCGTTGTTCACCCAAAAGCGCACTCCTCCTCAACGGCTTGGGTCGGTGCTCAAGCAGCCGAACCGGCGTACATCTAAAAACACATTCTGCGCCTATAACCCGTCCTAACCCAAGCAAAGTCGGTAGTATCGAGTTAAATAGAGGCTTGCCAAGGCAACGCTTTTATTTAACTTTTGGGCATGGCCCACAATATACGCCATGACTCAAACGACGATTCGTAGAAACATTTTTGAGCTGGACGGGCCTTCTGGTAATTCTATTGTGGGCAGCTTGGCTGAGTTGGGAAAAGATCCTTTAGGATTTTTGACGAGGTGCGATCGCGACTATGGAGATATTGTTCCTCTTCGCTTGGGTCTAACGCCTGCTTGCCTAGTTACGGCCCCTGCTTTAGTCGAACAGGTTTTAAGAGATAGAGACTCTTTTGCAAAAAGCCGAGGGTTTCGAGCGCTTCATACACTTTTGGGTGATGGATTGCTTACTAACGAAGGAGAGTCCTAGTTCCGCCAGCGTCGCCTGGCTCAGCCTGCTTTTAATCAGGCCGTTTCTACGAATGAAGCTAAACGGTTGCTCGGGCGCTAGATGTGGCGATGAACTGGTTTGACAGTAAGCGCCGCCAGAATTTTTTGATTTGGGAATGGTTTCCTCGGCCTGAGAATATTCGCTACAGAGAAGCCATTTCTGCGATGGATAGTACTATCTACGGCATTATTAAAGGTCGCCGCGAAAGCAGGGAAGATCCGGGCGATCTGCTTTCTATGCTGATGGCGGCTCGCGATGAAGATGATGGGACGGGAATGAGCGTATTTTGATGAGGCGGAAGTCTTTAAGCCTGAGCGCTGGCTAGAGACGGATGGCCAACTGCTTGAGAAGCAGCTTCCGCGCGGCGTTTATTTTCCTTTTGGAGACGGGCCGCGCATTTGTATTGGCAAGGGATTTGCGATGATGGAGGCGGTGCTGATTTTGAGTGCGATCGCGCAAAAGTACAGTCTAGCACTCGTGCCCGATCACAAAATTATTCCTCAGCCTTCTATCACGCTACGCCCTGAAACCGGGATACAGATAACCTTAAGCACTCGGTAATTCAAAGGTTTACGTCAAATTTAATAAGATTTCAAAAAACTTGCTGTATCCAAGCGGACAGCAGAGTAGAACGTAGGTGGATCGCAAAGATCAGCAAACCTCGTATCTACTAGCTCAATGCGTCAAATACAGTTCACCAGAAGGGCGATCAAAGATCTACAGAAGCTACAGTCGTCTGGCGCTGCCAAAACGCCTGAACGCCTGTTTCGCCAGTTAGCGCAAACTAAAAAAGGCGGCGACTTTTTACACACTATACATATGCGGGACTATGCGCACCTTTGGCGATCGCGCATAGATTTGGGCGGGGGCAGTTCGCTGAGGCTAGTTTGGAGAGAAAGTGCAGACGATAGCTCTATTCTGTTCTTATATGCCGACCAGCGAGACGACGACACGTATGCCTCTAATTTAGATCGGCTTCCCAAGGAACCCGCTTATCTATGGCGCGGCGAGTCTGGCGCTGAGTGGACGCTGTTTATGAACGGCGCATACAACGCTAGCCCTATTCTTACCCAACAGCAGCAGTCCACCAGCACCAAGATTGGCAAAGACGACAGCTATACGGCCTATGGTACAAATCCTCGAATTGGCTTTTTCGCGCACATTACACAAAGTCCGCCGGGTACAGGTAAAACAATCATGGCAGCGGTGCGGGCCTGCGAGCTATATCGGTCTGAATGGAACGTCGTCTTTCTGCTGCCCGAGCGGTTAGTCGAAGATGTAAAGAGCTTTCGCTGTATGCAGTCTATTCCTACCGACCCCCAGCAGGGATTCTTCTACGGCACCTTTCAAGATTGGGCCGCGCGGCTTTCTCCCGCTCTATCGCAGCTATCTCTCCCACCCGAAGGCGAGCTGCGTATCCTGAAAGATCTGGCAGTTCGCGCAACTCGGTCAAAGCAAAAACTAAAGCTTCAGGGCATTGGGCTAAGAGATCTGATTTTGTTTCAGGCGTTTGTGCTCGACAATTCTGCAAAGCAGCCTAAAAATTCAGTTTATAGGGAAAATCAGTCTCGCATTGAGGCGCTAAAGAATATTAAGCCGAAGTGGTGGAGTCAAGAATTTGCAAAGCTTAAGAAAAAGTCTCGCTCTAGCGTTGCGCAGGCGCTGAGTGAAGAATGGCAGCAGATGTCTACTAGCGCGTTAACCACCGGAAAAGCTGGAACCATTGTTGTTGTTGATGAGGCACAAGACTATCTTACCAGCGAAATAGAAGCGCTTAAGCAGCTATGTAAGCGTTTGCATAGCCCTGATCATCCAGCTCACTTATGGCTGCTAGGCGATCTTAATCAGAGAATTATGCCGGTTGATTTTGACTGGGGAGTGCTAGAGCTGGTCGAGCGAAAGGTGATTAAGTGGAAATGCTTTCGCAACTCGAAGCATATTTTACAGTTCAGCAATCTTTTGCTTTCTCCTGTCAAAGCCGCCTCGCATCAGCAGGGCGCAAGGCGGCCTCACGCACCGGCCCATCCGAATAGAGCTTACGAAGAGGGCGAGCGGGTCAGGCTAATTATTTATCCCGACGGGGCCGCAGCAGAAGGCTTCTTAAGCCAGCTCTCGCAGTCAATAGGAATTGGCAATAGTGACATTCAAGAGAGCCGATCATTAATTCATAAGCTGGCTAGCCGGGTCAAGATTTTAACAAGCGAAGCATACCAATCGCAGCACAGCGACGAGCTAGATTTCCTGAACGTGCATGAGGCGAAAGGGAGAGAATTTGACGCCTGCATTGCCTTTAATATTTTTACGTTTGTAGGCCAATCGCCCGCCTCTGAAGATTGGTGGCAGTGGTATACCTTGCTAACGCGAACGCGATCGCGCCTACTGGTGGTGGTAACGCAGACGCAGTATGAGCTACTAAAAGCGCATGTGCCGAAGATTTTGCTTGAGTGCGATCGCGTCAGCGGCCAAAACCCAAAAGGCGTTGACTCAGCGTGCCAGTGGATTCGAGCAGAGAGCAACGACGTTGGGTTTGCGGTAACAGAAAAAGAGATTGTCAAACGCTACTTGTTTAGCGCCCTTAGAAAAGAGAAACCAATGCTTTACTGGGACACCTATCAGGTGCTCGATAGGCTAGGCGTGAAAGGAAAAGAACGCACAGCGCTGGAGGAAGAAATGATTCAGCTAATAGAACAACATCCCGTTAGCTTGATTACGGCAGAGCTCAACACGATTAAGCGAGCAGCCGAGACAGGTTTTCTTGCCTCGCTTTTGCTGCGCTCAATGGGAGAATACTGGCAGGCTGTAAGGGTGATAGATCCGCTGAAGGAAGCTAACCCAAATGAATATGAGCGGGTTGTTGAAGCGATCGCCCAAACCCTTGAAGCAAACAAACTGTTCGTTGAAGCTGCCAGACTAAAACACCAAACGCTAAAAGTACCTTATCCCGCTCACTATCCTTTTGCGGAAGCGGCTCAGACTAAAGGAAATCTGGTGGAGGCTTTAGTGAGCGTTCTCAAAGCTAAGTTGTAAGCAGTAATACAAAGCAAAAATATAGGAGAAAATATGAAAACAACTAGTGATCTAGAAGTCTCGAACTCTTTAGAAACCTTAGCCGGACTGATAACGGGTGGAATTGAAAAGGTCGAAGCTCTGCTCCAGGACGTTTGGGACGAGGACACCTTTGTTCAGACTAGAACAGAGCTAGCGCAAACCACAGATCAACTTCAGCAGTCTCGCGACGCACTGATAGAAAATCAGCATAAGTCCATTCAAGAGCGCGAATCGCTTGAGTCCGTAATGGCCGTAGCACTTGCGCAAAAGACATCGCTAGAGCAGTCGGGTACTGAGTACAAACAGCTATGTGCAAACATCTCTATGCAGGCGCAGCGCGGGCAAACCTGTTTATCTTCGCTTACTAATTCAATCCAGCAGGCAGAGCAAACCGATCGCCAAATCAGCGCGGCTCTACAGCGAGTGGAAACCGCTCAGCGAGAAATCATTGCGGTAGACCAAAAGTATCAAGCAGCCGTCAAATTAAAAACTCAGATTGCAGAAGTTGTTGAGCTAATGGGCGATCGCACCTCGTTTGAAGCGCTAATCCTGTCGATTAATACCGCAACCGCAAAGCTTCAGAGCGAACAGGAGAGCGCCCAAAGTAGAATTCAAGCGGCCATAGAACCGACAGATCGTAGGCTTAACCGCCTGATTGAGGCTCAGCGTGCGCCCTGGTGGTGGCCTAGCAACTGGTGGTGGAAAGCAAAAGCTAGCTCTACAAGGCGAATGCCGCCAGAGCCAGCCGGTTCGCAGCGGCTACCGGGCGGCTAGATAAAAATGTCAACGCCTAACTTCGATACCATCCAGCTACCTAGTTTAGAAGAGTATGTCTTAATTAGCTCGATGCAGGTTAGCGTTGAAGTCTACCGCCGCGCATCAGGGCGATTCTGGCTTTACACGGCTTATCAATTGGAGGATAGCATTACGCTCGAAAGCGTTGGCTATGAGTTCCCGGTTGCCCTTCTCTATGAGGACACCATAATGACATCGCCCAGTTCGAGCTGACCTTGAGAATGCTGTGAGAGACTCGCCGCGAATTAAGCCGCTAAACCGTTACAACAGCAACAAATTACGATCACGCGCTCAGTCAAGATTTTGAAGGAAGCGCTAAACTATTCAGCGAGCATTTGTACGTTAAAGAGGTCAGCTTGTGTCAACAGTCGTCAAAACTTTATTGCCTAGCGGCTGCACGTTTTCTGAAAGTGACTGGCAGGCGATCGCTCCTTTTTGGTATCCCATTGCCTACAGCCATAATATTAACGACAGCCCTGTTGGCACGACCTTACTCGACCAGCGTTTAGTCATTTGGCGAACGTCTACCGGTCTTTCTGTCGCTAACGATATCTGCTTGCATCGAGGCGTGCCTTTGAGCATGGGTGAAGTTCAAGACGAACAGCTGATCTGCAAGTATCACGGCTTTCACTACAGCCCTGTAGGTCAATGTACGCTCATACCAGCAAATCCGCAGGCCAATATTCCTAGCCAGCTTTGTCTTAAAACCTACCCGGTTAAAGAAGCCTATGGCTTGGTTTGGACAACGCTTACTGGCAACGCTGATGATCCTGATGCGCTGCCCGTTTTTCCAGAGTGGTTAGAGCCGGATTATCAGCCTATTAAGCCCGATCCGATTGATTTGGAAGCTGCTGCTGGTAGACAGATGGAGGGCTTTTTAGACGTGGCCCATTTTGCCTGGATACATGCTGATTCGTTTGGCGATCGCCAGAACCCGGTGGTGCCGAAGTACACCGTTGAAGCTAATGCTCGTGGGCTGCGATCGCAATATCGCAGCACCGTCAGCAACTTTCCTAAAAGCCTTCAGCATCGCGCTCCTGCCGACTTTGAATGGCTGCGAGACTTTACCGTTTTTCTTCCTTTTAGCGCTTTGTTAAGAGTTCACTTTCCTGGGCGCGATCGCCTGTGCATTCTTAACGCGGCCTCACCCGTTTCCGCCCGCAAAACTCGCGTCTTTAGCCCTTTGTGCCGCAACTTCGATCAAGACCAACCGCTAGAACCTGTCTATGAGTTTAACTACCAAATATTTAATGAAGATAAGGCCGTTGTCGAAGCTCAATATCCTGAAGACCTGCCGCTAGACTTAAAGGTAGAGTCTCATATCGAGGCTGACCAAACCTCTATTATTTACCGCAAGGGACTAGCAAAGTTGGGGTTGAGCCAGCAATACACAGCCTAGAAAACTATATACACAGATATTACAGAGCACTTTTATATGGGCACTCTGCTAGTCAAAAATAGCCATACTCTCGTCACGATGGACGACGAGCGCAGAGAAATTAAAAACGGAGCGATCTTCGTTCGAGACAACGTTGTTGAACAAATCGGAGCGAGTGATGATCTTCCGGCAACTGCCGACGACGTTCTCGATCTTAAAGGTCGTCACGTTGTTTTGCCGGGCTTAGTCAATACTCATCATCACTTTTTCCAAACGCTGACTCGCGCTGTTCCCGCCGCCCAAAATTGCGATCTCTTTAACTGGCTGCAAACGCTCTATCCTATTTGGTCGAGACTTACGGGTGAAGGCGTCTATGCTAGCGCTAAAATGGCCGCTGCTGAACTCATGCTCTCGGGCTGCACCACCGCTAGCGATCACCTCTATCTTTTTCCTAATAACTGCAAGCTAGATGATGAAATTCGCGCAGTGCAAGATATCGGCCTGCGGTTTCACGCTAGCCGGGGCAGCATGAGCGTAGGAGAGAGTTTGGGCGGTCTGCCTCCTGACGCGCTAGTAGAAGCAGAAGCCGATATTCTTAAAGACTCTCAGCGGCTGATTGAGCAGTATCACAGCAACAGCCGCCATGCCATGATTCGGATGGTTTTGGCTCCTTGCTCTCCTTTTTCTGTCTCAACAGATTTAATGCGAGAGTCAGCGGCTATGGCTCGCAGCTATCCTGGCGTACGACTCCATACGCATTTAGCAGAGAACAAAAGCGACGTTGACTACAGCCTATCTACTTTTGGGCTAACGCCAGGAGACTATGCGGAATCGGTAGGGTGGTTGGGCGAAGACGTTTGGCACGCCCACTGCGTACAGCTTAGCGATCTATCTATTCAAAAATTTGCTAAGACCGGCACGGGAGTGGCTCATTGCCCCTGCAGTAATATGAGGCTTGCTAGCGGTATGGCTCCTATTCGTAAAATGCTCGATAGCGGCGTGTCAGTGGGTATGGGCGTCGATGGGGCGGCCTCCAACGATGCGTCTAATCTGTTACAGGAGACTAGAACCGCCTTCCTGATGGCGCGAGTAAGAGAAGCAGACGCGGCGGCGATGACGGCTCGTGAAGCGCTAGAGATAGCGACTAGAGGCGGCGCAAAGGTTTTAGGGCGAGATGATATTGGCCATCTGGCGCCGGGCATGTCAGCCGACTTTATTAGCTTTAATATCGATCGGCCTGCATTTGTTGGCAGCCATTTGGATGTGGTTGCCGCGCTGATATTTTGCCAGCCTCCTGCTGTGGACTATAGCTTTATTAATGGGAAAAAAGTAGTTGAACAAGGCCGGCTGATCGCAGTCGATATTGAAGAGCTTATCGAGACTTGCAATCAGCTCTCTAGATCGATGGTTGAATAGTTGTTCTTGCTACTATTCTGGGGATGTCAGTGTTTTATTATTGACAACGCCTTCTGAAATAAACCCTCTTCTTTTTTTATGCAAGATCTTAAAGCAATCGTTATTGGCGCTGGAATTGGTGGACTTACAGCAGGCATTGCACTGAAGCAAGCAGGCTATGAGGTTGAGATTTACGAGCGCACTTTGAAGCTACGACCAGCAGGTGCAGGCATTTCTCTGTGGTCTAATGGGGTTAAGGTGCTCAACCAGCTTGGGTTGGGAAAAGAGATTGCGGCGATTGGCGGTGAGATGAACCGGATGGAGTACCGCAGCCATCAGGATGAGCCACTGAATAAGGTGGATTTGCAGCCGCTGTTTGCGAAAGTTGGGCAGCGGCCCTATCCGGTGGCGCGGACGGATTTGCAACAGATGCTGCTTGACGCGTTTGGTGAGGATCAGGTGCAGCTAGGCATGAAATGTGTTGCGGTAGAACAGGATGAGGATAGCGCGACGGCTATTTTTGAGGATGGCACCAGAGCAACGGGCGATATGATCGTTGGTGCGGACGGGATTCGCTCTATTATTCGCGAGTATGTTTTGGGTGAGACGCTGAAGCCTCGGTATGCAGACTATGTAAATTGGAATGGATTAGTCCCGGCTGCGCCAGAGCTTTGTGAGGCGGATAACTGGGTGCTGTATGTGGGTGAGGGGAAGCGGGCTTCGATGATGCCGGTTGGGGGCGATCGCTTCTATTATTTTTTTGGCGCACCGATGAGCGAAGGCACTAGCACCTTGCCCGAAGACCGCCGCGAGGAGCTGGCTCAGTGTTTTGCTAACTGGCCTGATTCTGTTCAAGCGCTGATTCGCACGCTCGATCCGGCTGATTCGAACCGGCTAGAAATTAGCGATATCGATCCACCGGCGCATTTGGTAAAAGGGCGAATTGCGCTGCTGGGCGATTCTGGCCATGCGACTACGCCAACTTTAGGACAGGGCGGCTGTCAGGCAATGGAGGATGCCGCGATGCTGACTCGTTTTTTGGTAACGACTAACATTAGCGTTGTTGATGCGTTAATGCGCTATGAAGCATCTCGTAAATCTCGCACTGCCGATTTGACGCTAAAAGCTCGCAAGCGTACAGATACCATTTATGCCAAGGATAAAGGCGCGACTGAGGAGTGGTACGCGCAGCTTAAAGAGGAGCAGCCCGATGCGGTGATTGACGCGCTGGCTAAGATTATTTTAGGTGGCCCCTTAGGATAGGAGAGATTTTAGATAAGAGAACAATTTATGGCGAGCTATTCAATTTCTGAGGTTAATCGGATGGACAAGTCCGATTTTGTGCAATTATTTGGGTCTGTTTTTGAGGAGACGCCGGAGATTGCTGAGCAGGCATGGGCGGCTATGCCTTTTGATGACGTTGGCGATCTGCATCGGAAGATGGTGAGGCTAGTTGAGGAAGAGATGACGACTGGTGAGAAGCTGGCGCTGATTCAGGCGCATCCTGAGCTGGGCGCTACGCGTAAAATGGCGGTGGCTTCTGTTCAAGAGCAGGCTGGGGTTGGCTTAGATCAGATGAATGAAGAGGTTCGCGAACAGATTTTCAAGCTGAACGCGAGCTATCGGGAGAAGTTTGGATTTCCGTTTGTGATGGCGGTGAAGGGACAGACTTTAGAGCGGATTAAAGCAGCGTTGGAAAGCAGGCTAGCGCAGCAAAAAGAGGATGAGATCGGGCGATCGCTCTTTGAAATTTATAAGATTGCTCGGTTTCGACTAGATGATCTGATCGAAACGCATTAAGCCGGGTGATGCTGGTGCCAGTGACGCGCGATATCTACTCGACGACAGAGCCAAACGCGATCGCGGCTTTGCACATAGTCTAAAAATCTGGCGAGCGCAGCGGCGCGTCCTGGCCGACCCGATAGCCGACAGTGCAGGCCAATGCTCATCATTTTTGGAGCCGTTTCGCCTTCTGCGTAGAGCATGTCGAAGGCGTCTTTGAGGTAGGTGAAAAACTGATCGCCTGAGTTGAATCCCTGGTAGGTCGCAAAGCGCATGTCGTTGTTGTCTAGGGTGTAGGGAATGACCAGGTGAGGCTGGCCGTAGTCGTGATTCCAGTAGGGGAGATCGTCGGCGTAGCTATCGGCATCGTAGAGAAAGCCGCCTTCTTCTACGACTAGGCGGCGAGTGTTGGGGCTTAATCGACCCTGATAGAAACCGAGGGGACGAGTGCCGGTTATTTCGGTGTGGATTTCGATGGCTTTATGGATGTGCGATCGCTCTAGTTCCTCACTTGCATACTGGTAGTCAATCCAACGATAGCCATGGCTCGCAATTTCCCAGTTGGCTTCGACCATGGCTTTGGCCGCGTCTGGGTTGCGCTGTAAAGCCATGGCGACGGCGTACACCGTGAGCGGAATGTCGCGCTGGGTAAATAGCCTATGCAGCCGCCAGAAGCCCGCTCGCGATCCGTATTCGTAGATAGACTCCATGTTGAGGTTGCGAACGCCCAGCAGCGGCTCGGCCCCAATCATTTCGGATAGAAACGCTTCTGAGGCCGGATCGCCGTGTAAAATGCAGTTCTCGCCCCCTTCTTCGTAATTGATGACAAACTGCACGGCAATTTTGGCCTGATCTGGCCACTGGGCCGGCGGGGGCGTTTGGCCATAGCCAATGAGATCGCGAGGATAGCTTGAAGAACCGTTTTTAGCGATTGGGTGAGCCATTAATCTGGGGGCCTTTTGAAGGATCTGCGCGGCTTGTTGACTGGGGTTTATTGACTGGTGGAAGCTCAAATTCTATCGAATATACCTACCATAAACATTAGCCCTAAACCCATTACAATCGTGCCTAGAACGTCGGCTTTCCACTGGATTCGCGGTAGGCAGGGTACAGCCAAAATCCCATTAGCCGGGTGAGAGTGGGCATTATTGCGATCGCTAAAATAGCAGAGGTGACCAGCGTTGCTAGCAGCATCGCAGCCGAGGGAGACCAGTCGCCAATAACGCCTGTACCGGGAAACAGCTTTATCCGCACCATCACCAGCGGATATAGCCCAAAAACCACAGACAAAATTTGCTTCCAAACGGGTGGCCCTAGCCCGCTTTGCTCACCCTCGCGATTCCGTTCGGAAAACCATCCTTCTAACCCAGTCGTAAACGATTTGAACCGGTAGGCCCTTAAGATGGTTTGCCCATTTTCAACAATTTGCTTTCGGGCGCTGGAGCTAACCCAACTGTTTAAGTTTTCGGGAGAGTTGAAGTGAACAATGCTGTGCCATTTGACAACATCATCTTCGCAAGGCAGCGGCGGATTGAGATCGGCTCTAACAAAACCCGGATGACGACTTGCGGCCTGAATTAAGGTTTTATACCAGCGTTCAAAAGCCTTACTTTTTGCTTTGGTAACAATATGTTCAACTACCAGGCTGCTATAAAACGCCTGATCTTTTGAATTGACCGATTCTGAATGAGTCAATGAGCTAGCGCTGATTAGAGAGAAATTGTATACAATAGATGTGATTGGATACTATCACAGTAAGCAAGCCTTCATTATATAAAAACCTGCTGATCGGTTTAAAATGTCAGGTACATATAACTTTCTTGATATAGATATGGGCAAGCTCTTTAGCAAAACTTACTTAGCACTTCGCCAGGAGATTCTCTCTGGCAACTTGGTATCTGGAGAGAGCCTGATAGAGCAGACGCTAGCCGATCGCTTTGCTGTGAGCCGCACGCCGATTAGAGAAGCGATTCGCCAGCTACAGCAAGAAGGGTTAGTCGAAGCGGATCGAGGCGGCGGTTTGCGAGTAACCGTAATTACGATTGCCGATGCGATTCATCTTTACGATTGCCGCCTGGGTCTAGAGCAGGTTGCCGCGATGGGGGCCTGTGAAAATGCGACGCCTGCGCAGATAGAGGATTTGCAAGATTGTTTGGCACAAGCTAATCTAGCGCCGCTAATTGACGCTGAGGGGTCGGCCAAAAAACGGCCAGGGCAAAAAGCGCTACAGATTTTAGCGGTTCCGAGCGACCAGGCGGATGAACTGGAGAATCGGCTGCGTATTGACCAGAGCTTTCATCGGTTGCTAGCTGAAAGCTCTGGTAATCCCTGGCTCGCTGACTTGCTCAACCAGATTTTTGGCAAAATGTCTTTGCTGCGGCTGACAACGACCTATCAAAACCCTGATGTTTTAGAAATTTGGGCAGAGCATGAGCGGATTGTTAGCGCGATTGAACAGCGCGATCCTCAATCGGCTGCGATCGCCGTGCGTAATCATTTAGTGGCTAGCAAATCGCGAGTAGTTCAATCGCTTCAGGGCATTAGGGCCGATGTGCCGCTGCAAAGTATTTCTCTGCTTTAGACGTTTTAGGTTGAGAATTTTGGCTTGAATAGAAGCTGCACTACTCCATTCCTCCCTCCGCATTACTCTATCCACAGCTTTTCGATGCTGAAGTCGTATAGCGGTGGCCTATCAGAACTCCAGATCCACCAAGCTGTGCCACACTCGCACAGGCAAAACTCCTGTAGCTTACGCTTACGTTCTTCTGTAAACACAGGCGATCGACGGTTTAACCAAACATCTTGGGCTTCTCTGCGGCCTTTGCCACAAGCCGGACAGCCAAATGGCACAGAATGGACGGCATCTTCAATCCAATCAGGTGGAAGCGGAGAAAAGACATCCATAAGGATTGAGTAAGGAACGAAGTAACTGAACTTTATGAGCTTTATTATGACGCGTTTTACCTGAACTGTAGAGGCTAGGTAAAACATACTGATGGGTTAACAGCACCGGGCATAGAGCGTCAAGATACCCCTACCAAGAGGTTTCAACAGACCCCTTAATCGCTTTCCAAGCCGGTAGCCCTCCCTTGAGTTCTGCAACGCTTTGGTAGCCTGCTTCGCGCAATCGATCAGCCGCTGCAGTTGACTGTTCATCGTTGCTACCGTAGACGTAGATATCGCGCTCCCGTTCGAGACTTGCAGCGGCACTTTCTACTAAAATCGCATCGGATACTGGAACAGCACCTGTAATATGACCTTCTAGGAACGCCTCTTTGCTTCTGATATCGATGATAGTGAGCGCTGGCTCACCCCAATCGAGCCGTTTTTTAAGTTCAGCAGGGGAGGCTGCTGATTTGAGAGGGCTAGAGCGAGAAAACAGACTGAATAGTTTGAACATGTGTAGGCAGACAGCAAATGCTGTTTGATTTTTGATAACGGCGAACGTTGTTTATTGAGATTAGGCTGAGGCCCTGTTGTTAACAACACCTTGTTTTTGACATTTTTGACCATCTTTTCTAGGTATCTCTATTATGACTAAAACTCTGGCTAAAATGCTCTCTCTAGCGGTGAATGGCGATCGCCTTAATCAAGCGCTTGAAGATCTAGCTGAAATCGGCAAACAAGCAGACAACACGATTAAACGCATTGCTTTTTCTCCTGAAGATTTGACGGCTCGTGCCTGCCTTCGAGAATGGATGGAA
>Ga0209194_1000489_pt1 | contig 31593 bp, 26 predicted proteins | sample COGITO_mtgs_1004_FD_184787 | JGI IMG/M metagenome (GOLD analysis project Ga0209194, IMG submission 184787) | Pelagic marine microbial communities from North Sea - COGITO_mtgs_100413 (SPAdes) (version 2) | ecosystem: Environmental > Aquatic > Marine > Epipelagic ...
GAATTTCGCTCACAAAACAACAGATGGAGCCTATTGAGGCTCGATTGGAACGGCATCCACTCCTACCCAAATGGGATATTCTCATTTGCCCTCATTTAACGGTATCTTCTTTGTAAGAAACTACCTAGAGACCTGGAAAATCTCGTAGAGGTCTTGAACCAACCATTCAGCAATAGATTGTCTCTTTTTGGCCCAAGAAGACAGATTTAAGACAACGGGAATAGGCTGGCTGAAATCATCCCCTATTCGAGTAATCAGCGTTTTTGCAAGCTTCAACAGCGTTGTTGTTTTCCCTGCACCCGGCTCACCCAAAACTAAGAGCGTGCGGCCTGCTCCTAAGCTATCGAAAACATCAGTCACTTGTGTACCATCTGGCAGCGGGCGTTCGGTCTCTGTTGCAAATTCCTCAACGCTACCGATTGGCGAGGCCACGGCCTGAGAGCGCTCTTCTAAGCCAAGTTCAATTAGTACCTGATTATGGAGCGACCTTCTCACGCAAGCTGAAGACATTCGGGCTAAAAACGTTGGTGGTATAAGTGACGGTATTCCCATCACCCACAACAATAGCGCTGCTGTCCACATTGCCCTGAACGTGGATACTGCGATCGTCGCTTTTATCTTCAGCAGTCATAGGGCATCAGGGGCAAAATAGAGCAGACCGGATAGCAAGCCTACGCTTTTGTAAGCCCTATCTTTTCACACACTAGCAGTAATAAATTCGCATCTTACTAGTCATCGTCGCCATAATAAAAAGGTAGGCTTTAACTCCGCCTTGTCTTCTCACATACCGTCGCTATGCTCGAACTCCACAGCCACACCACCTGCTCTGACGGTAGCCTTACCCCTACCGAACTCGTCAACTTCGCAGCGCAAAAAGGCGTCCGGGCCCTCGCCATTACCGACCATGACACCATGGCAGGCTGGGAAGAAGCGATCGCAGCCGCCGCCCCCTTAGATTTAGAAATTGTTCCCGGCCTAGAACTTAGCACCGTCTATAACGGTCGCTCCATGCATATCCTCGGCTTTTACCCCAACGCCCAAAAGCTACAGGCTCCTTTGCAAGAGCGAGTAGAGGGCCGCAAGCGCCGCGCCCGTAAGATGGCCGATAAACTTGCCGCACTTGGCTACCCCATCGAACTGCCCAACATGGAAACGGCCATGGCCCCCGGTCGCCCCCACATTGCCGCCGCCCTCAAGCAAGCAGGACACGTCAACTCCCACAACGAAGCCTTTGATCGATTCCTTAAAGACGACGGCCCCGCCTACGTCCCTTATGAAAAATTCACCGCGCAGCAGGGGATCGATCTCTTGCTTAGCTGCGGCGCAGTCCCCGTCTGGGCCCATCCCTATATCTTTCGAGGCGGCACCGTAGAAACCGTTTTGCCTATACTCGTCGAGGCCGGACTGATGGGCATTGAGGTTTATCACCCTACCCACAACACCAGTCAAGTCAGGAAACTAGAAGCCTACTGCGAGACCTATGACCTCTTAATGACTGGCGGCAGCGACTATCATGGACCCAAAAAGGAAAAAAATCCAGACTTCAAAGACCTCAATGCCCTAGCCGTGTCGCTAGAGCTACTGCCACCGCTCAAGGCAGCCGCGATCGCACTCAAAGCCTAATAAACAGGCACCAAAAAGCCGCAAGCAATAACGATCGCTTGCGGCTTTTTCTTACTGATTAAAAGATCGGCTCAATAAAGGTTTTCATGCCCCTAGCTTGCCGCCAAATATCCATTGATCGAGGACTTGCGGCGACGCAAGTGCTTTAACGCCTGCTGCTCTAGCTGACGAACGCGCTCACGGCTAATGCCCATACGCTGACCCACCTTGGCCAAAGAAAGCGGATTGCCATCGGCAAGTCCGAAGCGTAGGTTAATCACCTCTTGCTGCTGCGTTGTTAGCTCTAGCAACATCCGACGCAAATCTTGCTGCAAAGACTTTTGTACGGTGTAGTCTTCAGGCGAAGCCCCGTCGTCCTCTAGCAAATCCTGTAGCTCAGTATCCTGATTGTCACCAATGCGCACGTCCAGAGAAATGGGCTGACGAGCAATAGAAAGATACTCACGTACCTGACGAGGCTCTAAGTCTAGCTCTGCGCCAATCTCGTTAGCGTTAGGGCTGCGGCCTAGCTTTTGTGACAGTTCGCGCTGTACCCGCTTAATTTTGTTGAGCTTTTCAGTGATGTGAATAGGCAGGCGAATCGTTCGAGCCTGCTGTGCGATCGCCCGCGTAATCGCCTGACGAATCCACCAGTAAGCATAGGTCGAGAACTTGTAGCCTTTCATCGGGTCAAACTTTTCAACCCCACGCTCTAGGCCCAAGGTGCCTTCCTGAATCAGGTCTAAAAACTCTAGATTTCGCTTCTGATACTTCTTGGCAACTGCCACCACTAGGCGTAAATTTGCCTCAATCATCTTACGCTTAGAGCGCTTGCCCCGGCGCATATGATTTTGTAGCTCAGCTACCGTCATATCAGCCGCTTCAGCCCACTGTGCTTCAGAAATTTCAGCCGTTTCGCCTGCTGCTACATCCGCAGTCGCAGCATCTGGCAAATCAGCCACCAGCGTATTTTTTATCTCTAGCAGCGCCATCATCTGCTGCACCTGCTTACCCAGCACAATTTCATCTTCATGGCTTAGCAGCGGTACACGGCCAATCTCATGCAGATACGCCCGAACAGCATCCGTTGTATACAGTGGCTTTGCCTTGCGCTGCTTTTTCTTAGTAGTTGCAGCTGCCTTTTTCGCAGTCGTCTTTTTCACAGATGCCTTTTTCGCGGTCGTCTTTTTCGCGATCGCCTGCTTAGCTGCCGTAGCCTCAACGTCTGTTTGTTTGGCTGTCGTTGTCGCTGCTGTACTCTTCACTTTAGTCACCTTCTTATCGGCTGTCTTTTTAGCCGTTGTTTTTTTATCATTTGCCTTTTTGCTGCTAGGCGCGGCTTTTACGCCGATTGCATTGCTTGCTACTGCCTTATTCGCTGTTACCTTATCTGCACTGTCTACAATTGCTTCGCGGCTAAAGGCATCGCCAGAAATGCGGCTAGCTGTGCGGGATGTAGATTGAGCTATAAGTGGGGCCTCCGCTAAAAATTCTTTTAGGAGCGATCGCAATGGACTAGGCAGCAAGCTTACTTATTCGCTAGGCGAAACAAGGCGCTGTGGCTAAACCTATACAAATCAAAAATTACTAATCAAAAGCTTTAATCGGAATCATTATGAGTTCACATTGACATCATGTACATAGTCTACGGGCCACTTACAAGATTGGATGCAACAGAAACCTCAGCCATCATTATCACCCTAGCAGCGCCCCCAAAGAGAACCCTGAGAATTTGGTGAGAACGACCTGAGAATCTGGCTCTCAGACTTTTCTTAACTGCTATTATGATGTCAAAAATTCAGTCTAAAAACGGTGGTGTTTATACATCGTGATGACCGTACATACTGGTTAAATGCTTCTCTACACGACCCTCACACACAGAATCTCATGCTAGACTCATTGATAGATTTAGATATCTATCTGTAGAGCGAACGTTAAGAAATAAGAAACGCTAGACTACAAGTTAGGGCAAGAGCACCTAGATACTATTCGCTACAGAAATAGTCGCTACAGAAGTAGGGTTCATAACATAGCCAGTCAAAGAAACAGTCAGTCGAAGAAACAGATATAAGCTAAATCCTTGAACCAAAGATTCAAGTTGGCTAGCTGTATTACGGATTCTTGTATGACTTCTTGAATTAGAAAGGCCCGCAACAGTAAGGATACAGCTGAAAAAAGTCTAGATAAAAAAGCTCCCTATAAAATACCTTCGGCTTTGTTAGAAAACTGGAAAACATAGATTTACGCTGAATCCTGACTTGCCCAAGGTCTGAACTAACAGTGAAATTTAATAGGCACTCAGCGTTTATGAAATTAGTTACAGCACCGTCTGACAAATCAGCACTATCAAAATAGTGAGCAGCTATTTTAATAGCTAGCGCCTTCCGAGCACGCGATCGCTTCATTCGCTTTGACGTTTATCACCTTCGACGTGGGGGCTAACGGTCAAGGCTAATATCAGGTATCGGGGGCCTATACCAAAGCTATAATCTCATTGCTTATAGCTGTATTATTTGATGCCACAGTGTAGCACGGTTTCTTAGGAATTAGAAACCCTGTAAAGAATATTTTTAATCCGCGAACCGCTGCACAAATTTCCGGTTGTGGGCTCGTAGCCACAAGTCTCTGGTATAGATCTCTGGTTACAGGCAAAAAAGGTTGCAAACAAGAGGGGTTACAGCCGAGAGGCCAGTGGCAAGAGGCGGCGATCACCTATCTATCGCTCACCTTTTGCCTAGCAGTAGCAGCCGATTGAACCACATAGGACGCTGCATCACAACATAGCGAGACAGCCCGCGAACTGACCACAACAGCACAGACAACAGCCATCGCAGCGGCCAGGCAGATAAAGCAGCTGACGCTTCTAGCCAGCTACCAGAGAGATCTCCGCGCGGACGTGTCTGTTTGAGCGCCTGCTTTGCGAAAGTAGATACTTCAAGCCAGCCTATAGGTCTAGCCATCAGCACGCTCTTATCAAGACCGGCTTGCTGCTGCACTGTCATTAGCGCTAGCGCATCGTCAGCAGTTGGCTGCGTCAGAAAATCGACGACGTTGCCAACGGCATATCGCTTAAGCATATTCAGCTGATCGTGCCACCGTGGTAGCTGAGCCAAGCCTGCTGCGTAGTCGAGCACTATCGTCCAATAGTCAGCGGCAAAATTGTCGGTGTCGTTAATAGGATCGCCGCCTAGCGATCGCAGCAACCCTTCTAAAACGTCAGAATACTTAGATAAATAGGCCGTTCCGTCAAGAAATCTACCGGCAGAAGTCTGCATGGCAAGGGGCATTTCTAGATAGACGTAGTCAAGATAGGACGAGTTAGACCCAAACCCTGCTGCCGATGACGCCGGAGCTATTTGATCGGCTGTAGGATCCAGCAAATTAAAGCGCAATGCTTTAGGCGTAGGCGATTGCTCGGCATTTTCGGTCGGCGGCTGGTCGTCGCGTAGCCCTATAACGATGCCGATACCGGAGGTATTGTCACACGGCAATGAGGTACTAAGTTGAGAAAGACTGACTGTTGGCGCAGTGCTGTTTTGGACTAAAATCTGAGCGATCGCTAACAGCTTTTCACCCAGCACGCCGACAAAGCACAGCCGTTCTATCTCAGCTTGCCCAGCCGCCATCAGCACCCAGCCTACATAGCCCGTCAGCAGCGGCGCAACTAAATTGGCCGCGAGCGTCGTTTGCCGCCGACTCTTTGCCGTTCCGCAATCATGCTTAAGGCGCACCGCCCGAGCTAGACCAATGAGATGCGATCGCACCCACGCCTCACCTAGCAATTCAACCCGGCCCGTTTGCTCGTAGCGATTGGGCGAGCCCTGCGTAAAATAGCGCCACCGCAGCCCTTCCCGGTTAGCCGCACGCACATCCGCAAAAAAATTATCTCCCGTATGGTGTAGCTCACGGGGCGCTAGCTGTAGCTGATCGCACACATAGCGAAACAGCTTTCCACTCCCTTTGGTCACTCCCACATCGCTAGAGACATAAACCCTATCTTCAGGCTCCAAAAAGCCTTGCTCACTCAGCATCTGACGCACCGTCTTACCCGGCAGATACATATCAGAAATAAAGATAATCTGGTGGCCCTGCTTGCGCAGCCGGTCAATCCGCAGCCGAGTACATAGAATCGGGCTCAGCGCCGCTAGCTCAATATCCACCTCAGCCTGCATTGCCCGAGGCGCATCCAGGCCAAAGGTAGCGAGCTGAGGAGCCAACACCTGATAAATATCAGCCAGCGTAACTTCTTCGCTAGCCGTCTGCCGATGGGCTGTGCGTTCGGCCACCATCCGCTGCCGGGCCAAGGCGTTAGCGGTGACTGAACGCTGATAGACTGAACGCTGATAGTCTAAGCAGCCTGCTTCACTCAGTAACTGAGCAAAAAGCGGCTCGAACATGTCAACCGGTCTGGCATAGTGACGCGTCACACAGGTATCAAAAACGTCAAAGGAAAACGTTTGCAGAGACTGATTTTTCTGAGAAACCACACGCATACCGTACAAACGAACAAACAGTCACGAACTGACTGACTTATCTCATCAATCAAACAGCTAAATCGAAACAGCTACCTACGCAGCCACAGCTTAAAGCCAGGTAGAATGTCTCGCCACGCTATTGATGTGGGCACTTTGCCAGGAAAAAAGCTGCGAAGATGCACAATCAGCCGAAAGCGAGCTAGCGCCCACACAACAGAGCGAATTTGCCAAAGCACGCGATCCTCCTCACGTAGCTCAGGATGCAGCTTAGACGATAGCTTAGAGGGTGCCGCTACCGGCTCAGATAGGTAATAAGTGCATTGGTTACACAGCCACAGCAGATGAGCTTGCTTTTCTAAGCGCAGGGCAAAAAGATCAGGCGACTGAGCACTGATGTCATCTGTTTCTATGACCTCAGTCAATGCCTTAGTCAACCCGACCTGTAGGCGAGCGAGCAAAGGCGTTTTGGTCAGCGAACCAGACTCAAAAGCCGCTGAGAGCGCCTCTAGACAAGCACGGGCGCGCAGGGCAGGACTTTGATCGCTTTGACCCAGATCGCTTTGACCCAGATCGCCTTGATCCAGATCGTTCTGGCCAGAGGGAGCAGAAGCAGATGGCACCATGGAGGCTCCTTAAAAGAACAGAAAACGCTTGAGCGTATATAGAAAATGTAATCCCGGTATGCCTACCAGCCTCACCGTCGCAGAGCGCCAGTTAGAAGCCGTAACGCTGCGCTTAACCGCCTTCAGTTTGCCTGCTTTCATTAGCTTTCCTAGCTCGGTAGATGTCACCGCCACGCTTCTAAGCGTATCTTCACCCATATCTTCTGAAAACTGGCCTAGCCGACTTGCGATCAGCGCCGCTTCTTCAAGGGTTGGGTAGGCAACATGGCGAGTCAACAGCCCTTTGACAAAGGGAACATAGCGTGAAGCTATAGGCGCTGGCGCGGCTGCGATCGCCCCATCGTCTACAGCCTCAACAGCGGCCTGCTGAACCGGCTGAACCTGCCGAGCATACTGAGCTGCAAAATCCACAGCGCCCTGCTGCATCACCGCTACTGCCGGATCCGACACGACTTCACCCTGCCGAGAAAAGGCTTGTTCAGACTTAAAAACAGGCCGAACCAAACCGTCTTCCAAACGCTCATGACCAACGGTCGAAGCGTGAGGAGCCCCTGCCCCTTTCTCAAAGAGCGTCGCACAGCTCTGAATGCTTTCTGCATTGATATCGTAATCACGCTGGTCAAAAATCAGGCCATTTGAAAACGAGCTGGAATACCTCAGCACCTGCTTCATATTGCGACGACCAAAATACAGACCGTGCAGCAGCGGAAATTCGGGCAGGTGACCGAACGCACGCACCAAATTATCCTGAATAGTGCCGTCCCAGCCAACATCTATCAGCGCCACCTTACGATGCTGTCCCCAAAACTGACACTGACCTAAATAAGCATACAAATTGTCATAGGCCCGCTGATGGTAAAAGCGCACTTTTTCTTGCACTCGCCGGTCGTTCAAAAAGGCCAATAGCTTTTGGTCATTCCAGTAGGCCACCAGCGGCTGTTTAATTTCAATGCCATAGTCTTCTACCAGCGGCTGAAATTCAGCAACCGGCAATCCGACATACTTTAAAGCGCTCCAGAGCCCTTTTTGATCGAACTTGTAGGTAATTAGCTCAATTTCGCGCGTGGTCAAACGAGGCGTAGAGGCCAAAAACGTAGACATCCGCGATAGGTAGGCGTAGCTAGTTGTCACCTCAACGCTCAGCGCGGGAGGCAATTCTGCTTGAAGCACCTCGTATATTTTTTTGAACAGATAGCCTTCTCGGGCAATAAATATCAGGTGGTCAATGCCCGTCTGCGCGGCCCGCTCAATCACCTGATGCATATAGACGCTATAGGGCATCCCTAAAAGCTCATAGCCATAGGTATAAAGGGGATCAGCCGTCTTTAGCGTTTCGGCATGAGCACTCACACACTGTTCATAGAGTGCCGCTCCTTTCCAAAAGTCAGACGATTCAGCTTGCTTTTCCAAGACGGCGGAAAGAACTTGACGCACAGGCACTCATCTCTCCTGAGATGTTAGATTCTTGCGGTTAGAAGATACTGGTAAGCGGCAACAGCGCTTTGAGCAGTTCTTAGGTATCCTGCTTTTGCACTGGCTAGTCAGGATATTATAAGCCGTCTTTTCATACAGGAAATCGCGCGCTTTACGGAGTTTTATGCAATCAAAAAGGCGCGATCGCCCACCTCACCGCCGCCTGCGCGTGAATTTCAGTCGTATCAAATAAAGGTACTGTGCTGTCTTTGGCATCAATCAGCAAGCCGATCTCAGTACAGCCTAAGATCACCGCTTCAGCGCCAGACGCCACCAGGTTAGCAATGATCTGGCGAAAGCGATCGCGCGATCGCTTCCGAATTTTTCCCAAACACAGCTCGTCATAAATCACATCGTGAACAAAATCACGCTCTTCGCTATTAGGAATCTGCACCGCCAGCCCGTGCTGATAGATCAGGCGATCTTTATAAAAAGATTCTTCGGTTGTAAACCGAGTGCCCAGCAGACCTACCCGCGTAAACCCTTGGGCTCGAATCACTTCAGCCGTGGTATCGGCAATATGAATAAGCGGCACCGTTGTCGAGACCGTAATGGCATCTGCCACCTTGTGCATCGTATTCGTTGCCAGCAGCAAACAGTCAGCCCCTGCCCCTTCTAGCTGAGCTGCCGCCTTCGCCAAAATTTGGCCAATCTGATCCCAGTCAGCCTGGTGCTTAAGCTGCACCAGTTCCTCAAAATCAACCGAATACATCACAATTTTGGCCGAGTGCAGCCCACCTAGCTCGGCCTTCACCGCTTCATTCATTAGCCGGTAGTACTCAATTGTCGATTCCCAGCTCATTCCTCCCAGCAGGCCAATCGTTTTCATCACCGCTTTCCCTTAGCTCGCTCCCTAGGCTCATCCCCAGATGTTCGATACCACAGCACATTTCCAATCACCGTCAGCACCAACGCAATCCCACCGCCCCTGATGGCTAGCTGCGGGCTATAGCCGCCTCTTGAGAGCGTTTCCATCCACACCGCGCTCGTTTCAGAAGGGCGAAAGGCATCTAGCGCCGCAGGCACTAGGTAAATCAGCGAAGCCCCAACAATCAGCCAGCCCACCATAGAGGCCAACAGAAAGAGAGTTTTGGCCGTGGACTGGCCCTTAGAAGGAACCGGAGCAGGGGCAGACATTTTAGACACAAAGGGTTCAGCGTAAAAACCATCTCAACCTACCATAGTCCGCATTTGCCCCGACCGAAAGTAACCCTCTGCAAAAGAAAAAACGATCGTCCTGCTTCATGACGGCCACTTTGGCTATCATTATGGCCATCGCTGTAGATATCACGGTAGGCATCACTATGGCGAAAGCAGCAGCGTAAAGCTATCTGAGCGATGAAAATCAGCGGTAGGGCCAGGGTGTGCGATCGCCCAAAACGTCTCCTCTCCCGAACTCAGCAGCACCACCACACCAATCCCCAGTCGCCACTGCACCTGAGTTGGCGCTGATTGATCTGACGCTAATTGATCTGACGCTAATTGATCTGACGCTAGTTGATCTGACGCATCAGACGGCAACAGCGCTTCCAAATCTACCGAAACATCCAAGCGCAATCCTTCCGAAGAATGGCTCACCGTAAACGGCAGATCTGCTATGTCTGTCGCTTCCGTGCGCCCCTGCCGATAGCCCTCTAGGGAAAAGACATTCCAAGCTCCTGTTAGCGAAAAATTCAGCTCCCAATACGGATCTTCATCAGACTTTTCAGCCCCGAGCGCCCAAAAAACCTCAAAGCAAGTCTGCTCCCACAGGCGATCTTTTCTAGCATGAGTGCTGCTGAGTGTCGGCAGCACCACCGCATTCAGATCTCCAGCCATCAAATACGAAAGAGACAGCTGATTGCCTTCTCTGGTTAACGTGCCGGTAACCGTCAAATCGACCGTCTCTGGCAGCGGCGCAAACGGGACCAGCGTAAACGTAGCAAGTTCAGTCATTTTTTGGCCTTACCTCAGCGATTTAACCTTACCTCAGTGATTTAACCTTATCTCAGCGATTTGATCAGGGCTTTTAGCGCCGCAGCTTGCGATTCAATGCTAGACGCCAGCTGAAACTGCACCAGCGCCCGGTCCAAATTATGCATCGGATGCTTCGCCTTAAAATAAACATTGCCCGCCAAATAGTCCGTAAAAAATCTCAGCCCCAGCTCAAAGGCGATTAGCCAGATCCCATCGTACAGATACCGGTAGTCATACTCTGTCAAGAAATCACCCGCCAAAGACAGATAGCCTTCTAGCATCGCCTGCGCCAGCTCCAGGTCAAAATCAACCTGTCTCCAAGCCGTCGTTTCTTCACCTAGCAAATTGCACCCAGAGCGCAAGCAGTCGCCAATGTCGTAGTGCACCAGCCCTGGCTGTAGCGTGTCTAAGTCAATTAGACTCACTGCCTGACCGTTACGGCCCAGCATAATGTTGTTGACTTTGGGATCGCCATGAACAGGGCGCAGCTGCAAATGACCCGCAGCTTTCGCATTTTCTAAAACATGCGCCCAGTTGTACCGGGACGCAATGAACTCTTGGCAGTGTTGAATCTCTTCTAAGCGAGCTGACGTGTTTCCTTGTGCTTGATCGTCAGCCTGATGACCGGTAGCCTGATGACTGGCCCCTGCACGCCAGCTTCCTAAGACCTTGTTGTAGTGAGCTAAATACTGAGGCGTAATGTGAAAGCCTTTTAAAGTATAGGCAAGTCGCTCAACTGGCAGCGTACTGATCAGGCGATGAAACATGGCCAGACCGTAGCCCACTTCCTTGGCACGGGCAGTATTTTCTACCGATTCAAACACCTGAGAGTCTTCAATGAAAGTAATGGCTCGCCAATAGCCACCAGCGTCATCAACCCAAAAAGGGCTCGCTTCACCGGTCGGCAAGGCGGCAGGCAAAATACGCGGCATTTCCCAGCGACGCGGCAAATCTTGCAGGGCATTTTGCAAATGCTCGCTGAGCACTGCCATGTTTTGCATCACCAGCGCTGGCTGATGAAAGACTTCGGTGTTGATTTGCTGCATCACAAACCGCTTGGCAGGCTGCGCTGCGCCCTCAGCTGTACTCTCAATAGTCACTAAAAAGGTGCTGTTGATGTTGCCATTACCAAGCGGCTCTATAGCGGATATCGTACCCGAAGCAACAAACCGGGTCGCAATGTTGTGAAGCTCAGACATGAACAACCCTATACTTCTTAGCGCATACTTCTTACAGATTTCTACAGCGAGCTAGATTCTACAGCGAGCTAGAATTCAAGCTTTCAGCCTCTTCCGGCGTTTGAGGAATATGAATACCACATTCTTGCTTCAGGCCCTTAAATCGTGTGGCCCTACCGTCGGTATCATCTGCGCCAACGGGCCTGCTAGAGTGCCAGTCGCCTACGCTCACATAGCCTTCGTTAAAGAAAGGATGATAGGGCAAATCGTGCTTTTTTAGATAGGTATAGACATCTTTAGAATGCCAGTGCAAAATTGGCAGCAGCTTATAGCGAGAGGCTTGAACAGTGATTCGATCTAGGGTTTTGCGATGGTCTGTTTGCTGCGATCGCAATCCCGTCAGCCATGCCCTTGCCCCCAGTTCGCTCAGCGCCCTTTGCATTGGCTCCACCTTACGAATATGGTCATAGCGGTTAAACGCCGCTACCGTACCGACTTCCCACAGTCGGCCATACAGCGCCTCCATCCGAGCTGGACTGAGCGGCGACTGATACACCTGCAAATTTAGCGACAGGCGCTCTGTTAGCTGTTCGGCAAAGCGATAAGTCTCAGCGGGTAAATAGCCCGTATCGATCCAAATCACTGGAATATCTGGGATGACGCTTGTCACTAGGCCCAGCATCACCGCCGACTGAATGCCAAAGCTGGTGCTCATCACGAGGCTATTGCCAAACGTCTGCGCCCCCCACTCTATTAAATCGACAGCATCCGCTCGATCAAAGCGTTCGTTAAGTGCCTCAAGGTCTTCTAGTTTGGGCTCTGCGTTAGATTCCAAATTGGATTCCAGCTTGAGCTTCGAGTCAGGCTTCAAACTCTCAAAAGTACCCCTACCGTTTGGTTGAGGGTTTGGCAACGCACTGGTCATACGGGAAAAGTCCTACATCCCAATATCTCAAGCTATAGCTTCCCACGATCAGTTCGCTATAGCAAAAGGACCAGAAAATAATATAGAACGGACCTGAGCCATCCGTCAGTCCGGGCTAAGACTAGATTTGGCCCAGACCTAGCCCAGATTTAGCCAACGCCTAGCCAACGATCTCGCGAATGCGATAGATCGGCCTTTTCTGCGATTCGTGATAGGTGCGCATCCCTAGCTCTGCCAGCAGACCAAAGCTAAATAGCTGAATGCCTGAAATAATTAAAAGCACAGCTAGCATTAGCAAAGGTCGAGTGCCGATTGCTTCATTAAAAAATAGCTTTAAGAACGTCAGGTACAAACCAAATAGCGATCCCAAAGCAATAGAGACAATGCCAAACGGCCCAAAGACGTGCATGGGGCGAGTAAGAAATGTCTTCATAAAATAGATCGTCAGCAGGTCCATGACGACTCGCAGCGTCCGGCCCAATCCATACTTACTTTTGCCAAACTGACGCGCGTGATGACGAACCGGAATTTCAGTAATCCTGGCCCCTTCGATGTAGGCCAGCGCCGGTAAAAACCGATGCAGCTCTCCATAGAGATGCATATCTTTGGCGACTTCGGCTCGGTATGCCTTTAGCGAGCAGCCATAGTCATGCAAACGTACGCCCGTCACCTTGGCGATGAGCTTGTTCGCAATTTTAGAAGGCAGCAGCCGAGTCACCGCATCGTCTTGCCGCTCCTTGCGCCAGCCGCTCACTAGGTCATAGCCGTCTAGGAGCCTGTGATACACCGTAGCGATATCGGCAGGCTCGTTTTGCAAATCACCGTCTAGCGTAACAATTACGCGACCTCTGGCTTGGTTAAACCCGGCCGACATTGCCGCCGACTGGCCGTAGTTACGGCGCAGCACCACCACCTGCACATCGTTGCGCTCCTTAGCAATCTCTCTTAGCAGCGGCACCGAGCCATCGGTAGAACCATCATCTACACAAATAAACTCGTAGGAAACGTTCATGTTTTTTAGAACGTCAGTAATTTGCTTTACCAGATGGGGAATGGTCTCTACTTCGTTATAAATCGGCACGACAACAGAGAGATCCAGCATCATAGAAGGCGTGCCGTTGGCATGGGTGCCATTAACAGCCGGGTCAGTAGAAAGTGATAGAGAAGGCGTAAGCGTAGAATCAATCATGGCAAGTTGATGGCCAAACAGCGGACAGACAAAATTTCAGACTAATTTCAGACAGTCTTCAGACAGTTTCGTAAGCAGCCGGAAAAAGACGCTGCTTTAAGATGCCCTTACCGTATCGGATTAATTGACGATGATCTCGCAAATTAGAACTTCTTGATGGAATCAACGCATTTCTCTCCTAGCCAAACGCCGCCCGCCGCGATTACCTCAGCGAGCACGCTGACTAATCGGTAGATCGCGACGCTGCTGAGGACAACGGCCACTGGAAACTGACCGCTCAGCAGCGGAATCGCTGTCGCCTCGAACACGCCAATGCCGCCGGGTGCGCCCGGCACCACTAGCCCTAGTAGCCAGGCAAGCCCAAATGCGGCAACTAGCGAAGAAAACGCGCTAACTGTTGTCACGGGCTGTAAGGCCGCAACAATGGCAATAAAGCCGAGCGATCGCAGCAGCACAAATCCAATCTCACCTAGCAGTGGCCGCAGCGGATAGGCCCGCAATAGGCCCGTGCGATCGCCTGTAAAGGTCAGCCCCTGTGCCTTCGCCTTCGCCCGCCCCAACCGCTGCAAAATCGGGTTAAAAATTCGCGGATGAACCACCGCTAGCGCTACGCAGGCCACCCCGACTTGCAGCCACAGGCTGTATACGCCCACGCCCACTAGCTGCCCGCCCCCCAAGCAAGCCAAAATCAACGCTGCCACCGCCATCAGCAGCGGCTCCATCACCACCCCCAGCACAGCGATACCCGTCGGCGTCCCCGTCTTTTGCAGCGCCCGCACCCGCCCAAAAAAATGCCACACATTTCCCGGCAGATACTTCGCCACGTTAGTTTTGAGATAAACCGGCGTACTCCAGCGGCCACCTAAAGGCTGATTAAACAGCTCCAAAATCCAGTGCCACACCCACCCAGACCAAACGTGGGCCGCCAAAGTCACCCCAAACGCTAGCGGCAGCAAATATCTCGCTTCAGGCGTCAGCTGAATTTCTGTCACTTCTCGCCAGTGATCTTTAAGCGTTTTGACGATAAAAAAGAGGGTGCCGCCCAAAATAACCCAGCGCAGGTAGGGCTTTAGGCGAGTCACTAGTGACTTCATCGACATGCCTATATCCATTAGCCTCTATAACCCGTATAAAACTCGGTATCTCTATAAAACCTGTATGAAGTGTCAAGGCAGCCATTGCTTTTGAGATAGACTCCCTTTATCTCATAGCTGGGTAGTCTCTTTTTGCGAAAGGTCAAAAAAACTTCAAGAGAGCACTTCAAAAACATACCTAAAAAACCAGTAGACACACTCTAGATGACACTCAAAAGATGGCACTCAAAAGATGACACTCAAAAAACTGTTGATCATTGGGTTACTCCTCGTTGGCCTCTATGCTCGCTTCGCCAACCTAGATCAAAAGGTTTACACCGTTGATGAGGTCAGGGGCCTTTTACGAGCATCCGGCTATGCGGCGGAAGAACCGGTAGACAACCTTTATACAGGCGAGCTAATTACCAACGGCCAGCTGCAGCAGTATCAGACCCCCACCATAGAACACTCGGTTGGGGATGCGCTTAAAGCATTTGCAAATAATCCTGAGCATCCGCCGCTGTATTACCTATTAATGCGGTTTTCTTTACAGATTTTTCACACACCTGTGGCTTCTCGCTGGCTAGCTGTCATTCTCAGTCTGCTGCTGTTACCCGCAACGTACTGGCTAGCTCAGCTGCTGTTTGCACCGGCTACTGTGGGCACTGGCGCAGTAGACCCTAAAACTGTGGGCTGGAGTGCGATCGCATTAATTGCCGTCTCACCGTTTCACGTCTTGCTGGCCCAAGAAGCCAGGCAGTACAGCCTGTGGGCGCTGCTGCTAGTTGTCTCTAGCGCCTTCTTACTACAGGCACTCAAGCATAACCACTGGAAACAATGGCTTGCCTACGGCGCTACCGCTGTCTTGGGCATATATAGCCACCTATTTTTTGCCTGGGTGCTCATCAGCCACGGGCTATACGTTCTAGTCATTGAAAAGTTTCGGCCTACTCAAAAGCTGCTGCGCTATATCGTGATATCTATCGGTATTATCGTGGCCTTTTTGCCTTGGGCCTGGGTTATTGTCAGCCGACACAGCCAGCTAGAAAAAACCACAAAATGGGCCAGCAACTATCAAACGGGCATCCTAGATCGCGCCGAATACTGGGTGCATAACTTGGGCATCGGCTTTATCGACTTTGACTGGCCTGTAAGCTTTATCAATCCGCTGTCTTACCTTGTGCTAGCGGGTTTCCTTTACAGTCTGTATCAGCTTTGTCGATATACACCTAAACGTGTTTGGCTATTTTTAGTACTGCTAATGGGCATCAGCGCCTTTGCCCAAGTTGTACCGGATATTTTGAACAGCGGTCGGCGATCGCTACTGCCTAGATATTCGCTAACCGTGTATTTGGGAATAGAGCTAGTCGTAGCCTATGCGATGGCATTGGCGATTGGGCCAATGGCCAGCCAGTTGCAAAGCAGCCAAAAAGTCAGCCAGCCACAGCTAGCCGGACTAAAAGTTCGTCAGGCCAGCATTCTGGCGCTACTGCTTGGAGGCGTTGTCTCTAGCCTGCTCATTGCTCAATCACTCGACTGGGGCAAAGGCTCTAGCACAATCTCACTTATCGCTAGCCCTCAAATCAACCAGGCTGAGCAGCCCATCGTCATCAGCGATACGGAGTATTTTTACCTACTGTCGCTCAGCTACTACGTCAACCCAGACACCCGCTACTTATTGCTCAATAGCGAACAGCCAGAAAGCTACAACGCCATACTCGCGCAGCTTCCCCCTGGCAGTGAGTTCTTTGTATACTCACCGTCTGCTGTTTTAGCAGAGGCCATTCAGTCTAACAAAGCGCTAGAGAGCGATATTGTCTTGCCCGAGGCGCAGTCACCTGAAACGCAGGCCAACCCAAAACGAGGGTTGTATACAGTGCGTCGCTTACCTAGCTAACGCTAGCCAAGCCAGTCTAGTTGGGCTAAGCCCCTCGTCAATTCAACAGTTTGGCAATTCTTGGCTTAACCAGTTGAGACTCGGCTTTGGTGATGTAATAGGCGATCGCCACTAGCAAAACAGTCATCACCGGAAACAGCAGCGTTCTGAGCACCAATCCCCCGGAGAACTCAAACACTATGAAATGATAAAAAAGGCTGTAGATTGGGCGATGAAATAAATACACCGCATAAGAACTAGCCGACAGCGCTGCCACCAAAGCTGGGAATTTTCGAGCGACAGGCGCAATCCAAAAAGCCAAACCTGCAAAGGAAATTGCGCCGAGCAGGCAGTAAATATAGTATCCAATATTTACTGGCACTAGCTGCATAGTATCTAGCGCAACGCCCTCGCTCCCTATCTTCTGCAGCAAAATCAGCATCAGCACGCCGAACAAACCGCACAGCAGCCGCTTTCTCTTACGGACAAAGTTGAGATTAATATCCGCTTTGGCATAGAACACGCCCAGCAAAAATGTTGGGTAGTGTAGCAGCAGCCGCGTATCGATTAAAAGAATGCCTTGACCTTCTAATGCTATTTTCACGCCATATAGCAAGCCTAAAATCAATAGATTAACGCCGCAGTACGACACGGGCTTTAGCTTTGCTGTCAGCGCAAACAAAATATAGTACGGAATCAGCGCGCCCATATACCAAATCGTAAAGATTTCAGAGGTCGTCGGGACTAGAAAAAGCTGGATTCCTAGAAAGTGAGCAGCCAGGGTAGCTGGCAAAGGAGAAAAGTCGGCATGTTTAAATACGTGCTCGACGTGAAAGACGCCCACAAAGACAATCAGAGCCGCCCAGTACAGAGGCACAATTCTAATCAATCGACGCTTTAAAAAAGTTTTAGCATCAAAGGCGGCTTGTTTACCCAAGACAGATCTGCTGAGCAAAAAGCCCGAGATAAAAAAGAAGATTGTCAGACCGATACCGCCTAAATCGGGCGCTAGCCAAGGGACTCTAGGATCCCAGCCCATATAAGAAACCGAATGCTGAAATAAAATCAGCGCCATGGCCACAATGCGAAGAACGTCTAGCTCAAACAGCGTTTTCTTTTTTTCAAAGCGCTGATTTTCAACCTGGTTTGAAAGGGTGTTTGGGCGGCTAACGACGGGCAAACGGTTCATTTTTAGCGGCCTCATTATTTAGCTATATTGACTAATTTGGCGGCTAGCTAGTTCACTCCAAGCGCACTTTTTTACGTGATGACTTGAGCTGCGATCGCCTTTTTTTGCTCTCTAGCCGCCGCCTTTTTGATCCTTTCGTCGGCTTTGTGGGCCGCCTTCTTTTTGGCAGTATGCCAGCGGCTTTTACCATTTCTTGCAACCGGCTAAGCGCCTCTTCCCGGTTGCGTTCTTGAGTACGGTGCTCTTGCGACTTGATCACAATTACGCCGTCTTTCGTCAGTCGCTTGTCCCGCTGCCGCAGCAGGCGACGCTTGTAAAAGTCGGGCAGCGAAGACGCTTCTACGTCAAAGCGCAAGTGGATCGCACTGGCTACCTTGTTGACGTTTTGGCCACCCGAACCCTGCGAGCGAATCGCGCTCATCTCTATCTCACTGTCAGGAATAGAGACCGAGTTTGAAATTCTTAGCATGACCTTTAGCGTGCGGGCTTAGAACGACGTCATATCACCATACCGTTTCCGCCACGGTAATATCACTACAGTAATGTCACCACAGTAGTATCACTGATTGGCCATCTGCTCAAACTGTTTCCAGCACAAATACATTGCTCTGGGTACATGAAAACAGCCCTTCCACTTTCCGCCTTTCAAAGGCAGCAGCACTTCGCCGCGACGGTTTAAATAGCCATACCACTCGCCGTTATCACCGTCAGCAAAGTGGCCCCAGGCGTAGTCGTGTACTTTTTGGTACCAGCGCCAGCAGTCTTCGCGCCCACTTAGGCGATACGCCATTGATAGCGCCACCAGCGTTTCTAAATGCACCCACCACAGCTTTTGATCCCACTCTAGCTGCTGCGGTGGATGGCCTTTCAGATCCATAAAGTAAAAGAGCCCACCGTACTGCGGATCCCAAGCAAACTCTAAAATTCGCAAAATTACGTCTGTGGCCTGCTCCATCAGTGCCCAGTTGCCTTTGCGCTCTGCGATCGCCATCATGAACCACATCGCCTCGATCCCGTGGCCTGGGTTAATCAACCGCCCTTCATAGCAATCTATCGGTTCACCCGCTGGCGTGATGTGCTCGCGCGGCAAACCACTGGCTGTCACCAAAAACTGCCCCATCACTTCCGCCTGGGTTTGGGCCAATACCTGGTCAAGCTGCCCTGCCGATAGCAGCCAGTCCATTTCGAGTGACAAATTAGCCAGGATCATCGGCACCGCGAGTGATTTTAAGGGCCGCGTCCCTGGATAGGCTTTGTTGTACTGTCCCTTTGGATCTCGCTGGCGGCGCAAGACGTTGCCATAGGCTTGCAGAGCAATCTCTTTGGCCTGCTGATCGTCACGGGCTAAGGCGTACTGGCTGAAGGCCATCGCGGCAAAGCAGTCGGAAAAAATATTGTAGGGCACGGTTAAGGGCTGTCCCTGCTGGGTAAGGGAAAAGTACCAGTTGCCTTCGCGATCGCGCCCATGTTTGGCCAAAAAGTCTGCGCCGTTTTTTGCGATCGCCAGCCACTCAGCCCTTGGCTCTAGCTGATTGCACAGCATCGAAAAAGTCCAAACCTGGCGGCTTTGCAGCCAGATAAACTTGTCAGTGTCATACACCTGACCCGCCGCATCTAAGCAAGTAAAATAGCCGCCAAAGCGCCGATCAATTGAATGATTTTCCCAGAAAGGGATAACGTTTTTTAGCAGCGTATCTTTATACAGCGCTGCCAACTCTGAAAATTCAAAAGCCATAGGAGCCATAGAAGTTAGATCGATTGTCTCTGCTTTGAATACACTAGTTCAGCAGTGTCAAAGTCTAATAACAAATGCAGTTTCATCATTACTTGGGCAGCAGTTTTCCGGATGACGGTGTATTTGCTGGTATAGGGTAAAAACGAACCTATTTCGATAGTGATTTGTTCTTCTTCTGTTTGTTCTTCTCTCTGAGCAGGCCCTCATGCAAGTCCCCAAAGACAGCGTCTCTACCGATCTTGATCTCAGCAGCATTTACGCTGGCATTGAGTGTTCCCCTGAGCATCCGGCTGGGCATTCGGTCATCAGCGACGCCAGTAACTATCAACCTGCTATTCAAAACAGCGCGTATGCTAGCGGTGAGCAGACTGGCGGCGAGCAAACTGGTAATGGGCAAACCGGCTGGCATTGGCAAATGGGAACCGCGCTCACGGGCACTGTCATCGTCTCTGCTGGACTTGCTTTTCCTTTTGTTGGCAAGCAGGCAATCACTGTCCCAGTTGGTGAATTTGTACCGCCAGAGCACACATCAAACGGCAGCTTCACCGCCACGCTGCCAAACGGACAGACTTCCCAGCAGGTTGCTCTCGATCAGGGAAAAGGGATCAGCCCACAGGTTGGGCAAACTAGCCAGGCAGCTTTCAGCGCCAGTACCTACACCAGCAGTACTGATACCCGTACCAGCACCAGTTCTCAGGCAGCTCAGGGCACAGCTTACAACACCGCGTCTTTTGCCGCCAAACAACCCCTACTTGCACAACAGGCAGACGGCAGTTGGAGTCTTTCTGGCAACGCGCCGTCATCAGGCCCAACCCAGGCAGCTTTTACTCGTCCAACGGCTGCTTCGGCTACACAGCCTGCTTCTACAAATTCCGGTTCACGACTTAACGCTACACGGCTTTCTGCGCCCGCAATTGTTAGTCAGCTCGCAGCCGCCGTTACTAGCAATGAACCCGTCTGCTTGGGCAATAGCTGCCGTGGGCTTGCCTATATCCAAATTCAGCTACCCAAAGCTCAGCAAACTGTACAGTCTATTCAACAACAGCTAAATGACTTTGCAGGACAGCATGCTCAAGGTGATGTCACAGCGTACCAGCAGGTGCTTGCAGACAGACTAAGCGAAGTTTCTGAGCAAGAAAGCCGCCTTGCCATGGAGCTAGTAGAAACGGACCGCTACGTTACTCAGATTGGGACCAAGCTGGCCGCCCTCAGTTTTCAAACTGACTTAGCGAGGAATTTACTCTCTGCGGACACTGGCTATCAAACAGAGTGGCTACGTCTCAAGCAACTGGAGCGTCAGCTGCTAGCAGAGTATAGTAAAGCCAATATTGACGCTACGCCGCTCAACGAGATCTACCGCGAATATGAGGCGCAGCAGCAGGAAACCTACGCAGCAGCAGAGGCTGTGCTGGGCAACTACCTCATGGCTAAAGGCAAGTCCCAAGTCGGTCAGCCATTGTCAATTTATTCAGCGCCTGCCGCCCTAGATATACTGCAGGCGTTGACCGTTTCTCTTCACCAGCAAGATACGCAGCAGTTGCGTCATAGCACCCTAAAAATTGCCGAAGAAAACCTTCAGCGCAGACAGAGAACGCTCGCTCAAGACCTAAGCAAATATGAGTCCTTGCAGCAAGAGCTGAGAACGGCGACGGCGCTGGTTCAGCAATATGAGCAAACGAGCGCACAAATAGAAACAGAAGCGGCTACGACCGCGACGGCTTCAGCGATGGCTCCAGCGGCAACAGCACCAGCAGCTGCGATTGAACAGAATTCTCCTGCGATTGAGATTGCAAAAACCTTAGAAAAGACGATGCCTGACGGTAGCTTAGGCAAAACGATATTGGGGATTGTGATTGCAGCAGGTGCAGTGGCTGTGGCGACACAGCGTCGGACCGGAGACGTCTCCAAAGCGCTGGCCTCTGTAGACTTTAAGAACTCAGAAGACTTTGGAAACTCAGAAGACTTTAAAAACTCAGAGTCTAGAGATCTTGGCAGGCAAGCGCTAGATAGACAAGGCTTTAACGTTTCTATCTTGCCGCGACGGCAGCCAGCCTTAGCCGAAGATATATCACCAGCCGATAACTTGGCTATCGAAATCATGAGCCGAGAGCTAGATGAAATCTTGAGCCCATCGACAGCCGAAAGTTTTGAGCAAGAAAAGCAGGAGCGGGCGATCGCATCCATCCAACTACCCATAGATAAAATCGATGCGTTTGCAGAAAGCGCCGTTCGCTGGGTGCTAAAAGACTTGAGCAATACGCCTAGCTTGGCTACGCCGAAAACGTCTGAGCAGGTAGCGGCAAGCCACCTGTCGCTGAAGGCGGCTTAGGGAAGGCAGCTTATCTGAAGGCACTTACTTTAAAGGCACTTGAATGGAATGCCCTTAGATAAAGTCCTAATCCCATCCGGGGTTCGACTTCGCTCACCCCTCGGTTTCTAGTCGTGCACTGGAATTCAGACAGTGGTCAGATGATAGATAGCAGACGACTTTGCTATAGTCCTTAGCGGAAGCTGTTGAGCTTTCTTTAGGTTCTTTTTGGGCGTTCTTTTTGAGCGGGTCTAAAGGAATGGGAAGGAGGCAGGTTTTCGCTGAGCACTTTTGCGGGTTTTACCATGTCTGTCCATCCGTTTCGGCGTCTGATGACCTACGGGCGAAAATATCGCTCTCGGGCTTGGCTGGCGAGTGTGTGTTCGCTGCTGAATACGGTATTCGACTTAGCGCCTCCGGCCCTGATCGGAGTGGCTATTGATATTGTGGTCGATCAGCAAAATTCTATTTTGGCCCAGTGGGGTGTGGTTGAGCTGCGATCGCAATTCATCCTTCTCTCCGCCCTCACCTTTTTGGTTTGGATTTTAGAATCAGCCTTTCAATATGCCTACGAGCTGCTGTGGCGCAATTTAGCCCAGTCGATTGAGCACGATTTACGCATTGAGGCTTATGGACATGTGCAGGGTCTAGAACTGGCCTACTTTGAAGAGCGCAGCACCGGCCAGCTGATGTCAATGCTCAATGACGACATTAACCAGCTAGAAAGATTTTTAGATAGGGGCGCAAATCAGCTGATTCAAATGAGCGCAACGGTGCTGATTATTGGCACGGTGTTTTTTGTGCTAGCGCCAAGCTTAGCCTGGATGGCCATTGTGCCCATGCCGCTGATTGTTGGCGGTGCGATCGCTTTTCAAAAATACCTTGCCCCCCGCTACGCCAACGTTCGAGAGCAAGCGGGCCTAATTAACGCGCGGCTGATCAACAATCTAACCGGTATCGCCACTATTAAAAGCTTTACCGCCGAAAACTACGAACTAGGCCAGCTTGAACGCGAATCTCAGGCATACCAGCTCAGCAATCGCAAAGCCATCGTGCTCAGCGCAGCGTTTATTCCGCTGATCCGCATCATTATTCTTATCGGCTTCACCGGCATTTTGTTCTACGGCGGATTAGCCACCGCCGCAGGCAATATAGAGCCTGGCACATACACCGTGCTGGTCTTTCTCACCCAGCGTCTGCTGTGGCCCTTGACCCGCCTAGGCGAAACCCTCGACCAGTATCAGCGGGCAATGGCCTCTACACAGCGGGTGATGAATCTGTTGGATACGCCCATTGACATCCATCCAGGCACCACCGCGCTGCCCACTTTACAGGTCAGCGGCGATGTCGTTTTTGATAATGTCTCCTTTGGCTATCATGAGCGTCAGCCCATTTTGCAAAATCTCTCTCTTAGAATTCCTGCCGGAAAAACAACAGCTATTGTCGGATCTACCGGCTCTGGAAAAAGTACGCTAGTCAAGCTGCTGCTACGCTTCTATGAGGTCAGTGCCGGGCAAATCACATTAGACGGTCTAGATTTGCAGTCGCTCAAACTTGAAGACTTGAGAAAAGCAATTGGGCTAGTCAGCCAGGATGTGTTTTTGTTTCATGGCACCGTTGCCGAAAATATTGCCTACGGCAGCTTTAACGCCACTTTGAATGAAATCACAAAAGCCGCCAATGTTGCAGAAGCGCACGAGTTTATTCAAAGACTTCCCGATGGCTACGACACAATTGTGGGAGAAAGAGGGCAGAAGCTTTCAGGGGGGCAGCGGCAGCGATTAGCGATCGCAAGAGCACTGCTTAAAAATCCGCCAATTTTGGTTTTGGACGAAGCGACCTCTGCGGTAGATAACGAAACGGAAGCAGCCATTCAGAAGTCTTTGGAGAAAATTACAAAAGAGCGAACGGTAATTGCGATCGCCCACCGCCTCTCAACCGTCCGCAACGCCCACTGCATCTATGTAATGGAGCAAGGTCAGCTAGTCGAAAGCGGCACCCACGAGGCGCTGTTGGCCCAAAATGGAATTTACGCTAACCTGTGGAAAGTTCAGACTGGCGAGCGAGTCAGCGTCTAGCGGCGGCGGCAGCGAAGGAAAAGGTCTGCAAAAAAGCGCGAAGAGAGACTATCAAAGAGAACATATTGCATGGATACCGTTCAGGACGCTCAGCAGTTCCCGACCGACGAGGTGGATCAAGATCCCTCCACCCCAGACACTAACCCAGACACTAACCCAGACAATAGCCCAGACACCAGCTTCACTTTCCTTCAGCTCTGGAATATGAACATCGGCTTCCTTGGCATCCAGTTTGGCTGGGGCCTACAGATGGCCAATATGAGCTCTATTTTTGAGCATCTTGGGGCCAATGCCCACAGTATCCCCATTCTGTGGCTAGCCGCGCCGCTGACGGGCCTAGTTGTTCAGCCGATTGTCGGCAATATGAGCGATCACACCTGGGGCTGGCTGGGTCGCAGACGACCCTATTTGCTAGGCGGGGCGCTGTTTGCCTCAGTAGGACTGGTGCTCATGCCTAGCTGCTCAGCGCTGTGGATGGCAGCGGGGCTGCTGTGGGTATTGGACTCTAGTGCTAATGTCAGCATGGTGCCGTATCGGGCGCTGGTCGGCGATTTACTGCCAACAAAGCAGCGGACTCAGGGCTTTGCGATGCAAAGTGTCATGGTGGGTATTGGCGCGATCGCAGCCGCCATCATGCCCTGGATATTCAACCACCTCGTCGGCGTTGACCCTACAACCAGCAGCGTGCAGCGCATCCCCCTGACCGTCGAGCTTTCCTTTTATCTCGGCGCAGCTCTATTTTTGGCAACCACGCTCTGGACCGCCATCACCACCCCCGAATCGCCCCCCGAAGACCTCGCCAAATTTGAGCAGCAGCAGGCCAAAAGCGGCGGCATTTGGAACAGTTTGCAAGAAACCTGGCTGGCGCTAAACCACATGCCATCTACCATGAAACAGCTCGCCTGGGTGCAAATTTTTACCTGGCTAGGCATCTTTTGCTTCTTCATTTACTTTCCGCCCGCCGTCGCTCGCAATCTCTTCGGTGCCGCTGAAATAGACTCCGTGCTCTACAACGAAGGCATTGAATGGGCCGGGCTGTGCTTCGCTATGTTCAATGCCGTTTGCATTCCTTTCTCTTTTTTGCTGCCGCTACTCACTCAGCGCATCAGCCGCACCACCGTACACAGCCTATGTCTCGCCTGCGGTGGCCTTAGCCTGATTTCACTGCTAGTTATCCACCAGCCCTGGGTATTGTTGCTCTCAATGGTCGGCTTTGGCATGACCTGGGCCAGCGCCCAGTCTATTCCCTATGCAATCTTGACCCATGCGATCCCGACCCAGCAGCGCGGCATCTATCAAGGCATTTTCAACTTTTTTATCGTCCTACCCGAAATTGCCATTTCTCTATGCTTTGGCTGGATTATGGAACACTGGCTCCACGAAAATCGGCTCACAGCCGTCGTACTAGGCGGCTGTTTTTTATTAGTCGCAGCCTTACTAACGCCTTTCGTACAGCTCCCAGAACAGTCGTCAGAAACATCCGCTGACAGTTCCGCTGACAGTTCTGACAGTGCAGATAGCAAAGCAACTATCGAAGAACCAATCACAAATTCTTTATAAATTCGGACTTACTGTGACCAGCGATTTCTCTCAACGGCCAGCCCAACAGCCAGCCAAGTGGTTCAGTCAATGGCTAAATAAAGGATCTCAGCCTGAACCACTAATTAGGCTAGATCGGCTAACTCAGCTGCTGCTGCTAGCTGCAACGGTCATGGTTTATAGCGTGCTAGGAATGGCGATTGCTAACTCTCTTTTCGTCAGCTACGTTGGCGCAGACCATCTTCCCCTTGCCTTTATTTTTATTGGCCTGTGCTCTATTCCGGCCTACATTCTTTTCTCCCAGATCATCGATCGCTATAGCCGCCCCCAGCTATTTCGCGCTGTCTTATTGGGCTCTATTCCAGCCGTTTTAGGTCTGCGGCTGCTGCTTTCGCAAGGCTCGCCCTACGGCTATTATCTGCTACTCATCGCAATCTTCTTCCAGTGGGATTTTCACAACAACGTCCTCTACCCCAGCCTGCTAACCGACTATTTCACCACTCTAGAATACAAACGGTATGCGCCTTATATTGGCATTGCGCAGGCCATAGGAACGCTCTTGGGCGGTGGGCTTACGGCGGTGCTCTCTTACTATCTGCGCACGCGAGATTTGCTACTGTGTATGCCCGTCATCTTTTTAATCGGCGTCGTTCAGCTGGTGTATTTAGAAAATTCCCAGCGTCGCATTAATGTCGATACGCCGCATAGCTCGGTCGGGATCATAGAGTCTCTGCGCACCTTTCCAGATCTCGTCAAACGGTATCCACTTGTTCCGTTTTTAGCGAGCAGCAGCTTTTTGCTCGTGATCATCTATATCAGCTCTGAATTTCTGTGGTTTAGCATCTACGGCGCTCAGTTTAGCGACCAGGCGCTGACGGGCTTTTTGGGCCTGATGCGAATTGTCATCAGCCTGATACAGGTCGCCGTTATTTACGGTGCGACTCGTCCCTTACTCAAAACCATCGGCGTAGCGCAGATGAACCCGGTGTATCCGCTGACGACCCTAGCAAGCTTCGGGGTGCTGCTTTCTCACTTTGGGTTGCCAGCAGCGATTGGTCTGCACATTAACGGCGACGCGCTTTACAAGGGCATTAATCTACCGGTGCATCAGCTTAACTACAACGCCATTCCGCGCGAGTTTGTGGGGCGAATTCGCACGCTGAGCGACGGTGTGATCTACGCGGTAGGACTGACATTAGCCGGTCTTTTGCTGTGGCTAGGCGAAACGCGGCTAAGCCTGACGCAAATTGCCTGGGCGATCGCACTGCTGACGGTCGGACTGCTGCTAGTGAGATTGCCGATGGGCTACTTCTATACCAACGGCCTAGAGTCCATGATTCGCTCAGACAGTATCGAGCTAGATGAGTTTAATCTCTATCCTATGCAGCTCAATGCGCAGGCGGAAGAAGCCGTCCGAGAGCTACTGCTAGACAGCAATGACCGATACAGTCAGCTTAAAGGGCTAGAGCTGGCGGCCAGAATAGAGCGACCTAGCCAGTTTTTGCCCGAAATAGAACAGTTGATTTTAGCAACTGAATTACCGGATAAAGCGGCAACAGGTACGGAGGATACGGCGGGCGCTCAAGTCTATGAAGACGCGATCGCGCTTTTCTCTGACTGCCCCGATGACGTACAGGCCCACTTTCAGGAAAAACTGCTAGAGTCCAATTTAGCGCTACCGCTCAAAACTTTTGCAATCGAAGTGCTGCTCATTAATCAATACGCTCCTAGCGCCGACGATATCCAAGCTTGGCAGGCTCATGAGAGGCTAGAAATGCAGGTGTTAGGTGCGATCGCCCAGCTCATAACGGCTCCAAAGGCCGCTTCTTCCGATGCTGCGGCTCCAAACGCCTCGCCCGACTGGCCGCCTATCCTCAACAACAGCGCCGCCCACATCGTCACCCGCATCGTCGCCCACAGCCACAACCCGCGTCTTGCCCCCTTAATCTCTGAGGTCGTTCTCACCCAAACTAGCCCCAACATTATTCGCACCGGCCTAGAAGCCTTGCGTCCGCTCACCCAAAAAGGCGACGACATCACCGCCACTATCGCCAGCAGCAAGCTCAGCCACTATGATTCTATGGTGCGCATTGCCGCCCTCGACCTGCTACGCATCACCCTGTGTGAAGATCAGCTCAGCACGATTGCCCCTTGCCTGGGTGACGCCGACCCGCGCGTACGCCAGCAGGCTGCCAAAACCCTAGCCGCCTATGGCCGCACAGGCATAGACATCGCCGCTAAAAGTCTCACCAGCAAGCAGGTTCATACCGTCAATGCCGCCATCACTGCCGTCGGCCTAGTCCGCACCAAGTATGCCAGCAACCTGCTATTCGACTACCTTACCCCTAGCTACAAACAGCTCGCCAAAACCCGGCAGTGGCAGCCCCAAATTCCAGCCAATCACGCTAGCTGGGAAGCGCTCAGTGTTGCGATCGCCGACTACCATACCCGCCTCATTCAAAAAGTCCTGTTCATCCTCGCGGCCCTAGGTCACGCCCGCACCGTCAACGCCGTCAATCGACTACTCGCCACAAACGACCAGCACGAACTAGAAAACGCTATCGAAGTACTGGCCTCACTTAGCCATCGGCGCTTCATCGTACCGCTAATGCCGCTGCTAGAAGCCCTAGTCACCGCTAACAAATCTGTCAGCCCAGCTGCTCAGAACACAGTCTCCAGCCAAATCTCCGGCCAGATCTCTGGCCAGGTTTCAGGCCAAATCTTGGGCCAAATCTCAAGCTCACCAGGGAAAATGCCAGCAGAGCCACCGCAAGTCGTCTCGACGCAAGTCACACACCAGTGGCTGAAGACAAAAGGATACCGGCTGCTGCTTGAAGCCTTAGAATCAAATGACCGCTGGATCAAATCAGGCGCACTAATTGCCCTCGCCAGGGTGCCTTCGACCCTAGCAAATGATCCAGATCCCTTCGTACAGCAGGTCGTCAGCCAACTTTTTGAGGCTAATTTGCCTGCCAAAACTGCCATGAACCGACTGCTACTACTCAAAAGCGTCTCACTTTTCAAAAACCTTTCGCTTGACGAGCTGCTTTTAATTGACGAAAGCCTAGAGCAAACCCATGTGTTGACTGGCGCAACCATCTTCACCGAGGGCGATCTCGCTGCGCACCTGTACATCATTGCGGAAGGCAGTGTACAGCTCGTAAAAGAGATTGACGGGTTACCGAGAGGACTCAGGCAAATCAGCCGAGGTGACTATTTTGGCGAAGTTGCTCTCTTTGACGATGCGCCCCTATGGGATAGCGCGATCGCCCAAACTGACTGCACCCTACTCAAGCTCGAAAAAAATCGCTTCCTCAGCCTAATTACGCAGCGCCCCCACATGATTCTAGAAATCTGCCGATTTCTCAGCCAGCGCCTCAGAGAAACCGATACCTACCGCGCCGAGCAGATTCCTAGCGTTCGCTCATAGCGAGTATCGGCATTGACGCTGAGTTAAAACCGTCATTAGCGCTAGCTAAAGAGCGGCTAAAAGGGGTGCTAGCCTACCGCCTTCTACGTTCTGAGGGCCGTCATTCACACCGTACAGTCTAGTCAATAAACGAATCGAGATGACGACCTGTATTTGCAGCGTTTAGGTAACTGAAGGCCCAAAGCAATTGACAGCATGTCTTTTGACCTGAAACTATTGCGACTCATAAGGTAATAAGCGATTACCCTTCAAAAAGAGTTTGAATCTATGAAAGCTTTTATTGCTTTTGCTTTGGCGATTATAGTCTGGGCAGTTTCGCCGTTTACTTCACCTGCGATCGCGGCTGATCTCGCTCAGGGCGCACAGGTCTTCGCGTCTAACTGCGCCGCCTGCCATATAGGTGGTGGCAATGCCATCATGGCCCCCAAAACGCTCAAGACCAATGCTCTAGAACAGTATCTAGACGGCTACGGCGCAGAACATGACGTCAACGCCATTATCAAGCAAGTCACCTACGGCAAAAACGCGATGGCGGCTTTTGGCAGACGGCTTTCGACAGACGAAATTGCTAACGTTGCAGCCTATGTTCAAGACCAGTCTGAAAAAGGCTGGTAACCAAAAACCGTGTGGCGCGCGATCGCTAAACGTCTTCTGTAAAAAATTTGCACTTATTCAAAAGGCTAGCTCATCCAGATTTATATGCTGGAGACTAGCCTTTTTTATCCTTGATTCTTAGAACCTTATCTTCAAAGGCCTTCTCAAAATCTCTTACCGTTGCACCCCTACATGCTGCGAACAGTCGCTTCCCCGTCTTTCACTTCACCAACCAGCACTTCAGTAGCCAAACCAACAAACAGCCCATTTTCCAAAACGCCGGGAATATTGTTGATTGTTTTTTCCATCTCCGCTGGGTTATCAATCCCGTTGAAGGTGACATCGAGCACCATATTGCCCTGATCGGTAATCACCGGGCCATCTTTGGCCACACCCATCCGCATCTCCACTTTTCCATCCAGCTTCTCCAAAGCGCGAGTAACCGGTGCAACCGCCATCGGCAAAACCTCTACCGGCAGCGCAAATATAGTGCCAATCTTGTCGCTAAGCTTAGAGCTATCCACCACCACCACAAACTTTTCAGCCAAGCCATCTACTACTTTCTCGCGAGTATGCGCCGCGCCACCCCCTTTAATCAAATTCATCTGCGGATCAACCTCATCCGCACCGTCAATCGCAATATCGATATGGTCCACTTCATCTAGCGTGGTCAGCGGAATACCATGCTGCTTAGCTAATACCGATGCCTGAAAAGAAGTCGGAATGCCTTTGATATCTTTGAGTTCGCCAGCGGCAAGACGCTCACCAATAAACTGAATGGCGAAAGCAGTTGTAGAGCCCGTGCCCAGTCCTACAACGGTGCCAGACTTAACCTGTGCGGCAGCAGCGCGACCGACTTCTTGCTTCATCAGTTTGACGGGATCCATGGACGGTTATCTCCTAGTAGCGGGTGTTTTATGCGTCGTTTTATAGCATGAGGGATTGTGGGTAGGGAGTAAAGTTGGGAAAGGCGAAAGACAGGAATAGCAAGAGTACAGATGGAGCAGCCGGGAATGGAACAGCCAAGAATGGAGCCGCCAGGAATGGAGCCGCCAGGAATGGAACAGTTAGGCGAGCAGCGGGTTTGGTATTGGCGGGGATGGCGGATACGGTATACGCATTTGATCAGCCGACCACAAGTACAAGGTAAAACGCCGCTGCTGCTGATTCACGGAGCGGGGTCTAGCTTAGATCAGTGGCGGGAAAATTTGACGGCGTTCGCCCAAGAGCGGCCGGTGTATGCGCTGGACTTGCTAGGGTTTGGGGGGTCGCAGAAGGTGGCGATCGCACTCAACAATGACCTGTGGGTGGCGCAGGTTGCAGATTTTTGGCAGGCATTTTTAGGCAGGCCCATGATTTTGATGGGTCACTCTTTGGGGGCATTGGTGGCGTTGCAGATGGCAGCAGATTATCCCAAACGGATAGATCGGCTGATTATGCTGACGCTACCGGCGGCGCGTCAGGAGCTAGGCGGCGCAGCGGCAAAAGTAGGGGCAGTCGTAGAAGGATGGTTTGCCTCGCCGCTATTGATTCGGCCTTTGTTTTGGCTATTACGGCGGCCTCGAGTCATTCAAGGGGCGCTGCGGGCGATCGCGCAAAAGCCAGACCGAGTAGATGCAGCGCTAGTGGACAGCTTTGTGCGGCCAACGCGCGATCGCGGCGCTGCCAGAACATTTTGCTATCTGGTCAAGTCGCGCACGTCTGAGCAATTTAGCCCCATGACGCAGACGTTAATTCCTCAGCTACAGATGCCAGCGCTGCTGCTATGGGGAAAGCGCGATCGCATCATTCCAATCACCTGGGGCCGCTATGTCAACCGGCTAACACATCGCCTCACCTTTGTAGAAGTCGAGGAAGCCGGGCACTTTCTCTACGACGAACTAGCCACTGAAGTACACGATCTGATCGACCTGTGGTTAACCGACCAGTTGCCAACGACAAACAATGACCTCATCGCAGCAGCCACAACTATCAATCAGCACCAGCAGCCAAACTAGAAACTAACTGGTCGCTGAGATATTTTCAATGGTAAGCAGCGCTTACTCACGGTCGGTTCGCAGCATACTTTAGACATGATTTTGATGCAGCTTTCTACCCGGCGGATTCCAGTCAAGGTACTCAGTGAGTCCTAGAGAAGACTCATGAAAACAGATCTGCGACTAAAAAAAGTATTCAAAAAATGATTTAAAGAGCAACACAGCCAGCTAGCACTCAGGTATAGACCAATGGCACTGACTTAAGAAGGAAAAAGGTAGAAAAAGGCTGCAAGGCTTGATATATATGAAATCAGGCCTTGCAAGCCAGAAATATATCACCTTCTACTATGTCTCAAATATCCGAAACTCTCAAG
>Ga0209194_1000493_pt1 | contig 31437 bp, 22 predicted proteins | sample COGITO_mtgs_1004_FD_184787 | JGI IMG/M metagenome (GOLD analysis project Ga0209194, IMG submission 184787) | Pelagic marine microbial communities from North Sea - COGITO_mtgs_100413 (SPAdes) (version 2) | ecosystem: Environmental > Aquatic > Marine > Epipelagic ...
AGTAGACAATCGCAGTCCGGTTTTGATTATGACGCTTTGGGGGCATAGCTTTCACTTCGACGGGGATGCCTGAAGTCTATGGCCTGACCACGCTTTTGTCACTAGGCACCAATTTTAGATCTATCTGCGGGTGTATCGCAGTGTTCACCGGCTAAAGGAACCTGCTAAATTCAAAAGTTGGCTGGGTAGAATTACCACCAACTTGTTTTACGACGAACTGCGCAAACGAAAACGATACAAGGGCTCTATTTCTTTGGACGCGCCGCTTTATTCTAGCGACGGCCAGTACGATTGGGAACTGCCCTCTAACGCCCCTACCCCTGCCGACACTATGATGACGCAAGAGTTTAACGATCACCTTAAGACTGCCATGGCAGAGCTGCCTGAAGTCTTTCAACAGACTATCGCTATGAGAGAACTGCAAGGCCTGTCATACGAAGAAATTGCAAATATTACAGGCGTTTCGCTGGGGACTGTTAAGTCGCGCATCGCCCGCGCCCGGCAGCGTCTGCAAGAGAAGCTCAACGTCTATCTGACACCAGAGAAAATTTCTTTTTGACGCCTCTAGCCTGATCTTCCTGGCCTGACTCTTTCAATCTGAACTTTTTGCCAAGATTGGCCTAAAGTTAAGCTATCTTGAAGATAAATCTGGGATTGGGGCTTTGGAGCTAACGCGATACATTCAGGTGCTAAAGCTATTTTGGCAGGTGTCTATTGCGGCTGAGTTAGAGTATCGGATTAACTTTGTCGTTGCGGTCATCAGCAGTCTTGGCGGGTTAGCTGGCAGCTTGTTTGGATTGTTCTTATTCTATAGAACGGACTATGCTTTCCCAGGCTGGTCTTGGAGCGAAGCCTTACTAGTACTGGGCATTTTTACGATACTAGAAGGCATCTCGGCAACGTTTCTGGTCCCAAATCTGAACAAAATCGTTCGCTACGTGCAAGAAGGCACGCTCGATTTTGTTTTATTAAAGCCTATCAGCTCTCAATTTTGGCTATCAACGCATACGGTGTCGCCGTGGGGCGTGCCGGATTTAATATTCGGGGCGATTATTGTTATCTACGCGGGCAAGCAAATAGGCTTATTGCCCTTAGACTACCTATCCCTGCTGCCCCCTTTATTACTCGGCATTGCTAGTCTTTACAGCCTGTGGTTTATCTTAGGGGCCACCAGCATTTGGTTTGTCAAAGTCTATAACGTGACAGAAGTTCTTAGAGCCCTTTTGGAAGCCGGTCGCTTCCCTATAGAAGGCTATCCTGCTGCCTACAGAATCTTTTTTACCTTTGTTGTTCCGGTCGCATTTTTAACGACTGTGCCAGCACAAATGATGATTGGCCGCAGCGAACCGATCTGGCTATTGGGTTCGGCTCTGCTAGCAGTCGCTTTATTCCTGGCGTCTAGATGGTTTTGGCAGTTTGCCCTGCGGTTCTACACTAGTGCCTCTAGTTGAGCTGCTCTACGAATATTCATTCTACGCATATCCATAAAGAGCGTATGAAACCCGGCTGAATCATGACAGGAACCTTGAACATATGAGAGTATTTTCCCTAACGATTTAAATCGCCTCTAGCGATCGCGCAAATTTGACGTATGTCTTCAAATAATAAACCTTTCGCCTATAGCCGCCGTTCCTTTTTGCGAACAACTACCCTAGCTACAGGCGGCGTCATCATATATGGCTGTGCTAATCAGGGTTCTCAGTCGCTCATAAAAATACTGCATTTTCCGGAAACAGTTTCTCGCCGCTCAGGCGCACTAAGCGCTAATGTGAGTGGCCGATACGCTAAGAACGTTGAGCAAATTAGATATCGAGTCAATGCAGGCGACTGGATTACCTTCTCGCCGGATAGTCCTAGAGTGCCGTCGCCATTTTTTACGTTAGAGATGCGGGCAGAGGCGCTAAAAGAAGGGTCCAACGAGCTAACCATAGAAGCGACCCCTAACCGGGGAGAGCCCGAAATTACCACCCTTTCTTTTGACTATCAGCCAGCGCCCGTCGTGCTACCGATAACCACCGACTGGTCTAATATCGACAGTCGGCAGCTAGACGTGCAAGATGGCCTATGGGAAACTTTTGCTACCGATGACGATGGCTGGCGAGTACGGCCCAAACCTGGCTACGAAGATTACGACCGACTGTTGAATGTAACCGGCGCGTTTCCTGGTGGGAGACGAGTAGAGACTACGCTGACGCTGCGCAACCAAGACGATAAAAACCTATATGGCTTTGGCCTGCTGACTATGTGGGGCGGTCATCCTGACGAAGCTGATGTGAGTCCTCGTCGAGGTTGGAGCTTTGGTATTTCCTGGTACTACTCCTTTTATAAAGGCGTTGGCTCAGAGTTTTCTTATAAGCAGGGAAAAGAGAAGCCTGCCTGGCTTTCGGCCTACCGTAACTATGACCACAAAGCGGACACGAAGTATCGGCTGATCTCAGAGTGCTTTTCAGAAACAGATGCCGCTGGTAACCATTTGCGCTATCGACAGCAGATGAAATGGTTTGTCGATGGGGAAGCAGAGCCTGAAGACTGGGTAACGCTAGTAGACCCTAGCGGAGAGATGGTGCCAGAAGGTGAGTATTCAGTGGCAATTGTTGCGCACCGAAGTCAGGCAGAGTTTGGCCCAGTGACGGTAACACCGGTCGAGCCTGTACAGGTTGAGAGCTAACAAGAGTCTAACCAGTGTGAAGGCATGACGCTAAATGGCCAACGCTGTGGTCACGCTATCGGGCTATTGGCTGTGTGAGTTTGTTTGATTTAGATGGGCCAAATCTGCCTAGATCTTACTTCGGCGGGCTATGAAAAATCTCGTAGTTTTGAAAGAAGCAGTCGAGAAAGTCACCTTGGCCAACCTCTGTTAGCGTGGGCCACTGCGGCATGGCTTCTGGTTTTCTCATTTGGGAGGCGTGCTGGTTGAGGGCGGCTCTTTTTTGACTCAGGACAGGCTGGATGTGTACTGCATGTTGAAAGTCGCTAAAGATAGTGGTGCCTAGTTTACTGGTAAAAATTGTTTTGAGCTGTTCGAGAAACTTTCTTTTGCCGCCGCCTTTGCGTAGCGGCACCCAGGGCCACTGATGCCAGTACCATATGGGATAAGCGTATATATCGGGCGTGAGGGATAGCTGGGCTAGCGCCGCAAGCACCGCCTGACCGGTAAGCGCGTGGTCGGGCGGTGTTTCTAGGTGGGAGGGAATAAAGATTTCGGCGGCAGGATTTTCTTGTAGGAATTCGCGGATTTTTTCGATGGCGGCGGTTAGGTTCTCGGTTAGCCGACCGTCGCCAAAGCCTAAGAAGGTAACGTCTGTGGCGGCTATGCCCAGGGCGGCTGCGGCTGCTAAGGCTTCGCGCTCTCGAACTGTGCGGAGTTCAGCTTCGGCCATTAGCGCTGCGTGAGAGCGGCTACCATCTGTTACAAAGACAATCTTGACGGCTGCGCCTGCTGCTTTTTTGCGCAGGATGGTCCCGCCACAGCCAAGGGTTTCATCGTCCGGATGAGGGGCAAAGACGATGGCAGACTGGCTCAGATCGGTGAGCGATCGCGCTGCCATCACCTGTTCAAACCGCTTTCGATATAGAGACTGTAGCCATGTCATAATCTTGCGTCTCGCATTTGTGGTTGTCTCATTGCCAAGCGACGGGCTTTCAAACGTGTACGTAGCTGTCTGACAAAACCACCTTTGGGCGATTCGTTAGGACCTAACATCTGAATATAGCAGTGCTTTAGGTCTGACGCGATCATCTCCCAAGAGAAAACATTTACGGCTCTAGCTCTTCCTGCTTTTCCAAACTGCATTCTAAGTGTGCGATCGCTCAGCAGCTGGGCCATTGCATCAGCCAACTCATCTGGCTGTTCGGGAGACACTAGCAAACCGGTTTCTCCAGATACAACAACATTAGCCATTCCTCCCACTTGGGTTGCAACAGTCGGAATGCCAGCTGCCATCGCCTCGGCTAGGCTCATCCCAAAAGATTCACTGACAGAAGGATTTACCAAAATGTCTGAAGTTTGAAAATAGTGATGTAGCGCTTGGTGAGAGACAGCGCCCGGAAAAAATACCTGGTCTTTGAGCTTGGAAGGGAGCTTTTCTTTTAGATAGGCTAGGTAGTCAACAGAACCAAACTCAGATAGACGGCTCACTAACGGGTCATCACTGAGATCGGCAAGGAACTTGGAAGCTGTGGGCTGGTTGGGCCCGACGACGTGCAGCCGCGCGGTGGGGAAGTGCTCGGTCAATTTAGCAAAGGCTTCTATGAGCGTATGCAGCCCTTTCTCTGGAGAGATTCTACCGACAAACAGCACGTTGGGGCCGGTTTTTTCATCCGTGTCATTTGTCTGTACGGTTCCTTGTAAAGCTCTTTTTTCGTGAGTGGCTGTTTGCAGGGCGAATTCCTTTACAGCGGCTTCTTTGACAGCGGCTTCAGCGGGCTTGAACTGATCGATATCAACGCCATTGAAGACACGCTGGCAGCGATCGCTAAACTCAGGGAACTGTGCTTTTATCTTATTTGTAATGTAATCGCTGCAGCCAATAATCAGATCAGTTTGAGCCAAACGCTTTGCAATGACGGTCCGCTCAAACTGATTGAGCCACTCGCAGTGCATATGAAGCACGACTTTGATTTTGGGATTGAAAAGCTTGATGACAGGAATGAATTGAGAAAAATTATGAACGTGAGCCACGTCACACTGCTGCCGCCGCAAATCTACAGCAATTCTAAGGATGTAAGGCAGGCTGTAAAACCAAGCGCCAACGTATAGGAGCGATGGAAACAAGTTCTCTCCTACTGCGGCCACCTTGTCATAGTGCCGCATGCCCGCTACAGAGACGCGCCGATACTCGATGCCCTCGCAAGTTTCTGCGGCAGATTGCTGACCGTCGCGTCGAGCATAAATAACCGCTTGGTGCCCAGATTGCGCTGCTTGAGCCGATGGACTGTTTTGGATAGAGGTGTCTTGAATAGGGGTGTTTTGAACGAAGCGTTTAGCTGTTTCGTAAGTCCAAATAGGAATTGAGCCTGCGCTCACTGGCGCTGTAACGCTATTCCAAGGCTGATTGATGAAAGCCACTTTCATATAGGGCGTCTCTTTATAAATAAGTGAATGAATAATGGAGATGGATTTTTGGGGCGATCTAGAGAAAACAAACTGGCTGCTTTGGGGTTCAAGGGCATTGAGTACCTGCGGCGAGCGAAGTTGTTGTTGTTAACGAATATATTAGGTTTGACTGCAGTTTTCCTTGGAGGATATGCGCATTTATTCTATCTTTACTGTTCTATAAATCTTATTCAGCGCAGTCTTTAAACGTAAGGATGAACATTTTCGTTTTATGAATAGACTCTCTCAAAACCCTTGCTATATAAGCATTTTATAGTTGCCAATACGTAGGCCCAGCGCACTATTAGACACAGTATGCGGACACGACAGACCGAACCGTATATGCCGAGGCGTCATACTGACGAACAACGAACACTGAAGAACAACACACAATAAAGAACAGAAAAATTGTGTTCCAGTTGTCCAACTGTCTTTGACGCTTTGCGCCTGCGGCGACGCTTTGCGCTACGCTTGCACGCCTGTGGCTTGACGAGCCCGCTCAACTACCTGCTCAATCAGCTACCTGCTCAGCTACCCGCTCAACCACCGGAAATGCTGAGCACCGAACCCTAAGCGGATCCGTAGAGATTTGTTCTTTTTGAAGCGCAGGGTGTTTGGCTGAAACGATCAGGCTATTTAATCTTCTGTCGAGATTGCCAGCACACTGTCAGTCGCATCTCTTTTAGCTCTGACACTCAGCCATTTGACACTCAGCCATCTGACACTTAGCCATCTGACACTTAGTCAATTGCTTTTTGATGCGAAACTTCAATGACGGTGTGTACATTCCCACGGGGTAAAAAGTCGCCTTTGATGGTCACCGATAGCGGATCGCAGGCGGCAACGAAATCGTCTAGGATTTGGTTGATAGATTCTTCATGAGAGATGTTGCGATCGCGATAGCTATTGATGTATAGCTTGATGGCCTTTAGCTCTACCACCTTTTGGTCAGGCACATAGCGAACGTAGATGGTGGCAAAGTCTGGATAGCCCGAAAATGGGCACTTGCAGGTAAATTCGGGCAGGGTGATGTCGATAGTGTATGCTCGCCCCGGTCTAGGGTTAGGGAAGGTGATTAGCTCGCCTTCTGCGATCGCTCGTTCACCGTACAGCATCTCTTGAGCCGAGACCGAGGCAGATATATCTTGGGTAGTCATGTGAGAACAGTTACTAGCGAGCGTCTTCGCTCTTTAGGATAGGAGTTCTCTAGGGTAGCAGTTCTCTAAGAAACTAATCTCTATGGGACTAAAGTCTTTAGAACCTGACGCGGCGCGGTTAGGTGCAAAATGCGCTCTAATAGCCAAGGCGAGACGCGATCGCACCACACTGCCAAATGTGACTGCCAGCCCACCAGTACTTCTGACGAATCTTTGCCGAGTCCTTGCGTTAGCGCTTTTGCCACCTGCTCTGGGCTCATCGAAATCACACCGTGAAACTTTTGCAGATCTTTGGCCATGTCGGTGTCGGTCAAAGACGGCAATAGCGTCATCACCTTGACGTTGTGCGGTGCTAGCTCTAGTCGTAGCGCCTTGGTAAATCCAACAATTGCAAACTTGGTCGCCGAATAGGTTGCCATTGTTGGCGCGGCGATTTTGCCCATAAGGCTAGAGACATTCACAATGGTGCCGCTGCGCCGGGAGGCCATTCGCCGGGCGATCGCGCTAGTGACGGTGTACATTCCCATCATATTAAGAGACATTTCAGCCTGCACTTGGCTAGAGCGTGACTTTAGAAAAGGCGTCTGATAAGCAATCCCGGCGCAGTTAATCAGCAGATCGATATCGCCATAGTCACGCCAAACCTTAGCCATGACGACGCTGACATCTCTAGGCACAGTCAAATCGAGCGCGATTGGAATAGCTTCTACATTCAGATAGCGAATGTCGTCAGCCACCTGGTGAAGCTGATGGCTGTTGCGAGCAATTAAAATCAGACGGCGGACGCCATTTTTGGCAAGTTCGTATGCGATCGCCCGACCAATACCCCGAGAGGCACCAGTAATCAAGGCGATCTTACCTTTGATATTCATCAGTAGAGACCTTATTTTTTGCGTGGTGTTAGTCGCAAGCGCGTTTACCGTAGCCAGGCGCTTGCAATCTTTTGCCTATGAAAATTAGAGCTGTGAAATGAAGTGGAGTGATTACGAAGTCGAATGATTAAGACGTGGAGTGACTAGAAAAAAGGAAACAAAGCGGGCCTTACGCGGCTGAACCCGTTTGATTGCGGCCAGTAGAATTTAGCAAAACACGAACAGTAAACAGGCAGAGCTTTAGCGAAATGAACACAGCAACTCTCATTAGCAAGCGCTGTAAAGCAGAAACGCAATAGCCTACGCCATTGAAGCATGACTGGACTAGTCGGCTAGACAGAATAGAGTTCATGATTAGCGGACCTCTTGAACTATAAAGCATGTAGATACCGTTGAAACAAGCCAACGTTAGCACCTGAAAATAAAGAAACTAGCGCTTGCTCGAATCAACACGCATACGCTAACAACGGGATCAAGAATGCGCAACACTTTTTAATGTAAGGCCGTTTTCGTAACATTACTTCATGATTTAACGCACACTAGACGTTTCGTACTTATACGGATGTATCTCTGAAGCTCTCTTGAAGAAAGCACTCTGGAAATTGTTGCCTATAAACATTATGAGAAGCGATCGCTTTGTCTGAGTGAGCAGTTTTTGAGAAATACGTCCTTTTGTAAAGCTTTTTGAAATAAAAAACATCAAAATCTTTGAGCGAGTAGAGCAACCCAGTAAACTGCAATGGATTAAAACGTAACTTGCTGGTGCGGATAGATTTTGGATTTTTCTCTACTGATAAAAGATCTGTGCTGGCACAGTCTGATATTTTTCCTGGTAACCGCATTGGGTTACCTCTTTGTCTCTGGTGGCCTCTATGGCCTGTTCTTTCTGCGGCGTAGCGCTCGGCCTACACCCGTTGCCACCCAGCGGCTCAAAGAAAAGCTGTCTTTAAGCGGTCTCTGGCTCGCTGTTCATCACGATGTCTTGTTGTCGCTGGCGTCTTCAGCCATATTTGCGATCTGTGCGTCAATGATGACCACCGTCTACACGCTGGGCTATACCCGGTTATATTTAGATCCTTTTGCGTATGGCTGGTGGTACATCGGCTTTAGCCTCTGCCTAGTGCTGTTTCTGCAAGATACTTATTTCTACTTCACCCATCGTCTGGCTCATCACCCTAAGTGCTACCGATGGATGCATAAAGGCCATCACTATGCCAACAATCCCACTCCTCTCACCGCCTTCTGCTTTGACCCCGTCGAAGCTTTGATTCAAGCGCTCTATTTAATGGGGGCCGTGTGTATTATTCCTATGCACCTAGGTGTGCTGTGCGCGGTTGTGCTGGTAATGACACTCGGCGCACTCATTCATCACTTCAGCCTCCGCATGTTTGCCGACTCAGCATTTGGCCGGTGGCTCGGCAGCTGGATGATTGGCCCCATGCATCACTGGTTTCATCACCGTAAATACAACGTGCACTATGGGCTTTACTTCACCTTCTGGGACCGGCTGTTGGGTACGCATTGCTATGACTATAAAGACATTTTGAGCCCGCAGGCTGATGGAAAAGCTGACGAAAAAGCTGATGGCAAAGTGGAGAAAGCCTCTCTATCCATCGCACCGTCACCATCGCCGTCACCATCGCCATCCTCTCAGCCTAAAACCGTGGCTTTCCCCACACCGTTTAAGAAGGCATCCTAAGCACTACGCACTGACGAGCGTTAAATCATACGTCTGCTATCCACTCAGGTGACTAGTCAGGCGCACCCCAAACCCGCTAGGCTGAAGAAAGTTTTGTAAACACTGCTTAGCCTACGCGCTTTCGTCACTCTATATGCGATATCTCATTACCAGCGCCCTGCCATATATCAACGGGATTAAGCATCTGGGAAATTTGGTTGGCTCTATGCTGCCTGCGGACGTGTACGCTCGCTTTTTGCGTCAAGAGGGCGAGGAAGTGCTCTATATATGTGCGACGGATGAGCACGGCACACCCGCAGAGATTGCAGCGCTAGAAGAAGGGCTAGAGGTCGCTGATTTTTGTCAGCGGCAGTACGAGCGCCAAGCAGAGATTTATCAAAAGTTTGGTCTGTCTTTTGACTATTTCGGTCGAACCTCTTCAGCAGAACAAAAAGAGCTAACACAGTACTTTTATCGCGCTTTAGATGAGCAGGGTTTTATTGAAGAGCATGAGACCCGTCAGGTGTATTCCATTACTGACCAGCGCTTTTTGCCCGATCGCTATGTAGAAGGCACCTGCCCAAACTGCGGCTACGAAAAAGCCAGGGGCGATCAGTGTGAGAACTGTACTAAGATGCTGAGCCCGACAGATCTGATCGATCCCCGTTCGGCGGTTTCTGGCAGTACAAATGTAGAAGTTCGCACTAGCCGCCATCTATTTTTACGGCTAGATCGGCTGAGCGATGACGTGCGTAGCTGGGTTGATCAGCAAACCGAGTGGCCGAATTTGACAAAGTCGATTGCCTATAAGTGGTTAGACGAAGGGCTGCAAAGCCGAGGCATTACCCGTGACTTGAAGTGGGGGGTGCCGGTGCCCAAGGAAGGGTTTGAAGATAAGGTTTTTTATGTTTGGTTTGATGCCCCGATTGGCTATGTATCGGCGACAAAGGCGTGGGGCGATGCGGCTGGGGCTGACTGGAAAAGCTGGTGGTACGACGCGCAAGATGTGAACTATACGCAGTTCATGGCGAAAGATAATCTGCCGTTTCACACAATTATGTGGCCTGCGACAATTTTGGGGACGCGTGAGCCTTGGAAGCTAGCAGACTATATTAAGGGCTTTAACTGGCTGAACTACTACGGGGGAAAGTTTTCGACTAGCTCGAAGCGGGGCGTGTTTTTGGACCAGGCGCTGGAAATTGCGCCTGCGGACTATTGGCGCTATATGCTGATGGCGACTGCGCCGGAGTCGGCTGACTCGGCGTTTACCTGGGAGCAGTTTCAAACCAAGGTAAATAAGGATTTGGCAGACAATTTTGGTAATTTTATTAACCGGATTTTGAAGTTTACGGTGTCGCGATTTGGCAATGAGCTGCCTGCGGGCGGTGAGCCGGGTGAGGCGGAAGCTGAGCTAGAAGCAAAGTGCAAGGTGATGATTGAGGAGCTGCGATCGCACCTTAAAAACAAAGAATTTCGCAAGGCAACCGAAACCCTGAATGCCCTGTGGGCAGCGGGCAATCAGTATATTGACGTGCGCGCTCCTTGGAGCCTGTTCAAAACAGACAAAGACGAAGCGGCAGTGGTTATTCGCACCTGCGTAAATCTGATTCGGCTGTATGCGATCGCCTCCGCGCCGTTTATTCCAGCGACGGTCGAGCATCTGTTTGAGGCGCTTCATCTGAGTGAGACAGAGCGCCGAAGCACCATGAGCGCCGCTACAGACCTAACGATATTGCAAGCGGGGCGGACCTTTGAAGTGCCGCCCGTTTTGATTCAGAAAATTGATGACGATCGCGTTGCTGAGTTAAAAGCCAAATACGGCGGCGACTAATCTGTGATAACTGATCTGTGATGATCGATCTGTGATAACTGATCTGTGACGATGGGTTTGTGATGACGGGCGCAGCGACCTTATTGATAGGTTTCGCCTAGAGCGAAGGGATTGGGTCTGCTTTTTGGGGACTGTAGAACAGAGGCCGGATTGAACCCTAAGGTTTTGAGAAAAGCTGCTCTGTAGCGGGGTGAAACCGAAATGCTTTGGTTTCTGCCGTAGGTGATTTTCAGACGATTTTGAGAAAGTGCGGGCGAAAAGTAGAAAGATCGCGTTGCGGTGACCATATGAATTTGGTCGAGCGGCACTACCCAAGCAAATGGGCCAGAGCATATGTATAAAACGGTGGCGTCAATTCGGTAGTAGGTGTTGAACAGCAGCCAGGCCGGTAAAACGATAAGAGGAGCGATCGCGCTCACCACCAAAGACAAGATAGTCGAGTTTGCCTCTGCCAATACAGACATCGCAATTCTGACGGTAAGTAAAGGGAAACTCACAACCCCTAGATAAAACCAAGCATCAATAGCAGATCGAAAGAACATGCTGAGTACCGAAACGAAGAAATTCCTAAAAACACACCTCTCTACTAGCTCCTCTCTACTAGCTCTTCTCTACTAGCGGCACAGCCAGCTATAGATATCGACGAGAAGGTGCACTATGTTTAGATTGCCCAGCAAAAAATATTGATACCCAGATGTCATGCAACGATGATAGACACCGCAATGAACAACTGCCATCTTGGTTTCGTTTGGACTCACTAGTGCTATTTGTGAACAGGCATTATGAGTAGGCATTGTGAACAGGCAAAACATGCGTCCTATTAGCCGTACCCAGTTTTTGAGCCTGACGCTTTTAATATGCGTAGGCGTGCTCAGCACCATTCTGATTAGCTGTAGCAGCAGCAGGCAAACGGTAGGCAATCCTGACGAAGTGCCTTTTGTTGCCGTCACTCAGATGGTGGAAAACTCAGCCCTAAATGCGGTGCGCAATGGCGTGAAAGATGCGTTAGCTGAGGCGGGCTATGAAGAAGGCCAAACGCTGCGATGGGAATGGCATAGCGCCCAGGGCAACCCGGTAAAGGCAGCTCAGATCGCTGATAAATATGCGTGGGCAAGGCCAGATGTGATTGTAGCGATCGCAACGCCTAGCGCCCAGTCTGTTGTTGCAGCGGCGAGAAACACACCAATTATTTTCTCAGCGGTGAGCGATCCTGTCAGCGTCAAACTAGTTAAAACGATTAATAGACCCGGTGGCAATATTAGCGGCGTGAGCGATCGCCCGCCGATTCCTCAGCAGCTAGCGCTCATCAAAGAGATACTGCCCGAGGCAACCAGGATAGGCGTCATTTATAGCAGCGAGGAAAATCAGTCGGCAGATTTAGTTTCGCTAATCAATACAAACGCCGCAGCTCAAGATCTAGAAATTCAGGCAGTAACCATTTCTATGGCTGACGCAGATATAGAGACGACCCGCAGCTCAATTCGTGGCTTGATTGGAGCGGTCGATGCAATTTATGTGTTCTCTGACAATGTAAGGGTACTAGAGCCAGTACTTCAGGTGGCTCAGGACAACCGGGTGCCTGTGTTTGCCGCAAGTGCAGAGGCCGTGAAGCAAGGTGCGATCGCAGCTGTTAGCTTCAGCTATTACGACATAGGTCGCCAGACGGGTGCAATGGTAATTAAAGTGCTCAAAGGCAATAGGCCAGATGATTTAGCCGTAGAGTTTGTAGAAGATCTAAAGCTATCGGTTAACCTAGCAGCGGCTGAAGCGATTGGCATTCAGCTACCGGCGTCGGTCACATTTCGGGCTGATGAAACGATATCGACCGAAATGCTATAGGCAAAGAAAAGCCTTTAAAGGCAGACAGTAGAGAAAAGTCAGTAGAGAAAAGCCAGTAAAAGGGCAGGCCAGTAAAAGCAGGCCAAAAAGCAGGCCAGTAAAGAAAGCGTTCAGAGAGCCAGCAAGAGCCCCGAATAGCCAATAGCGCCCAGTGCGAACATCCAAAATTGGCTTTCTCTTTCTTTTGGCAGCTCTTCTTTCAACACATTCAAAATTACGCCGCCCGCCAGAAAAGCAAACAGCACAGCGGTAAACGCCCGACTAATCATGGTTTGAGTCCCAATTACCCAGCCAAAAACCACAGCTCCTGATAAAATCCAGCGGCCGATATGGTCGTACGAGCGTTTATGGTCTTCCCAGAGGCTGTAGTCGTTAACCACAAAATGAAGTGCCATTGCGATCGCATAGGTAATCAAGTTCAGCGCACCTGGCTCCTCACGATGCATCAGTAAATAGCCAATCAGTGCGTTATACAGTCCAAAAGACACCATGTGCAGCCAAAATACACCTGGCTGTGTGGCATCCCCCTCCCCCTCGTCCATACTCTGCTGCCGAGAGACCTTAGCTGCTCGCTCTAAACCGTAGAATGCCATCATTCCTAGCAGCGCCATGATATACACATGGTGCTCTATCGCCAACAGCACTGCAACGCTTTCACGAAACTCAGCTTGCGCCGCGCTTAAATCTGGCAGCACATGAACAAACACATACGCGACCGAAACCCCGCTGCCCATAGACAGCCATCGACTGCGAGGCGATCGCTTTAAAAACTTAAAGCGACCTGCAAAAATATGAATGACTGCCAGCAGCAGCGCTGCCAATCCTGACAGCAAAGGTATAGAACTGCTTGCCGCCTCGTTCATTGAAAATATCCAGTCGCTATTGACTCTCTATTGACCAGCCTCTACTGATGACCAGTCTCTACTGATGACCAGTCTCTACTGACTCTACTGAATCGATGGACTACCGCTACGCTTTGCTTGTGAAGCGCCCTGCTGAGAGAGTTCATCTACATTTACAGCCTCATCACTGAGATTACCTTGAGCGCGGCTGACATCAGCAGGCGTTGCATCAGGCACATCGTTAGCTTTAGCAGCTGTATCAGCAGAGCAAGCAGTTGTCATAATCAAGAAAAACAAGCCAGCGACTAGCACGATGGCCACGCGCTTTAATCTGGCAAACGGAGTGCTCTCATTTGCGAAGGAAAAAGTACTCATAAAAGTTCCTAGTCAGTATCTGAACATTGAATCTGAACATTGGGTGTGACCAAGCATGCGGCCAAAGCCATATCTAAACCGGCCATATCTAAACCGGCCATATCTAAACCGGCATCTAAAAAGTCTACCCAGAGCCGTGCGCAGCTCTAGAACCTAATAGCTCTAGCGTAAACATTAAGTCAATGGCAGTACCTTTGTCTTCCGACTGAAGACAGACGCTGAATCAAACCGCTACAGTAAAAAGACTGACACACGCAAATCTAAGACTTATGAATAATGACTGGGTCCGACTCACTATACTGCTTTCTATCCTCTTGCTAGTTGTCTTTCCCTTTGCTGGGTTAGCCCCGCTAACTCTGTTATTCTTTGCTGCTGTTTGTGGTTGGGCCTTCCGCATTGCCGGAACCATCATCAGTGCCACCGAACCAACAGAATCTGACTAGCTGCTGTTGGCTAGCAGCCATTGTGCCTAGCGCAGCGAAAGCTGATTGGTGAGCGCTGTTTCTTGCGGTATAGAAGTTTGTGAGCGAGCTATTGTAAAACGCTGCTTTGGGAAGATAAAAGAAAAAGAAAAAGCCGCTTTCCTTATGAAAGAGATTACTTTTTACAAAGGAGATACTACATGGTTATTTCTGCCGACCAAATTCCTGCGCAGGCACAAGACAAACAGCCTGCTCATGAGTCTGAAATGACACCCTCGCCAATTTTTGATCGCGATAGCTACAAAGGCAGCGAAAAGCTCAAAGGCAAGGTTGCTTTAATTACGGGTGGTGATAGCGGCATCGGTCGTTCGGTTGCGGTTCTGTATGCAAAGGAAGGCGCTGACGTTGCGATTTCTTATTTAGACGAACGCGAAGATGCCGAGAAAACTAAGTCGCTAGTAGAAGCGCAGGGGCAAAAATGCCTGCTGCTGCCAGGAGACATTAGCAATGAGACGTTTTGCCAAGAGGTTGTGCAAAAGACCGTAGATGAATTCGGCCAGCTCGACATTTTGGTAAGCAACGCGGCAGAGCAATACATGGAAGAAGATTGGGAGGAAATTGACTCGGCTCGGCTGGGCAGCATTTTCAGCACCAACGTTTTTCCGATGTTCTACTTTACGAAAGCGGCTCTACCCCACCTAAAAGAGGGGAGCGCCATTATCATCACAACGTCGATCAACGCCTATAAGGGAAATGCGCCGTTGCTCAGCTATTCAACTACGAAAGGCGCTAACTTAGCGTATTTGCGATCGCTCTCTCAGCGCGTTCTAGACAAAGGCATCCGCGTCAACGGCGTTGCCCCTGGCCCAATCTGGACGCCCTTTATTCCCGACGCCTTTCCGGCAGAACAAGTCGAAGGCTTTGGCAAACAAGTGCCAATGAAGCGCCCCGGCCAGCCAGTCGAAGTCGGCACCTGCTTTGTCTTCTTAGCGTCTGAAGATTCGTCTTATATGACCGGTCAGGTTCTCCATCCAAACGGTGGCGTTGTTGTCGGTGCGTAGGCAATCAGCGGCTACGCAGCGTTAGGCGAGTAAAGCTAGGTGTGCAGATTTATTCAAAATCTAGCTCTGCCAAAAATCTAGCTTTACTAAAAATCTAGCTCTAATGAAAAACCCTCCCGCTTGAGCTAGCGAGAGGGCTTTTTCTTTCTTAAGCAAGCACTGCTTAATCCTGAGCTTTCTTAAGCCTGGCGTGAGTAGTACTCAACCACCAGCAGCTCATTGATATTCAAGGCGATCCATTCGCGTTCGATCACGCCTGTGACCTTTGCTTCTAGCTTGCCCTTATCGAAATCCAGGTGAGTGGGAACGTTTGCCAGGCCTGGAAACTCCAGGTTAGCGGTCACTAGCTTCTTTGAAGCGTCTTTTCCGCGGACCCCAATTACATCACCAGGACGGCACTGATAGCTAGGAATGCTAACCACACGGCCATTGACCGTGATGTGGCCATGATTTACAACCTGACGAGCAGAAGGGATAGTTGGCCCCATGCCCAAGCGAAAGATGGTGTTATCAAGACGCATCTCTAGCTGCTGTAAAATCACTTGTCCTGTAGAACCCCCGGCTCTGCGTGCTTTTTTCACGTAGCGGAGGAGCTGGCGCTCGGTAACACCATAGTTGTAACGAAGCTTTTGCTTCTCTTCTAGACGGATACAGTACTCAGATTTCTTTTTCCGAGCCTGACCATGCTGTCCAGGGGGATACGCTTTCCGAGCCGATTTGCGGGTTAAACCCGGCAGGTCGCCCAAGCGGCGCACCACTCTTAGGCGAGGACCTCTATATCGAGACATTATTTCTCCAAAAAAACTGCTTGCAGATCTGGCAGTATAACCTAGCAGCCGCCCTGGCTACAAATGGCCTATTTCGATAGGTTGTGCCGAAGGCGCTAAGTCCGAACTGCTAGGCCAACACCTTTTTCTCGATGGGCGCGGCTAACCGCTGCTTTCTAAAGTCAACGGCCTGCTTTAATAGCTGCCACGCGGCAGGCGAAAGCATTGCTGGAAAACCTAAGGCCGCTGTGGCTTTGAGCTGCTTTTGCTTAAGAGCGACGATTGCCCAGTGTAAGTGCAAATATTGATGAATGGTCTCTAGCTTGGGCAGCTGTGGCTGATGCTGCTGGCTGACCTTAGGATAAATCCGGTCTTTCATCAGAATATTAGTTTCTAGGCGACGCTGAATGCTGATTTTTTGGTCGTAGCCACCGGGCCAAACCGTGCGGTAGGTCAGGCACTGATTGATAAAGAGCGCATCGCCGTACTCCGCCACGCGAATCCAAGAGTCGATATCGTCGCAGCTGGTCATGGCAGTATCCCATCCGCCGGATTTGAGAAAGGCATCGCGCCGGACAGCTACTTGAATAGGCGTACCAAAGGGGACCGTTTCGAGCAGCATGCCATAGTGAATGTCTGCTTGCGGAATGTAAAAGATATCGCCAGGGCCAGTAGGTGCGGTGCGGCTAAGCTCTTTTCCCGCAGCGTCTACTTGGGCCGCTTGGCAAGAGCAGATGACGGCTTCAGGCCGCAGCTCAATTGCCTGGCTGATCGCTTCAATGCAGCGGGTTGCTAAATAGTCGTCGTCATCTACTAGCTTTATCCACTCACCGCTAGCTGCTTCTACGCCAGCATTTACCGCTCCGGCATGGCCTAAGTTTGAGTCGTTTCGCACATATACAATTTGCCCGTCTAGCGTTTCTTTTAAAGTCTCTAGATATGCCTGGGTGCCGTCTGTAGAGGCGTTGTCGGCCACAACGACTTCACAGGAAATGGTTTGATCGAGCGCTGACTGGATGGCTCGCTTGAGCAAATCCAAACGATTGTAAGTGGTGATCACAATGCTAAACGGCACGGTGGCCATAGTGTCAGTACTCCTGTTGATGAAATTTCGGTCAGAATGGATAAGATTAAGCTAATTGACGAGGTTAAATTAAATATCTTTGATGAACCGTTCTGGGTAGGCTAAAGGCTATCCGGAACCCACTGGTTTTGGAACTGTTCCCAACTTCGGTAAAAAACTATTGCCAAAGAACTATTGGTGAACTGTTAGTGAAGAATTCTTTTGGTTTTACCCCTTTGATATCGCCAGAATGTCGCCAGATGAGAAATTGATTAGAAGCGATCTTTTCCGGTCAGTTAACGGGTTAGAGCGTTAGACTAATCACCAGCTACATCTATATATTAATTAACGACACACCTCATGCAGCAGCCCGTTTCTCCCGCTACGGCTAACTCTTTTCAGACGCCCGCTCGTCGAACATTAGGAGCGGCTAAAGCGGGTGCCAGCGCCAGTATACTTGCGGCTACGCTGCTGTTGGGATGGCTAGGCAGATCGCCTGCGATCGCTAAACCGCTTGAGCAAACCTCTGCGACTGCTGAAATGATGGCGCAACTTGCCCCTGCCAAACCCAGCGAGCTGACTGCCCAGACAACCGCCCAGACGACCGCCCAGACGACTCCAACAGACGCGGCTCCGGCAGACGCGGCTCCAACGGATGCGGCTCCAACAGACGCGGCCCCCGCTGCTGAAGGGGAAGAGGACGCACTGCAGTATGGTGAGTTGCTCACAAAAATTGATAACGGCGAGGTCAGCAAAGTTGAGCTAGATCAGGTCAATGGCATTGCCTACGTCACGCTGAAGACGGACGCTGAAGATGACAGGCCCCGTGAGGTCAAAATCTTTGTTAACGACCGCAACCTAGACTTGCAAGAGCGGCTGAATGCAAATGATGTTAACTGGGATGTAAGTCGTAATCCTGATAGAGGTACAATCACTAGCCTGATTACGACGGGCATTTTGGTAATGCTGGTGATCTTTGCCATGGTGATGCTGCTGCGGCGATCCGCTAGTTCAGGGGGCGGGGCCATGAGCTTTGGTCGCTCTAAGGCTCGGTTTCAGATGGAAGCTAAAACCGGCGTGATGTTTGAAGATGTGGCCGGTATTGATGAAGCCAAAGAGGAGCTTCAAGAGGTTGTAACCTTTTTGAAAAATCCTGAGCGGTTTACGGCAATTGGCGCGCGCATTCCGAAAGGGGTGCTGCTAGTAGGCCCGCCCGGAACCGGTAAAACGCTATTGGCCAAGGCGATCGCAGGTGAAGCCGGTACGCCTTTCTTTAGTATCTCCGGCTCTGAGTTTGTTGAGATGTTTGTAGGTGTGGGGGCCTCTCGGGTTCGTGACCTGTTTAAAAAGGCCAAAGAGACTGCGCCCTGCATCGTCTTCATTGATGAGATTGACGCGGTGGGCCGTCAGCGCGGCACGGGCATTGGCGGTGGCAATGATGAGCGTGAGCAAACGCTAAATCAGCTGCTAACTGAGATGGACGGCTTTGAAGGCAACAGCGGCATCATTATTATTGCGGCCACCAACCGCCCCGACGTATTGGACTCGGCGCTGCTGCGACCAGGACGATTTGATCGGCAGGTAACGGTGGATCTACCCGGATTTAAGGGTCGTCTGGGCATTTTAGAAGTCCATGCCCGCGATAAGAAAATTGCGGAAGATGTGAAAATGGAAGCGATCGCCCGTCGCACACCCGGATTTTCGGGCGCTCAGCTGGCCAACCTGCTCAACGAAGCGGCAATTTTGACCGCTCGCCGTCGCAAAGATGCCGTCACCATGTTGGAGGTCAACGACGCCATTGACCGGCTGACAATGGGCCTCAGCCTAACCCCGCTGCTAGATAGCAAGAAGAAGCGCCTAGTGGCTTATCACGAAGTCGGCCATGCGCTAGTAGCCACGCTGTGTAAGCATGCTAACCCGCTAAACAAAGTGACCATTATTCCGCGCTCTGGCGGTGTAGGTGGCTTTGCTAGCTTCTTACCCAAAGAAGAGCAGGTCGATGACGGGCTGATGTCTTATGGCGAAATAGTTGACTATTTGGCGGTGGCACTCGGTGGCCGCGCGGCTGAAGAAGTGATCTTTGGCTCTGCTGAGGTGACCATTGGTGCGAGTAACGACATTCAGCAGGTGACCCGAATTGCTCGGCAGATGGTGACCCGCTACGGTATGTCAGAGCTGGGATCTTTTGCCCTCGAAAGTGAAAACTCTCAGCCTTTCTTGGGTCAGAGTAACCTGATGGGCGGTGGTCATGAGTATTCGGACGAGCTGGCGACTCGAATTGATGAAAAAGTGAGAGCGATCGCAAATAAAAGTCTCGCTCGCGCTGTTAAAACCATCCGAGACAATCGCATGCTGGTCGATAGGCTGGTCGATACGCTAATTGAAAAAGAGACTATTGACGGCGAAGAGTTTCGCGATATTGTCAGCGAGTACACTGTTTTGCCAGAAAAAGAGGAAGTCAAAATGGCGTAGTAGCGATCGCGCCTTTACACCGGCTTGCTTAGCAGGCTTATTTGACGAGCTTGCTAAGAACTGCCTTAAAAGCTGAAAAACCGCTGATATCTCAGGCTAGCCTGACAATATCAGCGGTTTTTGTCTAAAAAACTTTTTGTCTAAAAAAACTAAGAAACCGACTTAAAATAACGGCTTAGCGCGGCAGTGACGCCCGGCGCTGACCATCAGCCATAGCCTGCAAGACAAGACCTGGATCTACCCACTCACCCTGGTAGCGCATGCCCCAGTGTAAGTGTGGGCCCGTTGTGCGCCCAGTCATACCCACTCGGCCGATGCGATCGCCCGTATACAGATCCTGCCCTTCAACAATCCGCACCCCGCCCGAGCCATCGACAAATACTCTGCGGCCCTGTTCAGTAGTGACATAGCCCTGCATATGGCAATATACGTGCGTCCAGTCGCCCGATTCAACGATGACAGATGTGCCACAGGCGCTATCGTCAGAAACCTCAACTACCCGGCCCTCCCACCAGTTGCGAATATAGCTACCGCTAGGCGCGGCAATATCAATGCCGTAGTGAAAACCCGATCCGCGATAGCCATAGGGGGAGGTATAAGCCTGAAAATTTTCGACCGGAAAAGAAGCAATCACCCAGGGTTCGCTGCTTCGCGCTATCTGCGCATCGGCTAGCTGCACCTCTGCTTGAGCTTCCGGAAAAGCCAGTGCCGCCTGCCGCAACGAGCGGGGAACAGCCTCACCAAAGCCAACCGCCAACAGCCCACCCACGAGCAGCAAGCTTCCGTAAGACGCGCCTCGTCGCTGAGAGAACCGCTGTCGCAAAGAATTAGATAAAGACGATCGTAGCGAGGAGAAGGATGTTCGCTTCATACAAAAGAGATAAAAGTTTGTTGTGTGAGGAGCTGAACTAAGTATTTCTACTGAATTATCTATATTGATCCACCTTGCTTGCCAAGATGTGGCCGCCAGCGAAGAACAACTTTACGCAATCAAAACAAAGTGTTGCAGGTAATGTACCCCGAAACACTGATGCAGGTCAGAAGTGAGTGCGATCATATAAGAATTTCTAATTGAAATAATTTATATTGATGAGATAATGTTTATGAAAGAAGGTAAAAACAGCTGTTTTTGATACAGTCCTCAACGTCATACATTCGATCACAGGCAAGATCAGTATATTTTCGGTTGCTTTACTTTCAAGCTGCTTTTTAATCTGCTCTGCTAGAGATGCCTCACGCTTTGTTTAGCATCAAGTAGCGAACTTTTTTGAGCAGCTGCTTTGGATCAATGGGCTTGCTGAGCGTATCGTGGTGAGCCATATGAGAAGATTCAGAACTTGGTTTGTCTAGCAGCGCTATTACCTTGGCACCCATCGCGGTGATGGCGAGCTGTATGTCTTTGAGGTTGCTAGAATCGTGGCTCAAGATAGAGAGGTCGGCAATGAGCATTGCTGGCTGCAGCGACTCTATCTGAGTCAAGATGGTCTCTGACTCTGGGTGCCAGATGACTTCGTAGCCATCGGCTGTGAGCAAATCGCAAATGATAGCGGCGCTGTTTTCTTGAGACTCTAGTAAGAGTATGCGTTTGGTTCCGGCAGCGAGCGTGGTGGGTACCTGGTAGCGGACGTTGATATTTTGGGAGGGCTGGGCAGGCAGTCGCACAGAAAAGAGAGAGCCCTTGTCGACCTTAGATTTAACCTGAATTGTCCCACCGTGAAGCTCAACAAGACGCTTGGTCATCGCTAGTCCTAGCCCCGTACCCGAGTACTGACGCTGAAAAGGTGACTCTAGCTGCTTAAACTTTTCAAACAGCAGTCCTTGTTGAGCCTCTGGAATGCCAATGCCCGTATCTTCGACTTGGAAAATACCTACCTGACCTTCGCAGCGAACGCGCAGAATAACCTGGCCTCCGGCTGGGGTGAATTTGATGGCGTTGTGAATCAGGTTAGAAAGAATTTGCCGCAGTCGCTTGGCATCGGCGCAAAAGCTGTCTTCTTGGGCAGTCACCTCTAGCGATAGCGATAGCCGGACTCCCTGTTTATCTGCGATCGCCTGAAACTGCTCGAACACGATCTCAATTAGCGCGCAGAGGGAAAACTCGCTGATATCTAAAAACGAGCGCCCCGACGATATTTTGGCAAATTCCAAAATATCGTTGATGATGCCGAGTAGCTGCTCGCCGCTGTGGTTGATGGTATCGAGATAGCTGCGCTGGCGATCGCTTAGCTCTCCAAATGACCAGCGCAACAGCGTTGCTGACATGCCAATAATGTAGGTGAGCGGCGTTCGCAGCTCGTGGCTCATCGTCGAGAGAAACTCTCCCTTTGTGAGGTTGGCTGATTCTGCTGCTAATAGGGCATCGTGCAGGTTTTGCGTGCGCTCTACGACGCAGCTTTCTAGGCTGAGCGTTTGATCTTGCAGCTGCTTGTAAAGCCCTGCTTGACTAATGGCTACCGTCAAATGCTCGGCAATATGCTGCAAAAATAGCACTTCAGTTTCTAGCCAGTGGCGAACGCGATCGCACTGATGCACAATCAGCAATCCCCAGAGCTGACCTTGCACAATAATGGGCGCGATGATTTTTGATTTAACTTGAGCCTGATGCAAAAAATCTAGCAGGCAAGGCGTGTGCGCATAGCGATGATCGACATCGTCAACTGCTACAGGTTCACCCATGATGTAGCGACTGCGCATGGAGGGCGTTGGCTGAAAGCAATCTGTCTCTGAGAGGTTTAGCACAGAGGGAAGGGTGTCAGAAATACGCGATTCGTAAGTGATATGCCCGGCGTGAGTGCATCGACCGATGACAGCATTGCTGTTTTGAGGGGCGTCAGTAGTAGCCTGACTGACGGCACGATCGCGATCGCCAAGACTAAAATCGCCAAGACTAGGATCGCTAAGACCCGGATCGCCAACAGGCGTGCGAATGCCCTCCACGGCAAACGGCTCAGTAGAAGACGGCGAAGAGGAGTTGACCGCTTCAAGCTGCTCAAACTGATAGACCACGAGCCGATCGGCTGACAAAAATTCTCTTACCTGAGCCACCGTTGTCTCTAAGATATCGGGCAAGTCTAGGCTGTGGCGAATGCGCGTAATAACCTGATTGAGCAGTAGGCTCTGCTGTACCTGATTTGCCAGGCTAGACTGAGCCAACCCGTCGGGCGACTCAGCGAGCTGTTTTGTCCAGGCAAGCACAAACTCTTCCTTTTTGAGCGTCTTGTGCGCGTCATGCATCTGAGCTTTCGGTGAATGATTTGAGTGGCGCTCGATTTGCCGTTTCATAGCGTTCGGTGTCCGGGTAGACGCAGGTGTTGAATCAGGTATTAAATAAGTTGCCCCGCGATCGCTGGGGTGAGGTACTAGCTGACAGACGAAGTCATGAATGGTCTGGCGATCAAAACTGAGCTGAATTTGGTAGGCAGATGAGCCAGATGCGGCGGCGGTAGCGTCGACGGCCTTAGCAACGGCTGCCCGAATCAGGTCAGACTTTTGGAGTGTCTGTTGAGTGGGTGAGAGCAGCTCATATGAGCTGGCAAATTGAGGCTGTGTCGACTGCTGGGTCGACTGTTTTAGACGATCAGGAGGGGCAGGCGGCACAGCGTCAGAAGATGACAGCGAGTCAGCAAGCGGCGTTGCCACTAGCAAGACGTTGAAGTCAAGCGATCGCATCAGGATAAATTGCTGAGTGACTGGCTGAACGACGGTCGCTGTCTGAGTCGATTTTTCAGAAAATGATGTTTCTGACGGCTGAGCGAAAAGGGGGAGAAACTGGGCTTCTGTCACCACCGACTCAAATAAATAGGCTTGCTGAATTAAAGTTTCTCTAAGCCGTTGATAGCTTGCGAGAGAAACCTGTTGAGTAGCCGTAAATTGTTGAGAAGTGTGCATTATGGTGAGCGCGACAGAAATTAAGTACGACAGAAGAAATGAACAACCGCAAACTAAAGAAAACAGAGCCCCTGTCAAAAAGGCAATGCTCTCTACTGACATAAGTTATGGGGGGGATTGAAACTTTGAACCGCTTACCTAGTGATACTTTTGCGAGCAGCGAAATCTTCAAATAAACCAGCAGAATCCGTTCATCTAAAAGCTGATAAAAAAGCAGTCCTTGTGACGCAGCGATCTTGAGCGCGGCCTTCGTCAGAAGTGATTGCCCGTTGAACTGGCTTACCTGAACTGGCTTTACCTGAATTGGCTCTGCTTGGGCTGGCTCTACCTAAATTGGCTTTGCTTGGGCTGGCTTTGCTTGGGCTGGCTTTTACAGCGAAGCAAAGGCTGCTAACAAAGGAAATAGCATAAAGTAGAAAACCTAACGCAGCTTTGGTGTAATTTGACCTGCTTCAAGAAGTACTCAGTACCTGTAAAGTTAAAACCCCATTAATATTTCAAGTCGTCTATCATTCGTTCCTAAAGAAACCGCTAGCGTAAGAAGCTAATCGGCGTAGAGATAGCCAAAAGTAACACTTTGTTAAAGCTGCCTGTTTAAGTTTCCTGTTTAAGTTTATTTACTGATCCGTTGATTCATTGCCTATTGATTCGTTGATTAAATCCTAACGCCCGTTTCTCTCCATTGATGATTATCCCAATAGTTCTTTTAGATTTCCGGTTTTCTTTATGCATCGTTTAGCTGCCACACCAGGCGGATGGGATAGCCGCGCAGAAGGGGCCGTTTTTATTGACCAAACGCCAGCCCCAATTGTTGTGCTAACGGCTGCTGATACTGACATTTGCGCGATCGCTCAAACGCTTACTCAGCTACCAGCAGATTTCGTCGAAATTCGCACGCTTAACCTCTTACAGCTTCAGCAACAGCTCACTATCGATACCTATGCTGAAGACGTTCTGAGCCATGCGCAGCTAATTATTTTGCGAATGCTAGGGGGCCGAGCCTACTGGTCTTATGGGTTGGAGGTGGTCAAGGCTACCGTTGCTCAAACAGGGGCCGCGCTAGCGGTGATCCCAGGGGACGATCAGCCCGATCTAGATCTCATGAGCCACTCCACCATTTCTTTAGCAATTGTTAATCAGCTGTGGCGATATTTCACAGAAGGCGGCGTTGAGAATGTGCGTAATGGTTTGCAATATATTAGTAACAAAACGCTATCTACTCAATACGCCGTTGTAGCACCTCAGACGGTGCCTAAAGTTGGTATTTATTCATCTGTTCAACTACCCATTAAACAGATAGAAAAGGTTGATCAAAAACCTCTTTCTAAAGAGATAAAAGTACCGCTTTTTGATCAAAAATTAGGGTTTTCTACAGATACTTCGTTACAAAGATTTATTGAACTCGAAGCGGACTGTGTTCAGCCGAAAGATATTGAGCAAACGATTGAGTTAGCGGCCAACCTGCCCTCTAATCTAGCGGCAGGGGCTCGTATCGGTATTTTGTTCTACCGGGCCCACTATTTATCGGGAAATACCAAGGTTATTGATGCGATTGCTGCTGCGCTGCGCCACCGTCAGCTAACGCCTGTAGCGATTTATGTATCTTCGCTTAAGGCCATTGACGTACAGCAGTCGCTTATTCAGCTTTGCCAGCCAGATTCACAAGCGCCAGATCCACAAGCGCCAGATCCACAAAAGCCAGATTCACAAAAGCCAGATTCACAGGCACAGCCAGTTGAGCTGATTATTAATACGACCAGTTTTGCGATCGCTAGCCTGAATCCGCCGTCGGTGAGTACTGGCCACACGCCGCGTAGCCTTTGGCAGCAGCTAGATGTGCCCGTTCTTCAGGTTATCTGTAGCGGCAGCGGGCGCGAGCAGTGGCAGTCTCATCCGCAGGGGCTAACGCCTAGAGATATTGCGATGAATGTAGCGCTCCCTGAAGTAGACGGACGGATTATCACGCGTGCAGTCTCTTTTAAGGCGGCTCAGCAGCAGCTCAGCCCTCAGCAAGGTTCACAAACAAGCTCACAAAAAGGTTCACAGAAAAGTCTGCAAACCGATGTGGTGCTGTACGAACCGGAGGGCGATCGCATTGAGTTTGTCGCCGACTTAGTCGCTCGCTGGATTCGTCTGCGTCGGACGCCAGCGAGCGATCGCAAGATTGCCCTAATCCTCGCCAACTATCCCAATCGTGATGGCCGCATGGCTAATGGGGTGGGCTTGGATACGCCCGCTAGCTGCCTGAACCTTTTAAAGGCACTAAAAGAGGTGGGCTACAGCGTCACAGACTTGCCCGAAACCGGCGACGCGCTGATGGCGCAGCTAGCAGCAGGCACAACCAACGATCCAGAAGGTCACGGTCTGCGGCCTGTGGCGCAAAGCCTCACCTACAGCAGCTATCAGACCTTTTTTCAGACCTTGCCGCTGGCTGTGCAGCAGGGCATAGAACAGCGATGGGGCCAGCCAGCGGTGGAATGGCGGCGGTTTTACCCAGAATTAGGGCCAGAGCCAGCCGCCGCTCAAAATACTGACTCGGCTGCTGTTGATTTACCGATTGCGGGCATTCAGTTTGGCAATGTGTTTGTCGGCATTCAGCCCAGCCGAGGCTATGACATTGACCCTAGCTTGAACTATCACGCGCCCGATTTAGAGCCGACCCATGCCTACCTCGGGTTTTATCACTGGCTGCGTCAGCAGTTTGGGGCCGATGCCATGGTGCATGTGGGTAAGCACGGCAATTTGGAATGGCTTCCTGGCAAAGGCATCGCGCTTTCATCGCAGTGCTATCCAGAAGCGGCTTTTGGGGCGATGCCGCACTTTTATCCGTTTATTGTGAATGATCCGGGGGAGGGGGCGCAGGCGAAACGGCGATCGCAGGCGGTCATTCTCGATCATCTTACGCCGCCAATGACGCGCGCCGAGCTGTACGGCCCTTTGCAGCAGCTAGAAAGCCTGGTAGATGAATACTACGAAGCGCAAAATTTGGATCCGACTCGGCTAAAGGTAATCGGGCCAAAAATTATGGCTTTGCTCAAAAATAATAATCTTCAGCAAGAGCTTGATCTTGTCCTGGCGCAAGATTTACCTGATTTGTCTACCTGGCTGCCTCAGATTGACGGCTATCTGTGCGAGCTAAAAGAGGCGCAGATTCGAGATGGGTTGCACATTTACGGGCAGTGCCCCGAGGGTGAGCAGCTTAGGGATTTGATAGTGGCGATCGCACGACACCCTAACGCTCAGCATGTGGGGCTAAGCCGTGCGATCGCCCAGGCTTGGAATCTAGATCTAGATCCGCTAACCGACGATCCGGCGACGCCCTTGCGTGAATCGATCCCTCAAACGGTCCCTCAAACGGCCCCTCAAACGGCCCCTCAAACGGCCCCTCAAACCGCTGGGTGTAGAACCGTTGGCGACGTGATTGAACAAATTGAAAGCTACGCGGCGGCGTTAGTTAGCAAAACAATTGCTCAAAAAGGCTTAGAAGTCGTGAATGCTCAGCCCGATGCGCTGAATGCTGTCTTGGACTGGATAGCAAACACCCTTTTGCCTAATCTCCGACAGACGACAGACGAAATGACTCACCTGCTGCACGGCCTTGGCGGTGGCTATGTCCCGAGTGGACCTTCTGGGGCCCCCACTCGCAATCGCCCCGAAGTGCTGCCAACGGGCCGCAATTTTTATTCTGTAGACATTCGGGCTATTCCGACTGAAAGCGCCTGGGATGTAGGTCGCAAGGCGGCTGAAATAGTCGTAGAAAACTACACCCAAGAACAAGGAGAGTATCCGCGATCGCTGGGCCTTTCAATGTGGGGCACGGCGGCGATGCGTACGGGCGGCGATGATATGGCTGAGGCGATGGCGCTGATTGGGGTGAGGCCGGTATGGGATGGACCTAGTCGGCGGGTGGTTGATTTTGAGATTTTGCCGCTGTCTTTGCTAGGGCGGCCACGGGTGGATGTGACGCTGCGGGTGTCTGGCTTTTTTAGAGATGCTTTTCCTAACCTGATTTCGCTATTTGATCAGGCGGTGGTGGCGGTGGCAGCGCTAGACGAGCCGCCCGATCAAAATCCGCTGGCGGCTCAGGTACAGGCGGACTGTGCGTACTGGCAAGGGCAGGGACTCGGTGACGCGCAGAGCCTTCAGCGATCGCGCTATCGAATTTTTGGCTCTAAACCCGGTGCCTATGGCGCAGGGCTCCAGGGCCTAATAGAAGCGCAAAACTGGGAGAGCGATGCTGATTTGGCCCGCGCTTATATCAACTGGAGCAGCTATGCCTATACCAGTGGTGAAGGCGGGCAGGCCGATGGCAATAGCGCGCCTGAAGCGTTTGGTCAGCGCTTAGAACAGATGCAGATTGTGCTGCAAAACCAGGACAATCGCGAGCATGACCTACTCGATTCTGACGATTACTATCAGTTTCAAGGGGGCCTGACGGCGGCGGTGAAGGCAAAGCGAGGGGCAGCGCCTGTTACGTATTTTGGCGATAATGCGGTGCCGGAAAATCCGAAGGTGCGATCGCTTCAGTCAGAAATCGCCCGCGTCTATCGCTCACGAGTGGTCAATCCCAAATGGATCAAAGGCGTCATGCGGCACGGCTACAAAGGCGCGTTTGAAATGGCGGCGACTGTAGACTATCTGTTTGCCTACGATGCGACGACGGGCTGCGTGGCTGACCACATGTATACGGGCGTTGCTGAAGCCTATGTGTTTGACACAGAGGTGCGTGACTTTGTAGAAAAGTCGAACCCTTGGGCGCTGCGAGATATGGCGGAGCGGCTGCTAGAGGCGAATCAGCGCGGACTGTGGAAGGGGGCTGATGAGAAAATGGTGGACGGGCTGCGGGCGATCGCACACGAAGCCGAAGGCAAAATTGAAGCCGGTTTATCAACTTAGGTCTGGTAGCTTTCGTATCGAATCGGATCTACCGAATCGGATCTACCGAGTTGGATCTATCGCGTTAGGACGTAGGTCGTGTCAATCGGCAAAAAACAACCGTAAAGAAATCTTTGTTATTACTCTATACTCTGACTAAACTTTACATTTTCAGTTGGTTTTTCCGATAGCCTATATCCGAAATATACGATGTCCCAACGCGCTGCCCTACAGCTAGAAAGAGCGACCCAGCTAGATCGGGTTTATCGAGCGCTACGCCCCGAACCTTTGCTTACGCCCCAACAGCTAGCAGCTTTCTATACCGAAGAGATCAACGCGGTGCGCGGCGGCGATAAAATGCAGCGGCTAAAGCTCGGCTTGCGGCGGGCGTATGATGACCGCCTTCACTTTAAAGCTTGTGTCATGGGTCATCGAGGTGTAGGCAAGTCTACAGAAATCTCAAGGCTGATCACTCAAGTCTCCTCAGAATTTCATCCTATTCGCTTCAGTGCGGTAGATGTTTTAGATCCGGGCAGCTTCAAACCTTTAGACGTTCTGCTGGTGATGATGATGGAGGTCGCAAAGCAGACGGCTCAGCCGATTAGCGAAGGCGGCGCGAACCATCGACCCTCAGATCGGCGATTGCAGGAGATCTGGGATTGGTTTTCCACTGAAAAAGAGACACGCGAACTGGCCCAGCAGGCGAGTCTAAATCTAGAGGTCGGGGCAGGGGTAAGCAAAGATTCGCTTTGGGAAAAGGTGTTGGGACTGTTTGCCACCCTAAAAGGTGAAATCAAGTTTGCATCGGCCCGTAAAAAAGAAGTCGTAGCCTATCGGATAACGCGACTAGATACCCTGATAGACCTGGCCAACCGACTGCTAGATGAATGCAACTTGCTAATGCGAGAGGCTACTGGCAAACAGTGGCTATTTATAGGAGAAGATTTTGACCGAGCGGGCATTCCAAGTACGCAGATTGAAGATTTGTTTATTACCTATGCCAATATTTTTCAGGAGCTGCGATCGCACCTAATCTTTACCTTACCCATCAGCCTCTACTACTCTGAAAAAGCTGCCCGGCTGCCGTTTTCGGGGCACCAAAGCTTTGTTCTTCCAGACACCCCTATGTTCAATGCCGCTCATCAGCACAATGAACGGGGGCAGGGTGCGATTGAAAAAGCGCTTTCTACTCGCATGGATTTGGCGCTACTTGAGCCTGACTGTTTGCCCAGGCTGATTGTCGCGTCTGGCGGAAATTTGCGGAATCTGTTTAGCCTGGTGAACTATGCGACGGATGGGGCTACCATCCGAGGCGTCTCTCGAATCGATCAGGTTGATGTGGATGCGGCGATTGTGAACCTGCGCAGCGACTATGAGCGGCGTCTCGGCCAAAGTCCGTACGATCCGCAAGAAGTGGCCTATCAAGACAAGGTAGATCTACTGGTAAGAATCTACAACGGCGAAAAAGACGCTCAGATGACAAATCCAACGCTCTATTCTTTGCTGAATGCTCGGGCTGTGCAGGAGTTTAACGGGCAGCGTTGGTTTGGGGTGCATCCTTTAGTTGTTGACATTTTAGTCGGCCAAAAGCACTTGCCAGCGGAGGCGCTAGGTGGCACTTTCTAGTTCGCAAGACGCCGGTGATGCCAACAAAGCAGGCACGATTGAAATGGTGAGTCGGCGACTGTTGCTGTGGGCAAGGCGTGACGGCGGCGGGTTAGCAAGAGTGGAGTACGCTTCAGAGTTTTCTCGTCAGCAGTTGTTGCAGCGGCTAAGAGTTGCAGGCATTGAGCTAGTTGAGATTGACTTGCCTGCTAGCCAAACAGCCGCCGAGGCGGTTGAGTTTTTATTGGGACGGCTGACGGAGATTTCTCTGATAACGACTGAGCGGCTGGCTGAGGGCTATGTGGTGTCTGTGTCTGGGTTTGCAAGGGCGTTTCAGCCGCAAATGTCTCTGGCGGATTCTTTGAGAATTTTGAATTTTAACCGAGAGTCGCTGACGGCTTTTCCATTACGGCAAATTTGGTGGATGACGCCTGTTTTGCTAGATACTTCGCTGCATGCGATGCCTGATATGCACGGGTGGTTTAATCCGCAGCTATCGTTAACTGAAGTGATTACTCAAAGCGTGATTACTCAAAGCGTGATTACTCAAGGCGTGATTACTCAAAGTGCTGAAGGCGTGTTTGCCGCTGCGCCAATACAGACAGAAAGGCGCTCGTCTCAGAGCAGTATTCAGAGCAATATTCAGAGCAATATTGATGATGCTCGCCAGCGTAGCCGTCGTCTTTTGGCTGAGCTAGAAGCCGCTCGTAAGTCGGGCGCTGCGGAGACGGCGTTAGTCACGACATATTTACTGCCTGCCTTAGAGGCGATCGCACAGGTCGGTGCTCGCCAAGAGCTAAAGGCGTTGACGACGCAACATAAAGCGTTGCTGAACCACTTTTATTCAATGAATAGTGCTGAGGTTTTGGCAGCGTTAAGTTCTGGGGAGGTCGCGACAGGAAAAGCGCTGAGCTTTGCGCGAAGTCTAGACAAGTTGGTAGAGGTGTTTTACGAGCAGGGGTTGTATGCCGAGGCTGAACGCCTGTGTATTCGAGCGTTAGAAATCAAAAAAAGTGAACTGGGCGATCGCCATCCAGACACCGCCACCAGTCTGAATAACTTGGCAGAACTGTATCGGTCGCAGGGACGCTACGGGGAAGCGGAACCGCTGTATCTAGACGCCTTGGCCATCAGTAAAGCGGAACTGGGCGATCGCCATCCAGACACCGCCCAAGGTCTGAATAACTTGGCAGGACTGTATCGGTCGCAGGGGCGATATGGGGAAGCGGAACCGCTGTATCTAGACGCCTTGGCCATCAGGAAAGCAGAACTGGGCGATCGCCATCCATCCACCGCCACCAGTCTGAATAACTTGGCCGGACTGTACGCTTCGATGGGACGCTATGGGGAAGCGGAACCGCTGTATCTAGACGCCTTGGCTATCAGGAAAGCGGAACTGGGCGATCGCCATCCATCCACCGCCAGCAGTCTGAATAACTTGGCAGGACTGTATTGGTCGCAGGGCCGCTATGGGGAAGCGGAACCGCTGTATCTAGACGCCTTGGCCATCAGGAAAGCGGAACTGGGCGATCGCCATCCAGACACCGCCACCAGTCTGAATAACTTGGCCTTACTGTATCGGTCGCAGGGACGCT
>Ga0209194_1000494_pt1 | contig 31424 bp, 21 predicted proteins | sample COGITO_mtgs_1004_FD_184787 | JGI IMG/M metagenome (GOLD analysis project Ga0209194, IMG submission 184787) | Pelagic marine microbial communities from North Sea - COGITO_mtgs_100413 (SPAdes) (version 2) | ecosystem: Environmental > Aquatic > Marine > Epipelagic ...
TCGCGATGAGCTTCCAGCCAGCTTACTAGAGCAGTGGCAACAAGAGTGTGACAGTGTGGAACGAGCCGAACTGGAGCAATGGCTAGCCGAGTTACCCGCAGGCGAATTGCTAGTGGATACTTGGGAGAAACCAATTCCTAAGCCTCAAGACAATGAGATCCAGGCAGCCTACTACTCCGGGAAAAAGAAACAACACACGCGTAAAAATCAGGTCATTAGCCTGCCGAAAGGGCTAGATATCGTGGATGTTGTTATCGGAGAGAAAGGGCCTCGCAGCGATGGCAAGCTACTAGAGCAGACCCAGGCAGAGTTGCCAGAGTCCCTGCCATTTGTGGGGGACAAAGCCTATGTCGGCAGAGCCAACACCACCGTCCCCTACAAAAAGCCACCGGGTGGCAAGCTCACCGTGGCTCAAAAAGCGTGCAATCAGCAGGTGAGTCAAAAGCGTGTGTTTGTCGAGCATGTGATTCGAACAGTGAAAATATTTCGGATAGCCAAGGAACTATTTCGCATGCGCTCAGGGATGTATAAACCGGTAATCGGGTGTGTTTGTGGGCTAGTACGACTGAGGGGTCAGTATGTCTAATTTCCAGCCTTCACCAGCTGGTGATAGAGGAGCCTGACCAATTTTCTTATTCTTGAAGAGGTCTAGTAGCAAAACCTTCCTCCCCTATCTGGATTCGACTGTTCCTTTGCGGCACGAGTAGCACCAAGCAGCGTAGAAATAAACACGCAGCGCTTTATATCAGGAGCTTTCTTACTGGATAAAGTGACTCGTCCACGTCGAGATTTCCGAACGTTGCCTTTCTCATCGAACCGCACGTAGTACACACTATCGCTTGAAAGAAGAGTTGTCTCAAATTGATCGATCTGGATCGAATTGTTCAGCGCATTCCAAACGACAGTACTAGGTACAGCAGTAGCTGGGTGAACAGAAGTTTCAACTACACCAAACTTCTCGCGAATACTAAATTGCCATAAGACATTTTTCTGTTGGGCCTTTAATTGTGCCTCTTGGACATCTAGTCTCACCTGCCCTTGTCCGCTCTCAACCTGTTGCCTTGCTAAAAAACTCAACCAGGATGGCGCAACAATAGCAGAAAGGATACCAACAACAGCAACAACGATAAGTAGCTCTGTTAATGTGAGACCGTGCGGTTTCCTCAATTTCAATCTAGTTCGGTTTAAGTTTCCCATAAAGAAGAAAGTTGCTTATTTTTTATGGCACAGGATCGTAATTAGGTGTAGTGCAACTATCACCTTCAGCAGAAACCATCCCGCCTAGTAATGTCGTAAGAACAATGCACTTCGGGTTAACACTACTTCCATCCAAAGTTACGCTAATCACTACAGGAAGACTGATAGAGCTCGTACTAGTTGATATAGCTTCAATCTGGCCATTATGATTAAATACAAAATCGCTGATAGAATCACCATTACTATCAACAGCATCTAGTTTTAGCTTATCTCTAACTGGACTTCCACCCAAACTGTTTTTTAATCCTGTAGTTTCAGGCCCTACAGTTAGGTCGGCCATACCTATAGTTGATGTCACCCCTACGTTATAGTCCCGGTTCGTCCGCTGAGCATCTACCTGAGCAGTTTGAAGAATCTGAAGCATTTCATCCTGAACAGCACCTACTCGTTGACGATTGATAAAAGCTAACCATCCTGGTGCAGCGATAGACGCTAAAATACCTGCCATAATAATGACAACTAGCAATTCAATCAGTGTGAATCCATCTGTTAAAGTCTTTCTCATATCTAAATATTATCGAAAAGTAAGAGAATCTAATTGGTGGGTTCTTTGTTGATAACGCCACGGATAAGCACTTGTGTCTGTAAAGTAGGAGCGCGACTTGCTTCACTAGCAGGATTAAGTGATGAAGAACGAGCAGAAGCATCACCCCTTAAAAACAGGTATACATCCTGATTAGAACGAGAGGTTCGACCATCTTCTTGAGCCACCTCACTTGGATTCCTAACACAAGCAAAAAAGCTACTATCATCGGGTGCATCAGAAGGAGATACTATATACTCGTTCAAGTCGCTGCCAGGAATTAAAGCCTGACAATCGACTCGAGGAACAGTAGTATCAGCGAAGCTACCAATACTGTCGATATAATCTACGAGAACTGCAGAGCCAGCGGGGGAAGAAGGTAAAGACGCACTACTGTCCTTCTCCCATGATTGGAAATCGCTATCACTTAGAGTCGGATCTACATATCCGGGCGTAGTAACTAAGGTTGCAGAATTTTGATACTGTCGTAGAACGTATCGGCTTATTCTAGATTGACCCTCCCAAGAAGCCGCTGGCCCTGGAATTTGAGAGTAAACAACTAGTTCATAAGCAGCTCTACGAACCTTTAGTGCATTGCAATCTCTTTCTTTCGCTTCATCTGTAAACGAAGAACAAGAAGCTGGAAAATCATCAACTGGAGTTATCTTCCAAAATGCCAGAATAGGGACACTTCCACTTGGCAAAGCAGCACCTACGCCTGTTGTACTATCAACTACGGCTCCGGGCGTACCATATACGTATACAGCTTCACGGAGTTCATCAGCAATGTAGTTCATAGCTCGTTGCGTATCCCGCTGCACCTCCTCCAGTGCAGTTTCTCTATTGTCAAGTCTCAGTAGTTCTGTCACTAAGTAAAGAAGTCCGGAGACAACTAGCCCAGATATTAAAACGGCAATTAATAGTTCTAATAATGTAAAACCTCTATCGGGACGGGCTTCACTCGCAGCCGAGCGGCGCTTTTGTACTTCAAGTAGCTTTCTAAACATTAAAATCACACCGACTCATATATAAATAGCATAGCCAATTTCTCACAGAAAACTTAGGTACAGGAATCAGGGATAGTGGCAGTAGAGTCAACATAGCGATAGTAATCGCAGAGAGACTCTTTATCGTCGCTTTTCATAATCGTTGTGTAGAGAACAGCCATAGGACGGCTTCCTGCCTGACCTTCCCCGCTTGTCATAGCGAGAGAAATTGGGTCTTCTAACATATCAGCAGGATCGAGTTCGTCAATAGTTTTTGTTCGGTATACACGAACACCTAGTTCAAAGGCTACTGGTAGCCCATCGGCAGTAACACCATCCGGATTAGTTATCCTAAAGGATTGAACGGAGAAATCCTCATCGCCCCTTACATAACGGGCGATACCGACCGAGGGTGTAGTGGGTAAAGCCTCTGCTGTGTCAGGCGAAGGAACATCATCTACATCCGTTTGTGTAGCAACAGCAACTAGCTCATCTAGCTTGGCTGTATAGTCGCCTCCTCTCTCTACAAGAAGACGAATACGGTCAACTTCTGATTGTGCAATGAGCGAGGCTTGTGCTGCTCTCTGATTTTGCACCCGAGTCGCTACGGCCAAAACTGTCACTGGTGCAATGACTCCGATAGTAGCAGCTATCACAGCGATAGCAACTAAGCACTCTATTAGCGTTAATCCTTTCTCGTCAGCATTTGTTTGAGGCTTAGCAATCTTGTTCTTTTCTAACAAAGAACAAGATTGCCTCAGTAGTCTTCGACAAGTTTTCACCGGCATTAGCAACTACCTCCTGATTTAGAACAAAGCATTTGGATATATGGGTCATTCACTGGTAGTTCTCTGTAAAATTCGCTACGGGGGCGGTCTAAGCGAACAAATCGCCTGGCAATAGGGCCTGCTGGTGTGTATTGGAAGGCAACGTCGTAACCCCAAATACGTTTGGCAGCACCATAGTAGAAGACGCTAGTAATCTGATTACCGGTACTACCTATCTCTTTAAATTTGTTTGAATCGGAATGAGGAGAAGCTCCAGGTTCCCAAGCATCTTGATCCCAAGGAGCTGTAGACTGAGAGCTGAAGTTGAGCTGGAAAAATCCGCCTGATATAACCAGAGGTTTTTCTGGCCAGTACTCTATCAGCCTCGGAAAATTGTATAACCCGCCATTACTTTGTTCGCTTCTAGCCGGAACGACTCCGCCAATCAAAAGAGCGTTTATTCGCACAGGATCATCTTCAGAAGGAGATGGCTGCTGCGTTTGCATTGTTCTAAACAAAAGCGCGTCAATATGACTCTTCTTATAAAAGTTGATATTTTTTCCACCGGATAAGCGAGGAAATTCAACAGGGTCTCCAGAACCACCAGCAACCTTTCTGTACGTTTTTCCATTTCTATCGATATATATAGGCGTCAATAGGTCTTCCGATTCATGTTGCCATCGGTCAGAGTTGTATTGAGATTGATCGCTAGGTCTGAACCAAGGACGATGAGCATTCAAGTATGAAGAACTCTTGGTAGGCTTACCTCTTTGAGCGTCATTTGCCTCCGGCGAGGCTGTCACGAAATAGTCTTCTATCCAACCGTCCAGAAATATATCTGAAAGTATTGTAGTACCATCCGCAAATATCTCGACAGGTCTCCAGTTATCTTTACTAGGATCTGCAAATCTCTCGTCTAGATTATCGCGTCCGTAGAACAGCTTTCTAGCATTCTTCTTATCGTTATCACCATCACCATAAGTAGAAAAAGAAGTTCCTAATAAGTTGCCGCTACCCTTAAACTCTTCGATTAAGTTGGCACTTGATTCTAAATCAGAAGCACCTTTAACCGCATGGAGATTGAAATCTCCTTTAATATAAACGGTGTTGTCAGTAACGAAAGTCATTCCATCAGAAGCGTCGTTCGTATCAGTCGCAGTTCTATTAAGAGATTCTCCGTTAATCAAGCGAAACCCGTAGGAACGGCGGTCTGGATCAGCGTAAAAGTCAACAGGTTTAGGGCTAATTCCCGTTTCCTTGCTAATCGGCGGGTCATGTAGAGCCGATGGCTCTAAAGACATGTAGCAGCTAGCTTTCGTTGTCAACGACGTTGTATCACTACAATCATCCCAAGCTGCATCTCCATCTGCATAGGTACTCGCGTGTGGACGCACAATAGAATCTTCCCTTATTGCATCTTCTCTAAATGCGTAGAAGATACCGCTATCTTCTGGAATCCAAGCCTTTCCACCAACCGTTATATCGGCATTAGTATCGCCAGAAACACTAGTATCTGTGTTGGTTAGTAAGTTGATATCAAAATCCGTTAGACGCAGACTCAGAAGCTCACGGCCATCCATGATTGACTTATCTAAAAATGCCGTCTGATAGTACTTATAATTTGAACCATCCTTAATAGCAATGATGTTCTGTGACAAGTTCTTTTCTAGGTTACCTGGATCTGCATTGACGCTACTGTTGTAGGCTGAGTCACTTGCAAAAGTAGGACCTCCTGAAAAGGCAAAGCCGTCGGAAGTCGTAGTCTTAATTAACTTCGCAGGAGTTCGCCAAGCAGATTCGACTGGAGAGCGTGGTGCTAGCGCAATACCAGTATCGGCAGCATCTGAAGTAATATCGACTACTTGATACGTATAACTGCGGTTAACGCCCGTTGTTGGATTAGTGAGATATGGTTGGTCAATATAATCTTCTGTAGGAGGTTGAGTATGGTTTACTAGTACTCCTGATTTTGCTGAGTCGTCACTACCTACTTGTCCGTGCTCAAACTTTGGAAAAATGTAGTAGAGAGATGGATACTTGGGTTTGAGATCTGTACCACATGCTATAAGAGCTATACCAAATCTAGATTTAGCGGAATTGCTAGAGGCCAGCCCAGAAGAGAAAGTGTGAGGATCGCAACCCATCTTAAATGCTGATGGAGGTTCGGAGCCTGAAGCGTTACCTAATGAAGCAACTTTGTCAGGGTCTCCACCTGTCGGATTAGTCCAAATGCCTGAAGCCGCATCAAAGTTACTCGTAATAGACTCAGTGAACACACCTTCCTTGAACCCTAGGGTTCGGTCTCTTAAGATTTGAGTACTTTCCGCAATCACCTGAATCTCAAAAGCTTCGTCTAGAGTAATTTCGCCTACACCGACTAGAAGATCCACCCAATCTTTAGTAGTAAAGTGTGAGAAATAGTTTACGTAGGCCTCAGAATCATTCGGATCAGACACTTCTCTAGGTTTCTGCGTGGGACAACCTGTCCAATTCGGATCGTCGTAATCGGGGGGTGATGAAATAGGCTGAAGCTGTTTGCACAAGCCAGGCGATAAGTAGTAGGCATCAGTAGGGCGAGGAGTTCCTGGTATAGGTCGAATCGGACGCCCAGGAATACCTTGAGAAAGACTCTTGTTTTTAACAATATTTGCTATCTTGTTGCCTAAGTTCCCCCACTTAATTGTAGAGTTCTCAAAGATATAATCAACAGCAGCCTCACTGGAATGTATATTATGGGCCAACATTCCTAACGTACAAGCAGCAGTCTGGATCGTAGATTTATCGGCAAGACTCAGTTCACCATATTTAGTCGCAGGACTGTAGTTATAAGTAGTATCTGTGAAAAGACGGCGTAGAATAGAGAAGTCTCCCCACATAGATTGATATGGATAAGGATGGACAAAACCATCTGATGCACTCTCTTTTCCTTGAACAGCTGGGAAAGAAGGCGCACCGCCTTTTGGATCACCTGCAAAATAAGCTAGGTTCTGTAATGGCTTAACCCATTTCGATGCAATAATGCCAGTGCTAGAATCAAAATCAGCCTTGGAAGGCGGAGCAAACTCCATGCCGTTTGTACCACGACCGGTCAGAAAATCAGTGTCCCAAGCTCCGCTAGCGGTCCTCTCAAATGTCCGGCTGTTTCTTAAGGTCTGTTCGGTGCCTGGATGAACAACAGATGCAATACAAGCTAACGGATACTGCCCTTTAGTGGTTGAGTCTGCTGAGTGGTATACAGCCATACTCTGTACAGCAGCTAGATTGTCTCGTAAAGACCGCATCTGCAAAGTCTCAGCTGTTTTTTTAAGAACAACGCTGCCACCTTCATTCTTCATCTCTGCAAAGTTCTTACTTGCGTCTGAGAGACCGCTTATAGCTGGATAGAGGGAATCGTCATTTCCTTTCCACCCAAAGTTGTTACCTAGCTCTAGTCGCTGACCGACAACAACACGCAGCCCCTGTGCCGCAGCGCTTCTCTCCCAATAACCATCCAGTCCAAAGCTTTCGCTATCTGGAATATTCCGAGTTAGCAAGTCATTATCTGTAATTTTTTCACCATTCTTATGCCTGCTAGCCAGAGCTAATTCCTGGCCTTTCACCTTAAAGAATGTGTTGTTTTTGTTGTAGGCAAATTTGGGACCATAGCGATTGTCTGCGCGGTAGCCGTCATCTAGAAATGGACGAGCTGCATTAGAATCGTCGTTTTTAACGCGACTCATTCCACCAGTTGTTTCCCAGTCAGCATATCGATCCCACTTATCTTCACCCTTTGCGTCGTCTGAATGAACAAATCCGTCTTTCGTAAAAATAGCAACAGGGTCTTGCAAGATATCTCCAGCAGAACCACTATTCTTCGGGGTTACTGAGTCTTTTGGACTTTTGCTATTGCTAGCATTAAGCGTTTCTATTCCATTAGAGAAATTATTGGCAGCAGTGTCTTTTGCAGTAGCATCAGTATGGAAAATACCTGTTTCATCAACGAAAGAGGCACTACCGTCTCTGGTGATGGTTCCTGATACCAGCTGACCTAGAAAATCTTCGTTATCATCGTTTTCAACGAGGCCACTCACTTCAATCACAGAAGCATCTTCATCGTAGACGCAAGATTTTTTTGAGCTGACCATAAAGGCCATAAAACTTTTGTTGGTAATTAGGCTACCTTCGGTATGAATAGCTCCGTTCCAACGAAGAGGCCCACCAGGTGCAATCTCCATGTCATAGCGGAACCAAGCCCCCCACCGATTACCACGAGAAGCCGTACGAACCTGTTGATACTCCGCAGCACTTACCGTTTTATTTGGCCCATCTCCTTTAATTGCTAGAACATTAACCTGTATATTTTTTGCCAATCTTGTGTTAGAAAGCTGCCAGCCGTTACCAGCTAACCTCGAAATCGGACAATTTCCCTGTGGCGTAGTAGTGTCGATAGGACCATTTCGAGTTACAAGATTTTGAGCTTTGACAGAATCTTCTTCATCACCATTAACGCTTACTCCATTGTTAGTGTCGTCTAATATGATGGAGTAGATAATTTGAGTACTATCTGGTGCTCTAAATGTCCAAGCAGCTTCCTTAGTACTGGAATCACTATCGATACTAATTCTTGTTTCGCCGCCATTATCAGCATCACCAGTGATCGTATACGGGTCATCCGTATCGCTAGCGTGAGCTGCCATAGCAGCGATCAGGTCTTCACTAGAGGGAGGACGTTTATCAGCAACACTCGTATCTTGTGTGAATAAGTACTCTATCTTTGCTTTAGCCCTATCAATCGCAGGAGCGGCTAAGCTGTCGATGATCTGCTGATCTCGATAGGCAATCGTTTGAGACGTCCGAGAGAACGTCCGATAGCTCATTGCTCCGACCGTCAAAGTAACCATCAGCAACAGTAGGACTGTTGTTGGTAGTACAAAACCAGCATGACTTATACGAGTTGATCTATTAATTAGAAACAGACTTCTCAAAAGGCCGCTCATGAAGCGACGGCCCAGACGTTGAAAGTCTGAGCGAGGCCTTTTGTTGTTTCTACGAGTCTGCTTGTCCGCTGACATAGCTAGCTTCCTAATCTAAGGGGGGAGATGCAAAGGGGCTTGGAATCGGATTGCTTGCGCGAGGTATGACAAAACCTTGTCAAGTCGGTCAAAATGACGGCTTCCGGATAGTTTTTGCGCTATTACCTGACCAGATTACCCGCTGGCTTGAAAGAGATAAACAGTGAGGGTACGCATATAAGAAATAAAGGAGAGCGGGTTTTGGCAACAACAAAGAAAAGAGTACTCAGTATTTTTTCGGAAAAAGCAGAAAGATGAAGAAAGAAAAGAACAAAAACTGAAGTTGGCTCGAAGCGTTTTTACTTGGCTGCAATATTCTTACTGGTAGTTGAGCCGGATAGGTCAAAAATTGCACAGCGGCTAGACAGCAAAATTGCTAAGGCTTAACAACAAAAATCCCCCCGTAGCTATACGGAGGGATCTATATGAAACGTAATTCTTCAGAGAAGAAAAAGACTGAGTTTAGTACTTATTGAGATCCAAGCCTGCTTCACGAGCCATGGCTTCTAAGCCTTTTTTCTCGATTGTCTTAAGCGCTTTTGTGGAAACGCGAAGCTTGACGAAGCGATTGCCCTGGGGCCACCAGATGCGCTTGTCTTGCAGGTTGGCTTCTTGGAGCCGCTTGGTACGGCGGTGAGAGTGGGAGACGGAAAAGGCGTTATTGGCCTTTTTACCAGTGAGGTCGCACTTCTTAGACATTTGAGTTCTACGCTAACAGAGTTACTTATTATAGACAGGTAATGGCATTGCAGGCAAAGCACAAAGCTAGGTCGCTTACGCTTCGCCTGCAAAATCGCTTCTTCGCCAATTTGAGCTTACCGCTCAGTTAGCTGAGTCAGCAACTGAGTAGAGCGCTCTGTAAACGCTTTCATTCCGTCGGCATCAAAGCCCTTCTGAGCCATGAGCGCTAGGTCGTACACCTGTTCGCAGATTAGAGAAGCTAGCTGCGCAGAAGGCGATTGGCCGCCATCCGTTTGAACGATGCTGCTCTGCTGTAGTTTCGTCAGGTTCTGAATCAGCGGGTGAGCTGTATTCACTAGCAGCGTATGCGACTCTGGGAACTGAACGCTCTGCTGCTGCAGAAATGCGCTCATTTCTTGCATCCGCCTTAGCTCTTCGGGCACCAGCACGACGGCAGGTGGCGCAGAGTTATCGGTAGACTTTAGCGGCTCTGTGCGAATAGTGACTTGTGGACGGTTCAGCGATTTCTCAAAGACCTCCTTAATTTGCTCACTGCGAGTTTTACTAGTTTCAGGATCGACAATTTCATTCGACTGGTCTTCATCAATCAAGATATCGTCGAGGTCGGCATCTACCCGTGAGAATTTAACATCCGAATATTCCTGCTCGAGGAAAGAAACGAAGTGAGTGTCAATGAATGAATCCATAAACAGCACTTCTAAGCCCTGGTTCTTTAGCAGGCTAACGTAAGTAGCTTGAGAAACCTCGTCCGTAGCGTAATACACGCGGTTTTCGTGCTTCCCTTTATTGCGCTCTAGATACTCTGGAATTGTGGTGTAGTAAGCACCGTTCTGATCGGCGGCAGGTGTATTTCCGACATCAGCCCAAGCGTCGTCACCTTCAGCTTGCACCTCTACTTTTGGCTTATCACCTTCAGACAGGTCTGCCGTAGACCGGAAGATAACATAGTCCTTAATTTGCTTCTTGAATTTATCGTCATTCAAAGAGCCAAACTTAACAAAGGTGCCTAGGTCTTGCCAGGTGCGAATGTACTCGGATAGGTCGTCGCGGTATAGCTCCTTTAAGCGATCGCCCACCTTCTTAGCCACATAGTCCGCAATTCGCCGCACTGTCCGATCAGCCTGCAAAAAGCTACGTGACACGTTCAGCGGAATATCCGAACTATCAATAACACCTCGCAGCGGCGTCAGAAACTTAGGAATGATTTCTTCGCAGTTATCGCTAACGAATACCTGATTGCAAAACAGCTTGATTTGGCCCTTATTCATCTCAACGTCTGGCTTGAGCTTAGGGAAGAACAAAATGCCGTTAACCACAAACGGATAGTCGGTATTGAGATGTACCCAAAGTAAAGGCTCTTCTTCGTATGGGTAGAGATAGCGGTAGAAATCGAGGTAATCCTCATCTTTTAACTCGCTAGGCGACTTTTTCCACAGCGCTTCCTGTTTGTTGATTGCCTCTTCGCCAAACTTAATCGGCACGGGCATAAAGTCGCAGTAGGTCTTAATTAACTGGCGAATACGCTGCTCTTCTAAATATTCCAGCTCGTCGTCGTTGAGATATAGCGTGATGGTGGTGCCACGCTCGGTGCGATCGCCCTCACTCAACTCGAACGACGTGCTCCCATCGCAAGACCAGTGAATAGGCTGCGCTCCCTCCTGCCAGGAAAGCGTATCAATATCAACCCGGTCGGCCACCATAAACGACGAGTAAAAGCCCAGACCAAAATGGCCGATGATCTGCTGATCGTCGTTGTCCTTGTATTTGGTGATGAACTCTTCCGCACTAGAGAAAGCTACCTGGTTGATATACCTCTTGATCTCATCAGCCGTCATACCAATGCCGTTATCGCTGATGCTGAGCGTCTTGGCATCCTTATCGACTGCGATGACAATCTCCGGCTCAACCGCTTCTTTGTACTCGCCCGAACGGGAGAGCATACTCAGCTTACTAATTGCATCAACACCGTTTGAGACTAATTCGCGAATAAAAATCTCGTGATCAGAATACAGCCACTTTTTAATAATGGGAAAAATATTCTCGGTATGGATGCTGATGTTGCCTTGTTCCAAAACCGTGGTCATATTGGCAGCGACTCCTTAATTTGTATAGATATCTAGAGTCTATTGTGGGAGTTTCAGGCATCTATGCAAATAGGGATAACCGAATCTAAGCGGCAAGCTGAGCCGAATAGCGTTTTACCAGAGATTCTAAATAGGCCAGATGCTGCTGGCTCTGTTGAGCAAGTATCTCGAATGCTCCAAAATCATAAAGGTTTTTAGCATCATCAGCTCCTTTAGTAGCGAGGTTCAAGGCTAGCTTGAGCGTGTTGAGTTTATCTGAGGGGGCGATCGCCCCCTCAGCCCCAAGCGATCGCAGCAAAGTATGCGTCTTCCCCTGACCGCTGTAAGAAATAAATGGCACGCCCATCGCCAAAGCAGATAATCCTAAGTGGAGCTTTTGAGACACTAGGACATCTAGCGAGCCTAAAAAGCCCAACATCTCAACCGGGTCTTGGTAAGTATAGGAATGGAAAGTCTGCTGCCTCGATTTTGGCAACATCTCGTAGTCGACTGGATACTGAGCAAGATGGGAGCGAATTAGATAAATCTCTACTTTTTGTCTGTTTAGCTTAGACAGCAGAGACAGCGCCGCAACAAAAGCGCGATGCTTGCGGGTGTCGGCCAAGTTAACGCCAATCTTAATAACGCCTAAGTCAGCCTCTGGCTTTCGCAAATTCCAATAGTCAGGCGCTGACCACAGAACATCTGGATAGTGAATAGCATTCTTGCCCAGATGATTCATCAGCACAATATCAGACTCGTTTCGAACGGTGGTGGTCTGGCAAGTAGGGCCGCTAAACAGTAAGTGCCGACCGCTTGGGAAAGGCGTTTTTGCACCTCGGCCATCGCCTCCAATAGATAAGGGATGTAGCGGGCACTTATACTTTTGGGTTGCCAGCGCAAACGCCTCAAAGTCAGCTTCAATCTCTCGATCGACCTCGCTGAGCTTCGTTTTACCAATCAATAAGCCACCGCCACCCACAATACAAAAGCGCGAATTGGACAATAGCTCATCTAAAGACTGGGTCGTCTGTATATCGTAGGTTTTCGCAAAGGCAGAGTCTAAACGGTACACAATCGGATTGGCACCCATCTGCTTTAGCCTATGAGCAAACATAACTCCCATCAGATCATCACCATAGTTACCGTAGTTATAAGAGCCAAAAACAGCTACTTTCATTAGAGTCGTCCTTAAACGTTAAAATTATTCTTATAGAGTTGTTGAACTCAGCGCCAAAAACTAAAAATCACTGGAATCAAACTTCAAGCCTTTAAGCCAAACTCAAACGTTCATCAGTAAGGTCATGAACAGTCAGCAACTGCGAGTAGAGTCGCTTATATTGCTGAGCCTGATGCGCAAAAGTAAACTTATCTTCGACGGTCTGACGAGCATTAGATGAGAGCTTCTCCCATCGTTCTCGATCGTTCAAAACCCAGTTGATTCCAGCAGCGAGATCCGCTGAGTCGAAGCAGGTCGCTACATAACCATTGTGTTGATGCACCACACTGTCTTTAAGCCCAGTCGCATCGAAAGCAACAACGGGCGTACCGCAGGCCATCGCTTCAATCGCTGTTTTACCAAAGGCTTCCTGCAAGGAGGGCACAACCATAACATCAGCGGCGGAATAGGCAAGTGCCAGCATCGTGTCATCGTGCAAGCGGCCCAGAAACGTTGTCGGCAGCTTAAGATCGAGATCGATAGCTGGTTTATCAGCGCCAAAGATGACGGCTTCGATCTGGTGATTTTGAGAATGTTCCGCCAGTTGATGAAACGCCTTGCGAAGGTAGCTAAAGCCTTTGCGCGCATCAGCCGTAGGACTAAGCGCCCCGAAAAGGACAAGCTTTCTTTCAGAAGGAAGATTAAGTAAGTTGCGGGCGATCGCCTTTTCAACAGGTCGATAGACAGTAATATCTACTGCATTCGCGATCACCTGTATTCTCTGACCCGCAAACAGCGCACTTTGGCGGGCGCAGTCTGCTAACCATTCGCTTAGCGGTGCAATTGCGATCTCTAAATCTTGCCAAGCCGACTGCTTGCGCTGCCAGCCCTTATGCGCCAAATCGTTAAACTGACTGGAGCCTAAAGCAGGGCATCTACCGCAGACTGTCTGATAAGCTCGGCACTCGCCAGCATAGTGACAGCCCCCTGTGAATGCCCACATATCCCGCAAAGTCCACACGATAGGCCGCTGTTTTGCCCCCCGAAACTTGAGTAAGTCTTGCGGTCGTAATAAGCCACCTGCGACCCAATGCAAATTGATGACATCTGGATCAATTGCTTCTACCTGTCTGGCAATATCGCTAGGATATATAGCCGGTGAAAAAGCGCCAGATTTCTTATTTTTATACTGCTTAAGCGGCCAGTACTCTACTGTCTGACGAATGCCATTAAAGACTTTTTGCGATCCTGTAATGCCTGTAGAACCTATGACAGTCGGATCGCTAGTATATTTTTCGGCGACCAACATCCAAGAGTCGACACCTGCTTGCTGTAAAGCCCTATGCATCCAGTAGGCACCCCTAGCCGCGCCTCCGTTTGCATCAGCAGCGCTAAGATGAAGTACTTTCATGGCTGGTTCAATACCGACTTTGCAACCTCAGACGGAACGTTTCGACGCCGAAAGTACGCTCGAATCCGCGCTTGCTTTACCGACATCGGGACTATTTCACTGCCGATAATTTTCACCAGCTTACGAAAATAGAAAGTGCCATATTTCCAGGCAGGCACCTCGGTGCGCGAGCGATGGATGCTGTTGACCATATGTTCTACGTTGTGAGGCGATCGCCGACTGGTCAAACTTTTAAGTACGCTCAGTTTATCGGCAAAGCTTGAGCTAGTGGCCCATTGAATCCAGGGCGGCATATAGCGAATAACGTCAGCGAGGCTGTAGTCTGTCGTAGCCCGCAGACCGCTAGAAAGCTGAACTCGATAGCCATTTTCCTTGGCGCGACAGACATATTCAAAGTCGCCGCCATAGTGCCGAAACCGTTGGACATCAGGTAATCCAATATCAGCGACAACCCGAGTCGGCAAAATAGCAATATTGCCGTTGAGCGCATCTACAGCCAAGACTGGCTGCTCGAACTGGCTAACATCGTTAATGAGTTGGCCGGAGATGACGCCACCAAAAACAATCCAGTCTGAATGCCGCTGAGCGGTAATAACGCCGCCTATTAGAACCTTCTCATCTGGCGTCTGGCAATGCTGAAGAACCTGATAAATAAAATCGTCGGCTAGCGTGATGTCGTCGTTGAGCCAGATGATGTAGTCGGTTTTAACGATGCTCGTTAGGTAGGTCATAGCTTTAGCGATCGCACCTGTCCACCAAAGATCGCCATCGCCGCGCAGTAAATGAACGACAGGAAATTGCGATTCGATCTGCTCTGGCGTACCATCGCTAGAATCATCATCTACGACTACGATTTGGATATCTTGACGCTGTAGATTGCCAACCGCAACCTGACGAATAATCTGATCCGTCAACTGTTGCAAAATTGCAAGGGTAAAAGCTTTTCGATTACGGACTGGAAGGGCAATCCCAAAGGTAGGCATAGCAGTTCAGAATCAATACTTGATGCTATGTATGCCCAAATAAGCGAGCAGAGCTTGGTATCAAGAACATGGGAAACTTCTCATAGCCCGACTTTGCTCTATTATCTTTTCTCTATATATAGCGTTTGAGTATCGATATATGTTTTCAAACCACTACAGAAGTTAAAAAATACCAGCTAAAGATGGTACGCTCTATCACTAATAGAATCCGCATGTAGCGTTCACCGAAACATATTTCGACCTACGAACACTACGGCAGGAAAACTTACTACGTTCCTACAGCGCTGCTAACTATGGTTCAAGAACTCGAACGCACCCGGTCTAAAAGTCCTTTTTCTGAAACGGCTCCAGCGGCTTATCCTGTGTTTTATCGTACCTATAGCCGTCGATTTGACGGGGGGCGTAGAGAATCTTGGAATGAAGTGTGCGATCGCACACTAACCGGCCTGATAGAACTTGGCAAACTAACCCAAGAAGAACACGCGCTAATCTCAAAAATGCAGCGCAATCTCAAGGCCATGCCTTCAGGACGCTGGCTATGGGTAGGCGGCACCGAATGGAGCAAAAATCCCAAAAACTTTTCGGGCGCTTATAACTGCACCAGCACCAACGTTATAGACTGGCGAGCCTTTGGTCTGATGATGGATTTAGCCATGATGGGCTGCGGCACGGGCGCGGTGCTAGAGCCGAAATACATCAACCAGCTTCCTAAAATTCGGAACAAAATTACGGTTACGATGCGCGGCGGCGTAGGACAAACGCCCGCTAGCCAGCGTCGGGAAGAGGCCGAAGTTAAGGTAGATGCAGCGAATAACCGCGTTGAGATTATTGCAGGAGATAGCCGTCAGGGTTGGGTAAAGTCTTACCAGACGCTGCTAGAGCTTTCGACCGACGAACGATTCGATGGCGAAGTAGAAGCGATTGTAGACTTAAGTGATGTGCGCCCAGCGGGCGAGCAGCTAAAGGGATTTGGTGGGATGGCAAACCCTGTAAAGCTGCCTGAGTTGTATGAGCGATGCACAAAGATTCTAAATAATGCGCTGGGCCGTCAGCTTAATTCTATTGAGTGCTGCCTGCTGATTGATGAGGCCGCAGCTTGTGTAGTGGCTGGAAACATTAGACGGTGTTTGCCAGAAGACGCGCTAGTGCATACGAAAAAGGGATTGGTTCCTATTAAGGACGTGCAGGTGGGCGACCAGGTTCAGACACCGGTGGGTTATCGAAAAGTCATTGATAAGTTCGATCAAGGACATCAAGATGTTTATGAGATAGAAACCAACGGAACCCATCCGCGGGCAACCCTAAATCATCGAATTGCCGTTTTTAAAGATGCTAGTGGCCAAGTCGAATGGAAGCAGTTATCTGAGCTATCGGCAGGCGATCGCCTAATGCACAGCCATCAAATTCTTTCAGGCACGCAGACGCATTTGCCCGCTGATACTACTGCGAAGCGTCCAGAAAAAAGCCAGAATGCAAAGCCTATTCAAATTCCATTGCTTACGCCGGACGTTGCATGGCTAATCGGATTTACGCATGGAGACGGCTACGTTGCGCTTGGTAGAAACAAACACGATAAGCCTTATGGCCGCGTTGAATGGGCTATGAATGAGCGCGACAACGATCCACAGCTATTAGAGCGGTTACGAGAAAAAATAGATGCAGCGTTGTTTGCCTTTGGACTACGTGCAACGCATGGTAGCGTCAAAGGCGAAAATACGGCTAAGTCAGTTTGCTCTAGCATTCGACTAGCAGAATACTTTCACACTCATATCAAGCAACCAAACCAATCTCTCGAAGTACCTAGCTTTATTTTGCGGAGTTATATAGACGTTAGAGCTGCCTATCTTGCAGGTCTCATGGACAGTGACGGAGCTATCAATAACCGTCCCCCTCATCTAATTACTAGCGTCTATCGTAACTTTGTCCGTCAGGTATCTGCTGTACTCTCTAGCCTTGGCATTGCAGGTAGACTTTCGACAACGGTGCCAGATAACGAACGTTGGCAGGTCAAGTACAACCTCACAGTGCCTGCACTAAAGCAGCACTATAATTCGCTAATTTCGCCTCATTCTGCCAAAGGGGCGCTAAAAGTAGGGTTGAAAATGTATGGCTACACCTTAAGCGGTGCCATGATGTGCGAAGCATACTCCTACAGCGAGATGAGAGGAATGGGCTTTCAGGGCAACCGCAGCGTAGACTCCAACTACGAGCGATATGTTGCAGAAGCTAATCTAGACCTGAATATTCCAGTCACCGTCAAAGGGTTAGGCAGCTACGACCACGTACAAACCTATGACATAGAAGTTGAGGACGCTCACTGCTTCTACTGCGATGGCTATTTGACTCACAACAGCGCCGGGATGCGCCAGTTTGACAGCAACGATAATGTGGCCACTGGCGCGAAAGAGAATTTGTGGCAGCAGGACGAACATGGCAACTGGCGAATTGATCCGACTCGCGATGCGTTGCGAATGGCTAACCATACGCGCGTGTTCCACGAGAAGCCCTCGAAAGCAGAGGTCTTAGAAGCGGTTCGCAAGCAGTTCCAATCAGGCGAAGGCGCTATTCAGTGGGCTGGAGAAGCAGAGAGAAGAGCGCAGGGAAAAGGCCGCTATGGCTTGAATCCCTGTGTGACAGACGATACCTGGGTTCATACAGGTGATGGACCGCGTCGGGTTAAAGAACTCGTTGGTCAGCAGCACAGCACCTATGTAAATGGAGAGCTGTTCAGCACGACAACAGATGGATTCTTTTTCTCGGGTGAGAAGCCGGTTGTGAAACTGGAAACAAAAGAAGGCTTTGAGCTACGGCTAACTGAGAATCATCGGGTTCTTAAAGTGACGGCTCAGACTCAGAAAAAGCAGTACACCGAGTGGACGGAAGCGGGTGAGCTTCAGTCGGGCGATCGCCTGGTCTTACACAACCATCGCGATCTTCAGAGTTGGGATGGCGCAGGTTCTTATGATGAGGGTTGGCTGTTAGGGAGCCTGGTTGGAGACGGTAGCCTAGCAAAGACTCCGTGGAATAATAGCGGTCTGCTGCGCTACTGGGAAGAGTCTTCGGATGAGATGAGCCAGCACGCCGTTCAGCTATTAAAAACAGCCGTAGGATATGCGAAAAGAACGGAAGAAGTTCATTATCACAAGCAGCTCAAGCATCGCGTTATTAACTCGACCGGACTCGCCAAACTAGCGTCCAAGTTTGGCATACGCCAGGGAAGTAAGACGATTGGTGATGCTGTAGAGCAAGCTAGCTGCGAATTCTACAGTGGATTTTTGAAAGGACTGTTTGATGCGGATGGTAGCGTACAAGGAACGCAGCTTAAGGGCGTTAGCGTGAGGCTTGCGCAGAGCAACCTGTCCAACTTGCAGGCGGTTCAAAGAATGCTGGCTCGCTTAGGAATTATCTCTACGCTCTATCAAGAGCGGCGTCCTGAAGGATACCGGACGTTGCCTGACTCTCAAAGACAGCCTGCTGAGTATTTCTGCCAAGCGCAGCACGAGCTTGTTGTCAGCAAAGATAACTTGCCTTACTTCCAAGCGTTAGTTGGATTCCGAGAACCGAAAAAAGCAGCACAGCTAGACGAGCTGCTCAGTGGCTATAAGCGCAATTTGGATAGAGAACGCTTTACGGTCACCGTTCAGTCTATTGAGGCTGATGGCGTTGAGAAGGTTTATGACTGTACGGTTCCAGGCCCATCTTGCTTTGATGCAAACGGAATAGTTGCTCATAATTGTGGCGAAATTATTGGGCAAGATTTCCACTGCAACTTAGCTGAAATCCATCTCAATCAGATTAGTGCGCGAGATACTCAGGCCCAGGATGATGCTTTTAGAGCCGGGGCTTTGGCAGTTGCAGCGCTGCTGAACCATGAGTTTATGGAGTCTCGATATCAGCAGTCTCGCGAAGAAGACCCGATCGTAGGCGTTTCCTTTACAGGATTCTTCGACTTCTGCGTGAAGGCGTTTGGCGTAGAGTGGCTAGAGTGGTTTGCAGAAGGTCGCCCCGATACGATGAAGGGCGTTGAGTTCAAGACCCAAGAGCAAAAATATCTCAGCCGATGGAAGCAGGTAGTGCACGAGACGGTTGGGGAGTATTGCGATCGCCATAATATCCGCCGCCCTAACCGCTGTACCACCGTGCAGCCTGCCGGCACGAAAAGCCTGCTGACAGGCGCGTCTTCTGGCTGGCATCCGCCCAAAGCCCAGCGCTTTATTCGTCGGATTACTTTCCGCAAAGACGATCCGGTGGCGCTAGCCTGCATCGACTACGGTTATTCGGTAATTCCTTCTCAGTCTGACAAGGACGAAAACGGAAATTTGCTGAACGATCCGTTCGATCCGCGCTGCACCGAGTGGCTAGTGGAACTGCCCGTAGAAGTTGACTGGGCTAATATGCCGGGTGCTGATGAAGTTTCTATCGAAAACTTCTCTGCGCTGGCGCAGTTTGACTTCTACATGCAGGTGCAAAAGCACTACACCGCGCACAACACTTCGGCCACCATTGAGCTAAAGGAGAATGAGATTGAGCTGTTAGGCGATCGCATCTACCAAGCCATCGAAAATGACGAAGGCTATATCTCAGCCGCCTTGCTAGCTCGATTTGACGATGTACAAACGTTTCCTCGACTGCCGTTTGAGCCAATTACAAAGGCTCGATACGAAGAGATGTTAGAAGAAGTAAAGGCGCGTCGTGTGACCGAAGACTTTCATGCGGCGCTAGAGAAGCACGATGCCGGCGAGCTAGTAGAAGCCGGGCCAGCAGGCTGTGACTCCGACAAGTGTCTCCTTCCAGAGAAAAAACCCGGTTAACGTCACAAATCGTTTCACAGCCAACCTAACTTGATTCAGGCGGGAATGCTTCTTCGGAGGCGTTCCCGCTTTTTGCGTTTTGCCTAACGTGACTTTCGGGAATCGGACCAAAGCGTACGGTATCTATAATCAACATAGAACAAGGCTTTTTCCAGTCAATCGTCCCTTTATAGGCGTGAGTTGTGCAATCGGTTTATTGGTTTTGTCTAGTTATTGGCGGTGCTTTTGTCGTTCTATCTACCATTGGAGGAGACCTCTTTGATGGCGGAGACATTGACACTGACCTAGACATTGATGCCGACCTAGACATTGATGCTGATATAGATGCTGACATTGATACAGAGATTAACGGTGGCTTTGATGGCAACACTGACCTTCAAGTAGACACCGACCTCGACTTATTAAGAAGCCGCCGCCGTCGCCGATTGCCTTCATGGCTATCCATACTACTTAGCTTTAAGTTCTGGACATTTGGCGGCTGCTTCTTTGGACTCTCTGGCGTACTACTAGGGATTACTCGGCCTGAATTAGCTGGCACCACCATTTTTATTTTCTCACTGATTGCGGGCATTCTCTGCGGTTTAGCGCTAGTCAGCGCATTAAGAGGACTCACGCACAGACAGGTAGATAGCCTAGTAAGAAATGAAGATTTTGCCGGATTGATAGGGACAGTAGAGCTACCTTTTGACGCGCACAGCAAAGGCAAAGTTTTCTTAGAAGTCGGTGGCAGCACTCTACATTTAGTAGCTCAAACTGATGAGGAAGTATTGTTTCGGCCCGGAGATCCTGTCCTAGTAGTTGGCCGTAGCGAGAACAGACTGTGGGTAGTTTCTGCCGATCGCAAGCTATCAGAATTTAGAGCAAGCGAAGCATAAGCTTGAAAATTTAGTTCTATGTATCAACAATTTCTCTGACTTTACAAAGTGACCTTATGAATCCATCATTCTTTCAAGAAAACCTAAATCTATCGTTCACTCAGCCCCTGTCTCTGCAGGCTGAAATGACACCGCTAGCTCAAGTAGATATTGCGCAAGATCGAGACATTGGAGCCGGCGCAGTAGCTGGCGGAGCCGCTATCGTGCTGACTTTGGTGGGGTTAGCTGCTGCGATCGCCCTCATCAAGGCCAGTCTTAGAATCTGCAAGCCCAACGAAATGCTCATTATTTCGGGCCGCCAATATAAGCAGGCAGGCGAAAAGTCTGTGGGCTATCGGGTGGTTTTTGGCGGACGCGCCTTTGTGCTACCTATCATCGAGCGAGTAGAAAAAATGGACATGACGACCATGCCCATTCCCGTTGAGGTAAACAATTCCTATGCCAAAGGGGGAACCCCACTGAACATCCAGGCGATCGCCAACGTAAAAGTATCCAACCAGCCCAATATTGCCGGTAACGCTATCGAAAGATTTCTAGGCCGCGATCAGTCCGAGATTCGCCGAGTAGTTCGTGAAACCTTGGAAGGTAATTTACGGGGTGTGGTAGCCCTGCTGACCCCTGAGCAGGTGAACGAAGACCGTCTTAACTTTGCCGAGCGGATTGCCGACGATGTAGATCGCGACTTAAACAAGCTAGGGCTGCACCTAGACACGCTGAAAATTCAGAGCGTCACCGACGACGTAGGATACCTTAGCTCCATCGGTCGCCGTCAGATCGCCAAGATTGTGCGCGATGCTGAAATTGCCGAGGCGATCGCCCTAGGAGAAGCCGAACGCATAGAAGCAGACTGCCAAAAGCGAGCGGAAATGTTTAAATCACAAGCGCTAACGATTATTCAGCAAAAGCAAAACGAGCTGCGCAAAATAAAAGCCGAACTCGACCAGCGCTCCAAGTCGGAAGAAGAAAGAACCGCCGCCGCCGCGAAAGAAGCCCGTGCTAGAGCCGAACAGCAGCTCCAAACCGTTCGAGCCAAGCTAGAGCGACTGCGACTAGAAGCCGATGAAGTGCTGCCCGCCGAAGCGCGTAGAGAAGCTCAGATTTTGCACGCCAAGGGTAACGCCGCTGAGCTAGCCGAAAATGCTAAAGCCGCCGCGCTAGTAAACGAAATGCTAGCCGAAGTGTGGCAAGAAACCGGCGTAGATGCCACTGAAATCTTCCTGCTTCAGCAGGTAGACATGATTTTAAAAGAAGCCGCTTCTATTCCAGAACGCATAAAGCTGAAAAACATCAACGTTATCGACAACGGCGACGGCAAGTCCATTGCCAGCTTGGCCAACGTATACCCAGAAATTGTGAAGCAGTTCTTAGAACAGGTAGAGCAAACGCTCGGCATTGACGTTGCAGGCACGCTGACTAAGCGCAATTTAAAGGTGCGCTAGACAGCATCTAAATGCGGACAGGCCAGAGGCCCACCCTGCCAGAACTGAACCATCCCACTCACATTAATCAATACTCAATAGGAAAAAACAATTATGGGGTCTATTGCACTTATCATCGCGGCCTTAGCGTCTGGCTCCGGCTATCTGATCATCAAAAACCTTTACTACATTTGTCAGCCAAACGAAGTGCTGATTTTCGCAGGCAGCAGTCAAAAGTCGGGCGATCGCAAATTAGGATACCGGCTAGTTAAAGGTGGCAGCAGCATTAAAACGCCTCTGCTCGAAAAGGTGATGCGAATGAACCTCACCAACATGATCATCGAGCTAAAAGTTTCTAACGCATATTCCAAAGGCGGCATTCCATTGCAGGTAGACGGCGTTGCCAACATCAAAATTGCCGGAGAAGAGCCGACCATTCACAACGCTATTGAGCGTCTATTAGGCAAGCCGCGCAAAGAAGTTGAGAAAATCGCAAAAGAGACGCTAGAAGGCAATCTACGCGGTGTTTTAGCTAGTCTGACACCCGAGCAGGTAAACGAAGACAAAATCGCCTTTGCCAAAAGCCTGCTAGACGAAGCCGAAGAAGATCTTGAAAAGCTAGGACTCGTCCTTGACACGCTGCAAATTCAAAACATCTCGGACGACGTTCGCTACCTTGACTCTATCGGACGTAAACAGCAGGCCGACCTACAGCGCGATGCCCGTATTGCCGAAGCCGAAGCGAAAGCCGAATCGCAGGTACAGTCCGCCGAGAACCAAAAAATTACGGCCGTTCGTCGTCTAGAGCGCGACATCGGGATATCGCAAGCCGCTGCCGAGCAAAGAACGCAAGATGCCCTGACGATGAGAGCTGCCGTCGTCGCCGAAGCCGAAGCCGAAATTGCCGCCGAACTCGCACGGATTCAGGCCGATGTCCCAGTGCAAGAAGAGCGCATCAAGCAGGTAACTCAGCAGTTAAAGGCAGATGTGGTTGCACCGGCTGAAGCACAATGTAAGCGAGCGATCGCGCAGGCCCAAGGTAACGCTTCTACCATCCTCGAAGAAGGTAAAGCGCAAGCCGAAGGGACAAAGCGTCTAGCCGAATCCTGGGTTACCGCAGGCGATAGCGCCAGGGATATCTTCCTCCTGCAGAAGCTAGAAGGCTTGCTGAAAACGCTGAGCGCCACTGTTCCAGAAGTAGACGTGCAAAACGTCACCATCATTGACACAAACTCTGGCAACCTAGCGACCCAGGCGGCGGCATTTATGACGCAGCTCAAGCAAACTTCAGGGCTAGACGTAGCGGGTGCTATTAACGGCTTTACCCAGAATCAGACGAATCATCAATCAAACGGCAGCGCAACCAGTTTGCCTGAGAATAGTCCAGCATTTGATGCTTTGGATGGCCGCGCTGATAGCTAAAATCTGCGTACAATAAAATTTGCTCTCCCTTCTTCCATTCACTATGAGACTTTCTCCCGCCGGTCAGCGCTTCTATCAGGAAGTTCAGAAATCCGACGGGAGAATTAGCTTGGCAGCAGCGGCTCTCTATATTGCTCAGGAAGATTACTGGGATATGGATGCAAGCCATTATCTCGAAGCTTTAGACTTAATGGCAGATGAGGTGCGATCGCGCCTCCCCAAAAACCGCTATCCACTCAAAGTCATCCAAATTATTAACCAATACCTCTTTGAGGAAAAGGGATATTCTGGCAACAAAGTCGATTACTACGACCCAGACAATAGCTGCCTAAATAGAGTCATTGACCGGCGACTAGGCATTCCCATTAGTTTGTCTTTAGTTTACTTAGAATTAGCCAACCGCCTCCAGTTCCCTATGGTTGGAGTTGGAATGCCCGGTCATTTTCTGGTGCGTCCGATAATCGGCGAAATGGAAGTTTTCGTCGATCCTTTTAACCAGGGCGAAGTGCTGTTCGTAGCAGATTGTAAGGAAAGATTTCATCAGATATATCCAGCCTCAGAATGGCAGACCAGCTTCTTAAACGGCGTACTCCCTAGGCACTTTTTAGCTCGGATGCTTATGAACTTGAAGATGATTTATCTTCAGATGGAAGATTTGGGCAAGGCGATCGCAACATTAGACAAGCTGCTGATATTGATGCCGGAGCAGCCCTTGCAAATGCGCGATCGCGGTCTTTTGCACTATGAGCTAAAAAATTACGATTTAGCCAAGCAGGATTTGGAAGAATATTTGCGATCGCAACCTCAAGCCCCAGACGGCCGGAAAATTCAGCAAATCCTGAACGCCATCAGATCGTCGTAAGCCTTGATACAATCTTGATTGCCCGACTGATTTTAGCCACTAGTCAACTTAAATCAGCTGAGCCAAGACACTCACGCAACGGACTAAAACATGGATGTCATTCCCGCAATCGATCTGCTAGAAGGCCGCTGCGTAAGACTTTTTCAAGGCGACTACGACCAATCTCAAATCTACAACGAAAATCCAGTAGAGGTCGCTAGACAATGGGAGGCAGAAGGGGCAACCCGGCTACATTTAGTCGATTTAGACGGTGCAAAAGCCGGAAAGCCAGAAAATTGGAAAGCCATTGAAGCGATTACTAAAGCTGTAGATCTGCCGATTCAAGTAGGCGGTGGTCTGCGCGATGCTAATAGAGTGAGCGCCCTGTTCGATCTAGGCGTGCAGTATGCCATTCTCGGCACCGTTGCCGTAGAACAGCCGGAGCTAGTAGGTCAGCTTTGTAAAAGATTTCCAGCCAGAATTATTGTTGGCATTGACGCGCGCGAAGGAAAAGTAGCCACCCGAGGCTGGCTAGAGACCTCTGAAGTAATGGCAACAGACCTAGCAAAACGAATGGGCGATATGGGCGCGGCGGCCATCATTTATACCGATATCAAGCGCGATGGCACCATGAAAGGACCCAACTTAGAAGCGCTTAGAGAACTAGCAGAAGCCATTGACACACCCGTTATTGCTTCGGGCGGTGTCAGTGCCATTTCAGATTTGCTGAGCTTATTAGGATTAGCCTCCGCAGGGGTCTCGGGCGTTATCGTAGGCAAGGCGCTCTACACTGGCGATGTTTCTTTGAAGCAGGCTATCCGCGCCGTTGGGCAAGGTCGCTGGCAGGACGTGCCGCCTGAAGGAGGCGGTGCTTCGGCATTGGCCTAAGTTTAAAGGTCTTCAAAGCAGTCTCTCGAATAAGACGAATTTAAACTATCACCAAAAAAGGCCATCGACAGATAAGTGCTTGTCAATGGCCTTTTTCTATCTAGCCTCAATTGAGAAATTAAAAAATCAGAAAACTAACAATTAGAAAACTAATTCTTCTCTTGCTTTAGCGACTCAATCTCTGCCCGCATTGCAATTAGCTCAGCCGTTAAAGACTCTACTTCAGCCTTTAGCTCAGTATCCACCACTGGCGTAGCTACAGTCGTTACCGTTTGAGGCTCCGAATGAGCAACCGGCGAATGGAAACTAGAAGACATGCTCCGTAAAGGTTCCGGCAACTGGTTCGAGACGCCTTCAACAAAATCGCGCGCCTCTTTCTCAGTCAAGGCACCGCGAACTTCTAGCTTATCGGCCAAGCGCACCCAGTCTGTACCGATCTCAGAAAACTCATCGGCCGTGCGCTGCGGATCTTGCACGGCCTCTACAGCAGAAGACGCTGCACCCAGAGTGACGCGATAGCTTTTTTGGAACAATTCGAGCAACGTATCAGTGTTCATTGGCGCTATGGGGTTACCTTTATAGATCGCAAAGCAAGAGATCGCAGCAGTTAGCTCGCTTGCCTTGTGCTGTCATACCATTCTGCCGTAAATCAGCTAGAACGGCCTTGAACTATAGACAGAAAACAGGATTGCCCTATTCCCACTCAATCGTTCCAGGCGGCTTAGAGGTAATGTCATACACGACCCGGTTCACGCCTTCTACCTCATTCACCACGCGATTAGAGATACTTTCTAGCAGTTCGTAAGGCGCGCGCGACCAATCTGCGGTCATCCCGTCTTCGCTACTCACTAGGCGCAAAACAATCGGATAGGCATAGGTGCGCTGATCGCCCATAACGCCCACGCTACGAACCGGAAGCAGCACGCCAAACGCCTGCCAAAAGTCGTGATAGCTATCGCTGCGACGAATCTCCTGGCGGATAATGTAGTCCGCTTCGCGCAGAATATGCAGCCGCTCTGGCGTCACTTCACCCAGAATACGAATGGCTAAACCTGGCCCCGGAAAAGGATGACGCCGGACAATATCATCTGGCAAATTCACGGCCTGACCCACCTTTCGCACTTCGTCCTTAAACAACTTGCGCAAAGGCTCAATCAATTTGAACCTAAGATCCTTCGGCAGTCCGCCCACGTTGTGATGGCTCTTAATTTTCACCGCCACTCGCTCGCCCGTCTTCGGATCGACGTTAGTATCCGCCGATTCAATCACATCTGGATAGAGCGTTCCTTGAGCTAGGTAGTCGAAAGGGCCAAGCCGAGCCGACTCTGACTCAAACACCTGAATAAACTCATTGCCGATGATCTTACGTTTCTCCTCGGGATCGGTGATGCCCTTCATCTTCGCTATGAAACGATCGGCCGCGTCAATATATTCAACGTTGATGTGAAATTCCTTATCGAAAATCTCAATCAAGCGCTCCGGCTCTCGCTTACGCATAAATCCTTGATCGATAAACATGCAGGTAAGCTGATCCCCAATCGCTTGGTGGAGTAAAAATGCCAGCGTAGAAGAGTCAACGCCGCCAGAGAGCGCCAACAGAACTTTGCTATCTCCAACGCGAGCGCGAACCTCACGAATAGCTTCTTCTACAAAAGCTTCAGTTGTCCAAGTCGGCTCGCATTTACAAATGTCGTAAACGAAGTTGCGAATGAGCGAGCTGCCTTCAGTGGAATGAACAACCTCAGGATGGAACTGGACACCGTAGAAATGTTTTTGGGTGTGAGCGATCGCAGCACAAGGCGTATTTTCAGTATGAGCTAGCACCTCAAACCCATCAGGCAAGTCAGCCACCGAGTCGCCATGACTCATCCACATCGTAGAAGCATCGCTGACGGCCTTCAGCAAATCAGCCGGAGAATCAATCTGCAGCGCAGCCTTGCCGTACTCGCGTCGTTCGGCTCGCTCCACCTGTCCGCCAAGCTGCTTCACCATCAGCTGCATACCGTAGCAAACCCCTAGCACCGGAATCCCTAAGTTCCAAATCTCCGGATCGCAAGCCGGCGCGCCTTCGTCGTATACCGAACTAGGCCCGCCAGACAAAATGATCCCCTTTGGATTGAGCTGGCGCAGTTGCTCGGCTGTCGTGCGGTAAGACAGCACCTCTGAGTACACTTCTGTCTCTCGAATGCGCCTTGCAATCAGCTCAGAATACTGCGAGCCAAAGTCCAGAATAGCTAGCATCTGGCGATTAAGCGCTACGTTATCAGCCGCCTTGGCGCTTTCGGTTTGGGCTTGTGAGGTTTGAGTTTGAGAAGTCACGGTCAATCCCTTTGTTCAAAATGTGCAAACTGACCAGGCGCTTAAAATAAACAGTGAAGTGGCTGAATTTTGTTAGATACAGCGACTGACTGGAATAGGTTAAGCGGTCGAGTTCTTGAGTAGGCTCCGTTCGACTAGATCTCTATAGGTCATCTCTATAAGATCAAAGGTTCTCGATACAGATGCCGCTGCTCAAATAGCAAGTCGCTACAGGCTATACCGCATTGAGCAATGAGTAGAGGCTGGATAGGTAGATCTTAAGTAGGAACCCGCGTAGGCAGCAGCGAGGCTATGCAAAAGGGTTCATCAGGATTTGTTTTTCGATGAATTGTTCTAAAGGCAGAGTAATTAACCCCCATAACCCGAAGAAGAATAAACCAATAGGACGCTAGGAAACGAAGCTAAATGTGCGTTATTAAAATTCTTTTTAACTACACTAGCGCACCTGTGGCAGCAAAATTGCGCCGATTTTGCTCTTTATAATGATTTCGCGCTGTCGGTCGAATAAGACGCTGCCAACCTGAACAGACCGCTCGGCGTGGGTTTGGATATAAGCTTGCGATCGCACATCTACCCGCGCAGCAACCGCTTCATACACTTGGCCCACCCAATCACTGCCCGTCTTAAGATCCAAATTTCTCAAGATCCCCAGTCCCGATTCTGCGGTTGAACTCGCTAAAACGGCCTGAGTCGTTTGCATATCCAACCCAGCTTCGACGCAGCAAGCCGCCAAAATCTCCTGTCGTCCATCCGCCACATGATGATGCGTATGAAAAATGCCGCCCGCCAGCTTCACCAGCTTGCCGTGATAGCCAAACAGCAAAACCGAGCGAACCCCAAGCAGCCCTGCTTCTACCAGCATCGGCCCCATCCAGTTGGCTGTCTTTAGTCGTCGCTCTGGTTCAATCCCCATCTTCAGCGCCAAATCCAAACCGTTCTCACCCAAACAAAAAACCAAATTGCTGTGCTCAGCCGCCTTCTCCTTTAGGGTTTCTCGATAAGCCGCTAGCTGTCCTGGCGCACTCAATGGCTGTGCGATCCCGCTAGTTCCTAGCAGAGACAGCCCATCAACGACGCCAAACGCCGAATTAGACGTTCGCAGCGCCAGCCGCTTGCCCTCCGGCAAAATAATGGTCACCTGAACTTTTTGGTCTGCCGTTAGCCGCTCAGCTAGATTCGCCTTTAGCAGCTGCTTGGCATAAGCGTAAATCGCCGCCCCTTCATCATGGCGACCAATCCCCTCTCCCCCTAGCAGAGTAATTTGTTCGCGCTGCTCATCAGCCCATCGCACCACCGACCAAATTGGCGTGTGGCGAGTCAGATCAAGATTGTCGCCAGGATCGCTGCGAGTAATGGCCAAAGCAGACTGATTAGACAGCCTAGCAAGCTGCTCAATTGGAATCTCTACGGTTTTATCTGGCTTAATCAGATTGAGTTGAACAGCGCTGAGATCAGACTGCTTTTTCTGTAGATGGTGAAGCGCTGCGATCGCACCCGCGCAGGCAAACACCGGCAGCGTATATCCACTTCGCGGTTGCTTAGCCACCCGTCAAACTCAACTCATTTGTAAAAAACATCGCAATATCAGCACCTAGCGGCCTGTCAATCTACAGCGAATAGCAGAGTATGGAGACAGGAGTTTAAAGACGTCTCTTATGAGCCTTCCAACAGCAGTCCCTAATCGGATCGACTATTTACGCATCAGCCTAATCGACCGCTGCAACTTTCAGTGCGTGTATTGTATGCCAGAAGGCGCAGACCTTCAGTACGCCCTACGCGAGCATTGGCTCACCCACGATGAAATTCTTCAGCTACTGACCGAAGTTTTTATCCCGCTAGGGTTCACTCGCTTTCGGCTAACCGGCGGAGAGCCCTTGCTAAGACCCGGAATCGTGGAATTGGTAAATGCGATCGCACATCTCCCTCAAACCCAAGATCTTGCCATCACCACCAACGGCTTCCTCCTAGAAAAACTCGCACAGCCTTTATACGACGCTGGATTACGGCGTATCAATATCAGCCTCGACTCATTAAATCCTGACACTTTTCAAAAAATTATTGGCGGAAAAGGGCGATCGCGCTGGCAAGATGTCTGGCAAGGCATCCAAGCCGCTCACCAAGTCGGATTCTCTCCCCTCAAGCTCAATGTCGTCGTCATCCCTGGCATCAATGACAACGAAGTTCTAGATCTTGCAGCACTCACTCTCGATCAAGAATGGCACGTCCGCTTCATCGAATTTATGCCTATCGGCAACGACGGCCTTTTTGATCAAAAAGGCTGGATAGATAGCGCCGCCATCCGCACGCAGGTTGCCAAGCGCTGGGGCCTCACCGCAGGCCAAGTGAAGGGGAATGGCCCTGCTGATGTCTTTCAGATTCCGGGCGCGAAAGGGACGCTCGGCTTTATTAGTCAGATGTCGGAATGTTTTTGCGATCGCTGTAATCGCATGCGCCTCTCCGCCGACGGCATGCTCCGCCCTTGCCTTCTAAATGAAAGCGGTCAAATCGACCTACGCAGTAGCCTACGATCCGGCCTTCCACTCTCAAAAATACGAGAGCAAGTTGCTATCTTAGTCGAAGAAAAGCCCGAGACTAATTTCAAGATGCGCGAATCTGGAGTAACCGGAGCATATAGTCGCACCATGTCTCAAATTGGCGGCTAAACCTATGCGGCTTTTTCTCTAAACGGTAGTCCGAGCAAAATTTGGAAAGCGAGCCTTTAAAGCACAAAAGCCTTTCAGTCTAAAAACTGAAAGGCTCCTGCCAAAAAAATTAGTTTTTTGTATTTTAAGCCTGGCGCGAGTAGTACTCAACGACCAGCAGCTCATTGATGTTAAGCGCAATCCACTCACGCTCAATCAAACCCGTAACCTTTGCTTCCATCTTGCCTTTATCGAACTCTAGGTGAGTCGGGACGTTCGCCAAACCTGGAAACTCCAAGTTTCCTTCGACGAGTTTCTTCGAAGCATCTCTGCCCCGTACACCAATGACATCACCCGCACGGCACTGGTAGCTAGGAATGCTAACCACGCGACCATTAACAGTGATATGGCCGTGATTAACAACCTGACGGGCTGCGGGGATAGTTGGCCCCATGCCCAAACGGAAGCAGGTATTATCCAACCGCATTTCGAGCTGTTGTAAAATCACTTGTCCGGTAGAACCTCCGGCCCTACGTGCTTTTTTCACGTAGCGGAGAAGCTGGCGCTCGGTGACACCATAGTTGTAACGAAGCTTTTGCTTCTCTTCTAGACGAATGCAGTACTCAGACTTCTTTTTACGAGCCTGACCATGCTGTCCAGGGGGATACGCTTTCCGAGCCGATTTGCGGGTTAAACCCGGCAGGTCGCCCAAGCGGCGCACCACTCTTAGGCGAGGACCTCTATATCGAGACATTATTTCTCCAGTTAATAAATTTCAGATTTAACAGTATACCTTATGACTCCTTGCAGAATCGCCATTAGCTAAGAATTGTTCTGGCGACTGTTCCTGCGTTGGACTTAGCCTCTCCTACAGAAAATTGCGCTCCAGCCTGAAAAACCACTAAAAAACCAGCATTCAAGACAGCTGAACTTTCTCTATGGGAGCCACCGCCTTCTGCTTTCGAAAGTCTGCTGCTTGCTTCAAAAGCTGCCATGCCTTTGGAAAAAGTGCCGCCGGAAAGCCTAACGCCGCCGTCAGGCCAAACTGCTTGCGCTTCAGTGCCACAATTGCCCAATGCAAATGCAAATACTGCTCAACCGTGGAGAGCGTCGGCAGCGCCGCTCGATGCTTCTCATCCACACGAGCGTAGATTCGCTCCTTAATTAGCAGATTAGTTTTCAACCGTTCCTCTAGCAAAATCCTCTGATCATAGCCACCTGTCCACGCCGTGCGATAAGCCAAACACTGATTAATAAACAGCGCATCGCCGTACTCAGCAATCCTTATCCAAGAGTCAATATCGTC
>Ga0209194_1000497_pt1 | contig 31337 bp, 30 predicted proteins | sample COGITO_mtgs_1004_FD_184787 | JGI IMG/M metagenome (GOLD analysis project Ga0209194, IMG submission 184787) | Pelagic marine microbial communities from North Sea - COGITO_mtgs_100413 (SPAdes) (version 2) | ecosystem: Environmental > Aquatic > Marine > Epipelagic ...
ACTCGTGCGTAAGCAGTGATGACAAGCCTTGAGTATCGTCGCTCTAGGTCACTCAATACAATCCAGTTAGGTGCCGTGCAGAGCTGATGTTTTGATCGCAAAGTGTTACCCGATTTTGCTCCGAGCCAGTTACCGCTTACAACCCATTTGTTCAGCCCTATGCTCGCCATGCAAAATTCTCCAACACGTTTAGGCAATTACCTTTTATAAAATTCCCATGTCGTTAGAGATCTCTGCTAAGTAGGTAGACTGAATTAAACATTGTCATACCCCTATGATTATAGGGAAGTTTAGAGTTCAAGGATTTTGAGATGTCTTCGCCTCGCCTCCAAGTTACCCTGACGCCAGCGGCCGACCAGACATTGCAAGAAGTCAGGAAAGCGGAGAGCGTGCCTCAGCGCACAAAAGATCGAGCCGAAGTGCTGCGGCTAAACCATCGAGGTTGGACAACAGAGCAGATAGCGGAGTATCAAGGCTCTCAGGTAGCGACGGTGCGTAAAACAATTCATCGGTGGCAGGAAAAGGGGTTGTATGGGTTGTGGGATTTGCCGCGAACGGGTCGCCCACTAACGTGGACCCCGGCTGATATGGAACATTTAGTTGAGAAGATAGCAACCTCCCCGGAAACCTTCAATTCACGTCAGTTGGCGGCAGAGCTAGAGGAAGCCCGCTCAGTCAAGCTGAGTCGGCGGCATCTACGTCGAGTCCTCAAAAAAAAATCACCGATGGAAACGCACTCGGCAAAGTCATCGCCAGCAACAAGACCCGATTGAGCGATCGCGAAAACAAGCCGAATTAGAGGTTTTGCACAGGGCGGCACAGGATGGCCATGTGTGCTTGAAATATCTCGATGAGTCAGGCTTTGTGAACTGGAGTCCGGTGGCCTACAGTTGGTCACTGGTCGGGACGCAAAAGCGTCAAGAACAGACATCCCAGCGGGGGAGACGGGTCAGCCTGCTAGGCGTGTGGGAACCAGGAAAAGAGATGACCTATGGATTGGTAGTGGGCAGCATTGATTCGGCAACTTATATCCGATTTATGGACCGACAGGCTCAGCAAGCGCACAGCACACTCAAACGCACAGAGGCGATAACGGTGATTGTTCAAGACAATGCCTCGATCCACACCAGTAAATTGGTGAAACAGCACATCCCGAAGTGGCAAGCGCAAGGGCTTTATTTTTTCCAGCTACCGAAATACTGTTCTGAGATGAACCCGATAGAAGGTGAATGGCATCAATTGAAGACACATGAGATTCGAGGCAAGATGTTTGAGAACACCTACGACCTATCAATAGGTGTCATTGCGGGAATGAGAGCCAGAGGCGCGTTTGCAGGGCATAAAGTTAATCGATTCAACTTTCAGACAAAACGTCTGATTAGGTCACCTTTTCTGACAACTTAAATAACGCTGTTTATTTATGGCCATCTACTTAAGCATCATCTGGATATACGCACTAGCCAAAACATGAGCACGTATATTTTGCGACACTTGAAGGCAAAGAAATAATTTCACTGTTCCAAGCAGCGCTAGTTTAGTTCTGCTACTCTCTTATTGGCCAAGGTCAAGTTATCGGCTATGTCACGGCCACAACGCTGACAAGCCATAACGCTAACAGATCAACGCTGACAGATATTTTCCTATATTGCTCACAAATATATCCACCAAAGCCTTAGCATCCACCCGCTTAGCTAATCAGCGCTAAATCTTTAGCCGATGCTTTAGCAATTCATAAAACGCTCTTGATAGCTCGCGGCGACTGAGAGGCGTTTTATCCGTAGCGAGCTGGGCAAAGGCTTTGCTGTGCGCGTCCGGGATAGACGCTTTGACTAAATATGAAAGCTGCTGACGCGTAATCGGCGAATCTGGAGAAAACCTGCCGCCGCCAACTCCGGCAATCATGCCCTGCGCCTTTAGCGTTTCAATATTGCTGTAAGCCCAGTGCTGTCCTGGCTGCACGTCTGAAAATGTGGGACGCACTGGCGCGATTTTCTCTAGATCTAACAGACTGACTAGCGCGGTTGCCACAACGGCTCTATTCACATTCGCATAGGGCCGAAAGTGTAGATTGTCATCGTTTTCGCTGCGGATAATACCGGTCGCCGCCATCACCTGAATTGGCTCAAAGTCCGGATCGTCGTGTGCCACATCGTCAAACCAAAAGATCGGCACCCCGTTACGGGCCATAAATCCCTGTAGCTTTCTGAGCAAAGGCACATTCTCTACAATGGCCCGTGGGTTTTCACCCGTCCAGGCAGCAAAAACAGCCAGAAAGCCGCTTGCTTCGCCAATTGCCCACTCTACCGGATGCATGCGGTAGGCCGCGTTGGTAATGTGCGTGGTGCCGATGCTTTTAGCCGATAGTACGAGGCCATCTGTGGTCATGGGGACAAGTGACTTGGCGGGTAGTGAAAAGGGCAAAGCGAGCGTGTCTTTACCCTTTGGGGTGATGTGGCCTTCGACCAAGTTGCCGTGCAAATCGAGGTAGTGATACTGGCCAATGCCAACGCTGTCGCCAAAGCAGCGAGCGCGGGCTTGATTGGGAAAAAAGCTTTCGGCGACGTCTTCGTGACGGATGGTGGTGATGGCAATACCTCGGCGGGCTTCGCGGATGTAGGGCTCTAGGGCAATGCCGTCTGTACTCCAGCTCAGATCGCCTCGGGGCATAAGGTCGCTAACGCCGTGGGTTTGTAGATAGTAGATATAGGCTTGGGCGCGATCGCGTGCCCGTTGAATCAATGTTTTGCGCTCTTCTCGGCTAACCCCAATCAAATGCCCGAACCGAAAATCATTGCCGCAGCACTGCACTTTTTCGGGGTGCGGCGACGTGCCCCAGTTAATCACCGAAACATCGCCCGTGCTGACCGCTTTTTCGTTGAGCGATCGCCTCAGCACCCGGCGATAGCGAAAGATGCCAAACGGCTCGAAAAAGTCTCGCTTTGCCCAGCCCTGAGATTTCCACAGCCAGTAGTCACCAGTAAACTCGTAAGGATCCAACCAGTGATCTTTCCCGTAGCCCGCAGGCGGAGCGACCCGTTTACCTTGCCCTGGTGCGGTATGCTCTACCAGCACGTTGAACGTAAAAGACTGTTGACAAGCCGGAATCGCATGGTCTCGCAAAATGGCTTCGCCCGTGTCATTGCGAGCTTCTTGCCCAATGCGCGAAGGCAAATCGGCCAGCTCTAAAAGATCGCCAAAGTCTGTTGCTTCTATTGTAACCGGTGCAACAACTGTGAAAAGATTACCTGTTTTGTTGTTTTTAAATTTTACGCCGGTCACCTTGCGCAGTCCTGCTCGGCCTGTCGCGGCCTGGGTCTCTACCATCAGCACCTCAACCGGCTCGCTCTCTACAATCAGCCGCAGCTTTCCGGCACGCAAATAGGGCTCTAGCGGCTCATTTAGCGCTTTAGCAGCCACAACAGGTGTCGTCGTCATCAGACAAACCCAAGCACCCCCCGGATTTGCCTGCAGCCTTCCGGCAACAGGTTGGAGCTGACGCTGGCGCTGACGAAACCACCGCTGAGTTTTTGAAATCGCAAACTTTTCACCGTCTACAGTGCTGTAGGTGGCCTGCTGCGTTAGCAAATCGCCATCGTCAGAAGCAGGCAGGCCCTGAGCGGTGAATTGGCCCCCCACTACCTTTTGGGGCTGCACCCAACACACGTCTACATTCATCCGCAGGGCGCTGAGCGCGGCGCTATAGGCTGCGGTTGAACCACCTGCAATCAGGATAGAGCAGCTGAGCGTGCTGCCATTATCGGGCTGGGTAAAGACATCTGGGGCAAAAATGCCGTTAGTATGACGGACGGTATTCACAGCAATGCTCACTCGGTAGAAGGGCTTTTATAGATAATGCCGGAATAGTGGAAAATTTGAGTCGTTTTTTGATTGATTTGTCACAATAATGAGCCAAGTAAGCAGGTCAGCTACATTAAAAAACGCATCAGCTAAGGCCATTTCACTCTTAGCGAAGTGAGTTAGAGTTGAGTCTTTAGCCGTTTTGTCAGAATGAATTTGTCAGAATGAAAAGGTCCTGATGGTCGCTAACCTCATTCGCTGGACAGTTCAAGATCTTGAAGGGATGCCCAATAATTGGGGCTCGAAGTGTCCTGAGATTATTAGTGGAGAACTGACTGTAACGGGTGCTCCTCACGGTTGGCATCAGGGCGATGCTGATAGACTTAGCACTCAGCTAAAAAATCGGTCTGGAAAGACGAAAGCAGGGAGAAGTTTTCAGACACCGGGCGTTGTTTTTACCGAAGCGGATGCGGTAATTCCTGGTGTAGTGTGGGCAAGCAATAAGTGGTCGGTTAGCAGCGTAGCGATAAGCGCTCTCTTTTTTCGTTACGTAGGCCTCAGCGTATTCTCTCTCGGAAAGGCATGACCATATCTTCTGATAGCACATTTTTGGGCAGCACAATATTGCCCCGTATCGCTAGAGGATACGGAGCGGTAAAATTATTCAAACGGTAGCTATGAGCTTTTGGTGGATTCGCTATCTTGCTTTTGGTTTAGCGATCGCACTTATTCTATATTTTATGATGATTCCTGTGATGCTGGGGAAAGAGACTGAGAGCGATCGCTCCAGGTCATTTGTGTTTAGAAAAATGGGGTTTAGCAGCGTAAGAGATTAGGCGTGAAGGGGTGTGGAGGGTGTTTTGAAGACTCGCCATTCTTTGCTGGGCTTGCTAGTAGCGATCACGCTCTACGTTAAGATGGTTCCATTGAAGTCGATGGCGTTGAAGTCGATGGCGTTGAAGCTGCAAATGCTAGTGCCTCATCTTCAGCATCTTAAGCTAAATGTTTAGAGCTCTCAGATGCACCGACTGGAAGGGTAACTAGGATTTGCTACGAAGCAAATATGCCATTCTCTCGGCCATAGCTCGACTAGTGCACAATGAAGATATTCGCATGTAGAACGTATACAAACTCCTAATCATGCCTTTCAAGCTTTGTATGCGTCAATCTTCTCTTCAGGAACAAAAAAAACATTAAATGCCATATCTTCAGATAAGGTATTTCCCATCTGGTCGAAAGCAGCGTACTTCGCTTTTTGAAAAACTTCAAATACTTTGTGAGCTACCTCAGCGCCGACTTCAATGTAAAAAGTAGGCCGTACTTTATTGATTATTTTAGTAGCGCTTTGCACGGCCATATACTCGGCACCTTCTATGTCTATTTTTATGAAATCTGGGCTTGGGAAGGATTCCAACAGCGTATCCATCGTAAGTGTTGGGACAAACTGCTTTTCTCTAACTCCACCCATCTGAGACCGTAAGCCAGCAGCTGTTTCTAGGGCGTTACTTGCTCGCCCTCTGGCGGCTACGACAAAAGATGCGACGGAATTTTCACGAGAAACTGCTGCTGGTATCACACATATATGACTATTTGCATATTCCTTGGAATTTGCTGTTTTCCTAAGAATGTTAGCCAGCCATATATCTGCTTCAACTGAGACTACAGATCCTTTTCTAGCTACTGACGCAGCTGCAAAAGTGAACACGCCGACATTTGCTCCAATATCCCATACGTTGCTATCAGCAGTTAAATATTTTTCTGCGATTTCGATAAGGTCTCGATCAAACGCTCCAATTCCTGGCTTTAGATATTTCAATTGTGCATCTGGTGAGACAAAAATCGGGATTGTTGTTCCATCGACTAAAATCTTGCGCTTTATCAGTTTGTTTCGACTTAATCTTTCTACTATTTTTCTTACAGTTTTCATGATGATAAGTGTAATCCATATCAACGTTGTAGAATCTTAGCTGTTTTCTGGCTAGGCACCACTGTACGTAAAGCTCTATAAAACTTATATGCCATTACTGACGAATAGTTGCTTCTATCAACCGTAGAGATAACAATATTTCTGCAAACACACGCTGAAACATATAATACCATCCACGCCAGCCATCTAATATTCCACCCTTAAACAGAAGACAATAGAGCAGAACAGCAAAGGGTGCGATCAGTTTTAGTTTGCGTAGCCTATCGCCAATGCTGAGTTCTATGTCTGGCGTTTTTAGTAGCTTTTCAGCTTCAATGATCATATAGCGATCTTGTGCCCAAAACCAGCGACTTAAAGGTTTACGGTCGTCGTGTAGGACGGTTTCTGTTAGGTTAGCTGACTGTCCCTTCACAACAAGAAGCTGAGTATGGCCATCGTCAATATAAGTAGAGTGAGCTTTCCGAAAGAGCAACTGCCTGGGGGGAAGTATTGTTCCTCTCAGCGGCTTGCCAAATACGCAATATTGAAAGTTTGCAAAATAGCCGTCGACCTCATCGGGTGGATTGAGCTGGCTTAGCTCATCAACCAGTTTTTCAGATATAAGATAATCCGCATCTAGCGATAGAATCCAATCAGTTCCCGCTTGATCTATACCAAAGTTCCACTGGCTTGCGTGAGTGTCAAACTTACGCTGAAAAACCTTGGCTTGTGGATAGCCAGATACTATTTTGAGAGTCTCATCTGTACTATAGCTATCGATAACAACTATACGACTAGCCCAGATTAGTTTTTGAAGCGATCGCGCAATATTAGGCGATTCGTTGTAAGTAAGAATCACAGGCGTAATCGTATCAAGCATACTGAGATAAGGGTTTCTTTTCTAAAATGGACTGATAGTTCTCACTTAGATTAGTTGCAATCTTCTTCCAAGTATAGCGTTCAAGAATAAATTGGCGAGCGCGATCACCTGTTAACTGAATAGCATTACGATCTAATAGAAGCTGGGAAATAGCCATTGATATTTCGTCCTGATGTAAAGCAATCACTTTACCTAGCTGATGCTGAGCAACTACATCTGAAAGGGCTACACCAGGCGTTAGCACTGCTGGCAGTCCCGCAGCTAATGCCTCTAGAACGGCTACTCCAAAGTTTTCTGAATGAGAAGTCAGCGCGAAGATATCAGAACCCTGAAGAATTATGTCTTTATACTCTCCTTCTACGAAGCCAGTCCGATGCGTGCGGTTTTGCATACCCTCGGAGGCAATTAGAGCATCAACTTCTACCTCATACTCGGGGTCGCCACTTCCAGCTAGCACAAAATGAAAAGGGATCCTTTTTATTTGTGCTAGTGCAGGAATTAGGTAATCTAGACCTTTTTTGTGATGAATGCGACCCATAAATAAAACAATTGGAGCATCATCTTTTATGTTCAAAGACTGTCGAAGGCACTGCGAAGCATTAGAAACAGATAGAGGCATGTCTAAACCAAGAGGCAGCACAAAGGAGTTCGTAGATAGCCTCAGATCCGTAACTTCCTTTTGCTCCTTTAAAGATGTTAAATGTAGGGCACTACTGCGAGTCAAATTACGCCGTTCAACCAGCATCATAAATAGCTGCTTTTTACGAGTACTTTGCTGTAATGACCATTCGCAGAGAAGCCCATGCGGAATCGCGATGTAAGGAACATTTTTTATACGCGCAATTAGCATTGCTATAGTGGAAGGATAGGAAAACAACGCATGGACGTGTACTAAGTTGTAGTCGTCTATGTTTTGCCAGAGCCATTTAGTCAAAGAGTCAGAAAAGTTGAACTCTTGTAACGCAGAGACATCGCTCGACAGTCGCGAAAAAAATCGAACGGGTACCTGCTCGTATTCTAATAATTGTTTAACCGCGACTGGCAAAGTGTTTCTACCATTGTCGTTTGTAGTAACAATTTCAGCATCTACATTCACTGTCCTAAGAGCAAGTACCATATCTAAAATGGCGCGGCTAGTGCCGCCTCGAATAGGAGAGATAGAAGGAATAACGTGAAGTATTTTCATGAATATGATGTGTGCTACATTATATAAATGTATGTGTAGCGTAGCTTTAGACAAATCCTTATGAGCTAGTTAGAAAGAAGATAAGAAGTCAGCATCATAAATAGTAGTACTGCCAAACTGATGATCTATCTTCAATTTGAGAAGTAGACCTTTGGTATATTATCGAATATTGCTTCGCTTATAAGGCGCTGTCCAAAGTCGTTAGGATGAATATTATCTCGATATGGGTTTACTCCATCATCAACCGCTTTTTGAAAGTAAGGTTGCAGTGATATGACTTTTATTCCTATTTGACTACAAGCCTCTTGTATCTGTACATTTCCAGAACTTGCTGCTCTGTTGTCTATCTCTACTTTTTCCCAATGTTGAGAAACTAATACAAAATTTGATTGTTTTTTTGCGAGCTGAAGAAATTGCTTCAGGTCACTGATACCTTTCAGTGCGTCTTCTCCATGCTGCTTCTCAAAGAAACTATTTCTATGTTTCACAGCTGTCGAATCTTCTGTACGTGGCAGATATCTAGGCAAATATCTAAAAATACCATCCATAAGAGCTGAAGGCATTTTTTTGCTTGGATGGGTGTTTTCATTCAATGGAGAAAATGATGGGTTGTCCGCATAATCGTGGCTAGATACTACTAGAACCACGATATCTGCTTCAAAAAAACCATACTCTTGTGCGTAAGCTAGCCAGTTGCCAGGCCCCCAGCTACCCGCTGAAATATTGCCAACTACTACGTCTTTATAAGATGCTTTTTCAAGGTGTTCTTTTAATAGCACTGTGGCTAGGTGCGACTGATCGGTTAGACTTCCGCCATTGATAACTGAATCTCCAAACACTAGAACTCGTAATTCGTCTTCACCTTTCTGCTTGGAGAAAGGTTCTGATCTCATTCCATATTCGTTAGTAACAAAGTGGTTCTTGAATGGGTAAACATCTTGATTGGGCACATATAAATACTCAATTGTTGGATGCTGAATAGAAAGGGGTGGCGTACCAAGACCGAGGTAGAATCTACAGAAGGCTTCTCCAGACAAAATGACGCCAAGCATAGAAAAAGAGATGAAAGTCAAGTGCTTTTTCTTTATTCTCATAAGATTTAAAGTATTGTCTACTCTCAGTGAAAAATGTGCTAAATCGTACTTAAGGGTGATATTTGTACTACTTCTGCTATCGCGCGGACGGACGAATACAATAAGTAAAGTAGTAGTCTCTTTCATACAACTCTACGACAAAAGGGAAATTCTCTTATTTAGACAAGGAGAGATTCCATCAAAAACTGCTGTCTCATTTTGATGTGTTCCTGCATTTTTCGACGCTCTAGTATATATTGTCCCAGCGATAGGTACAGCAGCATCGTCAGAAGGGTAGACGAAACATTGCCCAGCAAAAACGGTTCGAAAAAACTGCCAACTAGCAAACAGGCAATACCTGAAATAACCGTACTGCATTGTAGATAATACACAGGCTGTTGTTTACTTATATCAAATAGTCGAATCATCATTTTCACACAGGCAGTCCCAAATAGACATAGAGGAACCAGACCAACTAAGCCTAAGTTAGCGGCAGTTGCAAGCCAAGAGCTCTCTCCGTATACTATTCTCTCACCTCTCAAAGGTGCACCCAGGATTGGGTATTGATTGAATGTTCGCCATAGCGCCGACCATACCTCTTCACGAGTGTTTTCCGTAGATGAAAACCTAGAGAAGGCACTGGTTTGATCAGCGCCTAACAATGCTCCGTCTTTTAATATCATGGGTAAAGCAACGGCCAAAACTACACATAGAGCAATTGCCATTTGAAAGAAAGACTTCTTTTGGTTCCTGTAGAAAAATAAAAGTGTAGCGATGGTCATCAACATTCCCGTGCGAGAGCCAGTCATTAATAAAGCCAGACAAACGCAGGCTATACAAATTAGCACACAGCATTGTCGCCATTTTTGGTCTTGATCTTCAAGTACAAACATCAAGCAAGGAAGGATGGAAGCAAGTAGAACTGCAGCATGCTGTGGATTGCCAGTTGTTCCTAAGAAGCGACCATGAAAAAACGTAATAGGGTAGATGTCAACCGCTGCCTGATATGCATTTAAGACGATGAATATGATAGCTACCATAACCATAGAAAAAGCAGCATATCTAAAATTCTTGTCATCTGATAGCCAACGGGAGGGGCCAAAGCGAATCATTATCAGAACAGAGGCGAAGGTCACAGCTGCTACTAATGCGAAGACTAAGTCTCCATAGAATATTGTCTTGAGAAAGACAATTAGCTGTACACCAGCCAAATATTGAATAGGGTAGGAAAATAGCTGTCTTCGCCAAGAGTCCACTTTGGTAAAGGAGAGTAAGAGCAGTAGGACCAAAAATACGATCGTTAAAGGTCTACCAGCATCTCTAATTTGCTGTAGTGGAAACGTCAATGCAGGAGGCTCAGATATAAACTGATCTCGAAGCTTTCCTAAAGACGCACTGAAGCAGCACAAGGTAAATAGGCCCCAACAAAGTAGTCGAGATCGCTGAGCTTGTATAGCTACTATCAAACCCGTCATAACACCTATCAGCCCAATGGGACTGAAAAGCAAATCGAAAAACTGGTCGACAAAACTTGAGGCCATATGTTTAGCTTTCAGTGGCTAGTGAGAATTTGCTGGTAAGAGACGAGGACAATTCCGAAGAACTTGCTGTCTGCTGGAATATGTCGCTCCAGCGCCGAACCCAAGCTTCGGAAGAATAAGGTGATGCTAACTGTTGCGATCTTTTCCCCCAAAGCGGCAGTTCTTCATACTGTTGATGAATAATTAAAAGCGCTGTAGTCAAGCGATCTATATTGCCTTCTGGCATAACTAATCCGTTATGCCAGGGGCGAACAACTTCTACTGCTGACCCACAGGCGTTTGTACAAACTACCGGCAGTCCAGCAGCGGCAGCTTCGACGATAGCCAAAGGCCAAGGATCAAAAAGGCTAGGCAGTATAAAGGCACCAGCGTTTTTCCAAGTGTCGCGCATTTCGTTAGGCTGCAAAAAACCTCGATTTTCAATACCGGGTTGGTCATCTAAAAGTTTAGACAGCTCACCTTTTCCGCAGCACACTAAAGGCCAAGGGTTACTAACACGCTCTCGATATCGACGATATGCTGCAACTAAAACATCTATAGCTTTCACCGAAACATACCTGCCTACGAATAAAAAAGAACGTGGCCAAGCTTCTCTTTGTCGCTCAACTAGCAGCTCTGACCAGTTATCATAGTCAATTCCATACATACCTCTATTAACATTTGCCGTCGGCACGCCTAAATGTTTAGCGTACTGCCAACTGCGCTCGCCAGTTACTACAACACGCTCCATCCGAGCTAGGTAACGCTTGATTAGTAGAGGAGCTACACGCTGTCGCCAAGTTCCTCGCCAAGGCGTATCCATACCCATAATGAACTTAGTTTCTTTAAAGGCAGAATCGAAGGCAAGTTGGCGGTAAGGTTTATGCAACCAGCCGCACATCACTATAATGTCTGGCTTCTCAGCGGTTATATGCTGACGGATAAGGCTAGCATTGTCGCGATCGCTTAAACTGAGTAATCGGCTAGGAATGTCAGCCATTAAAGCATCTGAGAATGCCGTTTCAGTACGCGCCTGAAAAGCTAATACATGTATATCGATTCCAGGCTGCCGGTGAAGCCGTCGCCAGCACACGGCCATATATCCAGAAATATCTACCCAACAAAAGACAACCTTAATGCTCATCGTGGGAAAACCTGACTAATTGCAATTAACGAACGAAGCATCACGAGAACTTTTCTAACGTAGAAACCACCTTTTCAGCACAACTAGACCATGTGTATGTAGCTGCATGTTTCTGACCTTTATGTATATAGCTCTCGCGAAGCAGAGAATCTTTTTCAAGACTGGTGATGATGTCTACAATCTCAGCAGGATTATCTGGCTCTACAACGATACCGGCATCACCAACAACTTCGGGTAAAGAAGCTCGGTTAGCAACTACCGCAGGAACACCCGCAGCCATTGCTTCTAGAGGCGGAATGCCAAACCCTTCGTAAAGTGAGAGAAACAGCAAACACACTGACCGTCGAAGTAGTCGAGGTAGATCTTCGTCAGGAACGATTCCTAAAAGAATAATATTTGAGTGGCTAGCAGCGGCAGCTACATATTTGGGTTCAGAATTCCCTGCAATAACAATTTTTATATTGCTTTTACGCTGCTGAAGCTGCTTTGAAACCGATAAGAAGTGATCTCCACCTTTCTTTTCTCGGAGTCCGCCAATCATAAATACGTAGGGTGATTCAGTAAAGGATTCTATTGAATCAGGAAGTATAGAAGAAATCTCAAAGAAATCTTTTTCAACGCCACAACCAACATTCACAATCTTGCTGGAGTCTGCATGTAGAAGATCGACCATTCGCTGTTTTGAAAACTCTGAAATAGTGAACACAACCTGAGAGTGATCTATGGCCTTGCGTACCCAACGTCCCCACTTGTAACGAAACCATTGGTGAGTTAGGCTCTGTGACCAAGGCAGGTCAGGTTCAAATGCTTGGACATCAAAAATGGTTATCGCTACAGGACATTTTGCGATGGGAAAATAGGTCTCCATGGGTGCAAACAACCAATCTGTAGACTCTGGTACGTACTTATCCATACGTGGGAATCCGGTTAGTTTCCAGGATCGTTCAGCGAAGTTCTCTCGCATTGGAAAAGTGCGATATGGAAGTTGGGAGAGTGGACTCCGACGTGGTAGTGCTATGCCGTCTTCTAGCCACTGGCCAGAGAAAATTAACTCCAAGTCTATCTTCTTATGACTGGCTAATTCCAACAGAACGTTGTTTATATGACGACCCGCACCAGTACAAGGAAGAAAAGTACGTACTGGATGGATATAAGATGTTATCTTCATATTTCGATAGTAAACACATAAACATAACGCACCTTGATTATCAACATACAGCGATGTAAGTTCTACAGTACTAGAGTTACATAAAATAGAGTGCTATAAAGATATCGAACTTACTACAGAGGAAAGCAGATTAGATATTCACAAAAGTAGAGTTGATATTGCTAAAGCTATGAGCTCCGACTGTAATAATTCTGAATAGTAGAAAGGTTAGAACGTTTTCTTATTACAGAGCGGAAAAAGTTAAATATACCAAACAAGAAGTTATATGGTAGGCAAAAGTATATTTTGTGGAACCATTTAATCAGTAGCCAGTGAATCTTAAACTGAGAACTCGTAACAGTCATAGATTGAATCCAATCCTCAAGACGCACATCATCTATGATGCAATTAATTTTTTGAACCATAGGCAACCATTCAACAGCTAAGTACCAACTTAGAAAATCGGGAACTTCGTCTTTACAGCTAGACTTGTTGGCTTTGTTTTGTGCTGTAGATGCAAGCAAGTCTTGCCTATCAATATTAAGAAAGCTTTCAATTTCTTGGATGAAAGTATGCGGATCGTGGGCTAAGTTGTCGTAGTTCATGACCAGCACTTTGTCAGATCCAAAATGTCGATGCCAAACTTCATAGCTACTAGCAAAATCATTTAGTCTACGAGAAAGATTAGAGTCTACTTGCCTAAGCAAAGCAGGCAAATTTCGTGTAGTTGATGCACCTTTATCGATATGCGAATATGTCCACTGTCGAGTAATCTGTGAGATCATTCGATCAACGGGATTACGAATTACAAAGATGATTTTCATGTCGGGAACCAGTTCCTTGACTAAAGAAACCTCATAATCAAACATTGCCGAATAAGTAGGGGTGATATCGCCCTTCATCGTATCAGAATCAACAACTTCTTCTTCGAATAAATTATGGTATCAATCTACGCCTTCGGTTCTCACTTTAAGGTTGAAAAAGCTGGATTCTTTTGGCGATAAAGAAACTTGAGGATGAGCATCTAAAACATGATGAATCCAAGTGCTACCGCATCTCTGCCCACCAATACAAACAGAAGAAGGAAACAAATAGTTTCTTCTTTTGTTTGTTTTATCCATGCATGAAAAGTCAGTGAAAGGCATAGTTGGTTTAAGATTTTTCTAATTGTGAATTGGCGTATCTTTCTGATCTCTACGATAATACTTGTGGTATATTTTGCTGATCCGCCTATTCTTTCTCAATACTAAAAACAATCTAATATTAAGGAAGTCTCTCAGGTTTGAAACACAATAGACATATACTTGAAAGAGAAAAGATCTATCTCTTAGCAAGAAGCGTAAAAACAGAAAATAATTAGGCATTAGAGAATTCAAGGAATAACCAGCCCAGTGAAGAAGTAGAAACTGATTCTTATGATGTAGTCCTCCATAGTCCCATAAGTAATATTTTCCATCTTCCTTGTATATTTTTCCGGTTGTCCTTGCCCAACTGGTATGACAGATTCCTCCTAAAACCTCACCAACATGTCCATAACGTACAGGCTTCAAATCACAGCAGTAATTAATGAATGCCTGATCTGTATTGCGTGAATTTAGGGACTCTCGAACATCAAGTGCAGATCTTCCAAAGCTTTCTAACTCTTCAAGCGTGAACAGACCTTTACGAGCAGCCCAACGTCCTGAGTTAAAACCTCTAGCTCTGCCATTTTTGAGCAGTTCTCGACGTAGCTTGCCCGACTCATACACTTGATCAATCGCACAATCAAAGTGAAGCAGCTCGAAGTTGTAGATTTCTAGGGCATGAATGATAGGTTCAAGCTTACAAAGGATAAGCTGGCGGGCATCAAGGTAAGCAAAATGATCGCACGGTCCCCAAAAAGCAGCATAGCGACGAAACCAATAAGGACCAGTGGGAGTGTGACCTAGTTCAAGCGACTGTCCTATCGCTTCCAACCGTTCAAAAGACAGATCATTATAAACTTCAAAATTGTAAATATCTTTTAGCTTTAGCAGGCGATCGCATTCGCTATTGAATGGAATTAGGATTAGACGGAGATCAGGGTTAAACGTCCTGAAGCTATTGAGGAAAGCAATAGTCCAGTCGTAAACGGTATTATTAGCGGAAAAGTATACTCCGATTGAAGTCATGTTTTTCGGATTGTTATAAGCTCTGCTACAACTTTGATGGCTGTCTTCGAGCAGCAGGTTTTAGACTGATACTAGGGCTATTTGGACTCTTAGCAACAATAAGCCTATCAGGATTCCACGACTCGCTGATACGGTAATGATCTAGAATCTCATAATTTGATTTTTCCAGAAGTTTGATGCAATCGTCGTGAAGCGCATCAGAATGAGTGGAGATAAAAAAGATATCAACAGCTTGCTTTTCTAATGCGCTTTTTGCACCCTGAAGCATTTCGAGTTCGTATCCTTGGATGTCACTATGCAAAATGCTAATTTTCTCCAAAGAGAAATTCTGCATCAGCTCATCAACGGTGACTATCCTCATATTGCTATTTACATGCGATTGGCTACCAACACCAGCTCGTAAGAAGTCACCTTCACAAGCATTGATTTTAAAGTGTCGTTTCCCATAGTTCATGTGAGAAAGCGTAGGTTCTACCATAATAGTCTGAGCATTTTTAACCACCTTCTGAAACCAGAGAGAGTAATAAGACCAGTAGCTACCCAACTCAATCATTGAAGATTTTTCGGGAAGCTGATGGGCAACGTCTCTAAACGGCCTTTCCTCTTGTGGTTCGTGGATTCCGAGGGCACGTTGCATCAGCTTTCCATGCCCGTATCCTTGATAAGCAGTTGGAAGAACACGTACTCCATTATGCATAGTCAACAGTCCTTGTCGAACCTTACCCGCTTCAGCAACTTTGTCCAGTTCGTGCCAGTCCGGGCAGTCTTGAAAAGGATTTTCGGAACCTGATGCCATACGGCGCTCATTTTCGTCCTTGCGAATTAGGAAGTCGATGAAGTGAAGGAATCTTAGTGTGCGATGCTTCAGCCGCAACAATATGGAGTTTCCCTCGACCCAGCTATCTTCAGAAACTAATTCAAAAGTCATATTATTTACCTAGGTGTTTTTGATTTGATGTATGTACTTAACGCTTGCGATTTCCAAATGCTTTGGGATAGATAGCTGAAGGCTTCATCCGATCCCTCTCAGTTTTCTAGAAAGAACAATCCAGTTGGCTGGCAACCACTCGCGGATTTTTTGGTTTACGTTTTTCTGAAGCCAAAAGCTTCTGTACTCGTTAATAAAAAACAGATCTCTTGAGAGCATGTGTTCAAAGTATCTTCTATAAATAGTCCATCTTTCTTTTGTATAAGTTAACAGATCTCTTTGTCGGTCTCCTGACGCCTCGAACCTTGATATAATTAATGAAACACTTTTCATTTTACAGCTATCACTGTAGAGCTTCGCTAAAAAATCGTGATCTGCACACCAATTAAACGACGTGTTGAAAAGATATTTGGTCTGTATATCTCGTCTTACCACAATACTTTGATGACAAGTGGGAATCTGTTGCCAAAGCAGAGAGATGTCGTGAGGCAGCGATGTAGATGTTCTGTAGCCGTACTGATCGTCATAGATGGACTCAACTCCGCCAAACAGTACATCATATGATGAGTCTAAATAAAGTTCTAACTCTTGAAGCGTTCTATCACAGAAGAAAAAATCCCCAGCGTTCATAAAGATCAGCCACTCGCCGCTAGCTAAGCTAATGCCTTTATTCATAGCATCGTAGATACCTTCATCAGGCTCACTCACCCACTTTGAGATAGAACAGCTATTCTCCTCAAGAAAATCTACTGTCCCGTCGTCAGAGCCTCCATCAACGATGATATATTCATACTCTTTGTGTGTTTGGTTAACAACGCTTTCAAAGGTTTCTACAAGGCCATCTAACCGATTGTAAGTTATGGTGATAATAGAAATATTAATCGGCAGACTACTCGATTCCTTTCGTTCTAGGAATGCACTCGTTCTAGAGTTAACTTCTTTCATAACTATTCAGGGGCTTAATTCAACTAGGCAGAACCTTTAGCGATTTCTAAAAATCGAAAACCAAAATCTTTCACTTCTTGGCGAGCTACTTCGACAGCAGCTAGTTCTCTCTTAACATTGGGACCGGACGCAAGAGTCTCCCACCACTCTTCCATTAGCTTTGCTAGCTTCTCAGAAGAATCGCGCTCAAAAAATAGGCTGTCAGGAGGATTCTGTTCCTTATGCACAGACAGATCCGACAGGAGAATAGATTTACCTAATAGCCTAGCGTCTTCTACCAAGGTACTCCAACCCTCAAATAGAGATGGCTGAATTACTGCAATTGACCGTCGCATAAGCTGTACTTGGTCAAGCTTAGGAATTAGTCCTAGCAGGTGTACCTGCTGCGAGATACCGGCTTTATGGATAAATTGCATTAATGTATCTGAATGATTAGGACATCTACGATCATAAAAGTGCCCTGTACAAACAACGGTTGGATAAACTGACCGTTTGCTTAAAAGCTTCAGTGCTTCAAAAACAACTAAATGGTTCTTATGCTGCCAAAACTGGTTGCTAATTAGAAAGAACTTGTCTGGAAGATGGTATATTTTCTGGACTGCTTCCGGATTTTCGTTAAACCACTCAGTGCCAGGAACAGTTTTGAAGGTAAGAACTTTCGTTTTTTGAGCATTTTTTGGGAAAAACTTGTGAAAGTCTGACTCGGCAGATTTGCTATTTAAGACAACAGTGTCAGCGGTGTTAGCGACTGTTAAGAACCAGCTATCTCTCCCTTTAATTTCTTCAGGAGTAAAAAAGTGAGATAGGTATTTATGTTGAAAATCAAAGATACACTCTGCTGAGCGATAGGGTTTTCCCGAATGGGTTCGACTAAGATGCGGGTACACAAAGTCAATTGATTGTGAATGTAGAAACTTTTCTAGTCTAGGATTTGTTTGGCCAGATATTACTTTCATAGCTTTCCACCGTACGCGGTTGAGAAAAGTTTCTGGCTGTAGGTAATCCTCTTCGTAGAAAAGCTTGTCTAGACAAGGTCTAATTTGATTTTGAATATCTTCTCTAAGCTCCCTGCTGCAAATCACCGACAGTTCGAACGTAGAGCGAGCTTCTTTCGGTAAGCTTCCTAAAGCTAAAGCAATATTTTTTATATACTCAACACCAGCAATCCACCCGGCATCTCCTCCCATCACCAAACATATTCTAAATAGTCTACTCATACACCTACAAGCTCCGCCCGACACCAATTTGAAAACGTTTTGACACCGTCCTCTAGATTGACTGTAGGATTGAATCCTAGAGACTTTATACTTGTAATGTCTGCATGCCAATTTAGCGGATTACCAGTGGGAACCTCTCCATCAAACTCAAGGATTCCTTTGTACTCTAAGACTCCTAATATCAGGCCAGCAAGACCGGCAATAGTCACTTCTTTACCTGTTGCTAGGTTGTAAACCTCGCCTTGCATAGGCGCATCAGTGGCTACTAACGCTAGCGCTTTAGCAATATCTAGAGCATGAATAAAGTCGCGGCTTTCTTGTCCGGTGCCCTGCAAGGTGACTGATTTTTGAATGATTGCCTTATGGCAAATATCCCACATGACCTGCCGCCTTAAACCAGGTCCGTAGGCAGAAAATATCCTGACGCTAGCTGTGGATAAGCCATAGACTTTAGCAAATTCTAAACAGAGCTGCTCGCTTTGAAGCTTATGAAACCCGTATGGCGAGAGAGGAGTGGTAAGCTGGCCTTCGCTGATAGGTAATGACTGGGGATTACCATATGTAGCTGCACTAGACAGAAAGATGAATCGACAGTTAGGTGAATGGATGCGTAATGAGTTTAAGACTTCCAGAGTCAGTACGGTATTGCCATAGAAATCGGATAAAGGATCTGTAACCGACAATCCTACAGACGCCCTACCAGCACAATGAACAAATACTTCAGGCGAATACTCTTTGAGTAAATCGCCTAGTGCAGGAGCAGGCAGTCTCAACTGATGATACGCCTTTAGGTTTGCTGTTGGAGCATTCTCGGGCGGCGAGCTATCTGTGCCAATGACGAGCCAACCCTGTGCAGCAAAGTGGCGAGCAACATAGCGAGCAATAAAACCAGCTACGCCAGTGATCAGAACGGTTTTAGATGAATTGTTCATTTTTTCATTGCCAAAAATGAATAATGTCGGCCAGGAGCATCAGACTGTTTAGAAAGATATAAGCCATACAACCTTCTTATTAAACGGCTTTCGATCATCCGGTTCGCTATACGTTTGCCAACTCGGCGGTTCAAAGTATAGGACATCATTCCATCAAAGCCGCTTTGTGTAAGAGGCGCATAGTTAATAACGCTTTCCATAGGGCCGATAGCTTTCTGTAAGCGAAAGCCTGCATTTCGAATCGCATGCGTATACTCATTTAGAAGGTACGCATGCTCTCCACCATATAGGTGATGCAAAGCATGACCTTCTAAAAACTCCTCCAGATCTTCTTTCTTAGAAACTACATGTTCGCGGGTAGATACAAAGACTCCACCTATTTTGAGGACTCGGTTTGCTTCCTTACAAAACGCTGGCAGGTCTTGAGCATGATGGAGTACAGCGCGGCCATACACGATGTCGAACGTTCCATCGGGAAAGGGTAAAGATTCTCCGTACTCTTGAACGACTTGGATGGGTAGTCCACTCTCTTCGGACAGAGAGCGGATTGCACCGGCACCTACTAAGCTGCTTGAGTTAGGTTCAAGTGAAACAACTGAACATCCTGCTTTTGCAAATGCGTAGCTAGAGATTCCTCTTCCTGCACCAATATCTAAGACATGACCAGGGATATAGTCTGTTAGTAAATGCTTAAGTGCTTGCCACTCCTCTCCCTTACTGAAACGTTCAGCAGCATCTAGCAAAGGGTCGTCGTAGTAACAGTTGCGGACTACTTCTTGTTTGTCTGGCTGATTGCGCAACCACTCTACCGACTCTTCCCAAGTTAAAGTTTTATCGCTCATTTTCTGGAATCTCTCTAATCACGCGTGCTGGATTGCCTGCCACAATCGTCCAAGGAGGCACATCTTTAGTCACAACAGAGCCTGCACCAACTACTGCACCTTCGCCAACTGTTACGCCTTTAAGAATGATTGAGTTAAAGCCAATCCAAGCTTTGTCACAGATCGTGATAGGCAAGACTTTCACATGTTCCCAGTTTTTCTTGCCTTTCAGCCAATCCGTTGCGTCATGAGATCGGTACGAGAAAGATAAAGCATGAGAATTATGATCAGATATAGTCACATTCCATGATACAAGAACATCATCACCGATACAGACACTGTCGGCTGCAATTATGGAACCACTAATAAATGCTCGACTACCAACTTCTATGGATGCATTATCTTTATCAAATATCAAGGATCCCAGCACCTGCGTCTGCTCGCCCAAACTTATACAACAGTTTCGTTTGAGCTTCAGGCCGTCTAAATTCAGTCTAGAAGAAGAGGGAACCACCACATTCTGCTGATCAATTATGCTTTTATCAGCAAAAGCTTTTAGTATTCCTGCAATTTTATACAAAGCTTTACTGAGCAAATTAGTGAGCTGCATAAGTCAGTCAAACGTACCACTTTTAATATATAAACTAAAATACAATTTTGCTAGAACAAATCCTGAGAAAGCTTCTAATCAACTTCAGTTGCGACTACTCTACTCTACTTTCTTCTTTTGATTTTTACTAACTTAGACTTTAATCTATCTGTCAGTTTACGGTTGTTAGACTGATTTAGGTGCGACTTTAAAGTATCGAAAACTTCTTCGTTGACTTTTACATCGGGAAGGAAGTGAGAGATGCTCTTCTGAGATAGAAGACTAGTTGTATTGCTACTCTCTCCACAGTGTGTACCGCTGCCATCAAAACCTACGTTTTCAACAAAAGTGTCCTTAGGATACAAAACTAAGCCATTGCTTACGAACACACTCAAGTACCAACGAATTGCCCAGGAATCTATCTTATTCTCGAGCTGAGCCTTCAACATATTAGAATAAGAATATGAACCATTTAAGTCAAACTGGTGTTTTATATTACTGTTCATCATAATCAAAGAGGAATTCTCTGATCTAGAATCAAAAGACTTCCATGCACGATTCCAAGTAGCCCATCCCCATGAGGTTACAAACGGAAGAAAAAATGTATCTGTCTCAATGCTACTCAAATTTACTGAGAACATATGACCGGAGATTTGCATAACTCTATCAATATCAGCGTAAGCATCAAGGGCATAATTCATATACTCTAAAAAGTATCTAGAGGTAACCAAGTCATCTTCAAGGACAATAACCCTACCAAATTTTTCACAAAGTTCCGTAACACCTGCAATAACAGAATTAGCCAAACCAAGGTTGGTCGCGTGTTCAATTATGTGTATCTTTTTGCACCATTGCCTACTCTTCGCAATGCTACGAGAACGTTGCACTAGCTCATAGTCTTCTGATCCCTTCGCACCATCGCAAAAGATAAACAACTCGCTTTCTCCCGCAAGACTATTGCTTGCAAGAGCCTCTAAAACTTTTTGGGTGTGAGTAGGGCGTCTATATGTAAATAAGGCAACTGGTGCTAGGCTTGAATCTGTAACCATTTAAATTACGCGTCTAGAGAAAAGTATTTTGGAATCTTCTGGGCTTCAACGCTAGCACACCAAAATCTTTTTTATCAAACACATAGGATAAAAGGCTTACGCTAGTCAAAATTCATATTCGAAGAAATCAATATCCTTTTTATAAGTTTCTGAAATCAAATCAATACTGTTTTTTTTGTAGAGAGTCTTGTATTGGCTAGACTGAGACGAATTTAGCTTTGGCAAATCAGCCTCTATTCCGAGTGTAGAACACACTACCTGAAAATCTTCCTGTAAGTTTTCAAACCTACCTACGTAATCAACTAACTTTTCACCATTGTCGGACATTATGAAGTCGCTTTGTAATGTAATTTTTTCACGATTACAGACCCATTCAACATACTCATCAAATCCTTCAAGATCTTTGACGAAGCTGTGTAAATAGTGAGTAGTATCCTTAAGCATGAACGTATAAAGAGATGCATGCCAGTCCCATGGATTTCGGACGAAAGCAAAAGAGAAATAAGAGTTAAACTTCTCCGGGCCTAAACAGTGCGCGGCATCTCGAGCAGTTATATGAGTATGATATGGAGTCGGATTAAGAGCATGGATACCAATCCTTTTAAGTAGAACGTTCCCTGCTTGCTGAAAGCGACCATAGGCATACGGATGAAGAGTCCGGCGGATGCTAGTACCAGCATTTTTGTAAATGTGAATAAAGATAAATTTTTTCGTTCTTGAGATTAACATAACTGAACTATTTTAACTGATTTATTCACGCGACAAAAGCAATTGGTAATTCCAATCGAATAAAGATTCATACGCTTTTGTGTTTGAATAAAACGTCATGATGAGACAGCTTACATATAGGTTCATATATTGAATTGAGGAAGGACTCAATCTCATATTCATAACGGGACTCGATCAGCATCCATTTTGGATGATGACGATCAAAATCAATTCCCTTAAGTACACTCAACTCAAATCCTTCCACGTCTAAAGAAAAGAGATCTATTGTTTCAACACCATGTTTTTTCAGTATGTTGGATAAGCTATTAGCAGGAACCTTAACCTCGTAACTCTCAACGCCTTGAATAGCACATCCTTTATTCACATGTTTCAGTTCTTCCTCTTCCGATTTCATTGCACCCTTTACAAGAGACATTAAATTAGAGTATCTCATTTCAATAAAGTCGTCGTTGAAGTCAAAAGGGACTAAAGCACTGTTTTCGACAATACAGTTAGGTCTATTCACCACACATTTCTTCGCTAGATCTGGAATAGGTTCGATTAAGATTCCTCCCCACTTCTTATATTTCTCGAAGTATAGAGTGTTACTCTGGCTTATCCCGTCATTGGCACCAGCCTCAATAAAAAAACCGTGATCGTAGTTGAGATACCTAAGAAGCTGGCTGTCTAGTTCATTAAGAGAGAAAGAGACATTTCCAGTCAACAACCCATGCCTGTGCTTTATTTTTTGGAGTATATTCATAGCCTGTAAATTGAACTCAAGTAATAGTTTTTGGATGTGCGAGTATAGCCAAATGTTTTTAATTTACTCAGATTTAGCTTCGATACTATGGACTGAGACTTTTTGATAAAGCAGGGTTTCCATATGCTAAAGAGTCCTCAGGAATTGACTTGGTGACTATAGCGCCGAGCGCAACAGACGATCTATCGCCAATAGTGACACCCTTTAGGACAGCAGCCTTTTTCCCAATCCAACAGTCGTCTCCTATAAAAACAGGCTTCGATGTAGGCAGTGGTTCTCTCTCCAAGCTCTTTGGATAACCATGCATAATAGAGTCGTGTCGTTCTTTCCAATTAGTAGAATGAGTATTAGTATCTAGAATATCAACCTGATATGAAATCATCGTACAGCTACCAATAGACACTGAGCGATCGCACCTAATTTCACTGCCCTCATTTATAAATGTCTTTTGTCCAATCTTTAGAGTCCCTCCATGCTGAACGCTGACAGAGCATCGCAGTCGAGAGCCTTCACCCACTTCAACACTTCCCTTGGCGATGTTGAAACTTAGCGGAAAATAATTTACCTTTTCCATAAGTACACCAGAGTCTAATTTAAGCAAAGAGTTCTCGCCTATGCTTATAGAAGCTCCTGATATGCTTGCTCCATCTCCAATATATAACTCAGAGTTTTCCCTCATTATTATGCTGCAATCTGACAGTATGACTGACTTGCCAAAACTAACTTTCGAGGTAGAGGACATTTTCAGAGAAATATCTCCTTTAACTACTAGGTTTTGTATCTGGCTCGCAGGTATCTTCTTGAACATGAAGTAGACTTTTACCTTCAGTGAGCTAGTGAAGTTTCTTATAAAATCAAACATCTTCATAAAGAACATATTATATCTAGCGCGATGTATTAAATGTGATTGACACCTTCATGTGGTTTGTATTTGTGGCTCTCAGACAGCTCATAGCGGTAGTCAAGCAGCATCGCTCCCTGAGACGCACTAGGTAAATTACCTGTGCCGTAGTAATCATTAGTCTCAACGTCAAATGAAGCTGCATTCTGAATCCAATCTGCTAGAATGCCATTAACAGTGGCATATATAGTCAAACTATATCGTCCATTTGTAAGAAGAAGCCTACGAATACGTATCTCAATCTCGTCCAATGAAGATGAGATAGTACACAGTTCTTCTCCATTGATTTCGTTACTAAGTAAGGCGAGTCTTTCACCTATATGATTGCTGATAGATACTGCGAAGTGCAAGTTCTTAAGCGGCTGCCCTACGTTGTTTTTATAACGGAAGCCAAATACTGATTCTTTGCCGCTACCCAAGGAACTCACTGGCTTTTTAGAAGCATCTTTTATCTGAACATGCGTAATTCTAATTGCTCCATCTCCGCTTCGATCAGTTCTTTTTTCCAAAGAAATTGTGTTCGATGTCGTAGATTCCTTTAGATACTCTCTTAGAACACTATCTGTATTTCCTGTAGCAAAAATTTGTCCGCTTTTAAGGAAGATACATTTTTGACATAGATTTTGTATCGCTGCCACCTGATGACTGACAAATAGAACCGTTCTACCTTCTTTACTAACGTCGTCCATCTTGCCCAAACATTTCTTTTGAAAAGCAGCATCTCCAACTGCCAGCACCTCATCTACAATCAAAATCTCTGGTTCTAGATGGGCTGCTACAGAGAAAGCCAAGCGCACATACATGCCTGATGAATATCGCTTTACTGGAGTGTCTAGAAATTTCTCTACTTCCGAAAAAGAAACAATTTCATCGAATTTCCTTTTAATTTCTCCTCTACCCATACCTAGAATTGCACCATTTAGGTAGATGTTCTCTCTGCCTGTTAGCTCTGGATGAAAACCCGTTCCGACTTCAAGCAAACTAGCAACTCTCCCTACAATTTTAATTCTGCCCGTAGTAGGTTTTGTAATACGACTTAGAACTTTTAGCAGAGTTGATTTTCCGGCTCCATTTCGCCCAACTATGCCAACGCGATCGCCTTGTTCAATGTTAAAAGAAACATCTTTCAACGCCCAAAAGTCTTCAGTTCTTGAACTTCTTTTCCTCGCTCCAGAATTTCTTAAACTATTTGCAAATCCCTTAGCACTATTTGCAATTACATCTCGCAACGCCGTGTATCGCTCTCCTTCTTGTTTACGACCAAGACTGTACCTCTTCCCTAGATTTTCAACACGGATAACAGTATTAGACATCAACTAAAGACTTAGGTTAAAGAGCTATATATCAACAGAGAGAAAGCAGAGAGAACTTCTTAAATAATGTCAGCAAATGTCCGTTCCATTTTACGGAAGTACTGAACTCCGGTTCCGAAAATCAACAGCACCAGCCCCATTGACAGTAAAAAACCAGGCACATAGATATGCGACTCACCGCCCAATATCGCCCACCTGAACCCATCAATCACACCTACCATAGGGTTCAGTGAATATAGCAGTCGCCACTTTTCAGGCACGATGCTACTGCTAAACCCCACCGGAGAAATATAAAGACCGAACTGCACAATAAACGGCACGATGAAGCGAAAATCTCGATACTTCACATTCAGTGAACACAGCCACAGTCCTGAACCTACAGAAGCGATGAACGCGATCGCAATAAACACAGGCAGCGTCAAAATTCGCCAGCTCGGCACAAAATCAAACCAAGCCATCAACCCAACCAGAATGATTCCCGAAATCATAAAGTCCACAAAGCTCACCACTACCGCACTTGTCGGCACCACCAAGCGAGGAAAATATACTTTAGAGATTAAGTTAGCATTACTAATAAGGCTATTACTGCATTCACTCAACGAGTTTGAGAAAAACTGCCATGGCAGCATCGCCGAGAATACCAAAATAGGATAAGGCGCACCTTCTGAAGGGAGATTAGCCAAATTTCCAAATACTACCGTAAACACAATCATTGTCAAAAAAGGACGAATCAGTGCCCAAGCAACACCAATAACTGTCTGCTTATACCGGACAAGAATATCTCGCCAAGCCAAAAAGTAGAATAGTTCGCGATAGCGCCAGATATCCTTCCAATATTGCTTTTCACTTCTTCCGGCTTCAATAATCAGCTCGGGTGGATTTTCCGTCATAATATCTTTTTAGCAGACGTCATTTCTATAGATAGACATCGAAATAGGAGAAAGGTTTAGAAATCTATCCATAACAAACACTGCAAGGTGTTCGCATAAGAAAATTCATTCATTAAACTGTAGCATTTTACGAATAACGTCCGGCATTTTCGACTTAGTAGCCCAACCTAATTTAATCTTCGCTTTGTCAGCACAGCCTTTACTCAACAAACCCTCAGCAGGGCGATACAGACTCTCATCTATCGTGACGTGTTTGCGCCAGTCTAGTCCCACCATGTCAAATGCTATAGCAACAAACGCTTCCAAACTATTAGATTGGCCTGTGGCAATAACGAAATCATCAGGATTGTCTTGTTGAAGCATAAGGTACATCGCCTCAACATATTCTGGAGCCCATCCCCAATCGCGGCTAATCTCCAAATTTCCTAGAAGAAGCATCTCATCGTCTCCTTCAGCAATTCGCTTAGCAGCCTTGACTATCTTCTGGGTTACAAACCGCTCTGGACGAAAAAGAGATTCATGATTAAAGAGAATCCCCGAACAAGCAAACAAACCATAAGCATCTCGATAGTTAGCTACCTCCCAATGCGCAGTAACCTTTGCAACCGCATAAGGACTTCGCGGCCTAAATGGTGTTTCCTCATCAGCACCCCTCTCCGGCGTTTGACCAAAGCACTCACCAGATCCTGCATCATAAAACCGAATCGGCGCATCAATAAATCGAATAGCCTCTAACAGGTTTAAGGTTCCAATAGCAATACTCTCTAATGTCTCGACAGGCTGTTCGAAAGATAGCCCTACAGAGCTTCGACCCGCTAGATTGTATACTTCGTCAGGCCGTACTTTGGTTAAAACTTGTAGAACGCTACGAAAATCAGTCAGCGCCATCGAAACAAGTTTGATCTGCTCCTTAATTCCTAGCAAACGCAGATTTCCAAAAGAAGACATTTGCGCATCCCTAGAAGTCCCTACTACGCTGTAGCCTTTTTCAAGTAAAAGCTTCGAGAGGTACGCGCCATCTTGACTAGAGATACCGCAGATTAAAGCTGTTTTCACTGTTTAGAGATGACAGAATGTGTCACAGATAAAATACTTAAAAATGAGAAAATGCTGAAAGCAAGAGTACATACACAACTTCCTAAAATGGCCTTGTAGTTGGCCAAGTTAGAGAAGACTGAGATCTTAAAAGACCGTCAAAGCCCGCACTCTTCAGAAAGGAACGTTATCAACTTAAATACTTTGTTGGTTTTGCAATACTCTTGTTGACAATTAGTGCCTAACCTACCATCACAAAATCTTTCACGCCATAATAATTCATCCGGCGCGACTGTCTCCGAGTAAACTCGCTAACAGTCGGATTGCCGGTTGCCAGAATTACGCCCTGCGCCTGCTGCCATAGATGCTCAGGAATTCTGTTCAGCTTGTACGTATTCTCTGGCGACTTAACCACCCAATACCACTCATTTTGCTGACACTCATCACACCAAAAACACTCTAACCATTCATCATCTAATGGAACAGTTGTATAGCTGGCCATCACCATCGCAGAAGTCTTCCGACTCATTCCACGTTCTCGCAGATGCTCAGCCTTATCTGCATATAGCCGATGCTTTTGGCTGACGCTATGCACATAGCAACCATGAACCGGACAATAAATAGCTCGTCGCTTAGACCGCTTTCGATTCCGACGCTTTGGCGTTTGCAAAATACCTCCTAACAAACCAGAAACTCAGTTCAAAATTATTGCAACAAACAACTGTTGTTTCTTACAATAACATTCTCATATAAGAACTCTCAACTGGAAGGATTTACCTCCCAATATCAAGTAATGTTTATATAAGCATCAAGCTTATGCTCGCAGTATTCCACATTACTGTCATCAGGGAAATTACAGATGGTTTTGGCATATTCAAGCACGCCTTTAAACTATCAAGCAGTCGCTCCGCTCTCAATCACGTATATTGCCGACGGCTGAGAAATGAACTAGCTAACCTTGCTACTGCTAGGGCTATGGCCTTTCAAAAGTCCAGTCTTTAGCCGTCGAGAGTATAGATACACGGATGCAGCTTCTAGCCCGCTGACTCAATCACCTTTAAATACTCTTTAGCAATAATCTTCGGCGTAAAATGAGACTCTAAATACGCCCGCCCCGATCGCCCCAAAAGCTGAGTCCGCGCCTTATCTTGCGATAGCCCTCGAATAAAATCAGCCAGCGCCGCCGCCGACCCATTCTCAAATGTCTCACCGCAGCCAGCCGTCTTCAACAGCTCACTCAAATAAGAACCCGACGGACAAATCGCACTAATTGGCCTACCCGCCGCCATCGCCGGGTACAGCTTACTCGGCGCAACCAAACTCTCCATGCCTACAGCCACACTCACCAAAGACAAATCTCCCGCCGTCAAAGAATACGGTAACGCTGATTTTTCTTGATAAGGCAAAAAGCGAAAATTCTCTAATGCCGCTTCGGCGACCCTTTTAACGAGAGATTCTCGCTTAGCCCCACCACCAATGCACACAAACAAAACCGAATCATCCTTCAACAGCTTTGCCGCCTCAAACAATGTGTCAATATCATGACACCGTCCCATATTGCCAGAATACAGCACCACAAAATGCTCGCCTAGCCCGTGCTTTTCCACAAACCAATTCTCTGCCTTTGGAATCGGCACAATCTTCTGCTCATCCGCCCAGCTATGAATCACCGAAATTTTTGCTTCTACTTCTGGGCAGTGCGCCACAATTTTCGCCTTCATAGAATCGCTCAGCACAATAATTCCGGCCGAACGTCGCCAAACCTGACAATTTATCCACCGCCAAAGTCTCGCAATCGGATTGTTCACTGCTACCACTTTCAGCTCTACTGCAATATCTGGATACAGATCGTATAGCAGGCACACATACGGTAAGCCAAATAGTACATTTATAATACACCCAATCATCGGCAAAAAGGGCGGCGCAGTTGTCACCAGCAGCACTTTATATCGCCGAAATTGCTTTAATAAATGAATGACTGCTCGCACCGCAAACAGCATGCCATTGATTGCCTTGCCTCGAATCCGTCGAGAAAAAAGCTGAGTGGTGCACGATCGCTGCACCCACACCCGCCCAGTCTGTTCCACCTCCGGCGCGTCCTGCTTCGCAAATGCGTACCCTGGCTGCCCCGTAAATACTTTTACATCCACGTCTTGCAGACCTAGCTGGACAACTAGCTCTTCTACTAGCTGCCCTGTCGCCGCAAAATCGGGTGGAAAAAACTGCGTTATCACCAGCAGCTTTAAATGCTTATTAATTACGTTCCTTTCAGAGTCAGCAGCCTGCCAATCAGCGGCACTAGCTCTGCATACTAGAGGCTTTTCGAGTACCATACGTCTCCATTGGCAATTTCAGAATTATTCATAGCGATTTCTCTTACCCGCCCTATGGGATACACCGCTACGCTCAGCAAAGCAGCAGAGAGCGTCGCCCAAACCCAGCCACCGATCACATCCGCCATCACTAAAGCCAAGCTGCCAGTCCATAAACTCAAGCAGTGCACAATCAAAACGACCTCTCGATCAGAAAAACCGATGTCTAGCAGCCGATGATGAAAGTGACGATTATCTGCGGAAAAAGGAGAAACCCTACAATACAGCCGGGTCACAATCACACTGACCATGTCAGCCAGCGGCACTGCTAAAACAACAAGCGGCAGCACAGTCACAAACGGATTTTCTAATTTTTCTAGATACTGTGGCTCTATCACACACAAGCCACCCAACATAAACCCAACAAGATAAGCGCCCCCATCACCCATGAAGATTTCTGCGGGGCTGTAGTTGTAACACCAAAATCCAAGCAGTCCACCGACTAAAGCCAGCCCCACATAGACAATCTCAGGCTGCGCGCTCATCATTGCCAATATCACCAGAACACCAGCCGCTATAGCGCAAATACCCGCGGCCAAGCCATCTAGTCCATCTATCCAGTTAATCGCATTAACCACGCCTACCAGCCACACCACCGTCAAAGGCAAACTCAACCATGACAACGCCACAGGCTCAAACCCAGGTAGCACCAGCGTCTCGATGCGAAGGCCCTGCCCCCAAACCAAAGCGGCAACAGTCCCCTGCATCCAAAGCCGCCGAAAAGCAGATAGGCCATATAGGTCATCGGCAAACCCAATCAAAAAGAATCCGCTACCTCCTAGTAGCAAACATTTCACAGCCCCAGCATCTGCCGCAGCTAGCGATCCGTATTCACTGCCCCACCAGATCCAAGCAACAGACCACAAGGTGGCACAAAAGATAGCGATGCCGCCTAGCCTGACCATGGGCTGTTGATGCACCTTACGAATAGATGGCGTATCTAGCTGCCTATACTTAAGCGCCAGTAGCTTGACCACAGGCGTCAGAACCAAAGCTGTAGCAGCAGACAGTAGGCAGACTGTGAGATAAATCCAATAGTTATTCATAAGTGCTACTCCATGTGGAAAAAGGAAGTTCTAAACAATCATCAACCGTTATCTAACAGCGCTCAGCGTGTAGCAGCGGCGAACGCTTTGGTTGTTGAGTAGAAGTAATCTAACCAGAACTAGCTAATCAGCGCTAATGAAAAAGCCTAGTTGCTGGCTATGTTGAAGATAAAACTGTGTTGCTCACATTGCTCTTCTGATCTCAGTCACAAAAGAGTCTCAGCTACAACAGTAAACCGATCAAAATTACAGCCGATCGCTGCCCTGAGCTATATTGCATGCAGCATGATGATCGCCTGTGTTCACGCCACTGCTGTGGACACAGACAAACCTATGCATTGACTTAAAGCCGTTATGTAGCCACTAAGCGCCGCAAAAATAATGCCACAAACGGCCGAACAGGCTAAGAACTGAGCGGTCATTTTGTGGCCATCGCCACTGATATAGGTGACGTAGAGCGCTCTGGTGCCAAGACAAAGAGTCAGATAGCCCAGACCTAAACCTAGCAGCGTGAACGCCGAGTTACGAAACCGAAGCGGGAGGTTTTTTAACATAGTGTTATCTCCAAGATGCTACGTCAGGTGATACATCAAAATTGTTTTTTGAGTCCTACTAGCAAGCATGCCCACATTTTTTCTGAACTTTTCATCTCACCCTTTCGCCTCGATCTTTTTTTTTAGCCTTTTGCCTTGACCTTTCGTCTCAATCGTTTACCTCAATTTTCCCCTCGGTTCGGTATAGGTGCTATAGAAGCCACAACACAAGATAGTCACAACACAAGACAAAAAACTGATTGAAGAGGCAAGACGGCAGCTCATAGATATTTATTGCGTCGCCTTCTCTACAGGCTTGTCCTCAGCAGTCAGATGATAAGTCATGAAAATAGTCAAAACAGAGGTAACTACTCAGGCTGAGGGAGTATCGAAGGCGTGTTGCCAGAAAAGAGGTCGACGAGTGTCTCCAGGACATCCAGGCCCTGCTTGCGCACCGTTGATAGAAAGCCGCGAATACGACAGAATTCTCT
>Ga0209194_1000505_pt1 | contig 31191 bp, 26 predicted proteins | sample COGITO_mtgs_1004_FD_184787 | JGI IMG/M metagenome (GOLD analysis project Ga0209194, IMG submission 184787) | Pelagic marine microbial communities from North Sea - COGITO_mtgs_100413 (SPAdes) (version 2) | ecosystem: Environmental > Aquatic > Marine > Epipelagic ...
CGGGATCATCAGCACGCCGAACCAGCCTACGTAGAGGCGGTTGTCGGTGCTTGTAACCCACTGACAGAACTGCTCCCACAACGTAGCGCTTTGGCGCTGTTGTAGAGTAGTAGTCATTATTATTCCGGTAGTTAGGTACGTATGGGCTGAGTGCTTCGAAAGAAAGCGTTTAGCTCAACCGATACAACTAATATAGCTTTTGTAACGGAATATTACAAGCGCTCATTATCTTTTCTTCAGGATCTACCTCGAAAGGCATAGCGGAATGACATAGCGCTGCGAAGGCTATCGCTTGGAAATTAGGCACTAAAAGCTCGTGACTAACCCTGTTTTTCGAGTTTTTAGCCTAGTGGTTAAAGCTCGTGTTGGTTGAATAGCGCGATCGCAGCTTCTCGATTAGCGGATAAGTCGGTTTTGTATACCAGGCACCAGCCCATAGCCAGCAAAAGCAAGTACACTTTGGCTAGGAATCTGCGACATCGAATTAGGCGACGTCGATAGTGCAGTGCATCTACAGAGTTGAATACTTTTTACAGGATTGATTACAGGATTGGCTAAAGCGCGATCGAAAGAAGGCGCCAGCGGTTAGCCAGTTTGCAAAAAGTAGCATTACATCAGCCGGAAGCATCTACAGACTGTTCGTATACAAAGAAAGCAAATTATTTCGACTATCTACTTTGAACCTATATAGAAAATTTACACAAAAGAGATTTGTGTAGGTTGAAAGGCGTCTTCTCGCATAGAGTTGGCGCAATCGGGTTAGTTTGCAAGGCGTAGCATACAAAGCGTGGAATCTTGAGCTTAAAACGCTATCAGGTTTGCCACTCAAGCAGAGTATAAAATTTCAGAACATGAACTTAGAAAACCGGCAGGCTCGGCGCACAGACGCTTGGATTGATTTTGAGAAAGCGCTGCTTGATGGAGTAGACAGCCGCGAGACAGTTTCAGCAATTCTTGAAAAAGTTCAGGCATGGACAGGCGGACAGCCGTTTTTGACTCGGCTGCTATGCGACTATGTGCTAGCCGCATCAGGTGCGATCGCCCGAAAGAAAGACCCCACTATTGTCGATACCCTCGTCAGACAAAAAATTATCGGCAACTGGAAAAGAAACAAAGCTGCTAATCACTTTAAGCAAATTCAAAAGACGCTTTTAGACTACGAAATTAGAGACTCGCTGCTAATTTTGTATCTTCAGGTATTAAAGAGAGACAGCGTTGCCAAAAAAGACAGCGCCGAGCAGGCTCTGCTGCTTCGAACCGGACTCATTCGGGTAAAAAACAACCGATTGAGCCTAGGCAATGCAATCTACCCAGCTATTTTCGATGAAGCCTGGATTGAACGGCAGCTCCCAGGAATTACCCGGCCCGTCTCTATTGTTAAAGTACCTCCCAGCTTATTAGAAAAAACCAATCCTCAATTCCATAGCGCAAAGTCTTCTCAAATTCAGCCTGCATCGAGAAGAATGCCTATGTCTTTAGGTAAAAATCTTTTGCTCGCCTGCGCACTAGCTACGACTATATTCGTCGTGCTGTTTTACATGCAAAGGCAAAACCAGGAGGCTACTGGCCAGTCAGAGGCTAGAGGACTCACAAATTTTCCCGCTAGCACCAGCCAGAGCCTTGTTCAACTGACAATGCTGGGCGATACCTTCAGCGGCTACAGCACCTTCCGCAACGCTGAGTTTCAGTCCGTCCTGCAAACGGCAGATATCGAGGTCAGCTACGCTAACGAATTTGACCAAGCGCTAAGAGCCCAAAAGCTCAGCGAGGGCAAAGCCGATCTGATTGTAACGACCCTAGATCAGTTTTTGCAGCAGCAGCCTCAAGGGAAAATCGTCGGCTTGCTCGATCGAACTATTGGTGCAGATGCGGTCGTCCTGAATACTAAGCAGTACGCCCAGCTCACCTCTTTACTCGACCTAAACCAGCTAGTGCAGCAGGCCAAGAATAAAGGCGAAAAGCTCAGCATCGCCTACGCTGCCGATACGCCCAGTGAGTACTTAGCGCTAGTGCTAGATACTCAGTTCGACACCTTTAATCTGTCAGATTTTACGCTCAAGCCCGTTGCCGAGGCGTCAGAAGCCTGGCGTTTGATGCAAGATCCAAAAGAGCAAGTCGCGATCGCAGTTCTTTGGGAGCCATACGTCACCCAAGCTCGTCAGCAAGGCTACAGCGTCGTCCTCTCCAGCAAAGATGCGCCTGTCATCGTTGATGTATTAGTGGCATCCAACAAACTTATTCAGGCCAACCCAGACGCTATTTCACAACTACTAGAAAAATACTATCGTCAGATTGACGCCAATATTAGAGACGCAACTCAGCTTCAAACTCAAGTAGCCGAAGATGGCAATCTTTCAGTAGACGATGCCGCTACCATCATCAACGGCATTGATTTTTTTACGGCCACCGAAGCCAAAAACTGGCTGTCTGACGGCACCTTGACTAGACGAATCGAATCTACGGCTGCAATTTTGACCCTTTCAAACCGTCTGGAGGGGATCCCCGTGGACTCTACCAATCTGTACTCCAAGCAGTTTGTTGTAGAAGCAGCCAACAACACCCAAGCGCTGATTAATCTCATTAAAACAGACAATCCGGAGCTAGCCGCTAAACTAGCAGGTACTAGCCCCACCGTATTGCCTACAAAGCAATCCTCTGCCAGTGCAACCAACCTAGGCACAGACATCGGCAACTTCCAGGTTCGCGGACAGGTTAGCTTTAATCGAGACTCAGCGCAGCTAACCCCAGAAGGGAAACAAACGCTCGCTCAGCTCGCCAACGAGCTACAGGATTTTAACGAAGAAACAATTCAAGTTCGCGTGATTGGCCATACCTCTCGCAGCGGTGATGCCAAAATGAACCTAGCGCTCAGCCAGCAGCGAGCTGCCATTGTTGCAGAGCAGCTAAGAGCACAAGGGGTCAAGCTCACCGTTCTCTCCGAAGGTAAAGGCTTCAATGAATCGCTACCGAATACGCCGCCCGAAGCCCCCGAAAATCAAAGAACAGAAGTTCGTCTGATTAGAATCAACTCGTAGAAGTACCTCTTGAGAGTCGCCCATAATCAAAACATGGTGAGCTATCGCCCAACCTATCGCCACTAAAATTAACTACCGCTAGTCTAACCACAGCCATCCGTACCGTTATGTTCTAGCTAGGCGACTTTTCGTCTTCTAAAATGCCCTCGCCTTTAACAAACCAGGAAACGCCAAAAGCAATAACTGCAACTGATTCGAGCCAGAACACCGGATCGAGATCGGCAAAAGCAGCGGTTATGCTGTCGGGTAAAACGGCGAGTAGCGCGATCGCTACTAAAGCCCAAACAATCAAATACCCACACACTCGATATACCCGGTTTCGCTGTAGCTTGCGCGGCGTTGGCGATTGACTCGGATCGCTTTTGGTAAATAGGAATAAAGAGAAATAGGCCAGCGTCGCAAAGTACAAGGTCGCAAATAAAACGTGAAGCTTTCCCACCGTTGAGGCTAACGCCGTTGGGTCTACTGGCGTGGTTGGAAACAGCGCTGTGCCAATAACGCAGACAGCGGCGATATTTCCGGCCAAATCGTCTTTTTTGCCATAGCCCTTATAAGAAAAGAGAAAAACTCCCATCGCGCACAGCGTGCCAACAAAGACATCGCCCATCCCGGTGTAGTAGTAATCGCTTACCGTCTCCTGTAGCCCAGTTTTAAAGATTAGCCCGCCGCCAATGGCCAAAACGAAAGGCAGCGCCATTCCCAAGCAGCCCACCGCCTTACGCAGCATCAAGTAAGAAACCACCAAGCGGTTGTTAAAGGGGTTGCCTGAAGGTTTATAAGTCATGCCATTAACCAATGCTTTGCGTACTCAGATTATCGCAGCCATTGCCGCCCGTCGCGCTATCTTTTGAGCTGAGTAAACATTCCGTTCGCGATCGCCACGCTCAGCAAAATCAGCAACCCACCGCCCAGCATTGAAACCGTTACCGCCTCACCGAGTAGCAAAGCCCCCCAGGCGATTGCAAATAGCGGAATTAAGTAAGTCACCGTCAGCACCCGAGTAGAGCCAATACTTTGCAACAAACGAAAAAAGAGAATATAGGCCAGCGCAGTAGAAAACCCAGCTAGCCCAAATACTGAGGCCACTACTGACCAAGAAGGCGTCTGCGTCGGCACGGTAAACGGCAGCGCCGGAAGTAGCCATATAGCTGCCCCTAGCTGGCTACCCGCTGCGATCGCCAAAGGCCGTACGCCGACTAAAGCCTTCGCCGCATACGGAGACGAAATTGCATACATCACCGAGGCCAGCAGCCCAGCACCAACCGCCATCAAAAAAGCAGAGGTCACCGTTGCCTTAAACCCCACCAGCACCACTACGCCCACAAACCCCAACCCCAAACTCGCCACCTGAACTTGAGTCAACCGCTCCTTTAGCCAAACCGCTGCAACCATCGCCCCAAACAGCGGCGTTGTAGCATTCAAAATAGAGGTAAATCCAGCTGGCAAAGATAGCGTTGCAAACGAAATTAGCGTAAACGGAGCAGCCGATCCCAACCCGCCTACTATCAGCATTACCAGCCAGTGCTTGCGAATTTCTGGCCACAGCCCTAGCCGAACAATCAGCGGCAGCAACAGCAGCACCGTCAAAGACACCCTGATCTCAATTAGCCACACCGGCCCTAGCACCGGAGCTGCCACCCGCATAAACAAAAACGACCCGCCCCACAGCGCTGACAATAACAACAGCGCCAGCGCGTCCGAAAGTTTCATGCTCTAATCCTGATGAATCTGACCCGCTTCCCAGCCCGAAATCGCCCACTTTCTGTCTATGCCCCAGCGATAGCTACCTAGCTCGCCCGAAGCTCGAATTACCCGATGGCAGGGAATCAAATATCCTACCGGATTACGACCTACCGCCGTACCTACCGCGCGCGCCGCTGTCGGTCGGTCTATCGACTCGGCCAATCCTTTGTAGGTGACCTGTCCGCCAAACGGAATTCGCAACAGCGCCCGCCATACCTGAATTTGAAAGTTTGTTCCTTTGACATAAATCGCCAGCGGACTCTCTTTTTCGGCAGTGAGTGTCTTGGTCGTTAGGGTGAAAACGCGATCGCAAATCTCCCTCGTCTTATCCAAATCAAACACTAAGTCGGCCCCTGGCCACTCAGCTCGCAAATAGCGCTCAGCAATGTGTTTAGGGCTTTCATCCACATCGCTCAAAAAATACAAATTACAAATCCCGCGCGTCGTCTTAGCAATCAAACAGCGACCAAACGGCGTTTGATGAATTCCACAGAAAATTCGCAGCCCTGCCCCACCCGTTTTATATTCTCCTGGAGATATCGCCTCCAAGGAAACAAACAAATCATGCAGCCGCCCCGGACTAGAAAGACCTACCTCGTGCGTTAGCGCCATCAGGCTCTGCGTTTTATCAATGTTCGCCTTTGCATATTCAACCGTTACATACTGCAAAAAGCGCTTTGGGCTAACGCCCGCCCACTGCGTAAACAGTCGCTGAAAATGGTGTTTGCTCAGGTGTACATGATCGGCGATCGCCTCTAAATCTGGCTGCTCTAAATGATGCTTGTGGATGAATGCGATCGCCGCCGCCATCTGCTCATAGGTTCTGCTATCGTAAATCATGATCTTCTAGCTCTAACCCAACGCTAGCAGCAGTGTATATGGGCAAGGCGATTAGCCACCACCCGCTTCTTGCTAAAAACTTACAGGCTCCCATTAAAGAGAACGGTTCAATAGTCTCCCAACCTCTGACAAATAGCAGCGAACAGCGGTCTCTGTTCTACTCTTACGCTCATGCAGTCCATCTGCAATTCTCGCAAACTATCTAGCTTCTTTACCAAAGCCAAGTCGCCTTCATTCACAGCACAGCGATCCAACAAATCTTCCAACAAACAGCCAAAAGCCCGCACTTCTAATCGCTCTAACCGTTGACCCACAGCGCTACCCACATTGTAAAAAGAAGCCGCTCCAAAATCTCCCAGCAAGCTTTCTCCTTTTTCATTGATTAAAATATTATGCGCATACAAATCGCCATGCATAATTCCTTGTGCGTGAAGGTGTCGGGCCGCCGTCGCAATTCCCCGCACAATCCGCAGTACCACCGGTAGAGAAAACTGGGTATCCGCCGCATAAGTATCTCTCGTACAGGTCTCCAAACTGGGTGGGTCGCCCAAGTTCTTATACCCAGCCGATACAAAAGAGAACACGAGTCCTGCTTTACTCTCGGCTTGCAGCTTACCCAACACGCTCACCAAATTAGGATGCGTTCCTGCTGCGATACAAGCTCGCATCTCATCTAGCGGTAGCCCGTCGCTCGTAATCTCTCCTTTAAATAGCTTAATAGCCACATCCGTTTCGCCTGCTGCCGTTTTCCACAGGCCTTTATAAATAACGCCCGACGCGCCCTGACCCAAAACCTCACCAAAGGTCAGCTCGCGCTCATCAATCAGCCGAAGTTTTGCTGGCTGTTCGCCTAGTTGTTTGTTCGGTTGTTTGCTCAACTGTTTGCGCGTAAATCCATCCGTCTCTGCGCAAAACGGATTGCCCGCATAGGCCAGCCAGGACAGCCGAGGCAATGCAACCAGCTTAGGCGGCAACGCGCTCAGACAGTTAGCCGACAGTCGTATCAACTCCAAACGCTCGCAGTTAGCTAGCTCATCCGGCAAAGTCTGAAGTTGGTTTCCAGCCAGCATGAGCTTTTGGAGTTTGCTTAGTCGGCCAATCCCTATTGGTAGCTGCTCAATGCGATTATTTGTCAAAATTAGCCAGCGAATACTCTCGGAAAGTTCATTTACCCGTTTAATCTGATTGTTCTTAAAGCTCACCATCGAGAGCGCCGGGCACTTTGCCAAAACCGCCGGAAAGGTTTCGAATGCATTTGCATTGAAAAACGCAATTTTCAGCTTCTTTAATCGCCAAAAGTCCTCCGGCAGCTCGCTCAGTCGATTGCCCGACAAATTCAAAAATTCTAGAGAATCTGCCAACTCCAAAATTTCTCTAGGAAACTCACTTAGCCCAGCCGATAGCTTCAAAGAAGTCTGTCCTGCCATCTGCCCAGACTTCAGCAACTCCAAAGTTTCCATACTCAACGCTCAAACTCTAAAACAGAATACAAACCTGCTCTTGCGCAGATAACCGGCATCTCTAGCACTCGCGGTACTATGCCAACCGTTTAATTAGATGGTCGCCTACTCGCATTGCGTTCGCCATAATCGTCAAAGACGGATTCACCGCCGCACTAGACGGGAAAAAGCTGCCATCTACCACATACAAATTGTCCAAATCGTGGGCCTTGCAGTTCACATCTAAAACCGACGTAGCCGGATCGGTGCCAAACCGACAGGTGCCTACCTGATGCGCCACCGCGCCCACCGGCAAAATCTTTGTAAAATACCAGGAAAGCGGCAGTATGCTCCCTTCACTGTCTACCGTTTGAATTACTTTCTTCCAGCGTCGAATCAGCCGCTTAAACGCGCTCATATTGTTCGGCTCGTAGCGCACTGTCGTCTTCCCATTTTTTACCGTCACCCGGTTTTGCGGATCGGGTGCGTCCTCTCCTGTTAGCCACCAATCCACCGTTCGCTTTGCCGCTAGCTGCAGCGCTAGCATCGGCGCAATTTTAGGCACATCTAGTGCCAGCATCCGCGAGTTCACCTTACCGAGTAGCTGCACATGGCCCATCGGATAGTCAAACCCTGGCTCTCCCCAGTAATAATCATTTACGGCCAGCGTTTTCTGGAAGACACTGTGATTTTCCTTTAGACTAATGCCCACGATCGCGGCTGCTAAATGCTTCATAAAGTTCCGACCGACCTGATCGGAGCTATTAGCCAACCCGTTCGGATGCTGGTCATTTGCTGAATTGAGCAACAGCACCGCTGAGTTCACAGCGCCGCAGGCCACTACCACCACATCGCCGGTAAACGTTTGCATGTCTCCTGCAATCTCTGCTTCTACGCCGTTGATTTCTCGGCCAGACTCACTTGTACGCAGTCGGGTCACTTTTGCTTCGGTGATCAAATGCACATTCGAATTATCCATCACCGGACGAATGCAGTTCACATCTGCATCCGACTTAGCATCAATAAAGCAGGGAAACCCATCGCAGGTATTACAACGAATGCACTCGCTTAAAAAGGCGTCTTTCTCATTCAGCTTTACCGACAGCGGTAGATGAAACGGCTGCAATCCCTTCTTTTTAAGCGCTTCGTCAATCCAGGCGATTCGCGGCTCATGGCTAATCGGCGGGAAAATATAGTCGTCATTTCGATGCGGCTCCGTTGGGTCCTCACCTTTTTGACCATGCACCTGATAAAGGGCCTCGGCCTGCTCGTAGTAGCGCTCAAAGTCGTCGTACTTCAGCGGCCAAGCAGGCGAGGTGCCTTCGTGCAAATTGACCTCGTCAAAATCTTTCTCGCGTAGCCGAAACAGCGCCCCGCCGTAAACTTTGGTATTGCCACCCACCCAATAGCCTATGCCCGGCTCAATGACAGATCCTTCAGGCGCGCTCCAAGTTTCATTAGTCTGATAGCGGCCATCTCGAAACACCGCATCCGTACTCCAATTTGCCTTTTCCTTTGGCAAAAAAGATCCTCGCTCTAGCACTAAAATCTTTTTCCCGCTCGGAGCTAATCGGTGAGCTAGCGTTCCACCGCCCGCGCCGGTTCCGATAATGATTACGTCGTAGTGCGTACTTTCAGCCATAGCCTTCCTGAATCAAACCTTCCTGAGTCGAACCGTTTTGAGTCGAACCGTCTAGCTAGCAAAATTGCTTTTTAGCGCGATCGCCCATAATAATCTAACGGCTTCTGTTGGAATTAGCCGTACGGCTTAAGGCTCAATATCGTCAAGGCTCGATGTCGTTAAGGCTCGATGTCGCACCATTAAACCTGCTGTATCTTCAAGGTAGCTAGCAATGCCGCTCACGATTTTCTGAACCGCCTGAATGTCTCCGCTATCGTCAATAGCCACTGCTAACGCATAGCGCTCTTGTCCAACCTGCATAGCCAGCGCTGATCCGATGACATAGCCGTTCTGACCCGTTTTTTCGCCCAGCCATTGAGCGTCTAGATCTTGCAATGCCTGGTAGCCTAGCTCCCGATCGGTCTGAGCGTGCAGCGCCTGGAGAAGCGCTTGTTCGCCGGGGCCTTGCAGGCTATAGGTCTGTACTAGCATGGCGGCTAGATCGTTAGTCGTCGCCTGGTTGCCGCGATCGCCCGCATCCTCGGGCATGACCAGATCGCCCACTAACTTATGGCCCGCGTAGGTATCCACATACCCCATCTCTTCGAGTTTGGCCGCTAGGCGATCGCGGCCCATATAGTCAATTAGTTGATTGGTTGCAATATTATCGCTGTGGTCAATCATCTGGGTCATGATCTGGCGCAGCGAGTAAGCCTTACCCACTTCTAGAATTGCGCCCTCTGCATTTTCGGTAAAGTTGCCAGGGTCTATCTCAATTTTTTGGTTAAGGTCAACGCTTCCAGCATCTGCTTCTTGAAGCAGCGCGATCGCAATAGCTAGCTTAATCAGGCTAGCAGGACTGGCCAACAGCTGATCCCCTTGATGATGCCGACACTGCTGAGAGTTAATCTGGCTTTTAACTTGGGTTTTATCGGTGATGCTGCTGTGAGCAGGACTAAGCAGCTTAGCTGGCCCGCTGTGAATATTGGCACTAGGATTGTCTATTTGGCAAAGCGTAACGTGAACCTGCTCAGGCCAGACGCCCGTATCTTCGATAATTTGAGCTAAGAAGGCGCTATCGGCTTTAGCGACTTTACGATCGGCAGTTGCTAGCAGCTGCTGGTATTGTTTCTGCTTACTAGTCGCTTGGTTATGCAGCTCTGACTTCTGGGGGATAGATGCCAACGATTGCAAAGCAGCCTGCCACAAATCGCGCTCGCGGCGAGTGTAAGCCAAACTAGACTTAGGTTCAAGGCGAGCAGATTGGAAAGCTTTGACAGCTTGATTCGCCAACTTCTGAGCTTGCTCAAGCTGTTGACTAGCCCGGTCTTCAAGCTGATTTTCTAGCGCTAGCGCCGCTGATTGAGTCGTGATCTGGCCATGTGAGTTACCCGTACCGCCGCTTGCCGCCACCAGCACAGCATCGTATTCGGATTCACCCGCATGATCGAGTTGGGGAGCGCTCTTAATTGACAAGCTGCCGGCTAGACCTAAAAAAGCGCTAGTGACAGCAGCGATCGCAGTGGGATACCAAAAGCCAGGCATTTTAAAGACCAGTGACGAAGAACCAATAACGAAAAACGAGTTCAGAATCAAGTAACCGTAGGAGCAAACGCATCTAGCTTTATGATCTCGACAGGGTACCCAACCAGTCTGACAAAACTATAACCACTAACTTAATCAGATAAGCTTAAATCAGAGAAATAGCGACGCAATCACCTCATATTACCAACATAATTGAGCGTAAATTGACACCTACAGGCATAGCATCCTGCTAATCTAGCTAACTGGAAAGGAATCGAGGAACCCCTATGTCAGCCATCCGCGAGTTGCATCAACAGCTCACGAGCAAAACCCGCAGCGCCGTCGAAATCGCTCAGGCCCAGCTCGACTTGGCCGAGGCCATAGAGCCAAAGCTAGAGAGTTTTGTGTCGATGACAGCTCAAAAGGCGTTGGCACAGGCACAGGCCGTAGACGACAAAATCGCCGCCGGTGAAGACATCGGCCTGCTCGCCGGTATTCCTATTGCGCTCAAAGACAACCTCTGCACTAAGGGCATCCGCACCACCTGCAGCTCCAAAATGCTGGAGAACTTTGTGCCCCCCTACGACGCCACGGTCATCACCCGGCTTGACCAGGCAGGCACCGTTTTCATCGGCAAAACAAACCTAGACGAGTTCGCCATGGGCGGCTCCACCGAAAATTCAGCCTTCCATGCCACCCACAATCCTTGGGACATTTCCCGAGTACCCGGCGGCTCCTCCGGCGGCTCAGCCGCCGCGGTCGCTGGAGGCCAGGCCCCCATTTCACTAGGATCGGACACCGGCGGTTCCATCCGCCAACCGGCTTCCTTCTGCGGCATTGTCGGCATGAAGCCTACCTACGGCCTAGTCTCTCGCTTTGGCCTGGTCGCTTTTGCCTCCTCGCTCGATCAAATTGGTCCCTTTGGGCGCACGGTCGAAGATACGGCAATTCTGCTGAGTGCGATCGCCGGTCACGATGCCAAAGATGCTACTAGCCTCAAAGTCAAAATCCCCGATTACACCCAGTACTTAAAGACCGATCTCAAAGGCAAAAAAGTTGGCGTCATCCAAGAAACCTTTGGCAAAGGTTTAGATAGCGAAGTTGGCGATGCGGTGAACGCAGCTATCAATCAGCTCAAGTCACTAGGGGCAGAAGTTAAAACCATCTCCTGCCCCAAATTCGACTACGGCGTTTCTGCCTATTACATCATTGCCCCCTGCGAAGCCTCAGCCAACCTAGCCCGCTACGATGGCGTCCGCTACGGTCTGCGCTCAGAAGAACCCAACCTGCTCTCGATGTATAACAAAACGCGAGCAGACGGCTTTGGCGACGAGGTGAAACGCCGAATCATGATCGGCACCTACGCTCTATCAGCAGGCTACTACGACGCCTTTTATCTCAAGGCCCAAAAGGTCAGAACGCTGATCAAACAAGACTTCGAAAACGCCTTCAAAGATGTAGATGTGCTCGTTAGCCCTACCGTACCCACCACCGCATTTAAGGCCGGTGAAAAGGACGATCCGCTAAGCATGTATCTACTCGATTTGATGACTATCCCAGTTAACATGGCGGGCCTACCGGGAATCAGCGTTCCCTGCGGTTTTGACAGCAACGGGATGCCCATTGGCTTACAGATTGTTAGCAACGTACTGCGCGAAGATCTGCTATTTGAGGTGGCTCATGCCTACGAGCAAGCAACTGATTGGCATACGCGATCGCCCAAAATCTAACCACCTTCTGTCAACCAAAGACAGTCCTTTCGACAGTAGCCAATAAAAGCTTTATGAGACGGTCACCTGTTTGATAAGATCAAACGTTCGACCAGGTATTCGTTCAAACAGTATTCACCGATACCTCACCCGCAGCACCGTTCGCCCACACCCCCACAGTTTAAGGAGATTAGATTTCAGATGGCCAAGATGTATTACGACAGTGACGCAAATCTCGATTTGCTAAATGGTAAAACGGTGGCCATTATCGGCTACGGTTCTCAGGGCCACGCCCACGCGCTAAACCTCAAAGACAGCGGTGTAGATGTTGTCGTTGGCCTGTACGAAGGCAGCCGCTCTATTGAAAAAGCCGAAGCTGAAGGACTCGCCGTCAAGTCGGTAGCAGAGGCCTCTAAAGCCGCTGACTTCATTATGATTTTGCTGCCCGACGAGCTTCAGCGCGAAATCTACAAAGAGCACATCGCGCCCAACCTCGAAGCCGGTAACGTGCTGGCCTTTGCCCACGGCTTTAACATTAACTTCGGCCAAATTGTACCGCCCCAGGATGTAGACGTTGTCATGGCAGCGCCGAAAGGCCCCGGCCACCTAGTTCGCCGAACGTACGAGCAAGGCCAAGGCGTACCCGCGCTATTCGCCGTTTATCAAGATCCCTCCGGGCAGGCTCGCGACTTAGCAATGGCCTATACCAAAGGCATTGGCGGCACTCGCGCAGGCGTTTTAGAAACCACTTTTCGCGAAGAAACTGAAACTGACCTCTTTGGCGAGCAGGCTGTACTTTGCGGTGGCCTGAGCGAGCTCATCAAAGCGGGCTTCGAGACATTAGTAGAAGCCGGTTATCAGCCAGAGCTAGCGTATTTTGAATGCCTGCACGAAGTGAAGCTAATCGTCGATTTAGTGGTAGAAGGCGGTCTTGCTAAAATGCGCGACAGCATCTCAAACACCGCTGAGTACGGCGACTATACTCGCGGGCCTCGGGTGATTACAGAGGATACAAAAGTCGCAATGCGGCAGATTCTTAAGGAAATTCAGACTGGGCAGTTTGCGCGCGAGTTCGTACTAGAAAACCAGTCTGGAAACGCAGGCTTCAACGCCACGCGCCGAATTGAAGCTGAGCATCCCATTGAGGAAGTCGGCAAGGACTTGCGAGCGATGTTTAGCTGGTTGAAAAAGGTTTAGGACAAGGCTTAGTCTTTTTGAATAAAGGGTTCAACTCTGGTGGGGTGGCCGCCTTGGCTGCCCCAAAATTAGGCAAGCTAGAGGTCCATCCCATTAGAGATTCAAGAAAGGCTAAAAAACTGGTGGTACGATCACGGCCAGAGAATATTAACCAAAGATTAAGTGACTCTGTTTTGTGTCCTATCTATCTGACCCCGGCGTCAAGGTATCTGACACTAAGGCAAATGTCTTCTTTTGCTGACAACCTACTTTTTGTGTGTGTAACTTATGCCATCAACAGAAATCAATGCGGTGCCCCTGCATTCTGAAAACACTGTAGAAAACGACCGTACAGGCCTGACGCCAGAAGCACTCAAGCGCGGTTTCTTAGATAACTTGTTTTATGTGCAAGGAAAGTCGCCAGAGCTTTCTTCTATGCACGACTATTATATGGCGCTCGCCTATACTGTGCGCGATCGCATGTTGCACCACTGGCTCAGCTCCGCTAGCACCTACCGCGACAACAAATCGCGCACAGCGGTCTATCTCTCCGCCGAATTCTTGATGGGGCCTTATCTGGGCAATAACCTGATCAACTTAGGTCTATACAGCGCAGTTGAAACGGCGATGTCCGACCTGGGTTTGAGCCTAGACGAAATTATCGCCCAAGAAGACGAACCGGGTTTAGGCAACGGCGGCCTCGGTCGCTTGGCAGCTTGCTATCTAGACTCTATGGCAACCCTGCAAATTCCCTCTTTGGGCTACGGCATTCGCTACGAATTCGGCATCTTTAAGCAAGAGCTGCACGACGGCTGGCAGGTAGAGCAAACCGACAAATGGCTCGCCAACGGCAACCCCTGGGAAGTCGCTCGTCCGCAGTGGTCGCAGTCAGTAAAGCTAGGCGGCTATACCAAAGCCTACACAGATATTAAAGGCGACTATCGCGTAGAGTGGGTGCCCGAGCGCATCGTTAAAGGTGTTCCGTACGACACGCCTATTTTGGGATATCAGGTCAATACCGCAAACACGCTGCGCCTGTGGAAAGCCGAATCTCCAGATGCATTTGACTTTGGCGCATTCAACCAGGGCGACTATTCAGGCGCGGTCAATTCCAAGGTCGTTTCAGAGAACATCTCGAAGGTTCTCTACCCCAACGACGAGCACCTAGAAGGCAAACAGCTACGGCTAGAGCAACAGTACTTCTTTGTCTCCTCCTCACTGCAAGACATGATTCGAATTTTGCTCCGCGATGGCATGGCCATTGAGCAATTCCCCGAAAAGTACACCATTCAGATGAACGATACGCACCCGGCGATCGCTGTTCCTGAACTCATGCACCTGCTCATAGACGAGCACGAGCTATCTTGGGATCACGCTTGGGAGATTACTCAAAAATCTCTTGCCTACACCAACCACACGCTGCTGCCCGAAGCCTTAGAGCGCTGGCCGATTGATCTTTTCGGCTCCTTGCTCCCTCGCCATCTAGAAATCATCTTCGAAATCAACCGCCTATTTTTGGAGCAAGTACGCATCAAATTTGGCCAAGACAACGAACGCCTAGAGCGCATGTCTTTGATTGATGAAAGCGGCGGTCGCTACGTGCGCATGGCCAACCTAGCCTGCGTCGGCAGCCACCACATCAACGGCGTAGCCGCCCTGCACACCGAGCTGCTGCAGCAAACCGTCCTCAACGACTTCTACAAGCTCTTCCCAGAAAAATTCATCAACGAGACCAACGGTGTTACCCCCCGCCGCTGGATGGTGCTCAGCAACCCCAAACTAACTCGCCTAATCGATCAGCGAATTGGCGATAGCTGGCCCACGCAGCTTGACCAGCTTAAAAAGCTAGAGAAGTTTGCAGACGATCCAGGCTTTAGAACAGAGTGGCGACAGATTAAGCAGGCAAATAAAGAAGTGCTAGCTGCACGCATCGAAAAAGCGACGGGTGTAAAAGTCAGCCCTAATTCGATGTTTGACGTACAGATTAAGCGCATCCATGAGTACAAGCGCCAGCAGCTCAACGCGCTGCACATTATCTCGCTGTACAACAAGCTAAAGCAAAACCCAGAGATGAAGATCACGCCGCGCACCTTTATCTTTGCGGGTAAAGCAGCACCGGGCTACTTCATGGCCAAGCTCATCATCAAGCTCATCACTTCTGTGGGCCGAGTCGTCAACCGCGACCCCGACGTGCGCGATCAAATTAAGGTCATTTTCTACCCCAACTACAACGTCACCAACGCCCAGCCGGTTTATCCAGCCTCCGATCTGTCCGAGCAGATTTCGACCGCAGGCTTTGAAGCCTCGGGAACCGGCAATATGAAGTTCGCCATGAACGGAGCGCTAACGATTGGCACGCTAGACGGAGCTAACGTAGAAATTCGTGAGGAAGTCGGTGCAGATAACTTCTTCTTGTTCGGCCTAGATGCTGAAGAAGTCGCAAAGCTAAAATCGACTGGCTACAACCCACGCAAATACTACGAAGAAAACGAAGACCTGCGAACCGTCATCGATCTCATCGGCTCCGGCATCTTCTCCAGTGGAGATACCGAACTGTTCCGACCCCTGATTGATAATCTGCTGTATCAAGATCGCTTTATGGTGCTAGCTGACTATCAGGCGTATGTGGACTGCCAAGTAAAGGTAAGCGAAGCTTATCAAAACCAGGACGAGTGGGTGCGCATGTCCATCTTGAATGCGGCAAGAATGGGCAAGTTCTCTAGCGATCGCTCTATCCAAGAATACTGCGATCAGATTTGGAACATTAAGCCTGTACCCGTAGAGCTACAAGAATATGAAAAAACGCTGAAAGTGATGACAGATAAAAACACTCGGCTCTCGTAGATAGACGAGTGTTCTTCTAATTTGAAAATGGGAAAGGCTCACTTACTATTTGGGCCTTTCCCATTTCGTTTTTATACGCTTGCCTTGCTACAATCCGCGGGCCAACATCCTAGAACCTAATATCCCAGAACGGCTTTGCCTTGTTTCATACCGCTGTAGAGAGGACTTTAAAGTGCTTGTAAGTAAAGCCCACCAAAATGACGTTCCAAAGAACCATGCTAATTGCCGTCGCGATCGCCGCTCCGTTTATCCCATAAGGCGGAATGAGCACAGCGTTTAGCACCACGTTCACCACCGCGCTGACGCTCACACCTAAAGCCGTATCGCGGTCATGCCCAGTCATAATCAGTAGCTGCGCGGTTGCGCCCGTAAACGCATTAACAAGCTGCCCGCCCATCAGAATAAACAGCGCCGTTCTACCCGCCAAAACCTCCGGGCCGAACATCAGCAAAAACCAGTGAGAAGAGAGCACTAGCCCAACGGCTAGCACCGCCGACAGCGCAAACGTTGCCCGACAGCTTTGCTTAATGATTTGCCTTAGCCGAGCGATATCACCCTGCGCAAACACCGTGACAAAAATAGGCCCTAAAGCAGTCGCAAAAGCGACCTGCACAAACGAAATTAGACCCGCTCCCTGGTTGGCTACCTTATAGATGCCGACTGACGCGTTGTCTTTCAAGATTCCCAGCATTACAGAATCAGTCTGTCCGTTGATCACATACATGCTGCCAATTAGTAGCATCGGCATCGCCGCTCTTAGCCACAAACCACGACTGTAGCGAGATCGAGATTTATATAGTTTTGGGCCGATTTTCCTCGTTTGCAGCAAGCTTCCAACGTAAAATGCGATCGCCGTTGCCACCCAATAGATAGACATCACCACCGGCACCGGCAGCTTCTTTAGCTCTGGTAATCCTAAACCAGCAGATAACCCCAAAAGATGTAGCGCAAACAGCCCTCCCGAACAGACAAAAAGAATCCCCGGATGCACAATCGCCTCAGGTAGCTGACTAGCTACCACGCTTTTCATCGCCTGCAAAGCACCCACCCGCAGCCGAGAAAGCGCCACGAAAGGCAGCGAAGCGATTCCAATCGCAAACGCCATCAGCGCCTGTCCATTTTCGGCTAAACCCAGCAGCCAGCAGCCCACCACTGCCACAATCGCCAGCAACACCGAACTTAGCAAAACCAGTTGATTAGAAAAGCCCAGCAGCCCCTTTGCATCCGCCCAGCTACGCCGCACCGAATAGACCGCTAGCTCCCGGTTAATCACCCCTTCAAACCCTAGCGCTGCCGGAATCAGCAGAATATACACCCAGGCAATAATGTAAGAATATTCGCCGTAGCCGCTCACGCCCGCTAGCCGCACTAGCAGCAAGCTGTTGGCATACATTAGCCCTACGTTCAAAACCTTTAAGGCAACGGTGCCGCTCATCGCCTTAACGATAAAGCGCCGTAAAGACTCGTTTTGGCCTTCCAATTTTCCTTCAGGCGACCCCATCGCTCGATCCATCCATACCTTTATACTCATAGCACTTCCGCTCTGCTGAGCTTTAACCGGGTCATTCTGTCCATAAGTTAAAGTAAGCCCCCAAGTCCTAAACAACCGTAAAGAGCGAATAAAGCCTGAAAAATTTGTTTAGTTTCTTGCGCTTCTAGCGAGTAGCACAGGTCTTATCACTTTTCGCCTACAGACTTTTCGCCTATAGTCCGAACAGTTTTAGTCGATAAGTTTATTTTGCCGAGCACCGACAAAGCCTTATCAGTGCTTCAATCTTTCGTCGAGTGCAAAACCAATTCAAAAAAGCATTTCTACTGACTGGTATGACTTCTATTGATAAAACTTTTGCCCTCATTGACCAAATTTCATCTAAACCTTATCAAATCAGCGATCGCTCCATTACTCGCCTTCAACTGACAAGCTGAGCAATCGCTCGACCCTACAATAGCTGCATTCATATTGAATTCTGTTTTCCACAGGGCTACTTTCGATAGTGGCGCACCCAGGCCCGAGAGATTTCTAGAACGGCAGTTCTCATCATCCGAATTTTTGCCCTTCGGCGGTTGCTGCGCGACAGTGGAGATAGGCGATTCTCCGACGCAAAGGCATGGTGCTAGCCACTAGCAATGGCGTACCGCTAGCTGTAGAATCTTGACCTATATTCCACAAATTCTCACAAAATCACAAAGAATAACTCAGTTCGTAGCTAGCACCCACGCGCTACATCATCCAGTCTGATACCCTATCGCTCCTAGCTATAACGCCTTTGCCAGTATGAGACAGCTTAGAAAAATAGAGCATGTTTTTGAAACGATTATTTGGAATTTTCGGCTGCTCGTCTTATTTCCCGTTATTTTTAGCCTGCTAAGCGCCGTTAAGTTTTTTATGATTGGCACCTGGGACATTTGGGCCGGATTTAGCCTCAGATTCGATCCTGCCGACCCAGAAGGCGAAACCACCTACCAGATTGTTTCTTACGTCATTGGCGGAATTGACTACTATCTAATTGGCATCGTTCTGCTCATCTTTGCCTTTGGCATATACGAGCTGTTTATCTCTAAAATTGATATCAGATTTGAGCAAGAAGTTAGTATTCTTCAGAGTGAATCTCTTGATGAGCTAAAAAGCAAGCTGGTTAAAGTGATCGTTGTGGCTTTAATTGTGAATTTGTTTAAGAAGATGCTGGAGCTAGAAACCTCACAAGCAAGTGATTTCGTCTACATCGCTCTGACCATCTTTCTTATTGCCGTTAGCAATTATTTACTACAGCTGCATTCCGACACCCCGCTCGTCTCAAAAACCAGTAGCGCCGAAGCTGACTTGACCCCTGAAGATAGCTAGCGGTTGAGCCTGAATTTATTAGATCAAACCTATAGCTGGGCCTGGTTTAGAACATTTTGGGTTTAAGAAAGCTCAGCAGTTTCCCAGAACCGGCAGATAGGTCTTGCCAAGAATTTTGTGCAAAGACTAGCTGAACGTAGCCACAGGTCGGTACATTCTTAATAAAGCGATCGCCTATCTGATTACACAAGTCCGTCATCGCCGCGTTATGGCCGACAACTACAGCCTCTAAAAGCGAATCGTCCAGGTTACGACACCACTTCAGCAGCGCGTTTGCGTCGAACGTATATAGCTCATCATCCGTCTGCCAACTGATCTCTCGATCTAGCAGGTGCTGAGCGAGTTGCTCAATCGTAGACTGAGCGCGCCGCGCCGGACTGCAAAACACTGGTTCGAACGGGCAGCCTGCCTGCACCATCTGCGGGGCCATCGTCCGACAAGCTTCTGACCCGCGCGAGTTAAGCGGCCGATCAATATCAGCCAAAGCCTCATTAGCCCAGCTAGATTTAGCGTGCCGAATCAGGTGTAGCTTTTTCATTTAGTCAATTCCAGTGGCAATCAACGCAATCAATGGCAACAGTTAACCACGGCAGCACAGACCGCGCCATGGTTACAGCCATTGCGCTTACCGCTAAGCCATCAAACACCGATCGAATGATAACTAGTTTGTATCATTCCTTGTCTTCAAAACATGTTAATCTTCGAACAAGATAATAAGAATCGGTCAGCATATTTGTTTTTAGTATTAACGGGTTTTCACGTTTTTCCATTGACAGACTTTCTTCCGACATATCCCTCAATTCCTTCTGGAGAAATTCTATGTCAATTTATGTAGGCAACCTGTCCTATGACGTTACGGACGCAGACTTAACGACGACTTTTGCAGAGTATGGCACTGTGAAAAGAGTTCAACTTCCCACCGATCGTGAAACTGGCCGAATGCGCGGTTTTGGGTTCGTTGAGATGAGTTCTGATGATGAAGAAGAAGCAGCTATTCAGGCGCTCGATGGCGCTGAGTGGATGGGCCGCGACCTCAAAGTCAACAAAGCCAAGCCTCGTGAAAATCGTGGCGGCGGCGGTTCTTTCCGCTAGGACAAGTCCTTTTAGAGCTGCGCGATCGCAGCTCTAGCCCAGTAAACCTTCGGGTTTAGAGGATAACATCTACAAGAAAGGGTTCAGGCGTCTCTGTCTGAACCCTTTTTTTAATGAATATTAAAGACGATCCGCCTTCAATATTTGCGCTTTTATAGATAGGTCATCAGCAACTGCATTAAGCCTGCGATCGCATTCAAAGAAGCCGTCTCCGTTGCCGTATGGTAGTCCGTCGTCGGAATTTGCAGCGTTGTCCCGCTGACTGTCCCTTCCGAAGCGCTCGCCACCCTTCCTAGCTCAGTTCGGCCCAGCGGATAAGGCTTGCTACGCATCAAATTTTTCTCAGCAATATACTCATCCTTAAACCCATAGCTTAGCCCTAAAGACTCGCAGCGCTCCACCAGCTCTTGAGTCATTGCCTCAGAAAAAGGCCCGTTCGCATCGCAATGCCGCAGCGTAATCTGCTGCATATCTGCCTCCTCACGAGTTGCGTAAGGACTTGTATCTAGCACAATCAACCGCTGCGTCGTCAGCCGCTCCTGTTGAAACCAGGCCAAACTATAGCGCCAGCTCCGCCCAGACTCTTCTTGAGCGGTAAACATGCCCGTCCCTTGAAACCCTCGCTGAAACAGATAGATAATCATCGCCGCACTCACCACATTATCTAGCTGCGCCGAAATCAACCCATCTTCTATTTGCAGTCGATCCGCAAAAGATACCGGCGTACCCGGCTGCAAATATTCCAGCCCATTCACCTCAAAAATCAGATTTCCCCGCTCTGGGCAAACGTACGAGTTCGTAATTTCGCCCTGGCCAATATAGGTGCCCACAAACGGAATATGCGCCTGCACCCGCTGCCCTGCAAAGCGATTTTCGATTTTGTTAATCATATATTCAGACACTGAATCGCCCATTACCTCGCCCCGATTAGCGGCAATGAACGCGGCATACTGAAACTCATTTGGCCCTGTGCACAGCAGCCCATGACGATCGATATGTGCCGACAAAAACAGGTCGTGTGGCTTATTCCCTTGGGCCACCAAAACGCCGTGGTAATGCTGCACCGCTACGCCCGCATCTTCTAGCTCTCGCCGCAAAACGCGAAAGAAAGCGTCTTCGTTGCCTACCACAGAAGGCTCTCGAATTAGCAATTTCAAAATATCTAAGAAATCGTGCAGCTCCGCGTGCAGGCTATCAATGTTGGTAATAGCACTATCGGCAACGGAAACCGTTTCAACTATCTGTTGTTCAACGACCGGATTAATTTCAAGATCGACGGAACCCATAGATGCTTTCCAAAACTAGATTTTCCTATGATATAGCAAACGCCTAAGTCCATCGGCGTATCTGCTATTACCAAGCTGTGCAAGATAGCTAAAAACTCGATGGGGCTGTAAGCAAAAGAATGACCGTTGCGATCGCTAAATGAACGCTAGAAAAATGCCACCGGAGCGATCGCAGAGGTCAACATTCCTAAAATTGGGTGGTTGGATTAAGCTCTGGGCGGCTCCTGTGAGGATAGCGTTCGGTTTGTGGCTTGTGTTCTGGCCGGTGATATGGGTAAAACCTTTGAGACGGGTAGAACCTTTGATATTGGACGTATCTTCTAGAGCGGTTGGATTGAGGGTAGCTGAAGTAGATATTTTCGTCTGTTGGTAGGCTGAGGTTTGGCTGTTCCTGATCAAGTGAGACTCTAGAAGGCTGCGCTTCTGCTGAGATGCGAACGCCATTTACATAGACTGCTGAGCCTGTTTCTGAAATAACTTCGATCGCTGTTGAAGATCCTTGTGTACGGTTTGCGGCCTCGGACTGAGGACTGGCCGATGGCCTAGTTTGGCTGCGTGAGGATTGAGGATTTACGGCTGGCGTCTGGCATAGGTTTTCTAGGCTGGTGCGATCGCCCGCAGTCCATTCAACGTAGCAGTCTGTTTGGGAAGAAAGGTCCGAGCTGAGCTGAATCTGAGCTTGGGCCGCTGAGGATAGCAGCGAGATAGAAGCGGCTACGCCTAACAGCATGATTTTGCTGAAAGACTGCTTAGAAGATTTCCAGACTGATGTTTTTGGCTTGTGAAGCAGATTGGCAGTCGAAGAGTGACTCATTTTGACTGAGCTGGATTAGCTGATAAGAGAATTGCTTTTGCACCCGAGTCGTTAACGCGGCTATCTGTTAAATCTAGCGTAGTTGGCTGGCTATCGTGGGCGGTGTCCTTAAGTCTGCCGATGATGGAAAAAAGGCTCAAGATTAAGCCGGTGGTGAGATGAGACTTCTTCTGTGTTCGTGTAGGTTGAATGGATAACCTAGGTGGTAATGCAATGTTGAAACGTATAGATGGACTGCTTCGTGTTCTGGCGGTGAGTTTGGTAGCCGTACTGATTTCAGTTGGGGTTATGGGCGCTGAGGCTCAAGCGAATGGCGATCGTCTTATCCAAGCGCCTCAAAGCTTGATTGCCTATAGCCTTGACTACGAAATGGATAAAGCGAGGGGCGATCAGACGATTGAGCATTACGGGGAGCCGGTGCGTGAGGTGGTTGAGCAAACGCTGCGGAATAATGTAAACCACCCGGATAGTAAAGAGACGGCCAAAAATAGCTACAAGCGAAAAAGCTTTTTAAATAATGTGCTGCCAGAAAGAAACAGCGCCGGTAAGAAGTTCTCTCAAGAAGATTTTTCGGAGATGCGGAAGATTGAGCATCCAAGAGACATTTTGCAAAAGTAGATAGTAGGAGCTGCTGATTAGACTATTTATTTATGCTTGAGCTTATTCTTGAGCAATGTCTATTTTTAGCAGCGCTAGGAGCGTTGGCTTGTCTAGCTGTCTGCTGACGATGCTCTCTTTTTGAAATTTTGTTAGTTTTTTAAGTCTGTATTCTGCCTTTGATGCGAGAGAACGAGTGCCTATTTCGGTTTGGTAGACGAGCTGCAGTGGCCCTTTCGATCGCAGATATTTAGCGCCTTGTTTGCCTGCTGTATGTTCGGCTAGCCGTTGCGAAACGTCTGTTGTGATACCGGTGTACAGGGCGTTTTGTTTGGTTCGAATGAGATAGAGATGCCAAGCCATTTTGCTTTGAATGGTGTGTTTTGAACGGAGGTAATTTTATATGTGTGGACGATATACTCAAACAAAGTCTGGTGAGGCGATCGCGCGTACCTTTAACTTAGCCACCTCACCCGATCCTCAACCGCGATACAACATTGCCCCTACTCAGCCGGTATCTGCGATTGCCCAAGCTGAAGCAAACCGAGAATATCGTATCTTTCAGTGGGGCTTAGTTCCTTCCTGGTCTAAGGATCCTAAAATCGGCAGCCGGATGATTAACGCTCGCTCAGAGACAGCGGCGGAGAAGCCTTCTTTTCGGGCGGCGTTTAAGCGGCGGCGATGCCTGGTGCTAGCCGATGGCTTTTATGAGTGGCAGCGGACGGGTGGGAAAAAGCAGCCTTACTACATTCAGGTCAAAGATCAAGAGATTTTTGGGTTTGCAGGGCTTTGGGAGACTTGGGAAAGCGGAGATGGGAGCCATTTGGAGAGCTGCACCATTCTGACGACTGAGCCAAATGGACTGATGGAGACAATTCACAATCGGATGCCGGTAATTGTGCATCCTGATGATTTTGATCTGTGGCTAGACCCGAGCCTGCAAGATGGGCGACACGTACAGCATTTGCTGCGCCCTTACGAGGATGAGGCGATGGACGCTTATGCGGTGAGTACGGTGGTGAATAATCCGAGAAATGAGAGCTCTGAGTGCGTGGAGCCGCTGGCAGACTAGTTATGGTCGGCGAAGAAGAGGGTGGCGTCTGGGGTGAAGGCAAAGACGGTGTAAGGGTCTGAGCGGTTTTTCATTTCCATGCCGGGAGCACCTACAGGCATACCGGGTGCGGTGAGGCCTACAACGTTTGGCTTTTCGCTGAGTAAGCGCTGTACGTCTGCGGCGGGAACATGGCCTTCTACAACGTAGCCGTCGATGATTGCGGTGTGGCAGGAAGAGAGTTTTTCGGGGACGCCGTAGGTTTGGCGAATGGTCTCCATTTGAGAGGTTACGTTGTCGTTAATTTGGAAGCCTGCGGATTTCATGTGGGCTACCCATTCCTCGCAGCAGCCGCAGGTAGGGCTACGGTAGACGGTGAGCTGAGATACGCTACCTCTAGCTAGGGCGGCGGGCTGCGTTAACCCAAAAAATGCAGTCGCGCAGACGGCAACTATGAGCGAATAGGCCAAGGTGCGTAGCGACGGTCTAGGTGCGTGCGAGGTCATGATTTTTAGGGTTGGGCTATATCTCTTATCTATATTCCTTAAGTTAGCGTAGCCAGTGAATGTTCTGTCTTCCGCTAGTAGCTGGCAACGTAACAAACCCGTTACAGTTGTTACAGATTGCTTAGATTGCTTGGCTCTGGTTGTTCGGTGGCTATTGCAAGCTATCGAAGGCGACGAATCTTTAAAAAGGCTGCTAGCAATGGCACTTAGGTTTGCTCAGGATTTAACGGTTGTTTTGGCGCGCGATCGCGACCAACCGCTGACGCTGCGTGATGTTTTGCGGGAGACATCTGAGCAGGGCTTCTCGCTGGCAATTATTTTGCTGAGCTTTCCGTTTTTGCTGCCGATGCCGCCTGGGTTAACAACGATACTTGGCTCGGCTTGCTTGTTTCTTTCTGTTCAAATGGCTTTTGGACGGCGGGTTCCCTGGCTGCCTGATCGACTGCTGCGCTTTGAATTTTCTCAGCAGGTGGTGGATAAGCTGCTAAATGGCCTGCGGCGAGTGACTAAGATTTTTGAAAAGGTGACTCGGCCTCGCTGGTCGCGATTTGCTCGGAGCGATCGCACCTGGCGGCTCAACGGTCTGTGCATTACCTGGCTATCGCTGCTGCTAATGACGCCGGTTCCACTAACGAACCCGATTCCGACGATTGGCATTTTGCTGCTGGCAATCTCGATGATTGAGATGGACGGGCTGCTGCTGCTAGTAGGCTACGGGGTGGTGGGTTTGAATACGGCGCTGTTTGGTTCGGTGGGTTATTTGCTATGGCGATCGCCTGATGTGTTGAGCCAGTGGTTTTAGTCTTTACCGGGTGCCTGCTTTTTTAAGCGGACGCGACCGGGATGGGGTTCGCCTATTAGGATGACGGAGGTGGTGATGCGGCTGATGATAGGCGCGGCTAGGCTGCCTAGATTGAATCCGGGACTGGTGCGACGACGCTGCGATCGCAAAACAACCACGTCGTAACTGCGCGCGGCTCTAGCAATCGCCGCGACAACGCTGTCTCTTACGAGTACCTGCACCTCGATGTTGCAGTCTGAAGTTGGTAGCTGCATAATCAGGGTTTCTAGCTGCTTTTGTAGGCGCGTGCGGTGGGTTTCGGATGAGAAAGGGCTGCATACGTGCAGCATCGTCACCCGGCCCTGGTTAGCAGCGGCGAGAACCTGTGCGAACCGCATGACTCTAACCGTTAGCGGAGAGGGATTTTCGATGGGGAGCAGGATATTTTTGAGGTCGGCGGGTGGCTTGAGCAGCCTAGAGACGACGACCGGACAGTGCGCAGACCACATAACGTCGGTATGGACGGGGTTGAAAGCGTAGCTGCTAAGTTTGGTGGGCGATCGCATCCCCATCATGATGAGGCTGGCGTTTTGCTCTCGGCTAAGGTGGTAAATCGCTTGGGGAACGCTATGCTCGATGCGAAACATGGGTTCTATGGGGATGTCGAAGCCTTTGCTGATGAGTTCGGCGTCTTTGAGTCGGCGCTGGCAGTGGACAATCGCCCGGTGCATTTGAGGCGAGTCCATTTGCGACTGGGTGAGGGCAACGGCTAGGGGTAAGATACGGCCTTTTTCGTACTGCGCAATAATGGCTGCTAGCTCTATCAGCCATCTTTCCGTTTTGGGATTGTAGACGGGGGCAACGATAGTGAATGGCCCGCTGTTTGTCTTGGCCTCATCTGGAATAGGTAGCCAGCTCAGCGGCTTGGGTTCTTCTAGGGTTTCGGTGATGGCGATGTGGCGGGCGGATTGAGCGGTGATGAGCGGGCCTAATATGGAGGTGACCAGCATGAGCAAAATCACGCTGTTAAAAACGGGCGCGGTGATGATGTCGGCCTGGTAGCCAACGAGCGCGGCGGCGAGCGTAGCGGCCACCTGAGGAACGGAGAGCGACCACATTGTCCAGGTTTGGGGCCAGTTATAGCCAAAGAGTAGCTTGGTGCCGAAGGCCGCTAGAAACTTTGAGACGAGTAGTGCAATAACAATGGCTAACGGGACTTGAATCGTTCTCAACAGGCTTTCGAAAGCGTTAAGATCGAGCAGTAGCCCCATGTCGATGAAAAACATAGGAATAAACAGGACGCCGCCTAGAAATTCTGTTTTTTCTTTAACGGGGCCGTCGCCGATAACGCTGTTGATGGCTAGGCCCGCTAGAAATGCGCCAATGATGCCTTCTACGCCAATGAGCTGAGCAACAATGGCGGCGAGAAAAAGTGAGAGGAGGACAAACAAAAACTGATTGCCTTCGTCTTTGCCGGTGAGCCGGAAGAAGGTTTTGGCGAGCTGTTTGAGGCCGATGAGCACGGCGATGGTGTACAAGCTCAGCGAGCCTAGCAGCGTCAGCAGCTTTACCGTGGTGAAGTCTCCTTTACTGACGCCCAAGCAGATTGCTAGAACGACCAGGGCGGAGATATCTGTAAAGATAGTCGCGCCTACGGTGATGGTGACGGCTTCGTCTGTGACGACGCCTAAGCGCTGCACGATGGGATAGGCGAGTAGGGTATGGGAGGCGAGCAGTGAGCCAATAAGCACGGCGGCTAGCCACCCGTAGTTGAAGAATAGGCCGATGCCAATGCCGCTTAGAAAGGGAACTAGAAAGGTCAGCACACCGAAGCTGAGCGACCGGTTTTTGGTTTTGCTAAAGAGTGCTAGGTCGATTTCCAACCCGGCGACAAACATCAGGTAGAGCTTGCCAACTTCTGCAAATAAAATGACGGTTTCGTCTTTAGGATCTAGCCAGCCGAGCGAACTAGTGCCAAAGAGTACGCCTGCGGCGATGAGGCCAACGAGTCCGGGGAGCCTAAGGCGCTCGAAGAAGGGGGGCACGATAAGAGCGATCGCCAGCAAAAGGCCGAAGGTGGCGGTAGGCGACCCCAAGGTTTGAGCGACGGATGCGGCTAGAAGATTTGGCATGTACGACTAAGACATCTGCTGATAGTCAGCGAGCGTTCCGGATAGCAGGTCACTTTAAAGATTATTAGAGTTTCAAAGAGTTGAAACACAGAGCCTAAGAAAATCACTACTTAGACTCGTAAATTAGATCCGCAATTAGACTCGCAAACAGTTTTAGAATATTACCGAGCTTTTGACGCTCTTTTGTCTATCCTGATACGGGGCTGACAAGGGTTGTTATTTTGGAGTGGGCTGAATCATTGAAGCGAAGATCGTTGCTCTCGTTAGGGTTGGGAAGTTTAGCGGTCGCTGTTGGCGGTCGCTATTGCTCTGCTTCTAAGGACGCGAGCCTGAGCGAAATCGTTTTTCGAGAGGCTGGAGCGCCTGATTCGACGCTGGCGCAGATGGGCTCTTTGGATCTACCTCCTAATATAGGCGACAAGCTGTTTGAGTTTGCGGCGGTAGGCGATGTCGGCACTGGCAAGAAAGGTCAGTATGCCGTAGCCGAAGCGATGACCCAGCGATGGCGGAGTTCTCCTTTTCCCCTAACGCTACTCACGGGCGATAATATTTACGAGTCGGGCGAGATTGGTAGGGTTCGGGCGGCGTTTGAACGGCCTTATGCAACCTTGCTAGAGAATGGCGTTGAGTTTTATGCGGCGCTTGGCAATCACGATTTTCGCACCAACCGGGGTGAGGATGAGATTGCCTACCCTGGCTACAATATGCTTTCGAGATACTACACGTTTACCGAGCAGTCGGTTCAGTTTTTTGCGCTAGATACTAATTTGGCGATCGCTAAAGGTGGCCGTACAGCGGATTGGCAAAAGCAGCTTCAATGGCTAAAAAGAGAATTAGCGCGATCGCCTGCCCCGTGGAAAATTGTATTTGCGCATCATCCCGTTTATTCGTCGGGCTATCACGGCTCTGAGCCGACGTTAATAGCGTCGCTGACGCCTTTGTTTGCTGAGTATGGCGTGCAGCTCTATATCAACGGACACGATCATAATTACGAGCGCACGGAGCCGATTGAGGGGACAACTTACATCACGTCTGGGAATGGCGCAAAGCTGCGACCGGTAGACCGTTCTGACTGGACGGCCTATGCGGTTTCTAAGCTGGGGTTTAATACTTTTGAGGTCTATGCTGACTGGATAGTGGTCAAGGCCATCGATAGCGATAATGTTGTTTATGATGTGGCTGCGATCGCGGCTAATCAGGTTCCAGTCTTATCCACTTTGTGACCGCCTTTACCTATGAAGATTTTGATTGTTGAGGATGACGCTCGAATTGCGGCTCCTTTGGCAAAAGACCTGCGCTATCAACTCTGACTAATTTGAGAAGTAAGCTGAGGGTAGCGGGTAGTTCTAAGAACTTTATTGAGACGGTTTATGGGGTAGGCTATCGGCTCGTTAGAATAGGCGAGCTAGAGAATAGGCGACATTAGCCTGGAAATTCTTGCCGCTAGCTTGAACCAGAAAGGTTTTTCGGAATATTTGGCAAAGTCCACTAAGCAAGATGACTCGAAGTCTTTTTGCAGCATCGCTTCTACGCTGTTCACAAAGTCGGTGGTGCGGTCGATGCTCTCTGTGTTGCGATCAACAACGAAGGCCATGACCTCGAAGTTTAGGAAGAAGGATCGATTGTCTAGATTGACGGTGCCGACGCCGGCGATATTGCGATCGCACAAAATCACCTTCTGATGCATAAATCCAGGCTGATAGCGATAGACCTGAATGCCGACTTGCTTTAGCTCTTCGTAGTAAGAGAAAGAACAGAAATACACCATCAGGTGATCGGGCTGGTTGGGTAGGATGATGCGAACATCTACGCCTCTTAAAACGGCGAGCTTCAAAGCGTTTAAGACGGAGTCGCTCGGAACGAAGTAGGGGCTAGCAATCCAGAGTCGTTCTTTGGCTCCGTTGATTAAGTTGAGGAAGAAGAGGGCGCAGGCTTCTAACGGATCGGCAGGGCCAGTGGCCAAAATAAAGGCGGTTTGGTCGCAGTTTTCTTCTTTTTGGGTTTGCCAGGATACGTCTGGAATGTCTTTGGCCGCCCAGTACCAGTCGCCTAAAAAGACTCTTTGCAAACATTGAACGGTGGTGCCCTGAATTTTGAGGTGGGTGTCTCGCCAATCGCCTAGCTTAGGGTCTTTGCCCAGATATTCGTCGCCGATGTTGAAGCCGCCGACAAAGGCAGTGCGACCATCGACGACCAATATTTTCCGGTGGTTGCGAAAGTTGATCTGAAAGCGGCGACTGAGTCCCTTGCTGCTGCGGAAGACTTTGACGGTGACGCCGTGTTTTTCGAGGTCTTTAACGTAGCGCTGAGGGAGTTTGTGAGAGCCGATGCCATCGTAAATGAGGTAGACTCTGACGCCTTGTTTGGCTCTGTCGATTAAGGCACTTTTGAACGTGGTGCTGATTTCGTCGTCGTGAATGATGTAGGTTTGCAGCAAAATGTAGTCTTGCGCTTGGGCGATCGCCTTCAACATCTCGCCAAAGGTTTGCTCGCCATCGATCAGCAAGTCTATGCCGTTGTTAGTGGTGAAGGGCAAAGAGGTGAAGGTGTCGGCCAGAATTTCTAGAGAGCCGAACTCTGGCGGTAAAGACGCTTTGAAGTCCAGAATTTCGCTGTAGGCTTCATGAATGGTGGCTTGGTTTTCGCTGTAGGCTTCTCGCAGAGCTTCTGCGTAGCCCTGAAATTTGTCTTTGCCAAATGTCCAGTACAAAGGGACGGCGACCCAGGGAAGAGAGACCAGCCCAATTCCCCAGGCGATCGCCCCTCGAGAAGATTGCACTTTCATGACGGCATGAGCCGCGCTGAGTATGCCAATTCCATGAACGACTAATGAGGCTGCGCTGTAGAGGGAGAGCAGGCTGACTGTGGTCCACATGAGGCATAACCAGAGAAAGATCTAAAGGTGAATAGGCTGTAGATGTTTGGGCTGTAGATGTCTAGCCGTAGAATTCTACGAGCAAAGGGTTGTGGTCGGAGGAAGAGAATTTATCTAAAACTTTTGCGCTAAGCGGCTTCTGGTGAAGACCCCGATAGAAAATATAGTCTAAGGGTGGAGAAAGCAGAAAGCTTTTGATCTTTTTAGTGTCTTCTGGGTTGAATAAGACGGCTTTGAGTCCTAGCCGATGAGCCATTTCTAAGAGCATCGTCCATCTGCCGCGATTCCAAGTGTTGAAGTCGCCTGAGAAGATTATCTTGCCCGAATGCTGAGAGATAACGGCTTCGACTTCTTGGAGCTGAGATTGAAATTTGCTCAGGTCTACAAAGTTGATGAGGTGGGTGTTGACGGCTAGCAGGCTCTCCTGACTGGCGGCGAGCGAGTATTCTGCAAATAGAGAAACTTTGGGCGTGTTGGTAATCGGTTCCGAATGCCGGGTGATCACGGCTTTGGCGTTGAGGTGATTGTCCTGGGTGGCAATCAGCACGCCAGAGTAGAGGTTTGTTAGCTTGTCGATGAAGTTAGGCGCAAAGCTCCAGCCCATCTGCATCAGTTCTGGAATTTCTTTGGAGGTGGCGCAGAGCTGAACTTCTTGTAGAAAAATTTTGTCGGGCTGGTACTGCGAGACGATTTCTGAAAAGTCTGCAATCCACCTGGCAGTGCGGTTGTTTTTGTTGATGTTCCAACTAAGGACTTTGATGGACTTGGCGCTAAGGCTAGTCTGGCTGCTGTGGCGGCTTTCGATAGTAGAGGCTGGTACTGACGCGAACCGACTGGTCGGGTTCAGCTGGTCGTTGAGCTGGTCAATCATTTCTTTGAAAGAGAATCGCTCACGCTTGTCTTCAGCCACTGCTTAAAAGCCGCCGGGTAACTTACGCTCTAGTTTACTGCTGAGAAGATTGATTGGGCGGTATTTTTGTCGGCGTAGCGGTCAGCAGCGGCAGGCTGAGCAGCCCGAGTAGGGTGATGATGCTGGTGAGAATCCAGATGGCGAGGCGACTGGGTTTGTATGAGGCCTGCTCGATTTGCCAAAAGACCTGGTTGTAGCGCCAGGCGGCCAGAATGATGACGGTGATGCCGAAGGCGACTAGGCCAATCCCTAGCGTTTGCGAGTTTAGAATGGCGGGTGGTGGAATGTTGGCGGCTGGCTCAGTGGCGGCTTCGAACTGTCGGAGGAAAAGGCCAAATCGAGCGATCGCAAATCCGAAGCCAATGAGCGCAATT